>Ga0307513_10005188_pt1 | contig 17265 bp, 6 predicted proteins | sample 15_EM_MG_FD_202174 | JGI IMG/M metagenome (GOLD analysis project Ga0307513, IMG submission 202174) | Populus trichocarpa ectomycorrhiza microbial communities from riparian zone in the Pacific Northwest, United States - 15_EM | ecosystem: Host-associated > Plants > Roots > Unclassified | place... | reverse complement strand
ACCGCCCGGCTGCACTCGGGACTGCCGGAGCGCACGGTGTCCGTGTCGCGGCCCGACGACGAGGGCCTGGTGCACGTCCGGATCGAGAACGGCGCCGCGCACGAGATCGCCCTGCGGCCGGGCGTCCCCGAGCAGTTCACCCACGGCGAGTACGAGGTGAGCCTGCGCTACACGCCCGGCGCAGCCGAGCCCAATGTGGAGGTGGTCATCGCGAGCAAGCCGCAGGCCGTCAACCGCACCGTCCTCCAGCTCGACACCGTCCACACCGGCATCACCGTCGGCAGCTGGGTCGCGATCCAGCGCTCCGCCAAGGGAGTTGAGGGCGGCATCCCTGGCGACCCGAAGCTCGCCTTCGTCACCACACAGGTGGTCGCCGCTCGTACGGCCGTCTACACCAACTACGGCATCGCGGGTCGGGGCACCGAACTCACCCTCGCCGACCCCTGGTTGGACGAGTTCGACGTCCTGCTCTCGCACATCCGCGACACCACCGTGCACGCGGACGGCGTACCCCTCCGTCTCGCCGACGAGCCGCTCGGCGAGGACGTGCACGGCAACGAGATCGAACTCGCCGACCTGTACGACGGGTTGCGCCCCGGCCGCACTCTGATCGTCACCGGCGAACGCACCGACATCCCCGGTGCTGTCGGCGTCCAGGCCACCGAAGTTGTCACCCTCGCCGCCGCCGATCCGGCCGTCGATCCCCAACTCCCCGGCGACCACGTCCACACGAGGCTCGTCCTGACCGCCGACCTCGCCCACCGCTACCATCGCGCGAGCGTCCGCATCCTCGGCAACGTCGTCGAGGTGACGCACGGCGAGGGCCGCGACGAGGCCATCGGCGGCGGCGACTCGGACCGCGTCAACCAGACCTTCGCGCTCTGGCAGTCCCCGCTCACCTGGCTCGCCGACGACAACCCCCTCGGCGCCACACCGGTGTTGGAGATCCGCGTCGACGGTCTGCGCTGGCACGAGGTCGACAGCCTCGCCGGACGCGGCCCGCGCGACCGGGTGTACATCACCGGCACCACCTCCGACGGCCGTACGACGGTGACCTTCGGCGACGGCGTCAACGGCGCCCGGCTCCCGACCGGCCACGAGAACGTCCGCGCCCGTTACCGCTTCGGCACCGGCAAGGCCGCCAACACCGCCGCCGACCGGATCACCCAGCCCCTCACCCGGCCGCTCGGCGTCAGCCGGGTCACCAACCCCCGCCCGGCGACCGGCGGTTCGGACGCGGACGGGCCCGGCCTGACCCGCCGTACGATCCCGCTCGCCGTGTCGGCCCTGGACCGGCTGGTGTCCGACACCGACTACGAGGACTTCGCCCGCTCCCGCGCCGGCATCGGCCGGGCCGTCGCACGCGAACTCTTCGACGGACGGCGGCGGTTGCTGCACGTCACGGTCGCGGGCACGGACGATGTCCCGATCGCTGACGACTCGGATATTTTGCGTGCGCTGCGTGGCGCTCTCACCGAGTACGGCGACCCGAACCTCCCCGTCCGCGTCGACGTCCGCGAACTCGTCCTGCTTCTCGTCGCGGCCAGGGTCAAGGTCGCTCCGGACTACGCCTGGGAGCTGGTCGAGCCACGTCTGCGTCAGGCCCTGCTCCGCCGACTCGGCTTCGAGGGGCGGGAGTTGGGCCGCCCGGCTCGCCTCTCCGAGGTGCTCGCCACGGCCCACACCGTGCCCGGCGTCGACTACATCGACGTCGACGTCTTCAGCGGCGTCCCCGCCTCCGCCACCCCGGACCAGCTCACCGAGCTGCTCGCCCACCCGGGCACGCCGAAGGCCTCGGTGCCGGCGCACCCGGCGACGTACGACGAGCAGACCCACACGGTACGGAACGCGGACGGCGAGACGCTGTCGGCGGTCTGCGCCCGCTACGGCGTCCCGCTCGCCGAACTCCTGCGCCTCAACCCCGACATCACCGACACCCGGCGCCTCGCCAAGGGCCGGACGGTGTACGTCTTCCGCGGCATCCGCCCCGCCCAGCTCGCCCTGCTGTCCCCGCGAGCGGCCGACACCCTGATACTCACGGAGGTCAAGTGATGTCCCCTGACGTGCAGTTGGAGACCGCAGCCCAGGGGACCGTCCGCGAGCCCGACGGCCTCGCCGCCCTCCTGCCCCGCTGGCATCTCCTGCGTGACGCCGAGGAGGGCGAACCGCTGCGCGCGCTGCTCGCGGTCATCGCCGAGCAACTCGACCGCGTACGCGACGGAGTCGAGCAGGGCTACGAGGACCTGTTCGTCGAGACGGCGGCCCCTTGGGCGCTGCCCTACCTCGGCGATCTGGTCGGCTACCGCACCCTCCCCGGCTACGAACGCGTCCTCACCACAGGCCTGCACGAGGGCGGCCGGGCCGCGCTCGCCGAGGCGATCGCCCCGCGCGCCGATGTGGCGGCCACCGTCGCCAACCGCCGCCGCAAGGGCACCCTGCACCTCCTGGAGGAGATCTCCGAGCAGGTCGCCGACTGGCCCGCGCGTGCCGTCGAACTGTCGCGCCTGGTCGCCCACCATCAGTCGGTGAAGCTTCAACGCGACACGGGAAGGGGGCGCCTCCTCGACCTCCGGGACAGCTCCGCGCTCGCCCTCGCCGGAGGCGCCTTCGACACGGCGGCCCGTACGGTCGACGTCCGCAGCGCCAACTCCCGGCGCAGGCAGGGCGGTTGGACCCCGGCCGGAGTCGGGCTCTTCGTCTGGCGGCTCAAGGCGTACGCGCTGACCCGCTCCCCGGCGTACTGCGTGGACCGCGCCCGCAACCTCTACACCTTCTCGATCCTCGGCAACGACAGCCCCCTGGTCACCAAGCCGGTCCCGGAGCCGTCGCCCACGCACCTCGCCGCCGTCGACAACGTGCCCGCCTTCATCACCCGTCGCCTGCTCCACGACCGCCTCGCCGACTACTACGGCCCCGGCAAGAGCTTCGTGATCCGGCGCGACGGCGAGGACAAGCCCGTACCGCCGTCCGACATCGTGGTCACCGACCTCTCCGACTGGCGCTACCGCCCCAGGCGCGGCCAGGTCGCCGTCGACCCCGAGCTGGGCCGGATCGCCTTCGGTGCCCGCTCGGCACCCAGGCAGGGCGTCTGGGTGGACCACCACTACGCGTTCGGCGCCGACATGGGCGGCGGCGAGTACGAGCGCGCCGACCGCGAGGACCGTCCCGACGCCGAGTTCTACCGGGTCGGCCCCGGACAGCCGTACCGCCAGATCATGGACGCCTACCGAGCCTGGCAGCACGACCGCAGGTCGGATCCGGGTCGCACCGGCCCCGAGGGCATCATCGAGATCACCCACAGCGGCGCCTACCAGGAGCAGCTGGACTTCGACCTCGACCCCGGCGACCGCCTCGAACTCCGTGCCGCCGAAGGCACCCGGCCGGTGATCCGCCTCCTCGACTGGTACAGCAACCGCCCCGACGCCCTCAACATCCGTGCCGTGGCGGACGACTGCGCCCCGCACGAGCGCCCCCGGATCACCCTCGACGGACTCCTCGTCGCCGGCCGGGGCATCAACGTCACCGGCCCGATGGGCGCGGTCGTCCTGCGGCACTCCACGCTCGTCCCCGGCTGGTCGCTGGAGCCGGAGTGCGACCCGCACTCGCCCGACGAACCGAGCATCGTCCTCGAACGCACCACCGCCTGCCTCCAGATCGAGCACAGCATCCTCGGCACCATCGAGGTCATCGGCGACGAGGTGAGCGAGGAGCCCCTCGACATCCACCTCCGCGACAGCGTCCTGGACGCCACCGCCGACGACCGCGAGGCACTCTCCGCCCCCGACTGCCGCCACGCGCACGCCGTCCTGCACCTCCACCGCACCACCGTCATCGGCGAGATCCACGCCCACGCGGTACGCATCGCCGAGAACTCGATCTTCACCGGCCGACTGCACGTGGCCCGGCGCGGCATCGGCTGCCTGCGCTACTCGTACGTCCCCACCGGGTCCCGTACGCCCCGCCGCCACCGCTGCCAGCCGGACCTGGCCGGTCCCGAACAGGCGTCCCGCGTACGGCCGTTGTTCGCGTCGCAGCGTTACGGGACGCCCTGGTACGGGCAGTTGGCCGACCGGTCGGCCGAGGAGATCCGGCGCGGCGCGGACGACGGCGCCGAACTGGGCGCCTTCCACGACCTGTACCGCCCGCAGCGCGAGGACGGACTACGGGCGCGACTCGCGGAGTACACGCCCGCCGGAACGGACGCGGGCATCTTCTTCGTGACCTGAGCGAACCCGAGCCCATGCGAAGCGCCCGCCAACGACCCTGCGAACCCGCACACTTCCGACCCTGGGGGACCCCCTTCATGCACGCCGATCTCTCCCGACTCACCTTCCGCCCCGACCGCCACTACTCCGCGGTCATCGCCCAGCAGGGCCGCGTCCAGCTCGACGCCGACGCCAACGAACAGGCCGCGATCCAGCTCCACCAGGCCCGCACCCTCGCCGCCGACCTGATCGGACCGCACGGCGGCCCGCGCGGCTCGGCCGGCTTCCGGGTCGAGTACGTGGGCGGCAGGCACGACATCGACACCCTGTACATCCACGGCGGCCGGTACTACGTCGACGGCATCCTCCTCGACGCGAACCGCCCGGCCCCCGGCACCCCCGTCCCATCAGCCGACGAGGACACCCAGGACGCACAGGCCCAGGAGCCGGACACCGCACAACCGCCCGCGTACTGGACCTACTGGGACCAGCCCGACGGCTTCCGCGACCCGGAGAAGCCCGCCGACCGGCTGCCCTCGCCCGCCCAGTCACCGTTCCTCGTCTACCTCAAGGTCTGGGAGCGCTCGGTGACGGCCGCCGAGGACCCGGCGCTGCGCGAGGTCGCCCTCGGCGCGGCCCTGCCCGACACCGCCGCCCGCGTGAAGGTCGTCTGGCAGGTGCTGCCGCTGTCGCTGGCCGCGCTGGAGATCGACGAGCCCGAGCCGTCCAAGGAGGTGGTCAGCGCCGCCTTCGACCGCTGGGCCCTGAAGCAGTCCACCCCCGCGGCCCGCCTCGCCGCCCGCAGCGAACGCCCCGACCACGCCGACGAGGACCCCTGCCTCGTCAAGCCCGACGCCCGCTACCGGGGCCCCGAGAACCAGCTCTACCGCGTCGAGATCCACGACGCCGGAGAATCCAAGGACGCCACCTTCAAGTGGTCCCGCGAGAACGGCTCGGTGGTCTTCCCGGTCGACGAACTCGACGGTACGTGGGTCCAGTTGGCGTCCCTGGGCTACGACGACAAGCTCGACCTGGACGTCGGCGACCGCGTCGAGTTCACCGACACGGCGTACGCCTCCCGCCTCGAACCCCTGCCCCTCCTCCGGGTCGAGGAACTGGACCTCCCCGGCCGCCGGGTCCGCCTCTCCGCCGAGCCGGAGCCCGGTGTAGGCCGCCTGCCCCACCTCAACCCCTTCCTCCGCCGCTGGGACCACCACGAGGGCCCGCGCCGCAAGGGCCGTACGACAGCACTGCGCAATGGAGCCGTCCCGGTCACGGAGGGGGAGTGGCTGCCTTTGGAAGACGGCGTCGAGGTCTACTTCGCGAAGGGCGCCGCGTATACGACCGGCGACCACTGGCTGATCCCCGCCCGCACCGCCACCGGCAGCGTCGAATGGCCGGTCGACCAGGCCCGCCGCCCCCTCCTCCAGGCGCCCGGCGGCATCCTCCGCTCCTTCGCCCCGCTGGCCCTGGTCAAGGGCGAGGGCAGCACCGTGGACCTGCGCCGCGCGTTCGGCTGGGCGGCGAGCAGCGTCCCGGCGGCCGACGAGGCGGCCCTCGCGACGGAGGCCCAGGCCCGCAGGGAGGAACAGTCGGCGGACACCGACCCCTCCCATGGGCGATCCCAGACCACCGCGGAAGCGGAGGCAGCCGTGGACGGAGACAAGTAATGGCGAATCCGCTGAGCGCGTCCAAGCTGCTGGAACTCCTGCGCGCGGAGGGCCTGACGGTCCACGAGGTCCGCAACTGGCGTACCCACAACCGCAATGCGAAGGGCCCGTGGGGCCCGGTGAACGGCGTGATGATCCACCACACCGTCACCTCGGGCACGAGCGGTTCCGTGGCCCTCTGCTACGACGGCTACACCAGCCTGCCCGGCCCTCTCTGCCACGGTGTCATCGACAAAGAGGGCCACATCCACCTGGTCGGCAACGGCCGCGCCAACCACGCGGGCCTCGGTGACAACGACGTCCTGCGCGCCGTGATCAACGAGTCGAAACTCCCCGTCGACAACGAGGCCGACACCGACGGCAACCGCCACTTCTACGGCTTCGAGTGCATCAACCTCGGCAACGGCACCGACCCCTGGCCGGAGGCACAGAAGGAGGCCATCGAAAAGGTCTCCGCCGCGATCTGCCGCCACCACGGCTGGACCGAACGCTCGGTCATAGGCCACAAGGAATGGCAGCCCGGCAAGGTGGACCCACGAGGCTTCACGATGGACAGCATGCGAACACGCATCCGCGAACGCCTGACAGGGGGAGGGAACGGCAAGGACACCCCCCAGCCCACGCCCCCCAAACCGACGTACGTACCGTTCCCGGGTGCGGGCTTCTTCCACACAGGCCAGAAATCCCCGGTAATAACGGCAATGGGCCACCGCCTGGTGGCAGAGGGCTGCGGCCGTTACGAATCCGGCCCCAGCCCAGAATGGACAGACTCCGACCGAAAGTCCTACGCGGCCTGGCAACAGAAACTGAACTTCAAAGGCAAGGACGCAGACGGAATACCAGGCAAAACAAGCTGGGACAAGCTGAAGGTGCCCCTTTAGGGGCGCGGGGCTGTCACATTGTGCGGCTCCGCCGCGTGGGCGCGACCAGCCACAGCGCACCCGCAGACAACCACTAAGCAGTAGACGGCGGATAAGAGGGCCGCGCAGGCACCCGCGGCCCTTCCACCACCGGCGACGAAGAAGGCGACGAAGGAGGCGGCGCAGTCGGCAACGCCGGCAACGCCCCCTCATAAAGCCACGCAGTGAACAACTCATCCAACGGCTCCGCAGCAAACCGAGCCACATAAGCCGTGAACGTACCCGTACTCACCGACCCACCCCGATGCAGCCCAGCCCACCCCCGCAGCATCCGGAAGAACACCTCGTCCCCCAGCGCACACCGCACCGCGTGCACGGTAAGCCCACCCCGCTGATACAACCGGTCGTCGAACATCAACTTCCGCCCAGGATCGGCGAGTCGCAGATCCTGTGGCCGCCCGGCCAGCAACCGATGGGCAACCGCCGCGTGTTGCTGCGCACTGCGCCCACCCGACCGCTCGGACCACAGCCACTCCGCGTACTTGGCGAACCCCACGTTCAGCCAGATGTGCCGCCAGTCCGCGATGGACACACTGTTCCCGAACCACTGATGGGCCAGCTCGTGCGCGACGAGCCGTTCCGAACTCCGCGCCCCGTCCACATGGTTGGCGCCGAACAGCGACAACCCCTGTGCCTCGACGGGCACATCGAGTTCCTCCTCGGTCACCACGACCGCGTACTCACCGAACGGATAAGGCCCGAACAGCTCCTGGAACAGCTCCATCATGGCGGGCTGCCGAGCGAAGTCCCGGGAGAACTCGGTGAGCAACTCGGCCGGAATGTGCCCGTGTTGGGGTACGCCACCCAGCCCCGGGTCACCGAGCAGCACGGTCTGGTACTTCCCGATCGACAGCCCGACCAGATAGCTCGACGTCGGCGCGGACTGCTCGTACACCCACGTGGTCGTCGACGCCTTCGTCGTCCTCGTCAGCAGCCGCCCACCGGCCACCACCGAGTACGCGGACGGCGTAGTGATCGAGATCTGGTAGGACGCCTTGTCGGCGGGCCGGTCGTTGCACGGGTACCAGGACGGTGCCCCGATCGGCTGGCTCGCCACCAGCGCCCCGTCCTCCAGCTCCTCCCAGCCGAGCCCGCCCCAGGGGCTGCTGACCGGCTTGGGGTTGCCCGCCCAGTGCACCTCGACGGTGAACGCGGCGCCCACCCGCAGAGGCTTCGCGGGGCGGATGCGCATTCGGCCGCCCCGGTGCGTGTAGTGCGCCGCCTTGCCGTCCACCCGTACCCGGCCGATCTTGAAGTCGCCCAGGTTCAGCTGGAATTCGGCAAGCGGGGACCGGCCCGCTATGGCGTTGATGCGGGCCGTGCCCGCCAGCCGGTTCGGGCCGGGGCGGTAGTCCAGCGCGAGCTCGTACCGGTGCACCCGGTAACGGGCGTCACCGTTGGCCGGGAAGTACGGGTCCGAACCCACCGTCTGCTGAACGCTCACTGCTGAGTCTGCTCCCTGCGCTGTGCTCGTACGTGGTGCCGGCCGACGCACCCTCTCCTGCCCAGGTACCCGGACGAGCCGCGCCCACCGCCTTCAGGAACGCCATGACTCGATCGGGTTGCCCAGCCAGCGGGTGTCGTCGGGAACGGACTCCGCCGCCATGACCAGCGACGCGGGACCCAGAGTGGACCGGGCGCCCACCGTGGAACCGGGCAGGACGATCCCGCCAGGACCCAGCGTCGCGCCCTCACGGAGGACCACAGTATCCGTCCGCAAGATCCGGTCGTGGAAGAGGTGCGTCTGGAGGACACATCCCCGGTTCACGGTCGCCGCGTCCTCGATGGTCACCAGGTCGGTCTCGGGCAGCCAGTAGCTCTCCACCCAGACCCCCCTGCCGATGTGCGCGCCGAGCCCGCGCAGCCACGCCGACATCACCGGCGTACCCGGCACGGAACCCGCGAGCCACGGCACGGCGACGACCTCGACGAAGGTGTCCGCCAGCTCGTTGCGCCACACGAAACCGCTCCACAGCGGATGCTCACCGGCGCGGTGGCGCCCCACGAGCACCCACTTGGCGACGATCGACAGGACGCAGGCGAGCGCGCCGACGCCGAGCAGCACCAGCCCGCCCACCAGCCAGAACCAGCCACCCAGCACACTGAACGCGGCCACCGTCAGCACGGCCAGCCCGGCCGAGCAGAACACCGGCACGATCCGGAACAGCTCCACCAGCGCCCGCGCCCACAGCAGATGCGCGGGCGGGTCGTACGTACGGCTCTGATCGCCGCCGCTCGCCGCCCGGGGCAGCTTCATCGGGGGCAGACCCAGGTACGAGCTGCCCTTCTTGGCCTTCTTCGGCGTGGCCGAGAGGACCCCGACCAGCCCGCCGTCGGGCACCGAGCGGCCCGGCGCGGTCATCCCGGAGTTGCCGAGGAAGGCCCGCCGCCCGATCTCGGCCCGCCCGATCCGCAGCCAGCCACCGCCCAGCTCGTACGGAGCGGTCAGGGTGTCGTCGGCCAGGAAGGCGCCCTCGCCGACGGTCGTCAGGCTCGGCAGCGCCAGCACGGTCGACACCTCGGCGCCACGCCCGATCCGCATCCCGAGCAGCCGCAGCCACACCGGCGTGATCAGCCCGGCGTACAGCGGGAACAGCGTCTCGCGGGAGCGGTCCATCAGCTGCGTGACCGTCCAGGCCTGCCAGCCGATCCGGCTGTGCGTGGGATGCGTACCCTCGCGCAGGCCCAGACTCAGCAGCCGTACGGCGATCAGCAGCACCAGCGCGTACGCCAGACCGAAGGCCAGGGTGGCCGGAACCAGCGCTAGGCCGACGCCCCGCAGAGCGGCCCCGAGCCCGGCGTCCGGGTCGACGAACAGGCTCGTGACCAGGAGCGCGACCACACCCGCCAGCACCGGCAGGGCGCTCAGCGCGAACCCGGTGATGCCGTACATGGCCCGCCAGGCGCGCCCGCGCTGCGGACGCTCCTTCGGCCAGTTCCGCTTGGCCTTGCCCAGTTTGACGGCCGGTGCCCCGGCCCAGCGCTGCCCGGTCGGCACGGTCCCGGCGACCGCCGAACCCGGCGCCACCTCGGCCCGCTTGCCGACCCGCGCCCCCGGGAAGAGCAGACTCCGCGTCCCGACGACAGCGCCGGCACCCACCTTGACGGTGCCGATCTCCAGCCGGTCCCCGTCCAGCCAGTGGCCGGAAAGGTCCACCTCGGACTCGACGGCCGCCCCGCGCCCCAGCTTGAGCATGCCGGTGACCGGCGGCAGCGAGTGCAGATCGACGTCCGCCCCGACCTTGCCGCCCAGCGCCCGCGCGTACCGCTCCAGCCAGGCCCCGGTCAGCGAGGTCGCCCCGCTGAACTCGGCGAGCCGCTCGGCCGTCCAGAGGCGAAGGTGCACGCTGCCACCGCGCGGATAGCGTCCTGGCTTCACGCCTCGCAGCAGCAGGCGCGCCCCACCGGCCGCGAGCGCCAGTCGCCCGGGCGGCGAGAAGAACACGGCGGCCCCGGCGGCCACCGCCCACCACGACGTGGCCGGCGCCCAGGGATAGGTCCCGAACCAGTGCAGGACGTTCCCGGCGGCGGCCAGCGCGACCGCCCACCGGAGTCCGAGCAGGGTGAACAGGGGGATGAGGAGGAGAAGCTGGAGGGCCTTGGCGCGCAGGGGAACCGGCGCGATGATCCGTCCGCTGGTGTCGTCCTGCGCGGACTCCTCCAGATGGCGGGCGAGCGCGCGCAGCACGGGCTGCTGGTAGATGTCGAGGACGGCCGCGCTGGCGTAGCGGGTCCGCAGTTTCGTGGTCAGCAGGGCGGCGGCGAGGCTGCTGCCGCCGATCGCGAAGAAGTCGTCGTCCGCGCTGCCGACAGGGATGCCGAGGACCTCGGCCCACTGCTCGGCGAGCCAGGCCTCGGTGCCGTACAGCTGGGCGGCGGGCCCGGTCTCGAACCCCTCCAGCGGCCACGGCAGGGCGTTCCGGTCGACCTTTCCGGACGTACGCGTCGGCAGGTCGTCGACCGGCGCCAGCAGCGGCACCAGGGCGGCGGGCAGCTCGGCGCGCAGCCGCTCGACGGCGGCGGCGTGGTCCCAGCCGTCCTGCGTCACGACATAGCCGACGAGCAGCTGGTTGCCGCTGCGGGCGGTCCGTACGGCGGCTGCGGCACCCGCGACACCGGGCAGCGCCTGGAGCGCCGAGTCGACCTCGCCCAGCTCGATCCGGCGTCCGCCGAGCTTGATCTGCTCGTCGGCCCGGCCGAGGAAGATCAGCCCCTCGGGCTCGGCCTTGACGAGGTCACCGCTGCGATAGGCCCGCTCCCAGCCGAGGGATTCGAGCGGCGCGTACTTCTCGGCGTCCTTCTCGGCGTCGAGGTAGCGGGCGAGCCCGACCCCACCGATCACCAGCTGACCGCTGGCGCCCATGGCGACGGGCTCCCCGGCCTCGTCGACGACGGCCAGCTCCCAGCCGTTCAGCGGCAGCCCGATCCGGATCGGCTCCTCGCCGGTCATCAGGGAGGCACAGGCGACGACGGTGGCCTCGGTGGGCCCGTAGGTGTTCCACACCTCGCGTCCCTCCGTCACCAGCCGCTGCACCAGCTCGGGTGGGCAGGCCTCCCCGCCGAAGATCAGCAGGCGTACGTCGTTGAGGGTCTCGGGCTCCCACAGCGCGGCCAGCGTGGGCACGGTGGAGACGACGGAGATCTCCTGCTCGACCAGCCAGGGCCCCAGATCGGCCCCGCTACGGACCTGGGAGCGCGGTACGGGCACCAGGCAGGCCCCGTAGCGCCAGGCCAGCCACATCTCCTCGCAGGAGGCGTCGAAGGCCACGGAGAGGCCCGCCATGACCCGGTCGCCGGGCCCCACGGGATCGTCGGTGAGGAAGAGCGCGGCCTCGGCGTCCACGAAGGCGGCGGCGCTGCGATGGCTGACGGCGACACCCTTGGGCTTGCCGGTGGAGCCGGAGGTGAAGATGATCCAGGCGTCGTGCTCGATGCCGGGCCGGTGCGCGGGCAGCTCGCTGCGGGCCCCGGGGACGGTGATCTCGTACCCGGCCCCGACGACGGCCCGTACGTCCGCCTCGCCGAACACCAGCTCGGCCCGCTCGTCCGGGTCCTCGGCGTCCACGGGAACGTAGGCGGCACCGGCGGCCAGTACGGCCAGGATGGCGACGTACAGCTCATTGGTGCCGGACGGTACCCGGACCCCGACGCGGTCCCCGAGCCCGACACCCGCGGTGCTCAGCCGGCGCCGTACGGTCTCGACCTCGACGGCCAGGGCGCGGTAGGTGAGCGAGGTGGTGCCGTCGTCGAGAGCGGGCTCGTTCGGGTACGAACGTACGGTGGCGTCGAAGATGTCGACGAGCGTGCGCGGCGAGGCGGCAGGCCCCGCGGAGAAACGTGCCGTGTCGCCGAACCGCTCGCGAATCTCTTCGTCGAGCAGACCGAGAGCACTGCTCTCGTGTATGGCTGCCATCAGTCCTCGCGTCTCGTTCCCGGAGGCATCCGGGGCGCTGGCGGGGGCCCGCAGGTATGCCTGGGGTTGTCCGGCTCCAGCTCCGTTCCGTAACAAGCCGGAAATTTTAGTACGAGCCTAGGCTCGCGCCAGTCCGCGAGCCAGGTGAGAGAGCCGCAAGGGGGATGCGCCGGGGGCGCCGGAGCCATGGCCGGCGCCCTGACCTGGTGATCTTCATCGACCGCCCGGACGGACGAGATATCGCCCACACACAGCGAAATGCCGCCCACGCACAGCGAGGAACGGCATTTCAGGTCAGCGGGTGCTCCATTTCTGGTTGTCCGTGCCGCTGCACGTCCACAGCTGGAGCCGGGTGCCGTTGGCGGTCTTCTTGTCCTTGACGTCGACGCACTTGTTGGCCTGCGGATTCACCAGGTCGCGGGGCGTGGCGAGGATGAACTTCTGGGCCGGGTTGCCGCTGCACTTGGCCAGCTGGATGGCCGCGCCGTCCGCCTTGGAGCCCCAGGCGACGTCCATGCACATGCCCATGGCCCGCACGGTGCCGTCGGACTTGAACACCCACTTCTGCTGGGCCTTGCCGTTGCACGTCGAGATCTCCAGCGCCGCACCGTCCTTGGCCTTGTCGCCGACGATGTCGATGCACTTGCCGGAGGCGTGACTGTAGATGAGCACTCCGGGGATGACGGCCGGGGTCGTCGTCTTGGTGCCGCTGCTGCTGGTGCTGCTGTTGCTCGAACCGCTGCCGCTGGTCGTGCTCTTGGAGCCCGATCCCGTGCTGCTCTTCGAACCGGAGGAGTTCTTCGACGAGTTGGAGCCGCTGCCGGAGCCCGTGCTCTGGCCCTTGCTTCCGGTGCTGCCGCTGTTCCCGGCCGCACCGGCACCCGGGGCCGCGCCGCCCGCCGCGACCTTGCCGGTGTTCGCGGGGCCCTTCGAGGCCTTCGTCGACGGCGTCGCCTTGCCGGAGTTCGGCTTCGGTTCGGCCGACTCGAAGGAGCCCGGGGCCACCCCGTCGAGCGAGTCGCCCAGCACCGTGTCGGCCGTGCTGCCCGAACCGGCCGTACGGACCGTGGAGTCGTCGTTGTTGCGGGCGTTGATCAGGAACGGCACCGACACCAGGAGCGCGCCCGCGATGGCCGCGGCGGCCAGGATGGCCCGGGACGGGCGGCCGGGGTGGCCGTCCTGCGCGGTGGCGGCGCTGCCGCCGTCGGAGTCGTCGCCGACGGTGACCACGTCGGGCACGGCAGCGGCACCCGCCGCACCGGCTCCGGCCGGGGTCTCGCCCTCGGCTTCGGCGGTGGCGGTGGTCGAGGCGGTGCCCGACTGGGACTCCGACTCCGACAGGGACTCGGGGTCGGGCAGGGACTCCGGGTCCAGTCCGGCATCCGGGGCCGGGGCCGGCCCGGGCTCGGACACGGGTGGGGCAACTGCCGTGGCGGCGACCGCTGTTGCGGTCGGATCCGGCGTGGGCACGGTGGCACCGGGATCCGGCTCGGCGGCTGCGGACTGCCCTTGGGGGGCGTTCTGTGCGGCGGTCATGACGTCCTCCAGGCGGAGTGGCAGTGGGGGGCGGGGCCCACCGGGAACTGGGGTACCGAGTGGCGGGGCACTGGGTACGACGGGGGCCGGGGGTACGGCGGTTGCAGTGGAGATGTACAGGTCATGTCTCAGTCCGCCGCCGTGTGCTGAACGGACGCTGAGTTCCCCACGCCGTCGAACCTGACGCGGATCGCTTCGCCGGGGAAGGCACCGTACCGGCGTTCGGTGGTACCCGGGCCGACGATCACGATATCCCGGCGGACGGCATGCGCCACCAGCGCGGCCACCGTGGCGACGTAGTCCGCCGAGTCCGCCGAGTCCGGCTGGTTCAGGAGGAGTTGGAGCCGCTGAACCGGGTCGAGCGACACCGGCAACTGTCCGCCGAGCAGCGCGGCCTCCGCCTCCATGCTCGGCGTCACCTCGATGCCCAGCGAGCGGATGTCCGACGGAGTCAGCGTGCTTTGGGCGGCCGGCAGCCTGGCCCCCGGCGGGATCCCGTCCGGGCCCAGCTCCGCCAGGCGCGCACGCATCCAGTCGGGCAGACCTTCGGTGCTGTCGAGGGCCGTCAGCCGGTCCTCCGCGCCGGTTCCCTGGGACGTGTTCGCCGGCAGCGCGTTGAGCAGCGTGGCGGCGAACGAGCCGTCCGGGGTCACACGGTCGGGGACGATGGTCCGGGGCGACGCGGTGCTGGCGTCGTAGTGCGTACGGCCGTTGTAGTAGACCTCGAAGGCCCGGGTCGCGTTCCGTGGGCCGATGGTTTCCGCCACCCGGTTCCCCCGGGTCGGATGCTGCCGGGCCACGTCGATCGCGACGCCGAGCGCGTGGGCGACCAGCGGCAGGAACACCTCGCCGCCGATGGCCTCCCAGCGGTCGTCCCAGTTCTCCACGGCGTCCAGCACCCAGGCCAGTTCCTCGCTGGTGAACTGAATGGTGCTGTCCGCGTACACGCCGGCCAGCAGGGCGCGTTGCTGTTCGTCGGTCAGCTCCGTCACGGCGGGCAGCCGGTTGTGGTCGCGGAGGTAGGCGAGGATGGCGGTGGGCGCGGCGTCGTCGACGTCGGCCAACTCCGACGGCGGCCCGTTGTCCAACGCGTGCTGTTCGTCCAGCGCGTCACGGTAGAGATCGCGGAGTTCACGGTCCTCGAAGATCTGCGGGACCGTCACCTCGTCGACGCCGTGCTGGCGCAGCAGGGCTTCGATCTCCGGCCGGTCCATCGACGCCAGGCTGTCGGCGAAGGCCTGGACACGGTGCCCGCGGAACTGGCCGATCACCTCAAGGGGCAGGGTCCCGGCCGTCGTCTGCTCGTTGAGGTACCTCGCGACCAGCCCCCGCATGTGCCCTATCGCCTCCTCCGCCCGCGGACGCTTCTTCCTGTTCGCGGCTTCCCGCAGCTCCTTCCGGACGTTGCCGGGAAGGCTGAGCCACCTGTGGTTGCGATCCTGCGGCGGGAGACCGAGCCTGTTCCGGATGTACACCGGATCGGCGGCGAGCACCGAGTACAGCAGACACTCCCCGTTCCCCCGGGACCCCACCAGTTGCCCCCGCGCGGGCGGGCGCGGTCCGACGCCCCCGCCCCCCGAACTCGACGGAACACCTTGACCACCACCCGACTTGGGCTGCGCCTTCGTCCCGGGGGAGGTGACCTTGCTGGGGGTGGTCTTGTTTTTGGTGGAGGCCAGGAACTGCGGAATGAACGAGGACGGCTTCTTGCCGCTGAGGGGCGAGGTGGGTGCGGGTGTGTCCTTGCCGCTGGGCGGCGGGATGAGCGGTGACGCGTTCTTGTCGCCGGGTGGCGGGGGCGGGGCGAGCGTGTCCTTGTCGCCGGGCGGCGGGATCACGGTGGGCGTGGATGTGCTCGTGTCGCCGAATAGCGGGACGAATGTCGACGCGTCCTTGTCGGTGAGTGGCGGGATCAGGGGGGGTGTCGACGTCGGCAGCCCGGTGAACGTGGCGTTGGTGTCGCCGAGCGCCGGCGGGATGGTGCCGTCGCCGTCGGAGGTGAGCGGGAGGGGGACGGCGGGGGTCTCTCCGTCCCCGAGCGGGGGCAGCGGCGGTACGTGAGTGGCGTCCTCGTCCGTCGTGTTCGTCACGGCGGGCCGCGGGGGGAGGTTGCGGGCCAGGGTCGCCCGGGCGGTGGGGTCCGGCCAGCGGGGCGGGGTGGCCGCCAGGGAGCCCGTCGGTACGTCGACCGGGGGTGCCGTGCGGGCGGTGACCACCTGGGCGGCGAGGGCGGCGAGGTCCCCTTCCGCGTCCGTCTGGACGCCCGCCGCGGCGGTCAGCCGGGCGAGGGCCGCCTCGGCGCTGTTCTCCAGGCCCTCGGCGTGCCGGCGAGCCTCGTCGAGTGCCGTGACGGCGGCCTCGTGGAGGTCGGCGGCCGGGGTCAGGTCGGCGTGGGCCTGTTCGGCGGTCCGCCGGGCCTGCTGCTCGGTGGCACGCCGCTCGGGCAGGACACGCTGTTCGGCATCGTCGGCGGCCCTGCGCGCCTCCTCCAGCTCCGCGTTGATCCTGTCGAGGTTGCGCTGGTGCTCCTCCTGGGTCTCCCGCAGCTTGTCGAGGGCCTCGTGGGCCTTGCGGGCCCGGATCTCGTCCGGCCGCTCCTGGCCGTCGGCGGTGGCCTGGTCGGGCTGCTGTTGCTGCGGTCCGGTCGAACGGTTGCGGTTGATGTCGGCGGTGACCGAGTCCGCGATCGTGACCTGGAGCTGCGCGGCGCGGATCGGCTCGGCCAGGTTGTCGATCAGCGCCGCCCGTTCGTCGGCGAGCGCGCCCAGGCGGTCGGCCTCGCCCCGTAGTCTTTCGCTGTCCTGCCGGGCCTGCTCCAGTGCTTCCTGGGCCATGTCGACGGCCTCGTCGGCGGTCTGTGCCCCGGTTCGGGCGGTGTCGAGGGCCGTGAACGTGCGTCCGGCCTTCCCCTCGGCGTCGTCCAACGCGCCCTGGTACTGGATTCTGTCCAGCCGGAGAGCGGACTCCTCGTCGCGCGCCCGGAGTTCGGCCTCCGCCGCGTCGGTCAGCTCCGTGGCCCGCTGGTCGAAGTCGCCCCAGGCGGCCGGACCCGCGTCGCCGAGCCCCGTAAGAGCGCCGTCGGCCTCGAAGTTCCAGAAGGTGAGGGTGCTGTCGTCGGTGCGTACGACGAGTTCGACGGGCTTGCCGGCGATCTCGGCGGTGCGGGACGCCGTGAACAGGGCCCGCGCGAGCTGCTCCTGCCCGGCTTCGGTGGTGGTGTCGCCCATGGCGAGCCACAGTTCCGCCGCCGGGTCGGCCGCGTCGATCTGGGTGGCCAGCAGAGCGGGCAGGGTCCGCAGCGGATGCCGTGTCCAGTCCCGCAGTTCGGCGTCCGCGACGACCGGAGGGGCCGCTGCCGGATCCCCCTCCGTGGCCGTCCCCGCGTCCGGGTTCACGGCCGCGGCCCTCGCCTCGGCGTCCGCAGCCGCCCGTACCATCGCGGGCAGGTCGTACACCTGCGGCTGGGTACGCGGCGGAGTGATCCCGTGGCCCAGAGCGTCCCGCTCCCCGATGCGTACGGT
>Ga0307513_10005187_pt1 | contig 17266 bp, 8 predicted proteins | sample 15_EM_MG_FD_202174 | JGI IMG/M metagenome (GOLD analysis project Ga0307513, IMG submission 202174) | Populus trichocarpa ectomycorrhiza microbial communities from riparian zone in the Pacific Northwest, United States - 15_EM | ecosystem: Host-associated > Plants > Roots > Unclassified | place... | reverse complement strand
AACTTTTGAGGATGTAATTTGATGCCTACCGCGATCCCCTTGCTTTGATGGCTGTAAATGGATCTTCCTCGTTGTAAATTGTTGCCAATCCGAAGTCTGATAACTTTGCGGTATGAGTGTTATCAAGCAAAATGTTCTTGGCATTTATATTCCCATGAACAATCTTGATCTTGATCCTTTTTTCTTCTTCTTCGTGTAGATACTTCAAACCTTTTGCTATTCCTAGGCAAATATCATATCTAGCTCTCCAATGAAGTTCTGTCTCAGAGCTTGTAATTTTTTGTTCTATAAAATCAAGGAATTTGTTAGCTGTTAATTTTCCTGCTTAAAAAAATTATCTAGATCGACAAACATTATTTCATTCTACCTAGGCTAGGATAGTGAAAATATTACCAAACAAGGCTTGATGAAGGGAACCAGATTCCATGTATTCATAAAATAGCAGATGCAGGTCTTTATTGGAATAGCCACCCAACAGTTGAACAAGATTTTCATGACTCAAGGACATCAGGTTGCCGATTTCACTTTTTAATTCATCTTTGTCTTGCTGTTTTGATTGCGGAGAAATCTTTTTCACTGCTAGTTTAATCTGATAGGGCAATTCAGCCTGCAAATTGATACTGAAAATATAAGATACATTTGTTTCATGACAACTTCACAAATTTAACTGATTATCAATAAATATAACCTTGTATACTACGCCGAAACGTCCTCTACCAATCTCCATTTTGGAGCTGAAATTTTTAGTACCATCTATTATCTGTTGAAGGGTGAAAGATCTTTTCTGGACTTCTATTTGTTTTTCTATTTGCAATGAAAAAACCATCAGAGAATTGCATTAACAGACACATTACCCAGTAAGAATCTTTCAAGCAATAAAATGCAAAATGGATATAGATTTTCATATAGTCTCACCTCGCAACTCTCTATTCCCGAGAAATCCCATTTGCCATATGAAAAGAAATAGAAGTAACGGAGCAAATGCACAACCTATGGTGATCCCGGCTATTTGAGAAGCAGACAGCTTCCGATCATGAACATCGAAGTCTGTGTATATCAGACATCAAAATGTAATTTTTTAGCATATGTGAAGGGATAAAACATATTTAAGCAACAAAAAAATTAAGAGAAATATGCTTTTTTTACTTGGTGTTACAGAGATGGCAGATACAAGAGGTCCATTCAGAGCAGGTGGGTTATCTAGAGATCCTTTGCCGGCCCATAAAAAATGAATTTCCAATGGACGGTCATCCACAATTGCGGAGAAGTTTGCTGTGCACGCTTCATTTATACTTTTGGCCTTCTCTTTTATGTTGAAATCCTTCAGTTTTCTCTCACCCTGTAAAGAGAATGAGTACCTTACATGATGGAAATTACTAGCACAATGAAGCTGCTGCGCAGAATAATTACCTGACTATATACATCGAAAATACGAGTTCCTAAGCTGCTATAGTCTTCATCCTGCGTATAAACAGTTTCAGCAAAGTGAAGTTTCACGGTGTAATCTCCTTTATGCAGACAGAACCCGTAGTATGTCAGAGAAACAGGGCAAAGCCGAGCTGTTTTATATAATGATTCTTCTGAAACAGAAACTCCACAGGTCATGTTTTTGACGTAATCGCTTCGGTTGTTGGTTGTTGAGATGAAGCCTGGAGCACAAGAATAAGCCCACTTTCCTGGAATGCTGTAAAAATTCTCTGTTGCCTTATCTTCATCATATTGATTCCCTTCAGCGAGAGTGCGTGCCCCACCGCAGTTTATGAACAAGGAATGATCTGCAAAACAATATTTCCATTAGAAGCTGAAAGACTCAGATTCTATAATCTTAATTTAAATTCCATGAATAGACGTATAAAACATACATTTTGATGTGCAGTTCTTGCTCAATTCAAGTATAGAATCCCTATAAAGAACATAAAACATGCTTGTGAGAAAATTAAAACTCATCAGTAAGCACTCCTACAATACAGAATGTATCAACATACCTGTTTGGTTCAGTACTAGATGAACAGCAGCAGCATGTAAACAAGTCCAAAGGAAATAAGAACACATACTCACAAGTTGAAATTTGGAATATAAGAAAATTGCAGAGGACACAAAAGAAAAACCAAAATCACAGCACATACATATGTGGCTTTCCAGGGCCTGGGGTCTTGACTTCTGTTGAATTAGGGTGTGGCGGACCTGGAATGTTATCTTTGCTGAAATCTGTATAGTTATTATACGACAAATCCCTGCAACATAATAATTTTCTTAAGAGATGGCATTTTCTTTTTGTTTGCTGGATGAAGATTATTCAATAACATCCTGTACATGTAAAATAGATGCATCGTCTCAAACTTGAGGTTTTGGAAACTTACACTTCATCTATGTCCTGAATCCATGGAGGAATTTGCCCATTAAGCTCATTGTTTGTGAGTAACCTGTTAAAAAGTAAAATTTCCCAATCTCATAATGGATTCTAAAAAACAACTTATGATGAGTTTGATTTGCTTGAGTTGAAGAATTTAATTCACATACAGTCTATCCAAAATTAGATCCTCCAAAGATCGTGGGATCGAACCGGTCAAGCTGTTAAAGCTCAAGTCACTGCACGAAGTACATCAAAGCAGTAACATTGCATACTAATAAAACAAAAACTATAAAAAACTATGGAAATTGAAAAAAAATCATTACTGATTTATATAATGAAAAAGAAACTTACAGGTATGTTAATGATGTCCATTTATTACCAATGTATTCGGGGATTCCACCAGTAAGTTTGCAATTCCTCAGTATCCTGTAAAACACATTTAATAAGTTTTTAGTTTGGATCTATCTATTGATTGTGATTTGTGCATGTAAAATAATTTATTTGTCAAGTGTCACAACCATGTCAAGATAGTATTAATTAGCGGAAATTAGAGCATAATACTGAGGAGGCCTAGAAGGAAACAAACCAAGGCAGCCAGCCCTATATCTCCTGAAAGAGACTTTTTCCTATTTCAGTTTGCCTATGTATGTATAAAGATTGTACTGGAGTTTGCACATATATATACATGTAAAGTCCTATACTATAAATATAATCATATACAACTACCCTTTGTTATCTCTCAACAGAAACATGTTTGGCTGGGGAAACAGAAACATAAAATAAATATGTCTGTGGAACAGTTTTGGAGTGAATTGTTGTAGTTTCAAAACAGAAATTACATGGAAACAACCCTGCTGTTTCCAATATCCCTGCTATTCTGTTCTAAGATGGTAACTAAACCTACCTCAAGGAATTGTTATTTCTTTCCATTCTTCTCAAATTCTAACTGTGGGGTTATAAAGTTTCAGGCCCTTAATTAAAATGATCATGAGCAACAAAGAACAGATCACTCACAGGTTATGTATGTTTGTCAGATTTGCAAATTCAGGGAAAGAGAAACCAGAGTTATTAAGATCACTCACCCACCTGTAGGGGGGAAAAAATTAGAAACATTTAGGAAAGAGAAAATCTTTATTTGATGAGGGAAATAAAGAAGTACTAGACAGAACAGCAATTACAAATATCGAAGACTGGGCATATTAAAAATTCCAGGAGGCAGCTTCCCTTCAAAATCATTTCCCATGAGGTACCTGTGATCAATAAACTGTTGCTTCAAAATCATTACCATGGAAATCACAATCACCATTTTTATTGTCACTTCTTCGCCACCACCCTCTATTTTAATATTACTATAAATATTATCATCATTATTTGTTAGCTGTTAATTTTTTGTTCTATAAATTCAAGGAAATTGTAGCTGTTAATTTTCCTGCTTAAAAAAATTATCTAGATCGACAAACATTATTTCATTCTAGCTAAGCTAGGATAGTGAAAATATTATTAGCACCATACTAACCACCACAATTACCATGCCACCACAATAATGCCACTAGTTCACCATCATAATTAAATGTTTCATATTATTAGTTTTATATTTTAACTAATAATAATTTTTTAAAATTAAATAAAGTTTGTATAAAAGTCTTTCCTTGATATACCTCTGTAATATATATATATATATATATATATATATGAACTTTGAATGATTTACGCTTAAAATTAACTTTAAAATATGGATTTGTGCAAATAATCTTACAGGGAATAGAGATTGGTCAAATTTGCAATGAACGGTGGTATCGCACCATTCAACTTGTTCCCAGCAACATTACTGCGAAGACCAGCAGAGTTTCTATTAAGCAAAATGGACCAAATGACTCCTGAATTGTTGGAATGAGGCTAAAAAAAACATGCACAAATGCACTTACAAGAAAAGCAGAGATGTAAGATTGACAAAACTTTCTGGCAATCGTCCAGTCAAATTGTTGGAATGCAAAGAACTGTAACAAAACAATGACTCCTAAGTTTCTTTACTCTTTTTTTTTTATATATATATTTTTAACATAGGATAAGTTTTTATCTCTAACAACTTACAGTTCTTGAAGGTTACTCAAATTTCCAAGTTCTGGTGGAATATAACCAGAGAGTTGATTCTCTTCCAAGCTCCTAATTAACTCAAGGAAATTAAGGGATTCATAACGAGCAGAAATGAAATAATAATAAAAGATAAATTAAACGGAATCGAGCAGGTTGAGTTAAGATTATTTACAGTGTAGTGAGATTTAAGAGGTTGCCCAATTCTTTAGGAATTCGACCTGATAACATATTATTATCCAAAGACCTGCAAAAAAATATTAAAAATAAGCCACAGAACTGCAAGATACTGCAACAATTATACAAATCAGCATTGGTAAGTAAGTAACAGAAGAGACTATGATGGTGGCGTTACTTACAGAGTAGTGAGGTTTATAAAATTACCCAAAGATGGAGGTATGGATTCATTCAAGAAGTTCTTATGCAGATCACTATGGTCAGTAAACAGGACAGTAACCATTTAGTCAATTATTATTAATTAATGTAAAGAAGGTTAAAGACAACAAGATAAAGCGCAACACAGCTTACAGTGTTTCCAGAGCCACCAGCTTCCCTAAGGTTGGCGGTATTGGCCCAGATAATTGATTGAGTCCAAGATTTCTGATAAGTATCAGATAAGTTTTTGACCATCACAAGTATGGAAAAATAAAATAAAAGATACGATCAATGCTGGATCACTTACAAATATTTTAGCCGAGTCAAGCTCCCCAAAGACTTTGGAATGGTACCATGAAGTTGGTTTTTGGAAAAATCACTGTTGAGGTAAGCCCATAAAATAAACATGTTGCCTTGAAAATTATAAAATGCTGAATTGGCCCAAATTTAAGCACGTTTAGGATCAATTCATAAGAAAAACTGTGGGATTGAGATCACCTTTGACACAACAACAACATTAGCCAAAAAGCTCAAACATTCTTAGAGTCGCATTATTCTTAATTGGGATAATATTAAGAGATGTCTGGTAAAATTTTCAAAATTGTTTTGAAAGTCACTTTGAAGTCAAAAACTAAGAGGTACAAAACCAAGGTTTTAGCTTTTGAGTTTTAAAAATGGTATTTGAGAATATAGTTGTAGTTATTTCTTAAAATGTTTTTTATTTAGAAAAATATTAAAATATATTTTTTTATTTTTTAAAAATTATTTTCAATATTAGCATATCAAAATAATATAAAAACAGTAAAAAAATATTAATTTAAAGTAAAATCAAATAATTTTTTCAATATTTTTTATAAAATATTTTTAAAACATAAAAACAAATAGCTAAATTAAAATATTATGCGGCTAAAAACAAGAAAAACACCCTTGAAGCACATCTATGTTATTGCTAGACTTTGTAGGTTATATGATGTCGGCTTACAAAACTAGAAATAGCAAACCATTTTGAGGCAATATCACCTGCTTTCAGTCTTTGATCTAGTATTACATACAAGCATTTGAAGTCACATCAAAACTTTTTTACAAAATGCAATCACACTGCAGTTAACAGTACCAACCACATCAAAAGTCACAGCTAAGAATTTCTAAACCGAGCTACAGCAGGCTTGGTAGATATATTAATATCTTCTATTTAACTAGTTACATTTAAAGAAAAAAAAATAGGGAAAACAATCGCCCATTTGAATGGTATATTTCATAAAACGAAATCCTGTAATTTCTTCTTCTTTTTTTCTACTGTTGAAAAAATAGTTTGCGGTGGTTTTAGATCAAACCCACAACATATACGTACATTTTTTCCAGGTATGTGAGCTCAGACAAACGTTCATGAATATTTCCGCTCATGCTCATGATGTATGTAACTCTGCCAACCAAAAAATAATTCAGTGAAATTTGGAATCATTGACCAAGTAATTTATTTGTACCTGTACTCCAAGTTCAGGAAAATATTTACACAGAAGTGATGTGACAAATTTTGGTGGCCGTGTCATCGCAGTCACATTGGATGGAAAAGGTATTACTATTACCATCGGACTCTGAGCAGTAAGAACGTGAAATTGAGGGTGTTGGTAACCCCAACTTGAAGATGACTGCTCTAAGAGCATCAACTGCATGCCAGATATTTTTACAAATAATTAATTCTTGGGCTAATTAGTTCAATAGATAAAAATATGCCTGGAAAAAAAACACAAAAATTACTTGACTTTGGTTTTTAATTATATTGAACCAAAATAGTGTGTATTGTCGGTAAAATAAATCTTGAAATTTATAAATGGTCATTGTTCGTAGTTGGTTTCAATAAAGCTTTTCCATGTACTTAATTAGCAATATAAGCTATAGTGCATTGCCAAATATATCGTTATAGAGTTGATGGGTCAATTGACCAATTACCGGACTTGCACTTGAGCTGATAGTTGTACTATTTTTATCTAATATATATATTATTATTTTGAACCCTATAAAACAAACCTAATTATATTATAGGTCTTTATTAATTTTTTATTTGGATATATCAGCCATTATTCCTATTTTCTCTCTTTCAATCATTGTTATTAATTTTTAATTTTATTTAACAGTCTAACACGGGCTACATAATCATGCAAAGTAGATATTTGTTAGTTTTTAAAATAAAAAGTACTCAATTGGTAATTGTTTAAAAGTGTACCTACTTAGACAGTAAAGATAAAAGTACTTACAGTCAAATAAAAGAAGAATTAAAAATATATACACTCGATTGAAAGTAAAGTGGAATACTCTTTCACACATGGCTGATACATCAGCATGCTATTCAAATGTGTTCGTTCAATAGAGTCTAACTAAAACACTTATTAGAAGAAAAAAAATATCATTAACTCTGCAAAAAATAATGGATATAAATTTAGCAAGCATTTAGATTCTCCATAATACATATACTGACTTTTCTTACAAAAGTTAGAATATTTAAAGATCTAAAATCATCTCTACCTATGAAATTTTAAACAACCTCTTTCTCTTTCCATGAGGTGACAAGGTTTTAAGGTTTCGACAAGAGAAAACAAGAAAAAAACAATTTTCAACTTTTTTTTTTAGATTTTGAACAATTAAAATTTTTTTGGAGTCAGACGATATTACTCACCTTCTTCACAAGGTAATAAACCTTCAAATGAACTGCAATTGAACTCGATCCCCGCCCCTAGATCTTCAGTGCTCCGAAATCTGAATCCAAAGCCATGTTGACAAAGGAGAAGAAGAAGAAGAACGGAGAGAAAGAAATGAACTCCCATTTTTTTTTTTCCAGTTAATCTACAATCTGGAAGATATTGGCTTAATATGGGCAAAAAGATTCCCCTCATCCAAGAATGAACTATCATGATTTATAAAGACTACTGCAAGACTGCTTTTGAACTTTCAATCTGTGTTCCTGGCCCTCAAAAAAGTAACCACAGTGTTTATGTTGCGGAATAGCATTAAGGGCATGGGGATAAAAATCTGAAAACATATACAATTATGTAATATCTTGATATTTTTTTAATATTAGTGATAAGGTTATCCTTTGACTAATTTTATCTACCAGACTAAACCTTCAAATATATAATATTCCAAAAGTGAGTGTATTGTTTTAGCATTCTTTTATTATTATTATTATTATTATTATTATTATTATTATTTTTATTATTAATGGTTTTGTGGAATGTTGTTATATATATTGGGTGCAAGAAGGAAATGATTAAGAGAAAAAAAAAAAACAAAAAGATGAAAGAAAGGGATTTCCAACATCTAATTTCGTTATCCACAGTGGAGCTTTTTGAAAATGATTATTGATATTGGAAAATTTTAAGCCAAATGAACATCACTAAATTTACAGAGAAAAAAAAATGCTAATTTCCAATCTTAGAATTTTCGTTGATGGTACTGTTATATGCTATATGATAGATAACTTAATAGATTTTTTTTCTCTTTGTAAAATTAAAAAACAATGAAGATAAATATTTATTTTTTATAGAAAATATAATGTATATTTAGTACTGTGATAGTTTTTACAGTTAATGTTTAAAAAAATATATTCAAGAAAAATTATAGTTTTTTCATAATTAAAATTTTAAACAAATTTTTTTAATAGAATTCATATAAAATTATAATGTTTGTTAATTAACTAAATATTTTTAAAATTATAGTTAAAATAAAATACAGTTTCAATAATAAATCAGTACATTACCTATCAAACAAAGTAAGCTATTCACACTGGTGCTTTGGTTTTTAATTTTTCTCTTCCTGACGATGCAAAAGATAATCGAAACAAAAGATGCCGAGCGTGAACAAAGACTTGACCATAAATTTTAAAGATGCATTAATAATTAGTTCTCGTTCTGGTTCCAATCATTTACATTATTATTTTTCTATAATGTCAAAAAAAATTAATTTAACCTAAAATTTAAAATAAAACAAGATAATAACAAACTTATATAAATTAAAATTTTAAAAAGTCACATAAGAATATATATTAAAAAATAATATAAAATTATTATTAAAACATCAAGAAAAACTTAAACTTTTAAATTTATAATGATTTTTTGACAATAGCAATGTGTAATGCATAATTAGTCAAGCACACATATAATCAAGAAGTGTAGCCGGGTATAGTTTAACTGGTCAGGTTTTAGATTTGTTTTCTGGAGGTCACCAGTTCGAGTCTCATAAACCTCAGGGTCACTGGAGGCTTACATGGTCGTTAACTTCAAGGCCCTTGGGATTAGTCGAGGTGCACTCAAACTGGCATGGATACTCACATTAATCTAAAAAGAAATGTAGCTCAATTGGTTACGTCCTAAGTTTGCTTCTTATAGGTTGCTAGTTCGAGTGCCACAAATCTCAGGGCTATTAAAGACTTACATGATCGTTAACTTTAGAGCCTTAGGAGATTAATCGAGATGCATGTAAGCTGATTCGGACACTCACGATTACCAAAAAAAAAAATCATGTACAGTCAATTTTTACTGATTGTTTTTTTAAAAAATATCTAGACATCAGTCTAGATAAACTAAAACATTATTACTAGTGGTAACGGGCATAAACAATAGAAATCAACAAGAAGAAGAACGGAGAGTAAGAAAGGAACACTTTTTTATTTCAGTTAATCTACTTTACGTTTTCTTTCTCTTATGCATCCAACACAAAACCAAACCGGTGTTGCTTCTAGCATCGCTGATGTCCCTGCTCCAGCTCTCTCTTCTCCACCAACGGTCTTATCTGCAAAGACAACATTTTTTTTTTGTTATAATTCAATTTTTTACCACAATTTTTGTATATATTTTGAAAAATAATAGAAAAATCCAAAAGATATATCTTTTCAATAATTTTAATCATTTCATTATTTTCTTATTTTTTATTTAATCTAAGATCATTTATTTTCATATTTTTCACATCTTGGATAGGTCACTCATTACAATGATGCCATTTGTTTTGTATTTTTCACATCTTGTGTACGTAGGTCACCCATAAAAATCAGACCACTTAGATAGGTCACCCATGAGAATAAAATCATGTTGGGTACACTACCAGAAATTCGACTAAAACCAATGAAATTACGGACATAATTTTTCTATTGGTAATTTACGGTGATATTTACTGACCGATTTAAATTCATCTCTACAACCATCAGTATATACCGATGGAATCCCAAACAAAATATAAAGAATTTTGAAAAACAAAGCGATGTGATGACATGAAAGATTTTGTGGGCGAAATTTACCGACGGAATTACAGAGGGATTCAAACTGGAATCTCCATACAGTGACGTGTCTACTTTACTGGCTTAATTGCCAATGGAATCATTGACAAAATATTTTAGTCGGTGAATCCATCGATAAACATTAATATATCACCACGTTGCCAATCCTCCCCTCCTCTATTTCTCTTTCTTCTTCCCCATCCATGCATCTAAACAAACTCTCCCCTCCAGAACTGCAAGTAACCACCCCCCAAAACATTCCCCACTTCTCAACACAAATCATCTTTCTTTATTTTTTTTCATCACAGCATTCGTGTCCTGATTTATTATGGATTTTGTCATTTTTTATAAGTAAATCTATCTTTTTTTTAATTTTAACATTATAATATCAATTTTATTATTATTTAATGTTTTTTAGTATATGTATTTTGTTAGGGTATGTACATGTTTTATTGTTTTTTTTCTCAAACAAACTTGTAAATTAAAAAAAAAAGGACCTAATTAAAGTTATGATATTATAATTATTCTGATATTTAACTCTTTTTTTTAATATCTTAAAGTTATGATAAATTAAAAGGACCTAATTTCTTGGAAAAACATTGTGACTCTAGACTAATTGATCACTACAACATTTAACAGTTTTATCGATGAAATTTTTCTGTCGACGTGAGATTACCATTTCATCGGTGAAAATTTTATCGACTAATTTACAGACATAATCCGTCCATCAGAATAACATTCATCGGTAATTCCATCATTTGTCGCTAATTATGTTGATAAAAAAACCGATGGTTTACAAACGGAAAATGCATGCAAAAAAAAATCTGCTTCATTCCATTGGTATCTCTCAGGAAAATTGTCATATAACCAAAAAGAATATAGTATGCAATTCCGTTGGTGATTATTTAAAAATATTTTTTAAAAAATCTATTTAACAAGACTATAAAAATAATTAAATTAATATAAATCAACACTCCATAATACTCAGAATTGAGTTTCTTGTAAAAAATAAGAAGAAAATCAACTCAAAAAATTTACAACAAATAAACAAAAAAATAAAACAACAAAAACATTGATCTCATATATATGAAAAAAAATCCTACAACAACATTCATATAATTATTAAGAGCAGAAATTTTTTTTTAAAAAAATATATATAATGAAAAAACACAAAAAATAAAAAAAAATTAAAAATCTTACCTTAATGTAGTTGCGAGTGAAGTTGAGAAGAAAAAAAATTCATAAAGTATTTTAATTAAAAAAATTTGAGAAGTGAAAAGAAAAAAAAAAAGACATACTTGAGAGTGAAGGAGAAAATGAGTTGAGAAGAGGAGAGAAGAGAAAGAAAGAAAGGGGTGTTGATGTTTTTTACATAAAGGGAAAAAGAAGAAGGAGGAGAAAAAAAAAGAAGAAAAGAAGAAGAAGAGGCTTGTTTGTTGTGAAATGAAAGATTTTATTTATTGGAGCATTTTACCAACGGGTTTACAATGGATAATTAAATATTAATATTTCTAACCTTTCCGTCGATGATTCAATTTGTAATATTTAATTTAAATTTTTAATTTAATAAAAAATTTTCAAAAATCGTCAAATATCAGCAAAGACTTTTCAATCCGTCGGTGATTATGTCCGTAATATTTAATTAAAAATTTTAATTTACTCAAAAAATTTCAGAAACCCGCCAAATAACACCAATAACTTTTTAATCTGTCGGTAATTTTGCCTATAATAAATAGTAATTAACAATGCAATTAAGAAGTGAATAGTTTCAGTGCTCTCTGGAAAAACCGATGGAATTAATTTCGTCAGTAAAAATGACACATCATCGTATTTTTTGGTTTTGTTTTAATTTTTTTTTCTCACCGTAATTTCCTCGGTATATACCGAGGAAATATTTCCATCGGTAAAATTCACTATAATTTACGGAAGGAAATATTCCATCAATATTTCTATTTATATTTATCAATTTTCTGGTAGTAAATTAAATATTGATGTGAAGATATTTATCCTGAAAAAAAATCAACAAAAAAAATGAGGGGACATGATTCTTTATTACATGTATGGTCAACTAATTACCCATTACTCCTTGCTATTATCAAAGAATCACTGTAAACTTAAAAGCTTGAAGTTTTAATAATAATAATATATTATTGCTAAAAACATCTTTTCAAGTGAACAATTATCATTATTTTGTTTTATATTAAAATTTTTTGGTTGAATTAATTTTTTTACATTGATAAAATAGCAATAATGAAAATGATTGGAACCATGGAATCTGAAGTAATAATGCATCTTTAAAATTTATGGTCAAGTCTTTGTTCGTGTTCAGCATCAATTTTTTGCCTCGTCAAGCAGAGAAAGATTTATAAAGCTAAAGCATCAGTACGAAGGCCACAAGTTGATACCTAACTCTACATTAATTTCTTGGGTCCAATCATTGGACCCACGGAATGTGAACATTGAGAAGTAATAAAGGTCATGCCTTATTAAGTGAAAGACTTGACAGAGTTTTCTGTCTTTTCTATGCCCAGCTAACGGCTCTGCTAAATTGCTTGATAGATCATAAAATGAATTGATTTTTTGACGTTATCAGAAAAATAATGATGTATATGATTGAACCCATGGAATCTTTAAAATTTATGATCAAGTCTTTGTTCATGTTCAGCATCTTTTGTTAATCTTCTGCATTTAATAAAGCTAAAGCATCAGTATGAAGGCCAAAAGCTGATAGCTTAACCTCCATTTCTTGGGTCCAATCGGAAAGTGAACATTGAGAAGTAATAATGCATCTTTAAATTTTTGGTCAAGTCTTTGTTTATGTTCAGCATCTTTTGCTACCATTATGTCGATCTTTTGCATTGTCGAGCAGAGAAAGATTAATAAAAGCTAAAGCATCAGTATGAAGGCCAAAAGCTGATAGCTTAACTCCATTTCTTGGGTCCAATCGGAAAGTGAACATTGAGAAGTAATAATGCATCTTTAAAATTTATGGTCAAGTCTTTGTTCATGTAATTCAGCATCTTTTGTTTATCTTTTGCATCACTATGAAGGCCAAAAGCTGATAGCTTAACCTTTACACATTGCTATTATCAAAGAATCACTATAAACTTAAAAGCTTAATTTTTTAATAATAATTTTATATTATTGCTAAAACATCTTTTCAAGTGAACATTTATCATTATTTTGTTTTATATTAATTTTTTTTTTGTGGAATTGATTTTTTTTTTGACATTGATAAAAGAATTATAATGTAAATGATTGGACCATGGAATCTGAAGTAATAATTCATCTTTAAAATTTATGGTCAAGCTTTGTTCGTGTTCAGCATCAATTTTTTGCCTCGTCAAGCAGAGAAAGATTAATAATGTTAAAGCATCAGAACGATGGTCACATTTCTTGGGTCCAAATGGAATCTGAACATTGAAAAGTAATAATGCATCTTTAAAATTTATGGTCAAGTCTTTGTTCAGCATCTTTTGTTTATCTTTTGCATCAGTATGAAGGCCAAAAGCTGATAGCTTAACCTCCATTTCTTGGGTCCAATCAGAAAGTGAACATTGACAAGTAATAATGCATCTTTAAAATTTAAGGTCAAGTCTTTGTTTAAGTTCAGCATCTTTTGCTACCACTATGTCGATCTTTTGCTTCCATTATGTCGATCTTTTGCATTGTCGAGCATAGAAAGATTAATAAAGCTAAAGCATCAGTATGAAGGCCAAAAGCTGATAGCTTAACCTCCATTTCTTGGGTCCAATCAGAAAGTGAACATTGAGAAGTAATAATGCATCGTTAAAATTTATGGTCAAGTCTTTCTTCATGTAATTCAGCATCTTTTGTTTCCATTGTCAAGTAATAATAATAACCACCGTCAGTCCAGGTAAAGAGCATTCTGTAATGCTGCTTTGAAAACAAAAAATTTAATGTTAATTTCAGGATATAAATTTCATTGGATCTACTTTCGTATAAAAAACAAACAAACAAGAACTTTATTTCATGTGGATATAAATTTCAGCTCAAATATTATAGCCTTCTGCACTTGTAATTGCTCAACCATTTTGTATTCAGAATATATTATTTATGTTATTCTCCCATGAAAGGTCACTGCGTACAGCAACTGTCGCACGTATGCGGTGTCGCGGCGAATATTCCACTTCAATCTAACGTATCTATCTGGCAAATATAGGGAGACAAGAAATTCTTGTCTTTTATTGGTGGAAAATAGAATGGGAGTCGCCACCTAGTATTTAGGTCACTATGAACCCTAACTGGTCTCAAAAATCGAGTACGGGGACTAATTGCTTAAAGGGAAGGTATTAGCCCCCCAAATACGTCTTACCTAAGGTAAGCTGCATTGTTTGATTCTATGATAAAAAGCTAAGGTGTTATTATATTTCTAATTGTTGGTTCGTTTATGGTTCAAGAAAAGTCCTCCTCAATAAGGAGGTCCTTATCTTATCAGATAAAATCCTAACCGTTCTAATATCTATATAAAAAAAACTATATTTTTAATATCAGGAATACTTTACGTATAAATTCGTAATCCCAGGTACTAAAAGAAGACAAAATTATTTTTTTGGAATTTTTAAAATATTGGCCTAGTTCTCATGGCTCTAACAAACTTGTTATTAAAGCCAAAGTGCATGCTAAAACCTTTTTTTGAATTTTTTTGTGTAAAAAAACAATATGATTTTTTTGTTTAATGAAAATACGATGCGATGATTTTTCTTATCTTTGAAAGACTTGGTCATATGCATGAAAAACAAAATATTTTTTTAAAAAAATTTGCAATGTTTTGACAAAAACCGGATATTTTAATACTAGATTTGTATTTTTACGGTATAAATATATAAACCAGTATTAAACAAATTTGATAAAAATATGCCGGAAAATCAACAAATTTTTTAAGGATTTTTTAGAATTTTTTTTCATATATATATATAAAATTATGTGGGCTGGGCCAGCCCAGCTAACTCGGTCGGACTCAGCTCAAAAGGGTTGGGCCGACCTAACAGTTCTCTCTGCTTCTTCGGGTTTGAGCCGGACCCGGCCCAGACATCACAGCTGGGCCAAAACCGGCCTGGCCCAATGTGTAAAAACAGGGAGGGGAATTATTTTCCCCCCCCATCCTCAGGAACTTATACCGAAAATGAAGTAAACTTTCGTATAAAAGTTATGTAGGGTATAAATTCGGCTCAAATGTGGCCTTCTGCACTTGTAATAGAATATATTATTTATATTATTCAGAATATATTATTTATGCTATTCTCACATGAAAAGTCTTGGCTATGAAATTTTTGAAAGTAGAACAATATAATATACAGTTATCTTCTAAGAAGTAGATTAGCGCTCTTTTAATTTCACATCAATTTTACATTTCCTTTAATTTGATAGATTAACATTTTATCTTCTAAAAAGTACTTTTATCAAAGTAGAAAACGTACAATCAACACGTTTTATTTTCAACAATATAAAAGTTCTCAAATTACAGTAGGTGCCACAAGATAAATCGAAATTTCTTTGTAAGTTCCTGCTGCTCCTACTGCCCCAAAGTCCTCACTGGATTCACTGAAACCATCGTGTCAATTTTGATATCTACCAAATTAACTAATATAATTTGTTTATGAAAATGTTGATATATAAAAGAAAATAGTTGCTGTAAGTATATGTTTCTAATGTAATTTCAAAATATGTTTCAATGAAAAACAAATATTAGTAAAATTTAAAATTAATAAAATACAAATATTTTAAAATGTATAAATAACTTTTATTTGGATTCTCTCTATGAAGTTCTTATTCCTTGACATGATTTTTAAGAGTTGGGAGTTACAAAAAGAAAATAATTTTTGTACTAAAAGTTTCTCTATATTGTTGGCACCTTAAATAAATAAAGAACCCAATAAAACTTTAGGAATGTATTGTATATTTATTTCTAATTGATATACAAACTTTTAAAAAATATGTATAAAAGAATGTATTGTATATACAATCTAACACCAATAGCAATAATAATAAAAAATTAAAATGAAGATTACTTTCAAAATGTAAGATTTAAATTAGAAAACAAAATGATATAAAAATCATTCAGTGGAATTGCCAGCAGAAATAATCATTATTATAAAATTAATTATTAAAATTTACATTTGTTTTATTAAAACTTGATATATTATCAAATAATCTTTTATATTAATAATTTATTTATATAAATATTAAAAAAAAAAGTGAGTCACGTGCAGAGCACTTCATGTAATTACTAGTGTCTCCCAAGATTTAAGTTAAGTTTTGAGACGAGCGTGTTTGAATAATCCTTTCAGATTCAAAAGTGCAAGAAGACTGTTTCTGCTAAGATGAAAGGAAAACATAAATAAGATGATAATTATAATTGATAACATGAAGCAGTATATATAGATATCACATAATATCAACGAGCTAGGTCTCCAATTTCAGGGCCATAATTCTTAAGAACCAGTACATGTTTTTCCTTCAATATTTACTAGGAAGATTTAAATCAAAAGGAGGATCAAGGGAAACAAACCAACAAAAAAAGAAAAAGAAAAAAGAATCAATAGATATGGAAACATGGCAAAACACACAAGATATATATATTGACCATCCGGTACTCAAGCAGGAGAGATCGAGGGAGCGATCTCTTCAGAAATATTCTTAAGGGTTTTTTCGCCTTCAAGTACAGCCACAACTTGAGACATTGTAGGCCTGAGAGAAGGTGATTGTTCGGTGCACATCATTGCCAAATTCAGAACAATGTTCGTTTGGTTCCCGTCATAATTACGGCCCAACCTTGAGTCAACCAAGTCTCCTAGCGTTCCCCGCGCACGTAAATTAGCGGCCTGAAATTGTTTGAACTTGTAAGAAATATGCCCAAAAGAAATGTCATAACTATACACTTTTAATGTACAAAAAGTACTAAAAATTGTTAATTAATCCCTTCTGATCATATTTTAGCTAAGAAAAATTAACTGAGTAAAACAATAATCGATCCAGCTCTCACCGTATCTAGAAGAACAACAGTTTCTTCCTTTTCTCTGTACTCAGCATTGTTTCTCCCACTAACGATTTCAAGGAGAAGGATCCCAAAACTGTAGACATCGGCTTTCGCTGTCATGGTTCTCCGGATTGCATACTCTGGTGACATGTATGAACTGAAAAGGCATTGAGAAATGATA
>Ga0307513_10005186_pt1 | contig 17267 bp, 15 predicted proteins | sample 15_EM_MG_FD_202174 | JGI IMG/M metagenome (GOLD analysis project Ga0307513, IMG submission 202174) | Populus trichocarpa ectomycorrhiza microbial communities from riparian zone in the Pacific Northwest, United States - 15_EM | ecosystem: Host-associated > Plants > Roots > Unclassified | place... | reverse complement strand
CCGGCCGGCCGAGATCCAGGCCGAGGTCGCCGGGTTCACGACCGGCATCCGGGCCGACCACGCGCGCAACGGCATCCGCTACGCCGAGACCCGCGTACTGCTCGGCCCCACGCTCGCCGGGCCCCGGGACCGGGTCGTGCTCGACACGCTGCTGGCCGCCTACGACGTGCCGGACGCCGTGACCACCGAGCGGCTCGCGCTCTCGCTGAGCCGCGAAGATCCGTGGGCCGGGTGGGACCGCGTGCGGGAGCTCGCGCTCGGCCCGCACGGCGCCGCCGTGACCGGCGTCGACTTCTGCTTCCACGAGGAGGGCTACCCGCCCAAGGACAAGGCCGGCTTCTTCGCCGCGGTCCGCGAGTTCAACACCGCGCACCCCGACCGCGCGCTCGCGATCCTGTACCACGTCGGCGAGAGCTTCCGGGACAAGAGCCTGGAGAGCGCCGTGCGCTGGGTGCACGAGGCGGCCGAGCTCGGCGCGCACCGGCTGGGCCACGCGATCGCCCTCGGCGTCGACCCCGAGGTGTTCGGCCCGCACACGCGCGCCGAGCCCGTCGCCGAGCGACGTGACCAGATCACCTACGACCTCGCGCACGCCGACGGCCTGCGCGCGGCCGGCGTGCAGGTCGACGCGGCGGCGCTGCGAGCCGAGCTGGCGACGTTGCCGGCGGCGGGCTCCGTGCCCGTCACCTACGACGCCGCCCGGCTCGACGAGGTGCGCCGGCGGCAGGACTTCGCGATGAGCCGCATCCGCGCGGCCGGCGTGGTCGTCGAGGTGTGCCCGACCTCGAACCGGCGGATCGGCGGCATCACCGACCCGGCCCACCACCCGGTGCACCGGTTCCTCGCCGCAGGCCTGCGGGTCGTGGTGTCCTCCGACGACCCGGGCATCTTCGGCACGACGCTGGCCGACGAGCTGGACTGGGTGTGCCGGTACGCGGTCGGCGGCGCGGACCTGCGCGAGCACCTCGTGGCGACGGCGTGGGCCAGCCGCTCGGAGGTGCTGACCGGCCGGCTCTAGACCTCCCAGCGGGCGCCGTAGGAGAGGCCGGCGGTTAGGCCGCGGAACACGAGGTGCAGCTCGCCGGCGACGTCGGGCGACATGGACTTGCTCGTGTGCTCCGGGCCGGCGATGTCACGGTCGAGCGCACCACGCAGGGGCCAGATCCGCCACGGCGGGTCGGCGAAGCGCACGCGCAGGTCGAACAGGTCGCACGGGTGGTCGGGCGCGCGGACGACGTGTGTCACGGCGGGATCCGGCAGCCGGTACTGGACGGCGAACTCGTGCTCGGCGCCGCGAGTGAGCTCGCCCGCCAGCTCGACCGTGCCGCGGGCACCGGAACGTCGACCGAGGCGAGCCCGGGCCGGCCGGCCACGATCCGGTGCAGCTCGATGACCTCCGGCCGCGCCCGGTCGAGCGCGACGATCACGCGAAGCTCGGCCGTGTGCCACGCCATCTCCGTGGCCGCGTGCGCCGACGGCCGCGGCGCGGCGACCGGCCGCAGCGTCGCGAGCTGGGCGAGGTGGTCGATGCCCGCATCGATCCGCCGCCGCGCGGTCCGCGGGTCCCGGCCCAGCCTGCTGGCGGTCCAGCTGACCCGATCCTGGTAGAAGGGCAACCGGACGTCGGGCGCGATCGCGAACGCCGCGAGCACGGCCATCCGCAGGTCGGCGGGCAGGTCGCCGGCGAGGAGCTCCAGCCGCCGGGCCACCTTCTGCCGGATCACCGCCGGCCCGTCGTCCTCCCGCACGTCGCACACCATCCGCAACCCGACACCGATCCGCTCCCCGATACGGCTCGCGAGCAGGCCGCGGCCCTTGCGCAGCGCCTTCAACTCCACGACCAGGTCCGCAGGCGACACCATCCAGGCCCTCCACCGCTCTTCCGAGGTCCCGACCGGGACAGGGTCAGCCCGGGCCCTGGACTGCGCATGGACCGAACCTGCACCGCGACGAATTCCTCAGCTGCGCGCGGCGGGTGCCGATCGTGCGGTCAGCCTGAAGTGGAGGATGGCGCGTGAACGAATTCGAGGACATCGTTCAGGAGTTTCTCGTCGAGAGTTACGAGAACCTTGATCAGCTCGACCGCGATCTCATCGCGCTCGAGCAGGATCCAGGTGCTCGGGACCGGATCGCGAGTATTTTCCGGACGATTCACACGATCAAGGGCACCAGCGGGTTCCTGGCGTTCACCCGCCTGGAGCAGCTGACGCATGCCGGCGAGTCGCTGCTCAGCCGGCTGCGGGACGGGGCACAGGTGCTCGACCGCCATGCCACCGACGTGTTGCTGTGCATGATCGACGCGGTGCGCGAGCTGCTGGCGCACATCGAGCGCGATGGCACCGAGGGCGAGGTCGAGACCCAGTCGGTGATCGATGCCGTGAACGCCTGCATCGCCGGCGAGAACGGCCCGGTGCCGACGAGGGCCGAGCCGGCCGCCGACGCAGCGGAGCCGCCCGCCGAGGTGCCCGCCGCCGAGACGGCCGACCCCGCGTCGGCCGCTGAGCCGGACGCCGCGACGGCCGCCGAGACCACGGAGCCGGTACCTGCGAAGGCCGCCAAGGCCGAGCCAGTCGCCGCGGGCGCCGACGGGAAACCCGCGCCGGGCAAGGAAGCCGCTCCGTCCGAACAGGATGGTGGCAGCCGGCGCAGCGTGGCCGACAGCTCCATCCGCGTGGACGTCGACCTGCTCGACAAGCTCATGCGCCTCGTGGGCGAGCTCGTGCTCACCCGCAACCAGATGGTGCGCGCCGCGGAGTCGGCCAACGAGCAGGCTCTCACCCGCACCGCGCAGCGGCTCAACATCATCACCAGCGAGCTGCAGGAAAACGTCATGAAGACGCGCATGCAGCCGATCAAGAACCTCTGGTCCAAGCTCCCCCGCGTCGTCCGCGACCTCAGCAAGGCGTGCGGACGCGAGGTCGAACTGGTCATGGAGGGCGCCGAGACCGAGCTCGACCGCAGCCTCCTCGAGGCCGTCAAGGACCCGCTGACTCACCTGGTCCGCAACGCGGTCGACCACGGCATCGAAACGCCCGAGGTACGCGCCGAGGCCGGCAAGGCCCCGCAGGGCACGCTGAAGCTGTCCGCCTACCACGAGCACGGCCAGGTGATCGTCGAGGTGACCGACGACGGTGCGGGCATCGAGCCCACAGTGATCGGCGCCACGGCAGTGAAGCGGGGCGTGATCAGCCAGTCCCAGCTGGACGCCATGGACACGGACGAGGTCCTCAAGCTCCTCTTCCGCCCGGGCTTCTCCACCGCGCAGGCGGTGAGCAACGTGTCCGGCCGCGGCGTCGGCATGGACGTGGTGCGCACGAACCTCGAGGCGATCGGCGGCGCCGTGGACCTGAGGTCCGTGCCGGGCAAGGGAACCACGTGGCGGCTGACGATCCCGCTGACGCTCGCGATCGTGCAGGCGCTGATCGTCGAGAACTCCGGGAAGCGCTACGTCATCCCGCAGATGGCGGTGCACGAGCTGGTCTACGTCGACAGCCAGGCGGGCGCCAAGGTGGAGTACGTCTCCGGCGCGCCGGTCTACCGGCTGCGTGGCCGGCTGCTCCCGCTGATCCGCCTGACGAGCGCGCTCGGCGGTGACCCGAGCGGCCCGGACCAGGACATCTACGTCGCCGTGCTGAAGGCCGACGGCCACCAGTTCGGCCTCGTCGTCGACCGCGTCCTCAACACCGAGGAGGTCGTCGTCAAGCCGCTCGCCGCCCGCTTCAAGGACGTGGGCTGCTACGCCGGCGCGACGATCCTGGGCGAAGGCCAGGTGGCGCTGATCCTCGACGTGCCTTCGCTGGCCCGCCGTTCACACCTCGGCGCGCTGGAGCGGGCCGCGATCAAGGCGTCCGGCCCGGCAGAGGATCCGGCTGCCGCGGGCAACCGCGAGCGGCTGCTCATCACGAAGGTGGCCGACCGCCGCGTGGCGATCCCACTGTCCATGGTGACCCGGCTCGAGGAGTTCCCGGTGTCCTCCGTGGAGCGAGTCGGCAGCCGCGAGGTCGTGCAGTACCGCGGACAGATCCTGCCGCTGCTGCGGCTGGCCCAGCTGCTGGGTGCCTGGTCCGAAGACGACCGGGAGGCCCTGCCGGCGATCGTCTACACCGATCACGGCCGCAGCGTGGCGCTCGCCGTCGACGCGATCCTCGACATCGTCACCGACGCCGCGCCGCACAGCGATCTGTACGACAACGGCCTCAACGGATCCACGGTGATCCACGAGAAGGTGACCGAGCTGCTCGACATCCGCCAGGCGATCCTCGCCGCCGACTCGAGCTTCTTCGTCGGCAACGACTCCGACGCCGCGACCAACGGGCCGACGTCCCCGTACCTGCTGGAGGCCTGACATGACCAAGGTGCAGTACGCGACTTTCGAGGTCGCCGACCAGCTCTTCGGACTGGAGGTGGGCCGGGTGCAGGAGGTGCTGACCTTCAGCGAGTACACCCCGGTGCCACTCGCGCCGGCCCACGTCGGCGGGCTATTCAACCTGCGCGGGCAGGTGATCGCCGCGCTGGACCTGCGGGTCCGGCTCGGCCTGCCGCCGACGGACCTGTCCGACGGCGCGATGAACGTCATCGTCCGCACCGACGACGAGTCGGTCAGCCTGCTCGTCGACCGCATCGGCGACGTGGTCGAGCTCGACGACAACGCCGCGGAGATCCCGCCCGACACGCTGACCGGCCCGGTCCGCGACCTGATCACCGCCACGTTCCCGCTCGAGGACCGCCTCATGCTCGTGCTGGACGCGCGGGCGGCGGTCCGGACGAGCTGACCTGGTCGAACACGTCAGACCCGGCGGCCACGCCGCCGGTCTCACCGAACAACAACCTCGCACCCAAGGGGCTCTGCTTGCCATGACCACATCCGCCACGACTGTTGCAAATGCGCCATCCATCGGCCGACGGCTCGCGAGTTCGTTCGCCAACCGCTCCGTGGCCACCAAGATCCTCGCCGCGGTGGCGTTCGCCGCGATCGTGGCGGTCGCGGTGGGCGTCCAGGGCATCTTGACGGTCGACTCGTTCGCCTCGCGGCAGGTCGAGATGGGCCACAACGTAGCCGCCCTGAACCAAGTCGCGACCGTCACGAAGGACTTCCGCGAGGGCACCGAGGCCCTGCTCGAATCCTTCGCGACGACAGACAGGGCGCGGACGGAACAGCTGCAGACCTCGTTCGACGAGGACGTCAAGACCGCCAAGACGGACTTGGCCGCGCTCCAGCAGAAGGCGGCGACGCAGGACGACTACACGTCGATCACGTCCGAGACGATGAGCTCGATGTCCGCCACCCTCGACCAGCTCCTGACGGTGGTCGACGAGAAGGTGGCCCCGCTGTCCCTGGCGAACCGCAACGAGCAGGCGCTCGCGGTGTTCGATGCCGACGTGCAGCCGCTGCTGAAGACGGCCCGGACACTGGTCGGCGAGATGCGCGACCAGCAGCAGGCCGACGTCGCCACCGATGTCGCCACGGCGCAGTCGGAACGAGCAAGCGAGCTGTGGACCTCGATCGCGTTCCTGGTGGTCGGCCTGCTGGCGGCCGTCGGCGTGGGCCTGCTCGTGGTCCGTGGCATCACCCGGCCGCTGCGGCAGGTGTCCGGCGCTCTCGACGCCCTGGCGAGCGGCGACCTGACCAAGCGGGTCGACGTGCGGTCGACGGACGAGGTCGGGGCGATGGCCACCTCCCTGAACAAGGCCACCGAAGCCATGGGTCAGACGGTGCGAGCGATCACCGGCAGCGTCACGTCGTTGGAGTCCTCCGCGCAGGAGCTGTCCAGTGTGGCTGGTCAGGTCGCCGCGTCGGCGGAGGAGACCAGCGCGCAGGCCGGGGTGGTCGCCGCGGCCGCCGAGCAGGTCTCCCGCAGTGTGGAGACCGTCGCGACCGGGTCGGAGGAGATGGGCGCGTCGATCAAGGAGATCGCCGAGAACGCCAACGAGGCCGCCACGGTCGCCTCGCAGGCCGTGACGGTCGCGGACGCCACCAACTCGACGGTCGCCAAGCTGGGTGAATCCTCGATCGAGATCGGCAACGTGGTCAAGACGATCACCTCGATCGCCGAGCAGACCAACCTCCTCGCGCTCAACGCGACCATCGAGGCCGCACGCGCCGGCGACGCCGGCAAGGGCTTCGCGGTGGTCGCCAACGAAGTCAAGGACCTGGCTCAGGAGACCGCGAAGGCCACCACCGACATTTCGCGGCGGGTGGAGATGATCCAGTCCGACACCTCCAACGCGGTGTCGGCGATCAGCGAGATCAGCCAGATCATCGGCCGCATCAACGACTTCCAGCTCACCATCGCCTCCGCGGTAGAAGAGCAGACCGCGACCACGCACGAGATGAACCGCAGCGTCAACGAGGCCTCCACCGGCGTCTCCGAGATCGCGTCGAACATCGCCGGCGTCGCCGAGGCCAGCCAGACCACCACGGCCAGCGTCTCCGACACCACCCGCGCGTCGCAGGACCTCGCCCGACTGTCCACCGAACTCCAGGCACAGGTCAGCCGGTTCGTGGTCTGACGCGGTCACCACCAAAACCAACCCATCGCCCCTTCGGGGTGCAAACGCCGAAGGGGCCCCTTCCATGTCGTACTCCATCAGCACAGCCGCCCGCACCTCGACCGGACGTCGTGGCGTGCTGGCGGGTCTGCTGGCCGACCGGCCGATGGCGGTGAAGATCGCCGTGGTGGTGGCCTTCTCCGCAGCCCTGTCGATCGTGCTCGGAGTGCAGGGCATGGTCTCCCTGGGCTCGGCCGCCACCTCCAGCGACGAGCTGGGCAAGAACGTCACGGCGCTCGCCCGGCTCAACCACCTGATCAACGACGGGCGGGCCGCGTCGCAGGAGCTGCTGCTCGCCGCCGCGGCCGAGAACCGCGCCATCTCGCAGGAACACCTGGACCGGTCCGGACAGTATGGCGAGGACGCGGACAAGCTGTTCGCTCAGTACCAGGAGGTCTCCACCGCCGACCCGGCGCTGTTGCGGTCCTGGACCGAGAACGCCGCGGCGATCGAGCGGGTGCTGTCCACGACGTTCGCCCCGGCCGCGCTGAGCGGTGACACCGAGCGCGCGCTGCGGTCCTTCGAGAACGACCTGCAGCCGGTGCTCGACTCCTCCGCCGGCACGCTCGACAAGCTGCTGCACGCCGAGCGGGACGACGCCGCGGCGGAGGTCGCCAAGGTGGCCCAGCAACGCCGGTTGGACGTGTGGTGGGCGGTTGGCCTGCTGGGCTTCGGCCTGGTGGCCACGATCACGGTGGCCGTGTCGATCACGCGGTCGATCGTCCGCCCCGTCCGGGAGCTGCGCTCCGCGCTCGACCGCATGGCCGCGGGCGACCTGACCCAGCGCGTGGCCGTCGAGTCGCGGGACGAGGTCGGCGCGATGGCGTGGGCGCTCAACGAGGCCGCGGACAGCATGCTGACCACGGTCGAGGCCATCGCGTCCGGTGTGGACCATCTGGATGCGTCGGCGAACCAGCTCTCGGTCGCCGCCGAGCAGGTCTCGCGCAGCGTGCAGACGGTGGCCGCGGGCTCGGAGCAGGTGAGCGGGTCGATCAGCGACATCGCCGCGAACGCCCACGAGGCGGCCTCGGTGGCGAGTGAGGCCGTCCGGGTAGCCGAGGCGACCAACGGCACGGTGGCCAGGCTCGGCGAGTCCTCGCTCGAGATCGGCAACGTGGTCAAGGTGATCACCTCGATCGCCGAGCAGACCAACCTCCTCGCGCTCAACGCCACCATCGAAGCCGCCCGCGCCGGCGACGCCGGCAAGGGTTTCGCGGTGGTCGCCAACGAGGTCAAGGACCTCGCGCAGGAGACCGCCAAGGCCACCGAGGACATCTCCCGGCGGGTGGAGATGATCCAGTCGGACACCTCCAACGCGGTGTCGGCGATCAGCCAGATCAGCCAGATCATCGCGCGGATCAACGACTTCCAGCTCTCGATCGCGACCGCCGTCGAGGAGCAGACCGCGAACACCACCGAGATGGACCGCAGCGTGCACGAGGCGTCCACCGGAGTCTCGGAGATCGCCCGGCACATCGGCGGAGCGGCCGCCGACGACGAAGCGGCCGACACCCTCAGCAGGCTGGCAACCGAACTGCAGGCACACGTCACGAAGTTCGTCGTGGCGACGCGGCCGGCTACGCACCCGACCCGGAACGCGAACTCCCGGAAGGTCTTCACGACATGAGCGAGATCAGCTTTGCCCGCTCCGCCGCCCGGTCGCGGTCGGGCCCCCGCTTCTTCGGCCGGCGCTCGCTGACGACGAAGATCCTGGCCGCCGTCGCGGTGTCCGCGGTCATGTCGGTCGTCACCGGCGTGTCCGGGCTGTTCTCGATCAGCTCGGCGTCGGCGTTCGCCGACGACGTCCGGGACAACGTCAGCGCGCTGCGCCAGATGAACTCGGTCACCCAGCAAGGCGGGCTCGCGTCCGTCGAGATGGTGCTGGCGATATCGTCCGACAGCCCGGCGGCCGGAGCGGCGCACCTGCGGCACTACCAGGACGTCTACGACCACCTGCAGGAAGCGTTCGCCGAGTACCACGGCATCTCGACGTCGAACTCCCCGCTATTCGAGAAGTGGTCCCAGGACTCGGCGGCCCTGGAGAACACGGTCAACACGTACATCGTTCCTGCGATCGGCACCGGCGACTTCCGGCAGGCGCAGGCGATCTACCAGGCGCGGATCACGCCGATGGTCACCGCGTTCGGCGAGACGTCGTCGGGCCTGCTCGTCGCCGAGGAGGCCGACGCGGAGCGGGAGATCTCCGCGGTCGTCACCAGCCGCACGAACGACCTCGTGCGCTCGGTGATCCTGCTGGTGGTCGGCCTGGCGCTGTCCATCGGCGTGTCCGTGCGGATCGCCCGTGGGATCACCCGGCCGCTTCGCTCGGTGTCGGCGGTGCTCAACCACGTGGCCGACGGCGACCTGACCCAGCGCGTCGCAGTCGAGTCCGACGACGAGGTGGGCGCGATGGCCGCGGCGCTGAACAAGGCCGCCGACAGCATGCAGTCCACCGTCCAGGCCATCACCGACGGCGTCGGCTCGCTGAAGGCGTCGACGAACCAGCTGTCCACCGCCGCCGAGCAGGTCTCGCGCAGCGTGGACACGGTGGCCGCCGGCTCAACCGAGGTGACCGGTTCGATCAGCGACATCGCCCAGAACGCCCACGAGGCGGCGTCGGTGGCGAGCCAGGCGGTACTGGTCGCCGAGGCGACCAACAGCACGGTCGCCAAGCTGGGTCAGTCCTCCCTGGAGATCGGCAACGTGGTCAAGACGATCACCACGATCGCCGAGCAGACCAACCTGCTGGCCTTGAACGCCACGATCGAGGCGGCCCGCGCCGGTGACGCCGGCAAGGGTTTCGCGGTGGTCGCCAACGAGGTCAAGGACCTCGCGCAGGAGACCGCCAAGGCCACTGAGGACATCTCCCGGCGGGTGGAGATGATCCAATCGGACACCTCCAACGCGGTGTCGGCGATCAGCGAGATCGGCCCGATCATCGCGCGGATCAACGACTTCCAGCTCACCATCGCCTCCGCGGTCGAGCAGCAGACCACCACCACCACCGAGATGAACCGCAGCGTCAACGAGGCCTCCACCGGGGTCACCGAGATCGCCGCGAACATCGGCGCGGTGCCCGGCGGCACCAGCCGGCCGGACAACCTGAACCAGCTCGCTTCCGAGCTCCAGGACCGGGTGAGCCACTTCGTCGTCTGACAGCGTGGTGAGATCATCCCGTCACTGCGGGCAACGCGGTGCCTTCCCACTGGTCACGGGGGCACCGCGTTGCCCGGTTTCCAGGTCATACTGGCAAATGTGTACAGCCTGATCAGCGCTCCGGTGCTCGGTTTCGACCTGACCCGGATGGACGGCGGAGCGGCCACGGCCGAGCTCCTCGAGACCATGCTCGCCGTGCCGTCCGGCGGGTGGACGGCCATTGCCGGACACGTGCCCGCCGGCACCTCCGCCCTGGCCACGGCCAGGGACACGGCGTTCCGCCTGGCGCAGGCCCGGCCGTCCGTGAAAGACCTGCCCGGCGCCGACCCGGCCGGCGCCGTCGCGCTGCTGCATCGCGCGCCGATCGGCACGCTCGACGCACTCCTGCACTGCGTGCGCACCGACGTACTCGTGCCCGGTGACGCCCCGGCGCCGGACCTCGTCGCGGCCATGGCCGCCGACGCGGTGTCCGCCGCCTACGTGCGCGAGCTGCTCACCGACGACGACCGCCGCGAGCTCGCCCGCGGCTGGCTCGCCGTGCGCCGCCACCTGCCGGCCGCCCCCGCCGACCTCGGCCCGCAGCACGAGGAGATCGAGCTGCTGCTCGAGGCCGTCCGCTCGCTGCCCGCGGACCACGTGCCCGCCCTGACCGAGGCGGCCGACCGGTTGCGTGCGGACGGCGGCGACTGGGCCGCGGCCATGCACTCGCTGACCTGGGCCGTGCACATGTCCGGCCGCGTCCGCGCCGCCGCCACCGTGCAGCTGCGCCTGGTCCAGGCCGTCGACCTGGCCGGCATCCCGCTCGCGGCGCGTGCCGAGGGCGCATGGAACCTGCTGAGCGGTGCCGCCCAGGCACTCGTGGTCCGCGACCTCGCCGACACCGATTCCGCCGCGCTGCTCCTCTCCCCCACGATCCCCGCACTCGGCGCCGGCTGGCTCTTCGACAACTGAGGCCGGAACGCCTCAGCACCGGCCCCACCCCGCCGATCTCCCTGATACCTGCGAAGGAACATCCCTTCGCCGCTACCTGGGAGGCCGTGTGATCTCGGTCCTGGTCGTCGACGACTCCGCAGTTATCAGGCGGCTCGTCACCGACGTGCTCAGCGCCGACCCCGGTATCCGGGTGATCGGCACCGCGCCCAATGGCAAGATCGCGCTGGACAAGATCAACGCGCTCAACCCCGACATCATCACTCTCGACGTGGAGATGCCCGTCCTCGACGGTGTCAGCACGGTCCGCGAGATCCGGAAGACCCACCCTCGCCTGCCGGTCATCATGTTCAGCACGCTGACCAGCGTCGGGGCCGACGCGACGCTCGCCGCGCTGCGAGCGGGTGCCTCGGACTACGTGACCAAGCCGGCCAACACCGGCAGCCTCACCGCGTCGGTCGCGAGCGTGCGTGAGCAGTTGTTGCCACGCATCCACGCCCTATGTGCCCGCAACATGCGGCGCACCCGGCCGCCGGCCGTCCAGCCGGCCAAACGGCCGCGGCCCAGCGGGCGCGCCGAGCCGGTCCGGGCCGTGGTCATCGCGTCGTCCACGGGCGGACCGGAGGCGCTGCGCACGGTGCTCACCGCACTGCCCGCCACCCTGGCCGTGCCGGTGTTCGTGGTGCAGCACATGCCGCCGGTGTTCACCGACATGCTCGCCCAGCGCATCAACTCCGAGAGCAGGCTGCGCGTGGCGGAGGCCAGGGACGGCGAGCCGGCCCGGCCGGGCCACGTCTACGTCGCGCCCGGCGACAAGCATCTGGAGGTCACGCGGTTCGGCGACGTCGTCCGCGCGAAGCTCCACAGTGGACCAAAAGAGAACCACTGCCGGCCCGCCGCCGACGTGCTCTTCCGGTCCGTCGCGTCCGTCTACGGCGGCGCGGTCCTCACGGTCGTGCTCACCGGCATGGGCCAGGACGGCAAGCGCGGCTGCGAGCCGCTCGTCGCCGCCGGCGGCCGGGTGATCGTCCAGGACGAGGACACCTCGGTGGTGTGGGGCATGCCCGGCGCCATCGCCGAGGCGGGTCTCGCCGACGCCGTACTCCCCATCGGAAAAATCGCGGATGCCATCACGACGCAGGTCAGCCGGCGTGGATTGGTGCCAGCAGCGGAGGTGTCATCGTGGAACTGACCGGTCAGCAATTCGGATACGTGTCCGATCTGCTCCGCCGAGAAGCGGCGATCGTCCTGTCGCCCGGCAAGGAATACCTGGTCGAGTCGCGCTTGCGTCCACTCGCGCGACAGACAGGGCACGCCTCGATCGGCGAGCTGCTCAACGTCGCACAGTCGCCCAACGGGGCGGCCGTGGCGGTGCGGAAGCGCATCGTCGAGTCGCTTACGATCAACGAGACCTCCTGGTTCCGTGATCGCGAGCCGTTCGCCGCGCTGACGGACGTCGTCCTGCCGCAGATCCTCGGCGAGTCGCCGACCCGGCCGGTCCGCATCTGGTCGGCGGCGAGCTCGAGCGGCCAGGAGCCGTACAGCATCGCCATCCAGCTGGACAAGGCGCTGCCGCCGGGGCGGGACTACCAGATCCTGGCGACCGACCTGTCCACCGAGATGGTGGCGCGGTCGAGTGCCGGGCGCTACAACCAGCTCGAGATCAATCGCGGGCTGCCCGCGGGCGATCTGGTCAAGTACTTCCAACGGGCCGGCGCCGACTGGCAGGTGTCGGACAAGCTGCGCCGGAAGATCACCTTCCAGCAGCTGAACCTGTCGCAGCCGCTGCCCGCGATGCAACCCTTCGACGTGGTGTTCCTGCGCAACGTGCTCATTTACTTCTCGCCGGAAACCAAACGTCAGATCTTGGCCCGTATCCGAAAGGTGCTACGGCCCGGGGGGTGGCTTCAGCTGGGTGCCGCCGAGACGACCGTCGGGATAGACGCGGCCTTTGAACGGGTCCCAGTCGGGCGCACGGCCATCTACCGCGCGTCTTCTGCCAACCTGCTGCCGGTGAAAGAGGTGACAGCATGCTAGGGATAGTGATCGACGACTCGAAGGCGATGCGCAAGATCTTGCGCAAGTTCCTCGAAGGTCTCGATTTCAGCGTTCTCGAGGCCGGCAACGGCCGCGAGGCGCTCGAGGTGCTCGACTCGGCGGACTCCGTCCCCGAGCTGGCACTGATCGACTGGAACATGCCTGAGATGAACGGGCTGGAGTTCGTGGTCGAGGCTCGCAAGAGGCCGGAATGGCGAAACATGACGCTCGTCATGGTCACCACCGAGAGCGAGCACAGCCAGATCGTGCGCGCGCTCGCGTCCGGTGCTCACGAATACGTCATCAAGCCGTTCACCAAGGACGGCATGATCGACAAACTCGCCCTGCTGGGCCTGGTCCCGGTTGGAGTACTTTCATGACTGACGAGGTCCTGCCCACCTCCGACGACCTGGACAACATCGCCGAACAGGTGTGGTCCGCGTTCCTGGCCGACGGCCACGAGGCCGTCGTCGACGGCGCCGAGCCGGTCGATCTCGACGCCGACCTCGCCGCGTCCGTGGCGATCGTCGGCGCGTTCGACGGCCACGTGGTCGTGACGAGCTCGCGGGACGGCTCCCGCGAGGTGGCTTCGGCGTTGTTCGAGATGTCGGCCGACGAGCTGTCCGCGGACGAGGTCGGCGACGCCCTCGGCGAGCTGGCCAACGTGCTCGGCGGCAACGTCAAGAGCATGCTGCCGGCGCCGTCGACCATGTCGCTTCCCCGCATCGCCTCCGCGGCGCACGGTCACTGGCCGGGCACCGTCGAGCTCTGCCGCACCGTCGTGGCGTGGCGGGGCAACCAATTCATCCTGATTCTCCTCAGCAGCAGGCAGCAAGACCGTTTGGAGCGTGTAGTGGCATGAAGATTCTCGTGGCCGACGACAGCCGCGTGATGCGGCAGATCGTCATCCGCACCCTTCGCCAGGCCGGTTTCGGTGACCACGACATCATCGAGGCGCCGGACGGCGTGGCCGCGCACAGCGCGATCGGTGACGAGCGTCCCGATCTCGTCCTGTCCGACTGGAACATGCCGGGCATGACCGGCATCGAGTTGCTGCGCACCGTACGCGGCTCGGGCAACGACGTCCCCTTCGGGTTCGTCACGTCCGAGTGCTCGGACGAGATGCGGCAGACCGCCGAAGCCGGCGGTGCACTGTTCCTCATCAGCAAGCCGTTCACCGTGGACGCGTTCCGCGACCAGCTCACGAACCTTTTGGGGTGAGACATGTCTGACCAGCTGCCCGCACCGAAGCAAGTGCGGGACCTGCTGACCGATCTGCTCGGCCGGGACGTCAACGTGGCGCCCGCCGATCCGCCGGGTGGCAAGGTCCCGCCGACCGCGGTCTTCGTGCACGACAACCTCAGCCTGGCCGGGGTGATCGGGTTCGAGCTCCCGCTCGCCGCCAACGTGGCGGCGGCCGTGGGCCTGATCCCGCCCGGCGGCGCGGAGGCGTGCATCGAGGACGGCGAGCTCAGCGCACTCTTCGGCGAGAACCTCTCCGAGGTCTGCAACATCCTGACCACGCTGTTCAACTCGAACGGCGGCCCGCACGTCAAGCTGCACGCGCTGCACCGCGACGGCGGCGAGGTGCCGACGGACGTCGTCAGCCACCTGCAGGCGCTCGGTAACCGCCTGGACCTCACGGTCGAGGTCGCCGGGTACGGGAAGGGCACCTTCTCGCTGGTGGTACCGCTGTAGTCGCACGGTACGGCGAACTGCTCAGGCGCGGGCACCCGCGGCCGATCCACTGGCCGTGAGAGCCAAGCGACTGAGCCAGTTCGCCGTACCGGCCGGCGTGATCATGATCATCATCTTGATGGTCGTGCCACTGCCGACCTTCGTGCTCGACCTGCTGATCGTGATGAACATCGCGCTCGCGCTGCTGATCGTGCTGGTCAGCATGTACGTCAAGCACGCGCTCGAGTTCTCGGTCTTCCCGTCCCTGCTGCTGCTCGCGACGCTGTTCCGGCTCGCGCTGAACATCAGCGCGACCAGGCTCGTCCTGCTCGACGGCGACGCCGGCGCGGTGATCGGGGCGTTCGGCCACTTCGTGGTCGGCGGCTCGCTCATCGTCGGCCTCGTCGTCTTCATGATCCTGATCGTCATCCAGTTCGTGGTCATCACGAAGGGTGCCGAGCGGGTCGCCGAGGTCGGCGCCCGCTTCACCCTCGACGCGATGCCCGGCAAGCAGATGGCGATCGACGCGGACCTCAACGCCGGGCTGATCGACGAGGTCGAGGCCAAGCGCAGGCGCGCCGAGGTGACCGCCGAGGCCGACTTCTACGGCGCGATGGACGGCGCCTCGAAGTTCGTCAAGGGCGACGCGATCGCCGCGGTCGTCATCACGATGATCAACCTGATCGGCGGGTTCACCGTCGGCATGGTCCAGCGCGGCCTGTCCCCCGTCGACTCCATCAACGTCTACAGCCTGCTGACCGTCGGCGACGGCCTGGTCTCGCAGATCCCGGCGCTGCTGCTGTCGGTCGCGACCGGCCTCACCGTGACCCGCTCGGCGGCCGCCCAGGACATGGGCACGCAGGTCGCGAGCCAGTTCGCCCGCAACCGCCGCGCGCTGCAGATCGGCGGCGGCGCGGTCCTCGCGCTCGCGATGCTCCCCGGTCTCCCGATCTTCCCGTTCCTGCTCGTCGGCGGCGGCGTGCTGCTGATGGCCCAGCGGCTGCCGAAGCAGGACGACGAGTCCGCCGAGACGACCGGGACCGCGCTCGAGTCCACTGTGGTCGAGCCGGCGCCCGACTCACCGGACGCGCTGCTCGCCGAGATGCGCGTCGATCCCCTCGAGCTCGCGCTGTCGCCGGACCTCGTCGACCTGGTTGACGCCGCCGGCGGTGACCTGCTCGACCGCGTGCGGGCGCTGCGCCGGAAGATCGCGCTGGAGCTCGGCGTGGTGCTGCCGCCGGTGCGCACCCGGGACGACCTGGCGCTGTCCCCCTCGACTTACGTGATCCGGATCAGCGGCTCGGACGTCGCGACCGGCTTCGCCCCGCCCGGCACGGCGCTCGCCATCGGCGAGGGCCTCGACTCGCTGCCCGGACGGCCCGGCACCGAGCCGGTGTTCGGCCTGGCCGGCAAGTGGATCCCCGCGGAGATGCGCCACCAGGCGGAGCTCACGGGCGCGACGGTGGTGGACCGGGCGTCGGTCGTGGTCACGCACCTCGCGGAGGTCACCCGTACGCATGCGAGCCGCCTGCTCGGCCGCGAGGACGTGCGAGCGCTGACCGACGTCGTGCGCAGGACGCACCCGATCGTGGTCGAGGAGCTGACGCCGGGTCTGCTCAGCCTGGGCGAGATCCAGCGCGTGCTGCACCGGCTGCTCGACGAGGGCGTGGCGATCCGCGACCTGGTGCGCATCTTCGAGTCGCTGTCGATGGCCGCGAAGGGCGGCACGGACCTCGACCGTCTCGTGGAAGCGGCCCGCGCCGCGCTGGGCCCGGCCGTCGCCGCCCGGTACGCGATGGACGGCTCGCTCGCGGTGATCACGCTCGACCCGCGGATCGAGCAGGCGCTGCTGGGCAGCCTGCGGGCGACCGACGCGGGTGCGCAGCTCATCGTGGACCCCGAACATGCGGAGGTCCTGATCGGCGACCTCACGCGGCTGGCCACGGCGGCGGAGGACCGCGGGACGTCCCCGGTGCTGGCGTGCGCGCCGCAGCTGCGGGCGCCGTTGTACCGCCTGGTGCACATCGCGGTGCCGCGGCTCGCGGTGCTGTCGTACTCGGAGCTTGCCGGTGGAACGCACCGGATCGACACCGTTGGGGTGGTGAACAGTGGCTACTCGATTGCTGCTTGAGGGTCCTGACCTGGAGGAGCTGCTCGCACGCGTGCGTGCGGAGCACGGCGCGGAGGCCCGGATCGTCTCGGCCGACCGGCTGCGGCGCGGTGGGGTCGGCGGGTTCTTCAGCAAGCAGTGGTTCGAGCTGGGTGTGGAGGTGCCGGACCCGTCCGCCGCCGCTGACAGCGACGCGCCGCCCCTGGACTCGGTGGAGGCCCTGCTGGCCCTGGCCGACCAGGCAGACGGCATGCCGGCTTTCGGTGTGGTCCTCGCGGCCGCGGAGTCGCCTGTGGACAGTCCGGAGCAGATCGCCGCCATGCAACGCGCGGCGCTGACGAGCATCCCCTCGCCGGCCCCGGAGCCTACGGTCCCCGACCTGGCGGCCGTCATCGCTGCCGCCTTGGCGGAAACCGCCGCCCTGGAACCGGCCGCAGTGTCCACGCCGAGCCCGCCAGCCGCGCAATCGGCGCCGGTCGCGGAACCGCGGATCATCGAGCCACTGCCGAAGGTCGTGGACACGGTGGCCCCCGCCGCCACCCCGCCGACGGACGACGCCCGCGCGGCAGCCGTAGCCCGAGCCCGCGCGGCGGCGAAGGCGACCACCGCCGCCCGCCGCACTCAGGCCGAGGCCGCGCCCAAGGCGACCACCCGGAAACCGACGACCGCGGCCAAGCCTGTGCCCAAGTCTTCGGCCAAGCCGGGGGTCAGCAAGCCGGCGTCGGCCAAAGCAGCCCCGGCCAAGGGGAACGCCGCCAAGCGGACGCCCGCAACGCCGGTCGCCACCAGGCCAAGGACCGCCAAGCCG
>Ga0307513_10005185_pt1 | contig 17267 bp, 12 predicted proteins | sample 15_EM_MG_FD_202174 | JGI IMG/M metagenome (GOLD analysis project Ga0307513, IMG submission 202174) | Populus trichocarpa ectomycorrhiza microbial communities from riparian zone in the Pacific Northwest, United States - 15_EM | ecosystem: Host-associated > Plants > Roots > Unclassified | place... | reverse complement strand
TCTTTCATAGCCCCAGACTGGGGGTCCTTCCACTCTGAGTCTGTGGTTATGGAAGAGAAGTGATAATAAGAATAGGATTTCCTGTGTTGATGGGGGATTTCCTAAAAGACAGAAAATGCCAACTTGGTTTGGTTTCATGAAATACAAATTGTTTTTCAATTATGACAGGATTGGATGTGTTATTCAAGTTTACCGTTTATTTGTTGCTTGGGAAGGGCTGGGGGTGAAATTTCTTTTGTGTTTGGGTTTTTAGGCCATAACTTAGGTTGCATGCCATGGATTTTCCTGTAGCTAGCTACGAATAAACCGCGGATTTAACAAAAAACAAAAACAAACCACAACAGGCTAAGCAGAGTGGGTTAACAAAATAACGAAATCACTAGTTAATGAGATCCAACTAGCTCAGCCTCTCCAAGCGATACCTGAGTTTTTACGGGCACTTATGATGAGATCAAGTGTCAAATTGGTATCCCCCAGATCAAATTTAATGGCACGAGGTGGGTCGTAGGAAAGTTGTTTCTCCATATCGTATCTACTAAAATTGAGTAAATGTAAAATAACAATCGTTTTTCTTTCCTTTTTTCCTTCTTATTATCCCAGATTTACCGGTATTTTTCTACCTATCCGCTATCTCCCGAGCGCGCAATTTGATACTTAATGGATGGGAGAGTACCCGTGGGATTCTGAATCCTAGGAACAGGACTGAGATTTTTAGGAAAGAAGCTGTGACCATTTTACTAGTCTGATATTCGCCTGGCCTGTCCAAATTGCTGATTGATAATGGTTCGTGGCATACTGAAATGGTGTTAGCATGGTGCTCGTGTGTGATTCCTGTACTCGAGTACAGGATTTCGGTATTGTATAATCTGATAGAAGTAAATTGGAGCTGGAGCGAAACTAAGGTGGCTGAGCTAACTGGAGGGAGCGAAGGCGAATTCGCCGCAGTTTGAAAGTATGATTGGCCTCTACACATGTATGATAGATGACGAGGTGCTGGTAATGCCATAATCTGGCAAAACCCGGATTGATGCTAGTGACGATTTTGAACCTGCCTAACAACGCACCAGTAACAAGGGGTTGGTAGGCTATGGCCAGTGACCGGCGCGTACCCGAGCGCCCATCCAAAATACACCCTATTTCCAGGCGCTGCCTACGAAAAAAGTGGGTTTCATGATAGGACGTGGGAGTTGCTGCTCCTGAGGGCTGAAAGTTCATCACACCCACCGACCGGTAGTTTTATACGGTGATTGTGTCTCGTAAATAGGCGACTAAAGGGGATGGTGAGCTTTGGGGACCAGAGTCAGTTCAGGTATTGAGCACCGGCTCTAGGTTTTCTCCTTCAGCCTCAATGTCCAAAACCTACCATAAGAAAAGGCAGGCATACACACAAGTCTCCCACGGGATCTACGATGCGGGGAACAAGAGTGATGTTTTCGCACAGGACAGGGATTATTTCACTGCTTGATCTAAATTAACTGTTCATCAATACTCGAGTACTCTAGAAGCTGCATGTACCGGTACCGTAGGTCGGGCCTGAGATGATCCCTAGCCCCCAAATCTCACCCAAAAGAAAGTCCCATCTCACTTGTTGCATGAAGAGGATGCACAATTTGCAGGTTCAGTGCGGGCTTGGCCAATTGGGATCTAAGGCAGATTGGCACCAACAACCAATTCCAATAGCTTTACGTTCTGCGATGCGATAGTGGAGAAGAAAGTCGTAGCAGAGATTGGTCGCCCTTATTCAAACAGCCTGTCACACGGGAGGTTTTAAACCCGCTTGGGTGAAGACTAGATTTACCCTAATGGTTTTACCATCTGGCAGATTTCGTTGGCAGTCTTCGTTGGGAATGCTAGAATATATTCTCTCCTTCTGCCCCTTTGTTAGAGCAAGAAGATCAGTCTTAGTAATTCTCTAAATCCAAACGTATTATCCACTAGTGGTCGAAGATTGATTTTCCTACAAATTTAGTCCACGATACTCCGCAGAAGCTGGTATGTAGTGGAATACCCCTTTAATGAATTACTTACTAAGTTAATGAGAATAAGAAAGATCTTCTTGCACAACGCAATACCGTGTCATCATGGATATTTATTCCAGCATCGCGAACAATACCTATGTCACAGGCATCACGAAAGTTTTCCTGATGCCGACAAAGTCAGGCGGGATCCCAGCTGTCGCCGTTACCAGAAATACTGCCGATTACATCACCTCTGCGTATACAATCATGATGATCCTGATGTTTATGATTGGATGGAACTTGATCCTACTTAGCATAACTGCATTCTGGCGCACGAACGATGACAAGGAGACTCAGACCGCTCTAGATGTCCTCAGGACCTCTTCTGACTCGATAAGGGCCAGCCTGTTGATAATAGAGTACTCGTGCGTTATTTTTCCACGTAGAGCAATGAAAACGGTAGGATGTTGGTTGCGGAGCCTCCTGGCTATATTTATTGCCTTATTTATTGCCTTAGCTTTTACTGTCACCAATATCATCATGGGTATTCTGGTACCGGGACAACTCTTGATGGGCAACGTCGCCCCTCCTGCGAAAAATGCTATCTTCTACCCCGACATCGCACGTTACGCTCGATATGATGACAACAGCGCTAGAATTGCTAAAATAAGTTTATTTCAAGCACCTTCAGCACTTCGCGCACTCGGAGCTATCGAACTTTCCGAAGTTACAGCCCGAGAGCGAGTGCATATCGATAGCGGAATTGCTGGCGGTTCGGCGCGCCTGAGCTACGACTATAATGTTACTGGGGTGGATATGGGGCTGCAGAGTGATCACAAGCTGAGGCTCAGGGTCAAAGGTTCATGCCACACAGATGATACGTGGCTCTTAAACTCTACCGACCAAGGGGATACCTACAGGCTCTTTGGTGGAAACGACACATTGGAGGTCAAATACCAACCAGACGTGGATCTTCCTCCGATGGTGGATTTTTGGGTCGACACGAACACAGATCGGGAATCCAACTTTTCATACGCCATGATCGTCAACACTGGCGGTCGCTATAGCTACACCTCAAGTGAAGACCCATGGTATGCCACTGACAAGGCTGGGGACAACGAACTCGTGCCATATCGGGTGCGCCGGAAGCGACCAGTTCTCAGTTGCTGGGAAGCTAAAACGTGGCATCTTAATGGCAAAGATGTGGAGGGCTCCAAGTTAGATACGTTGCCTGGTTTAAAGCTGGACAAGCTCTGGGTCAACAAGGTTTTCCCGTTGGAGTTTACCGCCCCACGGGTAGTCAGGGTGGGCAGGGCTGCAGGGCCATCTGCACTCAAATCGGCTTTCTATGCTCAGGCCCCTGTTTATATTCTGGATGCGGGTGCATCCAATATTGTTAAGGACCTCGAGCGTTTGGTGTTTGCTAGTTGGGTGAGTAGTGGGAATGTCCTACGCGACACAACCACATACGATACGGAGGGCATGGAAAACCTCGCTGCAGGACCGGGAGGGTCGGTGGAAGCTGCTTCCGCAAAATTCGTCCTTCAAAGTATAGATGTTGTCACCTTGTCTGTCCGGATCCTTATTTCTATCCCGACTATTCTATTTTTCCTGTTTGTTGCCGCGACGGCCTTGAGTTCTGTTTACCGGCATTCAGCGTGGGGGAAGGAACGTGGTGGTTAACAGCCGGAGGTAGCCTCTGTTGCTTGGGGGGGGAGAAAGGGGGGGTTGCTCTACCGGGCAGTTGGCCATATTGTGGATTAGACTGGAAGATAATGTCAAGGAACTGGAAACACACGGAGTCACTCATTCAATTCGTATACCATTCCGGGATTGAGGGACAAATTGCCAAAAACAGACCTTGAAGAAAAGCTCGGGGAATAACTACCTAGAGGCTTACTGATGCTGACGACAAATAACCCCGAGGGTGACGATTTTCCAATATTAAAATCTAGGGATCTGGAAGTTACTTTAGAGGGATGAACCGACTTACGTTTCTCAAGAGTTAAGGTCGCTTGAGGGAAGGAGAGAAGGTCTCGTACATTTTGTTGGGAGGTTTCCACATATATTTTCTTTCGTTCTAGCGCTTTTTCCGAGTAATCTTCCTCTTTAACCGTGGTTAGCAGTAGTTTCTCACTCTTTGTTTATCCCTTAATCAGATTGACGATATTTAATGTATGTTACCAAATAGTTTTATTTTCCATTTCTATTTTCGTCTAAGTTGTGTCTGTGGCCCAGTTTGGTTGTCTTAACAAATTAACGCCTGTGCATCATTGCCGGAAATTAACATCCTGAGATTACGGGGTGTAGATATTAACAATAGCATTGTACCGAGGTTGAAGAAAGCTGTTTCGTGAACTTAACGGGAACATTTTTCTCTCTACCAATTAGTTCTTTAAAACTATAGACCCGAAGTGTCCTATTCAACCTCCGCAAGAGCCCAAATTCCGACAATATTGGGGAGAAATACTCTGTTGGATGACTGGTTTTTCGGTGATTAACGATTTCCCGGAAGTGCCCTATCACTACCAGCTGGGCGGATAGGTAGGGGGGAAGAGAAAACACAGCTGTCGGAGGTTAACCAATAGCTGGCAAAGCGGTGGAGTGGGAAGACTAGAGTAGGGCTTCTCTATGGAAAAGGTATAATTGTAAGATTTGTTCAGTGGTTCCGAGCTCATAAAACTTGCTGCTCAAACCGCGACTATATATGAACTATCATCAAATCATCCTGAACATCTCATCACTTCCACGCCCGTCAGTTCCACATCGTGTGTGTCCCCGTTCCTCTGCTTGCCCCCGTGGCGGCGGAGGAAAGGCATGTCTATAGAACCATCTCCGTAAGTCACTCTAACTCCAGAACAAATGCGATCGCTCAAGAGATTCTGGAACCTTCCATGGTTAACTATAGTACAGTACACGCTCATTACTGACAACTCTCACATCTGCCCTTGCCCCTCGTCTCCTACAACTATCTGTTTCCGTCCGCTCCCGCACGTTGTGATGCTGAGAAATCGCTCCCTAGGGAAGGCTATCGGCATAATCATAGAGTTGTGGAGAGGCCTCTTATCTAGAACTATATTTGCTATCTCAGCCTCACAGGTGATCACTCCTTAATGTTAATCGGCTCCGCTGGGAGGTAGGTCGCAATTGGGACCCGGTTGGCCACACTACAGCCTTAGAATGCTGTGTTTCAAGATGCCCAAATCTGAATCCACGGCTATCTAAAGTTTGAGATTATAGATCGGTTTGCGGTGTTTTAGTTGCTCAAGAAACACGGGTCTCAAATTTTGAAGGGCTTTTCAGAGGTCCCGCCCTTCGCTGCGAAGTCGGTTATTTTTGTATTATGTGAAAATTCTGCACCCCAAGGTATCTATCAAACGGGACTTTTTAGTGGATCAAACGGGCTACATGACTGCTGCGACTACGGTACCCTACCAAAACGTTTCGGGGCACACCGGTATATCATACCTGGTACTGAAACGATGATTTCGGTCCGGGGAAGAACTTTCCTCCCGTGAAGCAAGATAGATAAAGGAAAGCAAAAAATCGTAGCGGACAAAGGGGAAATGATATCACGGTAGGGAAACAAAACAATACCGAAAGTGGGCAATCGCCGCTCACACAGAGGGTAAAGTCAAAGAAATCGTTGATGATGATCAAAGAACCCGAAAGAAAAAAAGTTGATCCCTATCGATGAAAAACCACGAGCAAAGTAGTCTATGCACAGGTTGTGGGCGGTCTCCGCTGTTCCCTAGTCTTCGTTGACTCCACCCCTGCCTCTTCAACCCCACGATCCTTCTCATCCCTTAGTCATCCAGAAACCCACCGCATAGTTCCCCTAACTGTCTAGCTATGTAACCCACGCTCCTATAGAAAGCAAATAAAAAACAAAAGGAAATAAAAACAAATTTAGTTTAACGTTGGCCCATACGAAGCCCCACAGTACCGTGTGATATGCACGCGTGCTTGAGTAATGTAATGCCTGTAGCCCCAGGTACAAGTATGTGCGCAAGCCGTCGCGACATACCGGTACCGCACGGGAGGGTTAGCCGACCGAGACAAACCCATGCTTCTTAGACTCAACACGGGCCATACAACTGACGCCCAAATTTTCCCATACCCTCACAAAAATCACCCTGCCGTCGCTTTAGTGCTTGTTTGGGTGACATAATTTTGTTAAGCAAAAGAAGTGCTGATTCTTGGGAGTCTCTGGGAATCTTAATGTTTAGCATGTTCGGTTGTCCATCCTCCCGCCATCGTGGTACCGGTCAGATTCGCGATCTGTAAGATTTTGTTCAGCTCTGGAGGTAGAAACCCCAAAGGTCATGCTAGAGCGAGCGTAACATCACACTTCTCACCCTGCACCTGGGCTTTAAGTTTTCAGTTGCACAAGACAATACCACTTTAAGCATTGGTCGTCACAAAATTTACATCAATGATATCTTTTTATTAAACAACACTAAAAATAAAAATTAAAAGTGCGAGATTCCAATCTCTGGTTTACCAGTCGGCATTCTATGGATCCCTAATCTCATGAATCCCGATCTCTGGGAATCCGGGCGCAGCCTGAGAGTGCGGGGTGTCAGCATTTCTCTCATATCCCTGTCTTACACAAGATAACTTGCCCATTTAGTAACCCACAACCAGGGCGGGAACACAAGGTAGCGAGAACTCTCAAAGCACATTGACAGGACAGGGATTATTTGTGTATGGGAATTCTGGCTGTGGTGTGCTCGTTTCGCCGTGGAATACTGTGTGGGACTTGATTTTGTTGGACGGGCTCAAATTTGAAGGCAAGAGGAAAAAAGCAAAGGTTCTACCAAAGCAAGAGACATCAAATCTGTAACCCACCATACGCTACTTGTAGGATACCGGTACAAGTAAAGGTCTTTGTCTCGCTTCTTGTCGCCTACTCGAGAGTATTTGCGGGTGGGCTAGATACTTGTAGACCGGGACGAGCGGAGGAGACCCTTGAAGCACGTGGATACCTGGCGTGCGCAGCGCCTCGTTCTCCGCTCGGGGAGGGATCCACACTACAGTACAGTATAATTGAACTACCCGTAAAAACTCAGTAGATCCACTATGTGGGATCTCAACAGCACTACATCACCAAACCACAACAAGCTGAGCAGAGTGGGTTAACAAAATAACGATCACTAGTTAATGAGATCCAACAAGCTCAGCCTCTCCAAGCCATACGGTACTGTGGGGTGAAAAGCGATCCTATTGAACTTTCGATAACATTTCTGTATTTTATATTTATAGCTTGCTCTATATAGCTAGATAGTTCGATGTGGCGAGATAGAGGCGTGGGAGCGATTAGTAAGAAGTGGCTTGGATTGTGGGTTGAAGAGGCGGCGGAGGAGGCAACAGAAACCAAGCAGTAGGGCACAACAACGAACAAGGAACAACGGAAGGTTCATGGACAACGTGGAACTTGGGCTTGATCGATAGTTTTTTTCTTCACGGGTTCTGTTTTCATCGTCATAGATTTCTCTAACACTACCAGTTGTGCGAGCGGCGATTGCCCAAATTGGTTCTGTTTGTTTCCTGATTGTGAAATCATTTTCGTCCGTCCGTTGGTTCTTTCCGTGGTTTGGGGTTAGTATTGCTTCCGGGTGAATACTATCTGTCCGAGCGAAATCGTCGTCTCAGTACCTTGTCTGGGAAACACCATTCCTTCTCGGGGCCCTTCGTCTCGGATTGCGAACGCCAAGGGCCCGATTGCCGATGGTGGATCCAGCCGTAATTTTCTGACATTTGTAAACACGACTGCTATTGTTCACTATAAAGAATATATTATAGTGAGTATTGCATACCATCAAAATCCTGAGGCTCTGGTCGATTTTTGGCCTATATGCAATATCATAGCAGCTATGTTCACAAACGTCAGAAAATTACGAGTACCGAGTTTTTACGGGCACTTCCGACGATTCCAATATTAGGGGTCAAATTGGTATCCCCCAGACCAAATTTAATGGCAGGAGGTGGGTCGTAGGAAGGTTGTGTCGCCATATGGTATCTACTAAAATTGAGTAAATGCAAAATAACAATCCTTTTTCTTTCCTTTTTCCTTTTTATTGTCCCCAGATTCACCTGTATTTTTCTACCTACCCGCTATCTCCTTTAATGGATAGGAGAGCACCCGTGGGATTCTAAATCCTAGGAACGGGATTGAGATTTTTAAGAAAGAAGCCATGACCATTTTACCGCATAAACTGGTGAGGACCGGCAGGGCCCTAGTACGTTCAAATAAGATTTTTATCCTAGTTTTTTCTCGAAATCGTAACAAGACGACATAGGCCAACTCTTCGTAGCAAGACTAATCCTTTCAGGGCTCTTATTTTGACGCAATCGTATTATACTTGTAAGTTTCACCCAGCCGCTTCTTATTTTAACGTACTAGCGCCCTGCCGGTCCTCACCAGTTTATGCGGTACTAGTCTGATATTCGCCTGCCACATTGCTGATTGATAATGGCTCGTGGCATAGTGAAATGGTATTAGACCCATGCTCGTGTGTGATTCCTGTAAAGGATCTCGATACTGTATAATCTGGCAGAAGTTGAAATTGGAGCTTGGGCGTAACTAAAGCAACTGAGCCAACTGGAGGGAGCGCAGGTGAATCAGCCACAGTTTAAACGTATGAGCGGCAGTTGCTGGGCAGGTCAAGAAAATCGTCACTAGCATCAATCTGGGTTTTGCTAGATTATGGTATACTACCTAGTTATCTACCAGTAACAAGGGGCTGGTAGGATATGGCCGGTGATTTGTACGCATCCGAGCGCCCATCCAGGACACACCGCCCGTATTTCAGGTGCTATCCGTAAAAACCGAAAAAATTGGGTATCATGAGAGGATGTGGGAGTTGCCGCTCCTGGTACATGTAAGGTCTGTTGTCTCAAGTGAGGGCTGAAAGTTGGTTCATCACACCCACCTAGTCTTATCTGGTCATTGTGTCTCGTAAATCGGCGACCAAAGGGGATGAGCTTTGGGGGCCAGAGTTAGTTCAGGTATTGGGCACCGGCTCTTGATTTCCTCCTTCAGCCTCAATGTCCAAAACCTACAGTAATAAAAAGCAAGCATACACACAAGTCTCCACGGGATCTAAAGTTACTGCGCGGGGAACAAGAGTGATGTTTTCGCACAAGACAGGGATTATTTGACTGCTTGATCTAAAGCAACTGTTCATTAATACTCTACTCGAGTACTCGCAATTTTCTGACGTTTGTAAAAACGACTGCTATTGCATGCCACCAAAATCCTGTGGCTCTGGATGTTGGGTTGGAACAACCTATTGCCAATTGGGCAAAGCTTAGGAGAACTGCGTGGATGTCTTTGGTGCAAGGGTAGTCTTGTTGCTCAGAGGTCATAGCTGGCGGCGCACGGACGCCGGGAGGGCTGGCTACATATAGCGAACCATCATCTCCCTGCATTTGCGACCTCGATGCTCGCTACAACTCGCATTCTCGTCTCCAAGCTCGCTACAGCTCGCGTTTTTTGTCCTCCCTAGACCAGTCGACACCCATGGCCCCTCCTCATCGAGCCATAATTTATTCCCCCCCCCCCCCCGAGCTCAGATAATCAGATGATGCAGCAGAGAGCAGGCGGAACGCGTGAAAAAGGTACACTTCCGGGGGTGTAGGGATTTAGAAACCTAATCAGAATACATGGTTTGGGGGCAATCGCGAGGCTCCTCGAGGCTGGCAAGATCGGCGGAACAACACAGTACTGGCGGTTGTCAGCCTGGGATGACCTAGAAAGATTGGAACTCAACCGAAAACGCGATAACGCTCGTCGACTGCGGCCCGTGGCCAACCTGCGATACATAACACCACCGAGTATTCCCGCAAAAAGGCGCGACCCTCGAGGAACTCGAGTCCTCCACAAACACCAGATGCCCAAATCTCTCTTCCGCTCTCGTTGCCTGTTGGCGGCCCACCAGCCCTCACTTGGAAACCTGGGCCTCCATCGTGAGCCAGGGCCATATCGGGGCCACCAAAGCCTCCAACAGCGGAACCGCACTACTAGGATCGGAAGGGAATAATACACTGTGATTAGATGATCCTGTCCAGCACAGTAGGAGGTGTCACGATTGGGACAGCACTGGCAATTGACTGAAAACACAGGCTCCTTCCTCCCAGGCCGAGAAATAAAATAAGAGCAATACCTAGCATATATTACGGGAGTGTCAGCCTTCAATGCTAGTTCCGGAGTTACACATTGATTATCACGGAAGGCCAGATCGCGGGGCTCCATGCTGGATATATATCCACTCTCTTGCCTCAGTCACCCGGGCAGCCACCGAACCGGATACCCAGCCAGAAATATTCTATTTCTCCTCCAGGCCCACTACCATACTATTTATGAATCTCACTCTTCTTATGATTCACTATTCGCTGTGGGCTCTCTTGCTCAGCTGTGCACCGCAGCCACTCAGGCTATATTACTTCCATTCTTCGCTGTATCAACGGAAAGCCCCTACCTTGTTACCTAGAAACCACCACAACATACCCTCGCCTCAGAGAAAACACGATAGACGGAACCGACCAAGCATCTGAGAACCACCCAATAATCTCCACCGATCCATAGAACTTCAACAATCCACCACTCGTCGAAACAAGGCACTCCATCAGTCTGGTTCCAAGACCAGAATGTGCGAAACAAAACAATAAATGTCACGGCACAGAAGATGAGAGTATATATGAAAAAGCAAGAATATCCTCCTTACACCCATGCAGTCCTATCCTTCCTTCGCTCAGCATATACGTCAACACTCCTCCACGCCGGGGCCCAGTTTTCTCAAACAGCCTTCCGATCTTGCATGCTTGCTCCCGCTCTTTCACAGAGCTTCTTCAGGCCCCATAGCCTACATGTAGACGAGTTCTCCTTACCGATCGGAGGTGCACACCAGGAGGACAAACTTGCATACCAGGAGGACAAACTTGCACAACAAGTTAGGACATAGGACCAGGACCGACAACCTTGTGTCATCCCTCACCATGGTCCCCTATTCGACACGATAAGACTAAAGTGATCAAAGCAACAGGCAGAGATGATGGAATTGTGTACGGTAACGAATGGCTTCGACAAAATGGAAGAACAGGCTTTCATATATCCTCCGTAAGATGAGACCTTACCTCCATAGCATACTTCCTGCGTATGCCATATCTTGGATCAATTTCTTCCACATAGTGGCTCTTGCCTAGTGCCCAACCGAATTCCATCCGAGTTCGTGTTTCATTGTCGAAAAATGGAGCTTTTGATGTTGTTGCACTTGATATGCAGGGTTGATATCAGAGATTGGTTCCTAATTCGACGCGCATGGGAATATATGCAAATGGTGAACAGGCCAGAACAATCTACGTTGAACATCCCCTACCGTCGCCGGTTATCTCCTGTCATCCCTTATGTTCTTCTACCAGCTGATGTTTTCTGATATTTTCTGATGTTTTCCGCTGTTTTCTGCTCTCCTCCGCCATGCTCCACAGTCTCCGAAGTCCTACGGAATTCACATACGAGGACGGACTACATTTTGCTGTCCGATCTTGCCTGGGGGTCTTGGTACTACCCCTACCTAGTATTCGCAACGGGGCAGTCCGTCCGTCCTGGTCAAGCATGAGGATGGACAACATGCTGTCGTCCCCCATCGTTCCCCGTTGTCTTTAGTTGTCTTTCGCTGTTTTTCGATGTTTTTTGTTGTTTTCCACCGTCCCCTACTGTCCCCTACCATCCCCCGCCGTCCCCCACCATCCCCGGTGGTCCTATGTCGTTACCTGCCGTCTCCTGGCACAAGTTGCCTAAGGTCGTGGGGCGCGTCGTCCTTCTGAATGACTGCTGTCCTGGGAATTCAAGGACGAGGACGGACTGCATTTTGCCGTCCCGTCTCGTCCGGGGGTCTTGGCAGTCCCCCCGCCGGGCTTTACAGCATACTGTGGCCCTGGTAGGCAGTGAATACTGCAATACACAAATTCTTATGTGTCTAGTAGCACAAAGTAAGAAGGAAACCACAAAACGAGCACCTTACACCTGCGGGCACAGGATGTGAAAGAAATTATGAAACCAATACCCTACATCAACTAGCATCAAATGGGAGAACATTAAAGTTCCTGCTAGGTGCCAAACCAACAGAACTCGAAAGCCAGATACTCGCTCCTCTTCCAGCCCCTGGCCACACAGCCACAAGCCTTCACTTCCCGCCAGATACCTAGATATCATTATCCTTTCAACTGCATAATACCATGCCCTACAGAGCATTATCCGTTCTGCCATCTATCCCCTCGTCAGCAGACTCTCCCTCTACGCAAATCATTATCTCCGCAACATATCTTCTACAGATCTCTCTCTACTCAATGCCAGCAGGCAAACTAAACCACAGCCAATAAGAAAATCCACAATAAGGCCATCAAATACAGCAGCAGCTCCCTGGTCAGCTGACCCCACTCCTCTCTCGAGTGACTTCACAATTATCTTTCCTGCCAGCAGGTCACATTCCTGAAAGAACTATACTCCTCACCACGAATGACATAACTTGATACCCCAATCCCGCAGCACCTGTCCAGTCAGCAGACTACTCTTCTATCCAAACAAAACTCTCTGTTATCTCTCAGCCAGCAGGCAATTGGATACAGCCCATCCGTCTTAAGTCTATAGACAGAATAAGACAGACAGAGCAAGAAAGGATACTCACTCATGAGCAAAACCCTTCACATGGGGTTGTCCCAATTGGGCATGCTGCTACCTAAAGGCATAAGGGTTAAAGCGAAACGATAGGGAGGGTGGTTGATGAACATCACAGTACATTACTGTATTAGCAACCCCCAGTCATTATTTTCTACCGCCAGCTATCATTGCACATCCCTGGCAATCCCACGTCGTCTCCCTCATATTTGTCAATGGATGGCCCACCCTTCCGCCAAACACTTCCCCCCATGCACAATCTGCGCTCACCGCTCATCTCCCCCAGGCCTGCTGCCCCTCTCTCCTCCCGCTATCACTTAAGCTTTTCTCACAATTTCAGTCAATCAGAACACCTGCCCTCTTACAATCGTGCGGCGGATGGGAGCGTTTAAATACAAGTTCAATGCTCGTCCAGTCACGTATCTGTTTAACACGATTACACAATTTCCATACTTTCTCACATAATGTCATCTTCCCCCCCTTTCCCCTCTTCTCTACCCTGCTTGTATCTTCAAAAGGTTTACTGTATAGGGCCCACAGTCCCGACCTATCCAGGCAGTCCGTTGGACTATATGCCCTTGGCTAGAGAATGGTTTTTAACAAAATGGTTTGGTGCACAGCGGATTCAATCACTGACAGTGGGAAAACCACAGACTTTTATCGATATGAATAGAAGACAGAACGAAGAGAAAAGCGAATGTCAGATGGACGATCAAAACAACAAACAAAGGGAATACAGGAGTCCTTTTATCCTCCGCAAAGCACAAGCTCCTTTTCGGACGTACGACCTGCCTTACCGAGGGTCAGGGAAGGCCCTTTGCTGTCGGTATTTTAATAGACCGAGGGACTCGGATGTCGTGTTCGGTTGATATCACAGCAGTTCCAAAGCCTGGTAAGGGTAAGGGTGGAAGCGACAATAGCCTGCCTAGGATTGGGGAGTCGTTGGCCACCGAACGGCAGGCAATTGGGTTGGCTCTGCGACCACCTGCCTCATGGTGGGATCTATCGGTGCCAACGATCTCCTGCGACAAGGGCAGCGGCATCTCACCCACCGCCTCCGCCAGTGGACACATGGAAGACTGTTGATCGCTGGACTAGGTTGCTTTGATGGTATTGGTTTTCTTACGTCTCTGTACTGATCAGATATTTCTTCTCTCATTTTGGTTATTGGCTCAATGTATTGGTTTGGCTTTGGAAAATTGGTCGATATTTTGCCCGTATGCAATAGCGGTCGTGTTTACAAACGTCAGAAAATTGCGAGTACTCTAGAAGCTGGATGTACCGGTAGGTCGGGCCTGAGTTGATTCCTAGCCCCCAAATCTTATCCAAAAGAAAGCCTTCTACCTCACTTGTTGCATGAAGAGGGCGCCAACTTTGCAGGCTCAGTGCGGGGTTTGGCCAATTGGGGTCCAAGGCAGATTGGCACCAACAAACCAATTCCAATAGCTTTACGTTCTGCGATGCGATAGTGGAGGAGAAAGCCGTGCCAGGGATTGGTCGCCCTTATTCAAACAGCCGGTCACACGGGAGATTTTAAACCTGCTTGAGTGAAGACTAGATTTACCCTAATGGTTTTAGCATATGGCAGATTTGTTTGGTTGGTAGTCTTCGCTGGGAATGCTAGAATATATTCTATCCTTCTGCCCTTTTGTTAGAGCGAGAAGATCAGTCTTAGTAATTCTCTAGGTTGGAGAGTATTATCTACTAGTGGTCGAAGGCTGACTTCCCTACAAATTTAGCCCACGATCCTCGGCAGAAACTAGTATGTATTGGAATACCCCCTTGAACGAAGTACTTGCTAAGCTGGTGAGAATAAGAAAGGTCTTCTTGCAGCGACACAGCACCTTCTCATTATGGACATATATACCAACCCCGCGAACAATACCTATGTCACAGGGATCACGAAACTTTTCCTGATGCCGACAAAGTCAGGCGGGATCCCAGCTGTCGCCGTTACCAAAAAGACTGCCGATTACATCACCTCTGCGTATACAATCCTGATGATCCTGATGTTTATGGTTGGATGGAACTTGATCCTAGGCGTTATAACTGTATTCTGGCACACGAACGATGACAAGGACAATCAGACTGCTCTAGATATCCTCAGGTCCTCCGGCGAATCGATGAAGGCGACTGTGTTGATGATATCTTACTGTGTGAAAGCCATATCTAGAGAGAAGAAAACGGTAGGGCATCGGCTATGGAGCCTCCTGACTCTGTTTATTGCCTTCGCTTTTTCTGTTGGAAATATCGCCGCGGGCATTTTGGTACCGGGACAACTCTCGATGGGCAACGTCGCCCCTCCTGCGAAAGATGCTATCTTCTACCCCGATATCGCAAGTTACGTTCGATTTGATGACAACAATGCTGGGATTGCTAAATTAAATTTATTGCAAGCACCTTCAGCACTTCGCGCACTCGGAGCCATCCAAGTTTCCAATGCTACGGCCCTAGAGCGAGTACACATTGATAGTGGAATTGTGGGTGGTTCGGCGCGCCTGAGCTACGACTATAATGTTACTGGGGTGGATATGGGGCTACAGAGTGATCCCAAGCTGAGGCTCAGGGTCAAAGGTTTATGCCACACAGATGATACGTGGCTCTTAAACTCTACAGACCAAGGGGATACCTACAGGCTGTTTGGTGGAAACGACACATTGGAGGTCAAATACCAACCAGAGGTGGATCTTCCTCCAATGGTGGATTTTTGGGTCGACACGAACACAGATCGGGAATCCAACTTTTCATACGCCATGATCGTCAACACTGGCGGCTGCTATAGCTACACCTCAAGTGAAGACCCATGGTATGCAACTGACAAGGCTGGGGGAAACGAACTCGTGCCATATCGGGTGCGCCGGAAGCGACCAGTTCTCAGTTGCTGGGAAGCTAAAACGTGGCATCTTAATGGCAAAGATGTGGAGGGCTCCAAGTTAGATACTCTGCCTGGTTTAAAGCTAGACAAGCTCTGGGTCAACCAGGTTTTCCCGTTCGAGTTTACCGTTCCACGGGTAGTAAGGGTGGGCAGGGCTGCAGGGCCATCTGCACTCAAATCGGCTTTCTATGCTCTGGCCCCTGTTTATATTCTGGATGCGGGTGCATCCAATATTGTCAAGGACCTCGAGCGGTTAGTGTTGGCTAGTTGGGTGAGCAGTGGGAATGTCCTACGCGACACAACCACATACGATACGGAGGGCGTGGAAAACCTCGCCAAAGGACCGAGAGGGTCGGTGGAGGCTGCTTCCGCAAAATTCGTCCTTCAAAGTAGAGATGTTGTCACCTTGTCTGTCCGAATCCTTATTTCTGTCCCGTTTATTCTATTGTTCTTGGTTATTGTCCGGGAGATCCTGCGTTGGCATTTAGAGTCCAAAAAATAGCAGATATTGCTTGGGGGTGGGAAGAGGGGTTGCTCTGCAGGGCAGTTAGCTATCTTGTCGATTGGACTAGAGGATAATGTCATGGAACCGGAAACACACGAAGTCACTCATTTAATTCGTATACCCTTCAGTTTTTGGGGGACAAATTGCCAAAAACCGAACTTGATGAAAAACTCGGGGGGACAATTACCCAGAGGCCTATCGATCCGGACGGCAAATGGCTCGGCGGGCGAGGATTTTCCAATATTTGAGTCCAAGGATCTGGAAAGTTACTTTAGAGGAATGAGCCGACTTACGTTTCTCAAGAGTTAAGGTCACTTGAGGGAAGGGGAGAAGGTCTCGTACATTTTGTTGGGAGGTTTCCACATATATTATCTTTCGTTTTAGCGCTTTTTCCCAGTAATCTCCCTCTTTAACCGTGGTTAGGAGTAGTTTCTCACTCTTTGTTTATTCCTTAATGAGATTCCCGATATCTACTTTATGTCACGAAATAGTTTTCTTTTTCCATTTCTATTTTTGTCCAAGTCATGTTAGTGGTCCCGTTTGGTGGTCTTACCGAATTAACAGTTGTATACCATTACTAGAACTTACCTTCTTCAGCTCATGGAGACTCTCGATCTTAACCTTGGCATCGTACCAAAGTTGAAGAATGTTCCGTCGTGAACCTAGCGAGAGCATCTCTTTCCTCTATCTATTACCGATTGGTTCCTTAAAACCATATACCCGAAGTGCCCCGTTCAGTTCCGTTCAGTTCCCACAAGGGCCCAAATTCGGAATGTACTGGGGCAAATTTTTATTATTTAATAGGGTGTTATCTAAGCTACTTATTATTATGAGTTCTGGATGGGAGAAGAAAGCGCTGGAGAGATGAAGAAGTACAAAGAAGTCAAGAGAGGAGCGTGAGTATATTGATCGGAAGCGTGGCTGTCTTGCTTACTTGTCTAACTATGGTGGAGTATAGGGTTTATATAGACAATAGAAAGAGAAGTTTCTACCATGTTCTCTCCCGGAAATGCATCCGGAGATACCTAGGGCAAATACAGTTCCGGTCCCTTTGCAGTCAGGCATTCTGGCCTATTCACCGGTTTCCTGTCCGGTTTGCTCTGCGCCTTCAACTGCGCCTTCAACTCCAGTTTATGTCTCCGGTTTCTTGTCCGGTCATTACCGGCCATTCATCCGAATCATCCTTTAGTATACCATCAAGGTATATCCGCTCCTCCTCTTGATTGATAATAAGTGACCAAGGAAACTAAC
>Ga0307513_10005184_pt1 | contig 17269 bp, 23 predicted proteins | sample 15_EM_MG_FD_202174 | JGI IMG/M metagenome (GOLD analysis project Ga0307513, IMG submission 202174) | Populus trichocarpa ectomycorrhiza microbial communities from riparian zone in the Pacific Northwest, United States - 15_EM | ecosystem: Host-associated > Plants > Roots > Unclassified | place... | reverse complement strand
CTCCGACCAAGCCCTCACGGTTCCCGTCTACTTCCACGTCATTACCTTCGATGGGGAAGGTGACATTCCGTAAGTCCTTTGACCGATCCTCTTGTCGTCTTTTTTCTCACTCAGACCCTCCACGGTAAAGATTCCCAGATCGACGAACAGCTCAGGGTCTTGAACAGCGACTATGTCGACGTTGATATTGTTTTCCAGCTGCAGGAAACAACCAGGATCGAAAGCGAGGAGTGGTTCAGTATCACTGCGGGTTCCGCCCAGGAGACCGATATGAAGACCTCTCTTCGAGTGGGAGACCCCCTCACGCTCAATATCTACACTGTTGGCCATGTAGCTGCTGAGGGAAACAGTGTCCTCGGTTACGCTACCTTCCCTGACGAGTACCAGCCAAACCCCAATCTTGACGGCGTCGTTCTCCTCTACACCACCTTCCTTGGAGGTTCCAACGCTCCATTCAACGAGGGACGCACGTTGACTCACGAGATCGGACACTGGGTCGGACTCTACCACACCTTCCAGGGTGGATGCAGCGGAATTGGTGGAGACTTATTACGTGACCCTCCCGCTGAGGCTTCCGCAACTTTTGGTTGTCCCACCACCAACCCCGATACCTGCCCTGGCGAAGGTCTTGATCGTAAGTTGTCTCTTAGGTGTTCACGTTCGGGTTCGGACACTTATTCGCTTTTGTTTCCAGCCATCCATAACTACATGGACTACACCGACGATTCGTGCATGGACAACTTCTCCCTAGGCCAGCGTACCCGTTTGATGTTGCAGATCGAGATTTACCGTATAGAGAACATTCCACGGCACTAACCTCCACCACCCCCCTCACGCTTCAAACATTCAACGACACATTCCCTCAACTCCATGCAATATACCCCAACATGAGGTTGTATCTTGAATACAGCTACACTCACCCGCGTCCCTTTTCGTTCCTTTTCCCCCCATAAACACTCTTTCCACCCCGCGTTTTTGGTGTCGCCTACGCCATTGCCCCCACACGATCGCTCGTTTGTCTGGTAGCTACCATCGTCGCTTGCTCTCACCACACGCACAGCACCTTCATCCAACTAGTACATGGATTCGGTAACACTTCTAACACCCCGCACTCATGTGTGTTGTCTGACCTAGAAGACGTGTATGTAGTCCTGTCGGCTATCGCAACGTCGATCGTGTCGTTGAGTAAGGCTGTGGTGGGATATGTGTGTTGAGAGGACTCTTCCAAATATCTTCGGGATTGGGATATACTTTGTCTTCGACAGCGATATGGTGGTGGACCCCATTGAACACGCCGCCGTCGTCCCACCGTCACAAGAATCAGTCTTGATGTCGTTCAGGTGTTATTGTCTCCATCGTTCATCCCGGCCTACGAAAACGGACGGAGGGCAAAAAAAACCATACTGTTCGGTTCGCGGATGCAACTACCTAGGTACATCTAATCCACATTCGTCCCAGATTGAGCGAGAAACTGGCACGTTTCTCGTGTCCCGTTACGCACCAAGATCTTCTGGCCAACGGTATTTAGCCACATCCTACGGTTTATTGATTGACACTTACCTTGGTCATCGTTTGGTTCTTGAGCCTATCGCGCCATGAGTCTGGAACTTGGGTAAAATACGGAAACGTACTGATCCGCTGTACCTGTTGCATCTATCCCCACACTGCCCTCTGTACGAGGAAAACGTGGTTGAAAATGCTCAAGAACCTGTCCCGGGCACTGGAGCAGTTTTGAGGTTTAGACGGCCCCCTGGCTGCAGAATACCCGACCACGTTCACGGTTTCGCATCACTTGGGGGGCTGCTCACCGGGACTTTGTAGAACGTACTACAACATGAAATTCCATCCGCATATTATGGAGGATGACCTGATTTACATTTGAGCATGTTAATACCCTAAGTTTCGAACCGACACACCCACAACTACCTTCTTACGATACATCCTGCGACTGGGCGGTATCAAATTACCCATCGCCCAGAAAACCAACGAGACCTTCCCAAGTGATGCCTTCGTCTTTGCATCAAGAAGTACCGATAGCGGTTGTCCTGCAGGTGTACAGTTACCAGAGAACGGAAGCTCCAGTAGCAGAATCAGAATTCCCACGTTCAAACTGTCGTAACGTGCACAGATTGGTTCCTACAGCTTGTAAGTCGCGAGGTTTATCCCATCCCCGGGGCGTACCTGGCGGTATAATAGACCCTCCTTCGTTTCTCGCGTAACGCATACAGAAACCGCTCAGGAGAATGGTCTCAAGTCCGGTGAGCAGTTGAGGATTCTGTAAAATGTGGGGTGGCATGACTCGTAGGAATTCTGGGACTAAATTGCAGCGAACTAGGCACTAGGGTGATCACATCGTTATCTGCGGAGGAATAGAACGCCCAACTAACTGTCCCAGTCAATGGGTGCCTCCTCGAAAACCCAGATAGGTGCAGATACTACAACAATGAATAGTGTGACTGAAACCGCCCAGACCCAGATCGCTGGAAGCCACTCACCGAGAAAAGCCACTGATCGTGTCCCTTCTCTCCGCCACATACTCAAAACCTCGCTGCGGCATCTACAGAACTCAGTTTCGAACGCTGCGGCCAGATGGGTGGATATTCCAGAGGGAGAGGCGGCAATACAGAAGATTCGTGAGATGGCGAGGCGATATGAGGAGTGGAACGAGCAAAGAAGTTCCGGCATCTTCCGAGCACCGCTCGTGATATCAACAACTCAAAAGCCACGCGGTTCCAGTCACCCGGTGATGTTCGAAAATAGCTAGATTCCCGATAAGAGGTTAAATCGGAGGAAACGCTCGGATGGCTAACCTCGTGGCTACAATTGGAGCAATTATTACACAAGGCGGAGAGACAGACCGCCCGCGGCCGTCGACCTAATTCAATAGCTGGTTGCATTGCCGAATGAGCCACAGGGGCTACCAAAAGGAAAATTGAACGGCATCCGAGCCACCAAAACCTAGCTTCTGTCCACGACGACCTACCCCCGACGCTGGGATGGGCATCCGGTCAAGAAGCCATCGGGGAACCGTGGAGACACCGACTTGGAGAGGGAGGTGCGGGCTTCCCGGTAAATTAGTCAGGGAAACCACGGAATCGGTGAATTCTGGATCGATATCCCGCACTGGGAACAACATGGGGGTTTCCCTGGACGCAATGGACCGGCAAACGTCACCTAACGCATGAACGCGACAGGGAATGGCCGTTTGGGCTTTATCGGAGGACGGCCTAAACATCGGAACGGACGGCACTGGGGTGCGGATGGAGCACTGCGCCCCGACCCACAGCCCGAAGGGGCTATATCAGGTGGAAACTCAGAAACCCAGAAGCGATAGGATGTGAATGGGAGAAAAAAGGGCGCGGAGGGCGTCTCTTCACATGTCTGTCGGAGACGGGATGATCGGCACACCCTGCAAGTTCCGGTTTGCAAACCCCGTGACAGGCACCACTCTGGCCGCACCTCCTGAAACCGTGTTTGTCGTGGCTTACAGCAGTTTGCATCACTACGTGAACACGCATATTGTTCACCAGACCAAGTTATTAATGACAGCGATATGACAGTTCCCATATTTGGATAATTTGTCACGCTGGGATCCGAGTATGTCGGCAAAGGGCGCTCGTGTGAGTGGGGAACTCAACACCCGGCCTCTCCGCACCAACGCGTCTTACCCTCCCACCGTCATGGTCAGTGCATACTCTCTCGACTTGAAGGAAAGGGTCGTCTATTCCTATCTCCAGGGGGAGACAATGAGAACAGTCGCTGAGATCTATCAAGTCTCCCTTGGCTTTGTCCACCGTGTCGTTGATCTCTATCGGGGGTGTGGGCAAGTCGTGGACCCATACGCCGCACCTCGCCGTGGACATCGCATTCTAGCTGCCGAAGACGAAGACTATATCCGCTCCCTTATAAGGGTACAACCTTCAATCTACCTGGACGAAATCCAGCAGGAGTTGCAGTCCGCATGCGGGGTTTTTGTTTCACTTGCGACAATTTCCCGTACACTCGCGCGCATGCAAATTTCGAAGAAGTCGTTGTCACGCCGCGCTGCAGAGCGCAATGAAGAACTTCGGACACTTTGGGAGTTAGAACTTACTCAGTTCGACGACCCCGGTTTATTCGTCTTCATTGATGAAAGCGCAGTGGACAACAGGACTGTTCAACGGTCTCAGGGATGGTCGGCCATCGGCGGTCGTCCCGTTTCGCGGTGCACGTTTCTCCGTGGGAAGCGCTATTCCATCCTTCCAGCACTTTCCTCGGACGGTATTGTGGCATTGGAAATAGTTGACGGTTCAGTGAACAAAGAGCGGTTTTTGCAATTTCTGCACGACCAAGTTGTACGCCCACCCAAAGTCACTGCCTTGAGTGGCCACTAACACCCATCGTAGGCTCCCCAGTTGAACCCATTTCCTGGGAGGAAGAGTGTCGTGATCATGGATAATTGCTCTATTCATCACGACGAAGAGATCCGTAAGCTGATCGTTGAGGACTGCGGTGAGTAATGTGTCACCATCGCGATCCTGGTGCTAAGCAGACAACTCAGGTGCACAGTTAATTTATTTACCGCCATACTCCCCGGATTTTAATCCAATCGAGGAGGCGTTTTCGTTCATCAAGGCATGGCTTCGACGCCATGAGGCTTGGTACACTCACTCAGACCAATTGCCGTGGCTAATCCACAGCGCCATCGCAGAAATCACACCCGAAATTGCACTTGGCTGGTTTGCAGATTGTGGATACGAGTAGTTTTATGTGTTACTGTGAGTTCGTAGCGAGGTATGCTGCTACAGGCGGGCCATGAGAGGCCTGAATGTCGAATGCTGGGAGGCGAGCGTTGTGGCACTCTGGAGGGGAGATGGGATATCGTTGAGCGGGTCCGGCCCGCTGATATACCCGGCTCCTGCCCTGACAAATTATCCAAATATAGGAACTGCCATGTCGCTGTCATTAATAACTTGGTCTGGTGAACAATCTGCGTGTTCACGTAGTGATGCAAACTGCTGTACATCAGCGGACAGACTCGTGACCAGTCCGCCGCGTACGGAGATTTAATATTGCAAGTCATTGGGGTGAAGGGAACACCGTTGTTGCTAGCCACGCCCGTTGCAACGCCGCTAGGGCGAGTTCGTCTTGACGTCGCGACTGTGGGATTGACGCCGATTGAACTGTGTATGTTACTCTCGTCACGTCAATTGGGTAGTTAGGTAGAGCTGCGGCACTAGGAGACGCGAGTACGACGAGGGCCAGTTAAGATGGCTTTTCTGAATGACTGGTACGGGCTTCGACGGCGACCCGATGGAGGGTCTTCCGAACACACCCGCTTCAATCATTGGGGTGGTGCCGAAAAGTGGCGGAAACTGCACGGAAGCCCAATTTCACAAGTCAAAGTGTCTACTTCGCAGAGGTGGAGTGACAGCAAGCGCCCAATTTGGCAGGGCAAATCAACGGAAAAAAAACCTGGCGCTCAAAAGTGATCGCGACTTTCCCTGACGGAACTCTCACTCCCTTTCGTTGTCCCAGAGACCAGGAGCGTACGCCCACCACATGCGTCACAAACTTACCCCCTATTTCTGTTTGTCGTCCCTGCGAGGGAACGTGTGGAAGCCACCACGCACTTTCTCGGATGGGCGTGGAGTCTGGAGGGGTGACGTCCGAGAGGCCACACCTCATCGCTGTCATCCTTCCCGCCTTTAGACTTCCATTCAACGCTCAGCGGCCACCGCATTCCGCCTCGGCCGGTTGGACTTTGTATAAGTACCCAGAACGACTCATCAGCCTCTCCTTACCTCTTCACCCACTGAACGGTTTTCAATCATTTTCACCATGTTGTATCGTCTCCCAGTCGCTCTTTCCACTCTCCTTTCCCTCGCCGCTGTCGTAGTGGCCACTCCTGCTAGCCTCGAACGGTTATACGGTCTTGAGCGCAGGTCCACGGGTCGCAGCTGCGGCAGCCACCTCACTCCCGAAGCTGCCAGCCAGAAGGAAGAGGCCTTTGCCTCTCGTCTTGTGCAGAAGCCGACCGGCACCAGGGTTGCCGCTGCCGCTGTCTTCACGGTCCCCGTCTACTTTCACGTCATTACCTTCAATGGGGAAGGTGACATTCCGTAAGTCGTTTGCCCGATCCTCTTGTGGTTTTTTTCTCTCGCTCAGATCCTCCACGGTAGAGATCCCCAGATCGATGAACAGCTCACTGTCTTGAACAACGACTACGTCGACACTGGTCTCATTTTCCAGAGGGAGAGCATCATCAGGACCGAAAGCGAGCAGTGGTTCAATATCACTTCAGGTTCCACCCAGGAGACCGATATGAAAACCTCTCTTCGAGAGGGAGTCGCCAACGCACTCAATATCTACACTGTTGGTGAAGCATATGGTGACGGAGACAGTGTCCTCGGTTACGCTACCTTCCCTGACGAGTACCAGCCAAACCCCGATCTTGACGGCATCGTTCTCCTCTACACCACCTTCCCTGGAGGTTCCAACGCTCCCTACAACGAAGGACGCACGTTGACTCACGAGATCGGACACTGGGTCGGACTCTACCACACCTTCCAGGGTGGATGCAACGGAGGTGACTCCGTCGATGATACTCCCGCTGAGGCTGCCGCGACCTTTGGTTGCCCCACCACCAACCCCGATACCTGCTCCGGCGAGGGTCTTGATCGTAAGTCGACTTTTAGCTGTTCACCTTCGGGTTCGGTCACTTATTCGCTTTCGTTTCCAGCTATCCATAACTACATGGACTACACCGATGATTCGTGCATGGAGGGCTTCACCCCTGGCCAGATTCAACGTCTGCAGCAACAGATCTCCACGTACCGTGGAATTACCGCGTAGATGGTCCCACCCCCTTCGCGCTTCAAACGTTCAACGACGCATTCTCTCAACTCCGTGTAGTATACCCCAACATGAAGTTGCATCTTGAGTACGGGTACACTCACCCGCGTCCTCTTTCGTTCCTTTTCCCCCATAAACACTCTTTCCGCCCTGCGTTTTTGGTGTCGCCTACACCATTCCCCCCACACGCTCGCTCGTTTGTCCGGTAGCTATCATCGTCACTTGCTCTCACCACACGCACAGCACTTTTATCCACATTTGCATTAATACATGGATTTGGTAACACTTCTGACACCCGCACCTATGTGTGCTGTCTGACCTGGAAGGTGCCTACGTAGCCCTGTCATCCTTCGCGACGTCGATCGTGTCATTGGGTAAGGCTGCGGTAGGATATAAGTGAGGACGTGTTGGGAAGACTCTTCTAAGTACCCCTGGGATTGGGGATTACTTTACCTTCGGCAGTGGCCTGATAGCGGACCCCTTGAACATCGTTGTCGTCCCACCGTCACAAGGATCAGTCTTGATGTCGTTCAGGTGTTATCGTCTCCCTCGTTCATCCCGGCCTACGAAAGCGGATTGAAAGCAAAAACAAAAAAACATACTGTTTAGTTTGTGGATGTAACTACCTAGGTACATCTGATTCCCATTCGTTCCAAGTTGAGCGGGGAATGGGCGCGTTTCTCATGCCCCGTCATGCACCAAGATCCTCTAGCCAACTTCGGTATTCAACCATCTCCTACGGTTTATTGGTGCTGAAACACGCCTCGCCCATCAGTTCCCAAAGCCCATCCGGTTCTTGGACCTGTTACGCCATGAGTCTGATACTTGGTGTGAAATGCGGAAACGTACCTCGCCGAGAAGTAGTGTGACTGATCCTTGGTACCTGTCGTATCCAACCCCATACCACTCTCTATGTGAGGAAAACGTGGTTGAAAATGCTCAAGAACCTGTCCCGGGCACTGGAGCAGTTTCGAGGTTTAGATGGCCCCCTGGCCGCAGAATAGCCGACCACGTTCATGATTTCGCGTCACTTTGTGGTGGGGGCGCTCACTGGGACTTTGTAGAACGTACTATAGCATGAAATTCCTTCTGCATATGATGGAGGATAATCTGATTTACATTTAAGCGTGTTAATACCCTAGGTTTCGAACTGGCATACCCACAACTACCTTCCTAAGATACATTCTGACACTCGGCGGCATCAAACAACCCATCACCCAGCAAAACCAACGAAACCTTCCCAGATGCTGCCACTGGTTTTATATAAAGTAGTGTTGACAGCGACAATTCTACGAGTGTATAGTTACCAAATAACGGGGGCTCCGGTAGTGGGAAAAGAATCCCCGAGCTGACCTAACACATTCGTCTCTACAGCTTGTATATTGCGGGGTCGGTCCTGCTCTGAGGTGTTCCCGGAGGTATGGTAGGTCCACCTTTATTTCTCGCGTAACGTGTGCCGAAACCGCTCAGAAGGGGGATCTCGAGTCCAGCGAACAGTCAGAGGCTCTGTCAAAGGTGGGGTGACGCGGCTCGTGCGGTTTCCGGGGACCAAACCGTGTCCGCGACGAATCGGACACTGGAGTGGACTACGTCGCAATCTTTGGGGGAATGGAGCACCCAACCAACGTGATATCCGTCGCGCCACAATGAGCTCCTCCTTGAAACCCAGGTACGTGCGGATACAGCAGTGAGCAGTGTGGCTGAAACCATTCATACCGCGCCGAGCCCCGGAGAGAAGGTGCCAAAGTATTCTTTGGGATGGAACATGAAGACGGGGAGGAGGCCAGGGACGAGTAGCAGCGAGTCGAGTCGAAGCATCACTGGAGGACTTTCGGTGACCAGGTGGAAATGCCACCCGTCCGATCTGTAGAGTTTTCACCGTCTGTCACGACTTTTGTCTGCGACTGACCCTCAGCGATTTCTGAGATGGTGATTGACGCATAACGCACTGTGTGCCAACGATTGCTGGGGGTGTTGCTACGAGCGGAGTTGCCAGACTGGCGTAAAAGCAAAGGCCGCACGGCGACAACATTGGACGGTAGACCAGCTCAGGCGCTGCTGCATCGGGGAAGAGTGAGAGGTCATGGGGTAGATGAGGTTCTGCGTATACGCGATGGTGGTCCGGTTAGGGCTTGATTCCAGGTTGGATTGGATACGAACGGTGGATACCGAACTGACTCAGAGAGCAGACCGGCCTGCTACATACCCACGGGTCATGAACGTTCAGTGATCAGTACCGAGGATGAAAACCAGACAACTCACGAAGGCGAGGGTCATGTTCAGGTCCTTGTCATACTTTCTCATGCACTTCCGCTCAAATACATCGGATTCCTTGCGATATACGGAGAAGCCGACGCGTGAATTGTTCATTCGCAACGGATCGAAGACCTCCTTGAGGGTGGAATGGAGGCGGGAGTGCGAGGTTAGGATTTTTTTTGCCTCGGCAGTCATCGAACGAGGTTGACACACCATTTTGGGCCGAGCTGGGTGACTACCAGCTCTTCTCCTCACATTCTGTCCAGGGGACAGCCTTCGGCGCTTGCAAGGCGCTAACCTGGCATCTTGAGCACGTGCTACCAAGTGGGTTTGATCAATTCGCAGTGTCCGCTCCGACCCAGCATTCCACTCAACGTTGCCCGTCGTCCCAGTAGCCCCATCCGCGCGGGTCGAATGGGTTGGACGGTATCTCCCCTTGGTTCTCTCGGACGTGCGCCCCACGGGCATTGGTCGTGGCGCAGATCGCAGGGCGTATCAGGCCTGTGACAATTCATCTCGCCTTCGTCAACGTGTTTGCCTTGTGGATCGGGTGAGGCCTCTGGTACATATACCCTCCTACCTCCCCACTTTCCCGCTGCTCACTACTACAGCAAAGCGTGTTCCGCATGTCTTCATACAATCCCTTGGATCAGCTCCGTCGTCTCGACAAGTTCTCTCCAACGTTTTACGACCAAGTCAGCGACATATTTGGTGAGGAGGGGTATAAGCAATGGGTGCTAAACCATCGAGGCGACGACTTGGTGGGATTCGTCGACTATCTGGACAAGGTATGTCGCCATGCCTCGTTTCTTCGCTCCCCACTCAACCCACTGTAGACTCTCGACGCTATCGGTCCTGCAAGTCCTGCGTTCCAGAAATGCCTGTATGAGCTCGGACACGTATGCGGCGCCAGAACGACGCTACCAACATTGTATACACTTTCGCCCTCCTTGCTGATCATCCACAGCCAGCCGGTCGCCTCAGGAGGTTTTGGCGACGTGTACAAAGGGACCCTGAAGAGTAAGGGATTGAAGGTTTGCATCAAACGTGTTCGCGTAAACTCCAAGGGCGATGTGATGAAACCTACGAAAGTGCGTTATTCTATCGCTTTCCCTGTCTGCTGTTGCTGATGAGGCGCGTAGGCCATCTGCCAGGAGTTTGTAGTTCGGAAGCACATGGAACACCGAAACATCATCCCCTTCCTGGGTATCGCTTCCACCCCTCTCCAGCTTATCTCAGAATGGATACCCAACGGAGACCTAATTGAATACATCAGGAAGCACCCCACCGTAGACCGACTTCGTCTTGTGTGTGTCCCTGCTGTTGTGTTTGATCTCTGCTTATTCTCCCCATCAGCTATCCGATGTGGCCGCAGGTCTTCACTTTCTCCACTCCCTTAACGTAGTCCACGGTAATCTCAAGGGGGTACGTGAGTGTCTGAAGCCCCGTTTTGTGACCATACTGACGCGTGCAAAGTCAAATGTCCTTGTGGATGCCACGATACGTGCACGGATCACGGATTTTGGCCCTGCTACTGCCACTCGAAACCTGGATTTCATACGAAGCGCCTCGGAGGGCCATGGCCGTGCCGCACAATGGACTGCACCAGAGATCCTGAGTGAGAAAGGGACACCTAGCAAAGAAGCGGATGTTTTCTCCTTCGCGATGGTCATGATCGAGGTGGGTTACGAATGGGTCGTTGTTGAGCTTTGGTTTACTGTTATTCCGTACTGCCACAGGGATTTACCGGCACGGCTCCATTTAATAATAGTCCACCCGAAGTGGCTATGGCGGAAATAATGAGCGGCAAGCGCCCCTCTCGACCAACTCATACAACTTGCACAGACGAGTTGTGGATATTGATCCGACAGTGTTGGCATCCGAGTCTTCACTTGCGCCCAGAAGTTTCAGAGGTGTTAAACCTTATACAGCCCCCACAGCGTGGCTCGTGAGTTCTCTCTCCCTGGCGATCACTCATTCAGTAACCTCACTGTTTTCTCACGCATAGACCTCCCCCTTCCGTAAAACCCCCCACTCAAAAGTTTAGTTACGCTTCAGCCCTAAAAAAAGCGCAACAGGAGTCATCTCCAGGACACGGACCAGTAGGGTCGGATCCCCCTTCGCTCTCCAACACAGTTTCCACATCTCCCCGCCCCGCTCCGCAAATCTCTTTGCAGAAGGCGAACTACACCAGTGACCCTCCAGAGAGCCGTGGTGGGAGCGCGGGGACGGATGAGAGCCGGAATGTGAGACCACACGCTAGTTCCAGGGCACTATTACAGGGTCCGCCATCCGACGCAGATTACAACCGTTCCGGATCTCGTACCAACCTCCAGAATACTCTTGGTGGCAGAAACGCGTCGAGAAGAGACGTGGGCGACGAAGAGTCTCGTGGGTGATCGGTTCGTAAGCTCGTTTTTGCCATTTCTGAAAACTGCGTAGGATTGGATCTCAAACATGGCTCGGATGACAATGATGAGGGAAGGTATTGGTCCAGGACGCGACAGGACACCCTTGGAGCTTCTCGTATGTTACCCTTCTCAACAATTCCTACCCGCGCCTTACACCGATGGGGGTTCGGTTCTGAATGTAGATGACGGACACCGCCAAGGCGGTCAAGGTCGAAACCCCTCCCGTGCGTTTGTTCATTTGATTACATCCTAAGCGTTGGTGACACCCCGGACAGGCGTGAATCTGCCGAACAATTCATCCCTGGTTCATCTGGGACAGCACAACCAATCTAGTGCGTCTATTTCCCCTTATCCCGTTGGGATTACCCAATAAATGACTCGGAACCCGCAGGGGATGATCTGCACGACGAGCATATGAGTATTCCTCGTCCCTGCCTCCCTAATGTGGGTGATGGGGCCCTTTCAAGGCGAAAATCTGGAAAGGATGCCTCGGGTACGAATGCTGGTCATACATTCAACAATGTTTCTCGTGGGTGTCATAAATCTTTTGACCTCGAGCTATTCTCAGTTCTTCGTGGATTAGGCACAGACTTGCGAGCCTGGAATACACCCCACAACCAGTCCCGCATAGATATCAGTGAATCACTCCCCAAGGAACAGGAAATCCCGCTCCCTCAGATGCATCAGGATCAGCAACCGGAGCCACACACTAGAGCTTCGAGTTCACGAATCAGTGGTGTGTTTTCCTCGGGCAAGTAAGATCGAAGTGATGTTAAGCATATACCTGATTTTGTAGGTGGTCCTCAGGGCGGCCAGGAACAAGAGGTCAAGAATGCTTCGGGAGACGTGCTGGGTGGGTATACTAATCGGACTCGTTTGTGACTTAACCCATCAGAAACCCTGTTAACTGACCACGGATTGCTCAGACTCTCCGACCTGGAGAGGATTAATCAAAAGTACCCTCACCATGGGTGAGCGCGTCTCTCAGATTACCACAATCTTCTCGGACCATAGTCAGGTCGAGATACCCAAACACCTCTCTCGGGATGATGCCCAGATCTTTATCGATATGATAGACGTAGAAGGGGTGGGTGTCTACTAAAGAACGGGTGGATGGACCCTAACTTCCGCACCCTGTCGGTTAGGTGATGAGTGGTCTTGCACCACAGACACGCGGGAAGTTCCTGCATGCTGTGTATAAAACATGCGGCCGCCAAGCCCTGGTTCCGCGATCACTAGAAATTCCGCTTTGTTATGACCCGAACGAAAAACCGGCATACCATGGCGGGTTTGCGGATTTGTGGAAGGGCCAATATCGTGGCAAGGAGGTCGCAGCCAAAGTTTTGAGATTACGGCCAACAGACGACCTCGAGCGGGTTAGAAGAGTGGGTTTCTGGTGGTACTCCCTTGACCTGTTACGTGCATTAATAATTGATCACATCTCGTAGAACTTCTGCAAGCAGGTTGTAGGGTGGAAGACCCTCTGTCATCCAAACGTACTGCCACTACTAGGCGTGACGACAGCCAATAATCAGCTCGTAATGGTATCTGAGTGGATGATAAATGGTAACATCATCGAGTTTTTGAAGACGAATTTCAATGCGGATCGGTTGGAACTCGTACGTTTGTTTGTTTTCTCGTTCACGGCCCTTACTGTTGCTCGTCGTTGACAATTGTGTGTTTACCCTAGTTGAGAGATGCCGCTAGGGGATTGGTCCATATGCATGGCGAGGGGATGATTCATGGCGGCCTCAAAGGGGTACGTTTACAAATACCTTGCAAGCATTATGAGTGCACCTCACCGGCCCTAAGGCGAATATCCTGATCAACAACAACGGTCACGCCTGTTTGGCAGACTTCAGTTTATTCACGATAGCCTTGGATCGGGCAACTGCTGTAACATCGTGCATAGAGGGTGGCACGATCCAATGGATGAGCCCAGAGCTCATCTACCCAGAACGCTTCAACTTGGCGAAGAGTCGTCCAACAGAGAAATCAGATTGTTATGCGATGGGGATGGTGATATACGAGGTTCTCAGTGGGCAGACACCATTCTTCCCATCTATTCCTGTCGTTATTATTGGGAAGGTTCTGGAGGGCAAACGTCCTCAAAGACCCCAAGGAGAAGAAGGGAAACTGTTCACGGATGCTATATGGGGGCTATTAGAACTTTGTTGGAAACATCAACCAAGTGACCGGGCAAACATAAGAGCCATGCTTTCATGTTTAGAAGGGAATCCCCCTGTGTGGCTACCTCCTGACGCGGGTGGGTGTTTTGGGGTGAATGGTGACCAGCCAGATGCCACATTGAGTGATTCTGGTATGTATTCTCGCTTCGCTTCAGCCTTACTTTTGATCATCCTTGTTGTGTTAGGTCCGTCCCCTTCGCGGCCACTACCGGGTGCTGGCGGCAAGTTCCCTGACTTTCCTTCGTTGATCCAGAATTGACCCATTAGCTAGACAACTACTTGCCAGCAAAAGATCCTATGGCTGGAGATCTGACCAAACCCGAACATCCGGAGGAGGTTAAGGAACTCGAGGAGAAGTTTGAGGTATATTGTGATTTCTCTGGCTTCCGGCACAACACCATTTTGATTCTATTGCGGAAGGAAAAACAAGAGCAACTTGAATGCGAGAAGACAAAGGAGGCTGAAGTGGCTGCAAAGGGAGAAAAGGAGTGTGAGGAGAGGCTCGAAGTATGTTGTAATCTCCCATTCTCTCAGCAGAATGCCATTCTGACTCCACTACGGAAGGAAAAGAGGCGAACAGAACTTGAGTATGAGGAGGAAGAGGAGGAGGCCACGGGGGACGCAGGAGAGGCAAAGGAGACCTACAAAGCAGGGCTGCTCACGCCCGCTCATTCCTTCATCCACAGCGAAGCTCTCCCTCTTCTGCCAACCCCTACAAACTTCGTTGCAAGAGACGAGATCATGCCTGAATTGTTGCATCATTTGGATGGTCTCGTGTCCATCGTCCTTCTTGGGGCGGTTGGCATTGGAAAGACCGCAGTAGCCCTTGCACTCCTTCATCACGATCATGCCCAGACCAAGTTCAGCCGCACCCGTCACTTCATGCGTTGCGATGACCTTGCAGACGGTCTGGAACCCTTCCTTGAGCGTCTATCCGATGCGATTGGGCTCTCCCCCACCAGGAACATGGAAGAACTTCGGCTGTACTTGAAACATCTTCCTCCACTCATGTTGATACTCGACGGCGTGGAGTGTATTCTTGACCCACTGGGGAAGGAATCCAAACAAATCTGCGCAGCGATTGAAGAAATATCCCAATACAGAGACGTCTGCCTTCTTGCTACCAGCAGAATGGCGGTCAATATCCGGGGTTTCCGTACCATCGAAGTGGGGGCTCTCTCTCAAGACAAAGCACGGGACATATTCTACGGACTGTGCTGCCTCGATAGATCACCTGCTGTCGACGATCTCCTTGGAAGTCTGGACTCCCACCCCCTTTCCATTGACCTTCTCGCAAGGACCACGTTCGAGAACGGTTGGGATGAATCAAGGTTGTTACAGGAGTGGGACGATAACCAGACTGACGTCATGAAAGTGGCCAATCGACAAAGCCTGGGGGATGCCATCGAATCGGCTCTTGCCTCTCCGACAATCCGAAGCCTTGGGTCTGCAGCTCATGAGACGCTGCAGGCATTTGCGGTCTTCCCCGATGGATTGGAAGCGACGAAAGTGGGGAGGGTGTTTCCTACAATAGGTGGAGTGGAAGAGGTAGTCAACGTGCTTTGCAAGTTTCGTCTGCTGGACCACCGTGACGGGGTTGTGAAGATGTTGTCCCCGTTCCGGTTCTATTTCCTGCAGTTTGTGCTACCCACAGTCCCTATCTATGAGGATGAAGAAAGCCATCACAGCATTACCATCGGAGGGGAGGGGGATGGCATTTGTCACCCATCCCGTCCAGGTTCGTCCTCTCATTCACAATGTAATTGCGGGATTGACGTATTCCGAAGACTGCCCCGTGTTTACTGCTGGCCCGGGCAAGAGAAACCATGAACAAATTACTGGAAAGAAGGGAACTACTCGTATTGGAGGTTCTAAAGCTGGTTCGTACCCCCTTTGCATTAAAACTGCAGGATTAACGGAGTTTGAAGCTCAACCTACGTCTACCTCTGGACCCGGGAAAATCTGGCCCCCGGACGACATTGGTGGACGATGGGCAGCCACCAAGAAGTGTAAGTATGACGTGAAACGATCAACGCCAATCTCATGGACGTCCCCCAGATTTTATTTCTACGTGCATCAGAGTGAAGAGATTCTTTGACCTCGGTCCTTGCCATCTCGGCGATGTCCCGGTCATTGACCCGCTGCCACACGAACCGGCCGCGGCATCGTACGAAACGTAATGGGGACACAAGCAGGTGGGGAGGCATGAATGATCATTTACTCTGTACACAGAGCCATGCATGTGTATCCTAACCTATGTTAACATACGCACACGGGTCGAGTCTCCGCCGATAAATAGTACAAAGTGGCATCACGATCGCGGGAGATCCAACGATGAGAAGCCGGTGGCCGCGAGGGTCGCTTGCTAGATAAGGCCAGCCAAGGTACAATGTAAAGCAAGACGTGAGTGAATAGTCGCTCATGCGCGAAACCCTGCCAGCTCTTGCCGGGAACAGTCTTTTAAGTGTTTGGATAGATACTTGGTTTGAGACTCACGCCTATTCGGACATCCATTACAACCCAAGTCAGCCTGGAGGTCTGGTATGGTCTCGCCACAATGGGAATAGGTAGGGGTGGACAAGCGGTCGTTGTTTGGAGCACGGTGAAGGGTCAATCCACTCCCCACAACCTATCTCCCCGATCATTGGTGTTTTCCAATGTCGCCACCGGAGCCAACGAGGGTGAAGGCGTACGTGGCACGGATCAGGATTGTCGGAGATCTCGATATTCGGGTGTGGTCGTTTTGGATGCGACGATGATCCATGTACGACTCGGCGATCCGCACAAAGAAAACGGCATCCTGAAGCTGTGGTAACACGAACTTCCAGAAGTGAGGGTCACAAAGCGGGTAGAATTGTATAAACAGAGGCCGTCATCGTTGGGTTGCCAGAGGCCGGCTCGTGGATAATGGCGTGCCACGCAACTCGAGAGGTTGCGGAACTTGGATTTCATGGTGTTTTCGGACACGTGAAGCCCATGGTTTCGGGACGAGGCCAAACCCTGCGAGTGTCTTGGGTCGGTCGTCCACAATTCCCTGGCAGGAGGTGCCGGTGGGGGTCCGACGTCGCGGTTCCGACCAGGAGATCCCACGTCCATTTTAGTGCTGATGACGGTCGACGGAGGAAACGCATGTCGCTCAAGAGCCGACAAGCCCGAAACCAGTCTGGCCGAGTTTTCCAACTGGACCATATCTTCCCTTGGTCCCTCCGGAACGTGTACCCTGGGCTAGGGTTCTGTGAGAGTCACTCTGCAATTCTAACTAACTGTTATTAACATAATTTCTAATCACACGTATACACACAAATTCTAACCAACATTGTTTTATTCACAGTTAGAAACTGTGAGAGAAAGGGGGGTACAGGGCTCAACTCCGCCATCACATATTTTCCCACTCCTCATCGGTCGGTTTGCAATCCCCTACTTCCATATGTATGGGTCCAGTGGTGACTGCGGTCACTAGAGGTGACCACTTTTTACTGAGTAATACACGACAAGTAGTAGATTTTCATGTTCACGTTTATCGTGACAACTTGATCAGTACTCACCCAATACTCAATGATACTTGCTGATACTCGCCCA
>Ga0307513_10005183_pt1 | contig 17270 bp, 18 predicted proteins | sample 15_EM_MG_FD_202174 | JGI IMG/M metagenome (GOLD analysis project Ga0307513, IMG submission 202174) | Populus trichocarpa ectomycorrhiza microbial communities from riparian zone in the Pacific Northwest, United States - 15_EM | ecosystem: Host-associated > Plants > Roots > Unclassified | place... | reverse complement strand
CTAGGAAATTGGAAGACGTCCACAAAGCTCTGGGCCCAATGACAACTCAAAAGGACATTTCACGATTCTTGAACAACGCCGAGAACGCGCACAGGCTTAACGGTTTGGTGGATGATATTTGCGAGGCTGTGATAGACTACCAGGTTCGTGCCCCAAGAGGACCCGCTTCCACAACATCTAACACACACCGCAGACGTCCTTGCAACAAGATATCTACAACAGTGCCCGTCAGTTAATCGTAAGTTCTCACCCCAGCTACCTACCCATCCATATTAATCGGCCACCAGGAAAACACGGACCTCATCCTTCTCGACCGCATGTATCACGTTGCCGATGCCGGATACCTCTGCGGACACAGGCAGGGATGCATGAAGGGGACCAGGAGAGATGTCCTCTTCAAGCTCGAACGGTGGTCCAAGGATAAACACGACAAACAAGTGTTCTGGCTCAACGGTCTCGCCGGGACGGGGAAGTCGACCATCGCTCAGACGTTTGCGGAGATGTGTTTCGCAGACGGGAGATTAGGAGCCAGTTTCTTCTGTTCACGGGATTTCGAGGACAGGAGCAACCTTCGATCGATCTTCCCCACCCTCGCCTTCCAGCTCGCCCACCTGTACCCGGAGTTCCGAAAGAAGCTACTTCCAGTCTTGAAGACGAGGCCCGATGTTGGACGGGAGGCCCTCTGTTCGCAGATGGAGAAACTCATCGTCGGGCCTTTCCGGGCAATAAAAATCCCAACCCTCATTGTTATCGACGCCCTCGACGAGTGTCAAGACGAGGAGCCCGCATCCGCGCTCCTGTCCGTCCTCTCCCGTTATGTGGACGACATCCCGCTTGCCAAGTTCCTCATCACCGGCAGGCCCGAACGTCGGATTCGCTCCGGGTTCCGTTTGGAGTCACTTCGGCCTCACACCGAGGTGTTCAAACTACACGAGGTTGAACCCGCCTCAGTCGATAGTGATATCAAACTGTTCTTGAAAACCCGATTCACCGATATCGCCAAAAACCGGAGCGACTGCAGTCTCAAAGAGGAATGGCCTGGCCCACAGAACATTGATATTCTCTGCAAGAAGGCAGCCGGGTTTTTCATCTTTGCTTCAACAGTTGTCAAGTTTGTTTCATCCCATCACCACCCACCCAATGAGAGGCTTGCCCTCATTGTTTCACTCCCAATGGACACTTCTCATGAAGGAAAGTTGGGTGTTGATCTCCTCTATACCCAAGTCCTGGAGGAAGCTTTCCATGATATGGATTCCAATGATCATGAGCTCTACTCCCATTTCAAATCTGTGGTGGGGGCAATAGTTCTTATCTTCCAACCACTCTCCATCAAAACCCTCTCAGACCTCCTTATTAACAGTGGCACTCCAGCCAGGATGTCCAGCTCTCTACACACCCTCCACTCTCTTCTCCTTATCCCAGAAAGCATTGATAAACCAGTCCGAATCTTCCACAAGTCATTTCCTGATTTCCTCATGGATCCAAGACGGTGCACAGATAGCCGGTTCTTTATAGACTCTCCAATCTATCACAATGAGATCCTGCTTTCATGCCTCAATGTGATGAAGGAGAGGTTAAAGAGGAATATCTGCAACCTGGATGACCATACTGTCCTCAGTGAGGTTGAGGATCTTCCCATACAGAGAGCTACCCACATTGGGGGTGCTCTGGAGTATGCATGCTGTTTCTGGACAAAACATATAAAGGTTTCCAGTGGTGGCAGTGGAGCTGAAGATGTATATCAGGCAATAAATGAGTTCTTTGAGACTGGTTTTCTGTTTTGGATTGAGGTCCTGATCCTCATGGAAAGGCTCAACATTGGTATTTATGCTCTCAATGAAATCCAGCAATGGTGTATGTTGGTAGGTCACATATTTTAGACTTTTGCTGGAGCCCATGTTCACATGTGTTCAGACAGGAGTTCCTCATGGATGGACTAGTGACAGCAAGCATTTCATCCTGGAAAATTTTGATGCAATCTCTGACTCTCCTTCTCAAATATATGACTCTGCTCTCACACTCTGCCCTTCCTCATCCTGGATCCATGAGTTCTACACTGAAAAGTTTCCCCAAAAGGTTAAGGTAGTGCTGGGACCAGCAGAATGGGGAGCATGCACCCGTACAGTTTCCTGCAATAATGACTACACAACAACCCTTGCCTACTGGAATAATACCATTGCCACTGGTTATCCAGGCAAAGACATCACCATCTTTGATGTCTTAACAGGCAGCCAGACTGCTGTCTTCTCTGGTCATGACAAATATGTTCACTCCCTTGCCTTCTCATCAGATGGGACATTCCTTGTATCTGGGAGTAATGATAATACCATCAAGCTCTGGGATGTCCAGACTGGTGGAGTTGTCAAAACATTCTGTGGCCATAGCAAAACAGTCTTATCTGTTTCTATCTCAGTTGACAAGACCACAATTGCTTCAGGATCTGCAGATAAAAGAATTTGTTTGTGGAACATTGGGACAGGGGAGTGTCAGGTCATAAAGGAATACAATGATTGGATTAAAACTGTCAGCTTCTCCCCCACAAACCCTCAACTCCTCCTGTCTGCATCCTGGGATGATACTGTGCAGAAGTGGGACACAGATGGTCATCAGATTGGCTCCCCAATTCCTGGTTCCCATGTTGCATTCTCTCCAGATGGCACTCAGTTTGTCTCATGCAATGGGTCAGCTGTTACCATTTGGAACACTGATTCTGGTGAAACTGTAGTGGAGGTCCACCTAACAAATGCTAAACTCCACTATTGTTGTTTCTCTCCTGATGGGGGGTTCATTGCTTGTGCTGCTGGTCACACTATCTACCTTTGGGACATCACTGGCCCACACCCTCACCTTATCAAGACTCTTGTTGGGCACATATATGAAGTCACCTCCCTTGTCTTCTCCTCTTCCCTCACCCTCATCTCAGCATCTGGGGATGGATCAATCAAGTTCTGGGAGATTAGTGCCTCATCAGCAAACCCAGTTATACCTCACTCAGCCCCAATCAGGGCTGTCAGTCTCCAAGCAAAGGATGGGTTGGCTTTCTCAGTTGATTCAGCAGGGGTGGTGAGGACCTGGAGCATCTTGACTGGCTTCTGCAAGGAATCCTTTGAAACTCAAGCCAAAGATATTGCTGTGGGAGACATCCAACTACTGGGTGATAGGTTGATCATTATTGGGTACAAGCAGGATCAGAGGACAATTTGTATGTGGGATGCTGAGCAAGGTGAACTCCAAACAGTGGGCAAAAACAGCATTATACCCTGGGGTCTTAGGATATCAGGAGATGGATCCAGAGTTTTTTGTGTGGATCCCCGTGACATCCAAGCCTGGTCTATACAGACAGGGGAACATACAGGCAAGATAAACATGCAGTCAGGGGAACCATATTGGCTTGACCCCCTCTGGATAGATGGCTCAAAAGTCATGGTTCGCTGTGGAGAGTCATCAACCCTGGGCTGGGACTTTGGGACTCCAGGCTCAACTCCCATTAATATATCTCCAACACCCTCAGATAGGCCTCATCTGGATTTTATTGGTACCAGGTCAAACACTGATCCAATTGGGATTGAGGATAGAATCACTGGAAAAATGGTTTTTCAACTATGTGGTAGATATGCACAACCTTCTGCTGCACGGTGGGATGGTCAATATCTGATTGCTGGTTATGGGACAGGAGAGGTGTTGATTCTGGATTTTAGTGATATGCTTCCTTGATAGGGCTTTGTAGAATCATGTAGTACTGTTCATAACCTGTACAATGTGTACCTTTCTATGCAATTGTCAACCTGTTCTAAACCCCCTCTACTGAGTGATACTTCAAGAGATGCATTGTGGTTTGGATAGTATTCTGAAGTTGCTTCAGTTGAACTGGAGTTCGCTCCAACCACATTCATCTGACAGGTGATCACATTCCCATCCCTGGCACAGGGCTCAAAACAGCGGGCAGGGAAAATAGATTACAAGACAATAGCAAAGCAGATCACATACTTTATCAATAATATACTCACAGTCAAAGATAGATAACAGTTTCAGTAAGGCATTTTTTTGAACATAAGCAAAAGGGAAGAAACAAAGGTCCGGGGTACAGGTTAATGGTCACATTAATACCCATCGTTCCAAACTGGACGAAAAGGAGAGTGGGGGTACGAAAAAAAGAAAGGAGAGAAGGGAGGATGGCGCGTTGGGTGGCCTGTGAGGGTCGGTTACAGCCCAATCAACGACATCACAAAGTCTGAAAAGCACCGAGGTTAAACAGCAAGCCACGGTCGAGGTTCCTCAAGGTGTGTCCCGCCGATCACCGAGTTATAGCTCCGGAACGCCAGAGAACCGTCCCTGCCCGTGCCCCCCATGGTGAGATACGGGAGTCACGAAAGTCATCGAACTGTGCCCATCACCCACAGGAGGTGGGTACGTCGTCGGATCCGAAGGGTTCTAGAGAAAGAGGGGGAAAAAACGAGGCATTGTAAGAGACTAGCTACACCCCACGCAGAGGAACCGGAACCAGGTACAAGGGAACTCACGTAGTAGGGGTTGTGCAGGAGACTCGGACTAGTTGGACTGAGGATGGGAGAAGTCGGTGGCTGCGTCTTCCAATACTCCAAAACTTCTTGGATCTGAGGCTGCGGTTGGGTTCCTCCAGCCTGTCGCCTCCGCCGTCTGATGAAAATGAACGCGACGACCGCAAGGATGGCAAGCGGCACAACGCCTTCCACCACACCTGCACAAGCGCACAAACACGCACGCATACAATCAACCACCAAAGTTCAACCCGTCGAGGAAAAATCGGACTCACCACCAACGATGGCTCCAACGTTTGTTTTACTGTTGATAGTGATTGGGGGAAGCGAATCGGTCGAAGAAGGCCTACGGGCACTCGTCGAAACCGTGCTGCTCCCCAAAGTGAGCGTGTTCATCTCTTTAGGTTCCACTTCCGGGTCCCCTATCCCACGACTCCCGCGTCAAGACCAAAGGAGATGATAGAGAGGAGAAAGACTTACGACCGACGGACATGGCCACAGTAGCGCTGTAAGTGTGATCCGGAAGCGTCGTAACATTGTAGAATGCCCATTGCGGTACCGCAGTCCCCGGTGGAATGTCATGGGGATACCTTGAAAAAAGAAAAAATCGATTTTGGTGAGACTGAACCCGCGCAAAGCGAAAAACAAAAAAAGCAAAGCGCACTGTGTTACATAAACATTATCGCACTGTGTGATCCACCTCTGTCACCTTCGCAGAAACCCAAAAACCATCAGTCCACAGGTAACCCAAACACAAAAAACCGCATATATCCGCCAAAGGAAAAAGGAAGGACTCACGAATAGATCATACCCCCTTGACACGTCGAGCACGCCATATAGAGGCTATATGCGGGTGAATCCGAGTCCGGCATCAGTTCAAACAGATCATCGCGGCGGCCGGCTCGAAGGGGTCGGGAGGGAGGGAAGGGTAGCGCACCTGTACATGACGCTATCGCAATCGCATGTGAGGTCCGAGGTACTATCGCGTTGAGGAGGAACATAGTTCTGCGTGCTGTTCAACGGGGGAATCGTATAGGAACCTATATTATATATAAAAACGCGTCCCAAGGTCAGAGGAGGTTCTCCCGCCACCATCGCCATATATGCGGGCCCGACCGCACTCACCGATACCGCAACACGCAGCGTCCATCATGGAACTAATCGTGCATGGATCTTGCCCAAGCGAGTTCTGGTTCTACAGAGGCATACAATCCGCACGTGAGCGCCCACAAAAAATCGCGACTAGCCCCTTCCTCGGAGGCGAGGTGAGAGGGGGGGGCATCTCCGAACTGCGGCGTACCCATTCCCAACCCGGACTGCCGGCCATCTCAGATTGAGCCCGCACGTGGGGGACCAAACACAGACAGCGCGAAGAGTGCCGCGGTCGTCGCTCAAAGCCGTTTCGAGTTCATGACGCGAGGGTTGAAGACAAAGGAGGACTTAGGAGGATGACAACCCGTTGCCGGTTTGGTAAACCCAGGGGATAGTGAGGTACCAAGACCGCTTATCCGCGGGCGGTGCGTGCCCCAGTGGTTGGATCATCTATCTGAGAAAGGAAAGGCAGGCACCCCGGATGGGGCGGCGCCGTGTCCCGCTGATAGTCGGCACTATAGGCGGACACTTGTCAATTTTTCTAGGCATGTTTGTTCCCCTTCGTAATCAGACGGCCGACGCCACCATCGGACACATTGGTGATCCCTGGTCTCAGCTTCACAAAGGAGACACGACGTGGGTATCGGATACGAAATGGGCCCTAAGCTTCAGATCCACCCTTCAGGGAGATTTATGCACCTCGATCACCCCGCGATCATGAGTCCAGATCGCAGCAAGCCACGGAAAATATACAATGCATAGTCCTCCGCGTATAGGGGCGACGTAAAAAACAAAGAGACCAAGAGCAACAAGTGAAATCACGACGTAGTGTATACGTTAGTTATCCAATCGGTTCAGCAGATGAAAAGGAGGAGAGGAATAAGTGGGAACCGCTTAGCAATCAGACCTCGGGGAACCAGAATAGGCCCCGCGGATGTTGTGGGCTGGAGTGGTGTATGTGACTGAGCTCTGCGGGCTCTGAGGGGGGAAAGTTGTCGGATCGGAGGGTTCTAGGAAAAAAAACGTCAAGATGGATTTCTAGGCTCGGCGCCGCTCAACAAACGACTTACGTATGGAGTGAATGGCACGGCGGTCATTGGAGGGCCATACACCGAGGGTGTACGTTGCTTGTATGGATCCAGCTCGTCTGGGTTTAGGATCTGTTGTTGTTGAGCCTGCTGCTGCTTACGGTGGCGCATATAGAGGAACACGGCGACGGCGAGAATCGTGAGTGGAACAACAGAGCCGACAACACCTGTTGGATATCCAGGGTCAGATCCATTTATCATTCGAAATCAAGGTTCCGAGACGTACCGCCAACGATTGCTCCGGTGTTCGGTCCGTTGCTTGAATTATCATCACTGCTGCTGGAACCGTTCGTGGGGTCCAACTGGTCGCCGGTTGAGGTCTTGGTGTTAGTATAACCGAGGGTAGACCTCCCGGAACTGCTGACGACGGTGCTCAGCGGTGGTGGCGTCACCTCGGGAGTACCTGATGACAGATTGTCAGCGAAAGGGAGATTTGCTTGAGATCAAACTCACCTCCGAGATTCATCGCGGTAGTATCGTTGTACGTTTGACCGGGTGCCGTCTTTGCGTTCGATGTCAACACAAACGTGTCACTGGATAGCGGAAATACCGTTTACCGTGACATTGAAGTACGCCAAGTGCGGAACAGCGGTGCCTTGGGGGATATCAACCGGGTACCTGATTCGATCAAAAGATCGTCGGCGACGCGAAACGTTTGTAGCACAAGGGATAAACTTACTGTGAGACATAACATAGACATTCTCGCAGGCCGCTATCCAGGTCGTCCATCTTGATGAAGTGGTCGGTAAGTAGCCCAAAGGTATGGTCGTGCAAGATCTTACGGGTATAACCGCCCTGACACGAAGCGCATGCCACGTAGAGGCTGGACAACGAGAGGTGAATCAGCACAAGGGCGTATCGGAGAGGATGAGATCCCGTACTTGTACATCACGGTGTTACAGTCGCAATCCAGGTCACCAGAATGATCAACCCTTGGGGGAAGGTAATATTGGGTACTGTTGAGAGGCGGATAGGTGTACAACGCTGCGAACGGGGGCGCAATGCTCAGAAACGGCGCGAAAAATACACATGGTGAGCAGACTCACCCAGGCCACGACACGACGCATCCATCATGGAGCCGACGGCGCACGGGTCCTGTCCAAGGGAATTCTCGTTCTACAAACCCATTCAGCGGATGCGTTCCAAAGGAAAGAACCGAATACCAGGACGCACCCAAGTCCAACCAGCCGGACACGAGGCCATATCGAACTGGGCCCATACTCCCGAGACAAAGAGCGAAGCGAGCGGAAGGATTCTGGAGAGGAATCTGGAGACCATGGCGGGTGGAGGAGAGGGTCGACGAGAGAGGTGGCGGGGGAGAGGGACAGGAGAAGGACAGGGCGGTCTAAAGCCAACCTTGACAAGAACATCATTCAGCCCGGTTAAGTATCACTGAGTGAGAAGGATAAGCCCTACTCGCGCACTGGCGCTCATTCGCCTCCTCCATCACTACTCCGGCCCAGAGGCCTTTACAGGTCACCAACTTGTCCACAGGGGTAGAGATTTGTCCTCAGCTCCTCGGCGGACACGACATGACGCACGTCCGATGATAGTCAACCGCGGTGTGTCGCCCCCCGAGTTGAAACCCCGACGTCTACAATCGTTCATGTAATAATCTCCGCGGATTCGCTCGGCTTCTCTAGAGGGGTAAATCATATAGTTGGGAATTTAATAATAAAAAACAAGGGATATCAAGGGGCCCTCAGTCGACATGAAGGTGGTGGAGGGGGATGGGGGAAGAAGTGAGACGGGTTGAAATCCTGATCAAAACGTGTGCCCGGCGTCGACGAGGGAAGGAAGGGGAGTGTTGATGTAAATTTCTAAGCTCTATCAGTCGTTGGCGGGCCGCTCATTCATCAACTTGCTGGAGAGTCTCGAGATTTCAGAAAATGCTGCTTTCAACGAGTCCAGTTTGGGATCTAATTCGTCGGCTCTTGCTTTCATCTATGACGTTGGGTGAGGGTGAGGGTAGTGGGCTTGTGGGGACTTATCGATCAACGTACGGCAGAGATGGTGTCGCTGGCTGCGATTAGCTCATGATGGTGGTTGTACACCAGGGATTGACGGTCGTTATCCAACGATCTAATCTCTGTATGGGACCAAAACGTTGTCAATTTCCAGAAAACGTACGGGGGTGGGTAGGACAGGTGCGACATACCTGAGAGCAGTTCGCTTTCACGCTTTAGGAGGGTGGCCAACGACGAAGTTGTAATCAATTGGTCGTAATAAGCTTTGGCGTCAAATGCGGGGGAGTCTGCAGAGGCGGAGAGCAATAAGCGGGGTACACTTTTCAAAACAAGGTCTATTGGCTCACCCAAATCCATGGGGTCTTGGGGCTTCCCGCTGGGGGGTGGAGGTCCGACTCCCAATCCATAATGCTTCCTCAACAGGTGGCGTGCTTTCAACCGGGTTCGATCCGACTGATTAGGGTTTGGTAGTGAAGTCATGGATCCATTCGCTGCGACTTGGTGGTGTTGATTGGTGGGAAAACACGCGCGTGCGGGGATTTGTTGATGTGGCTCCGGATTCCAGCGGCAGAGACTGTAGTCGTAGGGGCGAGCCAAAATTCCGGGTGGACGACGGACGTGGGGGCGGGGTCGACGGAGGAGATGGCTGAGAGGAAGACATTTCGCGGAATATAACCCCCACGTGGATTAACATTCCCGCCGATCAGTCTAGCGCCAAGTTCCGCCAGGTCAAACTCCGTCGCCCACTTATCCCGCGGTCAAACCTCAAGATGGAGGCACTCAGGACACTTTGGTCTATCCCTCACGACATTTTTTATGGCTCAGCGGCACCATGCCCTCTTGATGATATGGATTTAGGACCTACGAAGAACACTAAGAATCCCGTCATGGTGAGTTGCCTGCAGCGACGGAACCCCTGGATGAAGTACTGATTTTTTGGACAGATCCAATTCTTTACGTGGGACTGCGAACATCCTCAATTGAGTTGGTGGAAGTACTTTGAGAGGAAGGTTCCAGATCTCGAGAGCCTCGGATTCACCCAAGCGTGGCTGCCCCCGCCAAACAAGGCAACGATCAAGGTACGTCCGGCGCTCATGTGACCGCCCACTTCCCCTCACTTGTATTACAGACTGGGCAGGGTTATGATGCTTATGACCTTGTATGTCATCGTGGGTAGCATTACCGCTCATGCATTAACGACTTTCAGTGGGATCTCGGAGAGTTTAACCAGAAGGGCACTGTCGCGACTCGCTGGGGGACTAAAGGCGAGCTGGTACATGCAGTTGCAGCTGCGAAACAGCATGGCATGGATGTTATTATCGACGCGGTTCTGAATGTTTGTCACGTTCACTCCACAACGGTTCGACCACGTGCTAACTCGAACCACAGCATAAGATCGGCGCTGACCAGAGGGAAAGGTTTATGGCGACCCCAGTGGATCCCAAGAACCGTCTGGATGAAATAGGGCCGTCGAGGGAGATAGAGGTACGGTGATTTATCCATTTCTAGCCCCAGCACCTTGAACTCACTGAACAGGGGTGGACACGGTTCAACTTTCCGGGGAGAGGCAGCAAGGTGGATATTCTGACATAACATCCCTGTCGTGTACTGAAATTGGTTTCCACTATAGTACAGCACACTGAAGTGGACCCACGAACATTTTACAGGTATGCGAGGTCTATTATAAGCGACAGAGCCAGCCCACGAATGGAACTTCTCAGGTATCGATTGGGACCATGCTGCGAAGAAGCGCGGGGTTTACCGGATGACTGAGAAGAGCTGGTCCCCTAGAGTAGATGACGAGCTTGGGAACTACGATTATCTCCTCGGGGTCGACGTAAGGCTGCTCACGCACCTTTACATGAGTGCATACTGACTATTTGAAGGTCGACCACAACCACCCGGATGTTGCCAAAGATATGCTCGCCTGGGGTCCCTGGGTATTACAGGTGTGTTTTCCTAACGGTGGGTATCAGAGTGTTTCCTGGGACGATAATGAATACATAGGAGACGGGGAGGGGGGGATGGATTCAGACTGGATGCGATCAAGCACATGGATCGCAGATTCCTTCGACAATTCGTATGTTCTCGTGGATTAAACATTGAACGAGTTAGTACTCATATTCAGAATTCCTAGATCAGACACGCACGTCAGGCCACCGACCGACCTCGGTTGTTTGTGGTCGCTGAATACTGGTCCGCTGAGTAGGTTCACCCCATCCCGGTCTCCAAGAACTATCACTTAAACCTTCGGTTGTTCTAGCATCGAGCGGATCATGTTCTGGATCAAGTTATACGGTGGCCTGGTACAGCCCTACCTCTACCGTCAAAAGGTTTTGCTGGCTGACTATGATCTTCTAATGTTTCTCAGACATCTTTCTTCGACGTCCCACTACACGATAACTTCTGGCGGGCGAGTGAAGCAGGTTCAAAGTATGATTTACGGAAGATTTTTGACAATACTGTCGTGAGCCTTCGACCCAAAGATGCCGTGACATTTGTGGACAACCATGAGTGAGTTCGCGAATCTCCCTCTCCGAGTTTAGAGATACAGTTCCAGAGCCGTTAACAAACCGGGGCGTTTCAAGCACGGTACATGCTCGTTTTCTTCATGACCATTTCCCTCATACTTAACACGCGAGGTTTATCCAGCAAATCGGACAATCCTTGGAGAGCTGGGTAAGCAGTGGCATCGCCATGTCAGCGGGGGTCTGACCGCTTCGATTCCGGACCGCAGGTCACCCGGGAGTTCAAGCTCCAGGCATACGCGTTGATCCTTCTCCGCGATAAAGGACATCCGTGAGATCGTTTTCCTCTCCCATGAACCCGTCTTATTTTTCTGTGCGGCTCACGCGCCCGATCAGATGTGTGTTCTTTGGAGACCTATACCCGAATGAGGAGTGTTATGATGCGGGGACAGCCTCCGGGCTCAGGAACCTGTTGAGGATCCGCAAGAACGTTGCGAGCGGCCCTGTGACGGATTATTTCGAGGATCCTAACTATATTGGCTGGGTGCGAAGAGGTGAAGGACATAAGATCTGTGTCGTTATCATTAGCAATGCAGACCCGTACGTCCCCCTCACTGCCACCTCTCTGAAATCTTTGAAAGGGGGGAAGCTGAAATGACTGGGACCCTGCTTTCCGTTCACCGTTCTAGTGCCCCGTCGACCAAACCTCACGCCACACGCATGTTTGTCGGAACGGTCAGTTGTTGCCGTACACCAAAACACGTATATGTGGATCATATACGAGTCTTGTTCCCCTCACCGTTGACGTTCTTACTTATGCTCATGTGGATATATTTTTCTCCAGGGCCATGATCAGACCACGTTCAGCGACGTGTTCAACCTGGATTCACCGGGAGTCAAAGTCTCTAAGGACGGTTGGGGAAACTTCACGTGTTCTCGGGGAAGGATTGCAGTTTGGACTCCCGCTTCGAATGTTGTGGCGTGCATATAATCTGCCGTGCGACTGGGAATGAGTTTGTTATCTTGACGAATTTACGACTACAACGACTACAATTGCAAATGTGACAATCGAACTCAAACAGTACAGAAGTTGGACGTGGTGCCGACACTATCCTCGATATTTTCGTGAAGAAAGTGAAGTGAACACCATTCACTTGGCTTGCCACCTCGACGTTCCAACCCAGTAAGGAACTACCCCGATAAAAAGATTCACTCCTGAGTTGTCATGTGCAAAAATACCCGAGGGGGTTCAGACCGCCTCCTCACGAAGGCGACAAGTTGTAGATACACGTGTACTGGCCAACGCTGCTCGCGGTTTCCCAACCTCCGAGGGACACCCAATCGAACACGAGGATGACGGTGGTCGGAAGAAAAATCCAGTCCTCGCCGCATGCTACTGCTTCACGACCCAGGGGAAAAGAATCCTCAAGGGTATTGAAGTCACAATGCAACGTCTTGGGTCCCTTTCCCGCAATCCGTGGGATTGCCAGGGTACGAATGGCTGATCCGAGGGCCATGCTCACGCGCTTAGATTGTAGTCCGAGCCAACAGATATTCGAAGAAACAGCTACAAGCAAATGGCCGCAGAAGGAATAGGTCTGATCAGCATAGGCGGGTAGGCCCTCCCACCCCAGGGGAACTCGTCTCACCGGCGTCATGTCAATTCACATCCAGAGACCTATCTAGAGATTGATTGAACTGCTCTCGGGATTTCCAGGACCCACAACGATAAAAACGGAGGAACGAATTGGGGAGGGCTGGGAGCTGGGGTGGGATTGTGTCGTGGAGGAAACTAGTCGAGACCCGAAAGGTGCAGCGGCCGAAGGTGTTGACGCTCGCTGGCGCTCAGACGTGTTTGGTCACTTCGGCAAACGCCGATCCAGCTCACACCTCTATCCATATCCCCCGCCTCGTTCTGCTCGCCCCTGTAATCAAGAGAGCATCTAACGTGAATGGAACCGCTTTGCTGTGACAGGGTTTTTGGTGGTCGTATTACACACCGAATTTGTCACGACAAACACACTTTATCCCACAAATGAATTCACATACAACCCCGTTTTGCAAACTTTTAGCGCCTTCGTTGCCGAAACCACCAAGTCCGTAAAGTGTGGCGGGCACTCCTAGCTTCCCACCAGCACCATGCCACCAGGTCGTTATTTGTCTCACCGCACATCTAACATCGATGTGTTCGATCCACGAGTACTGGGTACCTCGGGTGGGCTCCGGACTGCCCTCCGTACATTTCAGGGAGCCTGCTATCAAGGCGATCGAAGGATTGGGGATATAATTTCGGCGCTCATCGACCACCCCTACATCTTAGAGTATATCATTTCAGGTATGCCGCCTGTACCTGTACGCTCTCTGGCCTTACCAGCACTGATCATTTTGCTTTCTAGCACTGGATGAAGATGCGTACAGGAAACTCTCTAAGTGGATGGTTTCAGAGTTCCCTGCACCCACAACTCCCAACGTGATAAATACCATGAGTATGAGGCTCATTCAGAGATTTTCCTCTTCTTTGTTGTCTATGGAGTACCCATCCGTCGACGATTCTCCCCCAGACCTCCGTGTATTCTGGAGGAAGGCGGGACACTCTTTCAATGTCTTACAGGAACTAGAGAACACCAAAAGCGCTTTGACCCGCACGAACATCTTCGTCAGCCGCAAGAAAAGTAGAATGGCTCCCAAGATTCGTCGTATCGACCCACTCCCCTTCAACTCCATGGGGATCAGTGTCCCGACTACGGACATGGAAGTACGTGATGCATACGTCGAAGTTTTGTCACAGCTTCAGGATATATTGGAGGTGCGTGGATCCGCGGCCAGTGCCCCGCGTGTAGAACCAACCTCGTTGTAGTACTATCTCCTCGTTCTCAGGGAGCCGCCGGTATCGAAGATATTCAAATCCTCGATAGTTGGACCTTCGTACACTAAAGCGAACCCATCATCGGAAACGGTATTCTTCCCAACGATGGGGAGAGCGGTTGAGATTGATCAGTATGGGGGCCCAGTGTGCTCCACAGTTCAGCCGATGATGGCCGCGCTCTACTTCGGTAACGTCAGGGGATTCGGAGTGTGGTCAATCCTACTATCGACTCGGGCCGAGAAATATCTGCGAGATGTCAAGCGCACTGAAGGGGCAATATTCCAGATTGTGATGGAGAAGATCAAGTGTGGCCCTACCTGTCATTATTATAACCGCTGCTGAACCCTTCCAGGCAACTGTCCCAGGGACATTTTTCCAACGACAATCAGAAGCCGCTTACGGGTCCCGGAACAGCACTCCCTATATACGAAGCAAGGACCACAGTGGATATCAGACTCGTAGTATGTAAAGAATACTCATAACTCGAAGAAACGTGCTCACCGTCATCTTTAGTATCAGATAGATTGTATACCCAATCTCAAAGATCCTCACTCTGAGTGCGAGTGTCAAGGTACTTCCCGTTTCTTTAGTATCAATTGGCTTGATTTCTAACTTGGCCAGTAATCCGGATATTTGGTGTTTTCACCCATGCGCAGCTTGACCGCGGGCGGTTTTGGGACAGCTTCAGCCGACAACTTCGACGGGGGGGTCCAGAGCATATCAAACGGTGCAATTTCCGGAACGAGCCTCTCAGCGCTGGCGGAAATGTTATACTACCTGCCACGTTCCCCTCGTTGCCAAATCAGGCCCAAGATACAACACAAGCTGCACGACTCGCCAAAGTTCGTGAGGAAGATATGGATAATGTGAGAAGGGTTGGTGCATTTCGTATACGTTGACTGACTACGTGTGGCGATAGGTCCATTCAATGATGCTGTACGTTCTCTTGATATCATAGCTCCTTTTATAGCTCACGTATTGTGTGACCAGCCTGGACAGATTTGACTTTCTATCTCGGGTAATTAGCTTCAATCTTAGCTTGGTCGCATGTTGACGTACTACAGGCGCTCCTGAACAGTACGCAGTATCTAAACGCTTGACACGAAGACCGCCACTTACTCGTCCTAGGCATCCTGGCTGACAAGGAAGTCACACATGTTTTCCCTGTTTCGTACGTATATGAGCTACAATGCACGACGTTGTGCGCTGATTTATAACGAAAAGCCCACAAGAGCAAGAGATCATAGAATGCCCTTCTTCTTGTTATGTGATCGGCAGAAGCGGTACCGGAAAGACCACGATGACGCTCTTCAAGATGCTAGCTATACAGCGCACTTGGGAGCAGTATCCCGAAATGGGGTCAAAGCCCCGTCAAGTTTTCGTCACCCGGTCCCCACTCCTGGCTATGAAGGTTGAAGGGGATTTCGCAAAGTTGATGGCGTCTCTTGAAGTCGCCGATTATTCCCCTGAGGGGCTACACATGATGAAAAATTATGCTAAACAGGACGTTGAGTTCGTAGATCAGGATGATAACGAAAGATGGACGTCCGACATGCCAGAGAGGTTCAGTGATCTGCTGGATGAACATTTTCCATTGTTCGTCACCTATGATCGGGTATGAATGTCTGTGTTTTCAGAGTGTTCGATCTCATCATTTCGTCGACAGCTCTGTGCAATGCTTCAGAACGATATCGGGAAAGAGAACGACAACGATGGTTTTATCATCCCTAAGACGTATGTCGGAGATGAAGGGATATCTCCCACAAATCCAACGTCCCCTCAGAGGTCTAGGCTGCGTGCGGGAACCGGCAGTGCATCCTCATCCGGTTGCGGACGGTCGTCCTGTGGAAACTTCATCTCTTACGTCCGGTTCTCAACATCATACTGGGATCACTTCCCTGAACGCTTGACCCGAGCTTTAGGTGAGGAGTAGTGTCTTATGTGTAATTTGCTGTGACAATTTTCGTCATAGATCCTGCATTGGTATTTGGGGAATTTATGGGAGTAATCAAGGGGTCTGAGGATACAATCGGGACAAAAGATAGATGCCTTGATCGCGAGTCTTACAAGGCGCTCAGTGCTCGAACTCAAGGGACTTTTTCGCACAAGCGGGATGACATTTATGACCTGTTCATGGCATACACAAAGCTGAAACGGGAAAGACAAGACTATGACACAGCAGACCGGTGATATTTCTTCCGCCTTGCATGGCCTTCATTTTGCTGGACCTGTTACAAGGACTCACTACCTGTTGAAACAACTCCGTGATGTCGGTATTACCGGTAAGAAGGTGGACATCTTGTGCGTTTCCATGGGAATTTGCTTTTCCTCTACCAAACTAACCTCACCCCAGGTATGTAGACGAAGTCCAGGATCTTCTCCTAATTGACACACTCAGTATGCGTCAATTTTTTTTTCCATTCCACCCTTCGCTTGCCTGACAATTCTAGTCCTCCGAACGATCTGCGCAAATAAAAATGGGCTATTCTCGATTGGCAGCTCGTTCCGGTTTGATGATCTGAAAGCGTATCAGCACCGCATCGAGGTAGAACTTTTAGTAGTGCTGACGCACGCTGGAGCTGACGGTCTATCTAGGAAGCACTTTCACGGAAGGGGGGTCACCCCCCAGCCGAAACGAAAACCTTTGAGCTTGTCTCGAACTACCGCTCTCATGGTGGCATCGTGAATTGTGCGCGTTCTGTTGTTGAGCTCATAATGCGTTACTGGCGGAACTCGATCGACGTTTTGGAACCCGAGCGAGCGATCATTGGTGGACCCCGGCCAGTCTTCTTTGCCAGTCAAGGAGAGGCTAGCCGGGGGGAGCCCTGTCGGGGAAAGGTACGCTTATTGTTCTGGCTGGGTTACCAGGAACTGAATTTTAAACACAGGCCAATTTCGAAGAATCATTCTTTGGGGGCGGCCGAGGGGAAACCGTAGAATATGGAGCGGACCAATGTGCAGCGCTCCGTTCGTGACATTTTGTTTAATATTAACTATCCCCGTCTAGGTACAACCGTCCTTATCCAAATAGTAAAACTATTACGGTGAATTACAAGGCCGGGGGGGTAATTTTACAAGGGGAGGGGGAAAACCCCCTCCCAGCCCCCTCCCAGGGCTCGCGGCGGGGTTTTACCCCTCCGTAGGGCCCAGGGGGCTTCCCACGGCCTGTCCCTTTTGGGTAGGGGCACCCCTTCGATGATCGGGGATGTTTCCACTCGATCAGTGGGTTCTCGGGTGTTGCAATTGTGGGAAATAGAATTTCCCTCCCATCA
>Ga0307513_10005181_pt1 | contig 17274 bp, 20 predicted proteins | sample 15_EM_MG_FD_202174 | JGI IMG/M metagenome (GOLD analysis project Ga0307513, IMG submission 202174) | Populus trichocarpa ectomycorrhiza microbial communities from riparian zone in the Pacific Northwest, United States - 15_EM | ecosystem: Host-associated > Plants > Roots > Unclassified | place... | reverse complement strand
ACCTACAAACAACTCAAATCCTACGCTATGGGATTTGCATAGTGTTTGGAGCTATGATAAAGTGGTGCATGGCCAGCGGGATGGTTTCCTCGTTTAGGTCCTGGAACAACAGATGTTCGAGCTCAATGGATTCCTTTCTCTACAAGTATTGCCCTTTCTACCCTTTCTTTTTCGTTCGAATCTTTTTTTTTCCTGCATGAGCCGCGACGTCAACCACGCTTTCTGCGTGGTATACAAAATTCTAGGTGAAGTCGCCTTGTGTTACAGGATATATTTGTTGCCTGGATTGATGCAGCCTTTTTCGACTGCGGTGTTGGCGGTGTGGTTGGCTGTCGCTTCGGTTTCTACATACGAAAACACGCAATCGGGCAAACGCTCAACCTCTCCCTTCTCCTGGACGAGCTGCTATGTCAACCACGTCATCCGGTTGGTTACAATACAACCCTGAGTGCGATTGTCCTGTTTTACAGGATGTTTCTCACCTGGATTGATGACAACGTCCGTCGCGCATATACGTGGTTGACTGTTGTTTCGGCTTCCAAACCTCCTTTTCTCATGACCCAATCGCCTTCTTTGAGGGTTTATTGTCCCATTCTCTACCATCTTTTTTCAAGGCTTTGTTGTTAAACAAACACGCGATCGGGGAAATCTATGGCATTATCTCGTTTTCTCGCATGGTGTCGATTAGAATGTTCCTAAGTTCTGACATGTATCGGGTGCACTTTCCTGGTACGACTCCTTGAACTCTACTCATAACCCACCTTGTCGTTGAGGCTCTCTTTCGAGTTATATTTTCATCATTTTTCCATATCCAGAGGGTCTTAAACCTCTTAATAGAGTCTGAAATGATGAGATAGAAGAATTACAGCGATCCATACAAGTGTCCATGAGCAAGTATTCGAAGTATGTATTTTTCTTATTTATTACCCCTTCAGCCCAGTCGATGAACTTTGAACCCCTGTACACCCAGTGATATTATCAAAATTTGGATAGAAAACGCGACACGTAAACTTCAAGGGTGCGAGAAGTCCATTTGATCGGACATCCTGCCAGAGGCGACGCACCATTGGGAGGGCACTCTTCGCCCATCAAAGCCATCTATAATAAGCACATCCTTGTTCATCCTGAGCATACCTCGGAGGTTGAGAACCATACATTGTCCACACAAACGATCCCCTTCCGACCACAAGTACTGCCGACATGCATACCCATCGCCACCTTCCTCGAGTACCTGAACCCTTGACCTGTACATGTACCATCCCAACATCCCGCATCCTCCCGCATCACCCAATCCCAGTGGTGGAATTTCGAGGAAACGAGCTCGATTTTCAAATTTCGCCGCATCTCTAGAGGGTGATGCCTCCTCTCCCTTGATGGGTGAACAAAACCAAATGACACAGGTAAAACTCGAAAGCAAACGGTAGCGGACATCTATCGTAAGTTCAGGCCTTGGCATATAGATACTCACATACTGATAGCAGCCACCCATTCTTCAATAATCGATTGTTCTCTGAGTCTACGACTTCCGGTAATCAATCCGAGCGTCATGGTTTTGGAGAAATGACACCCAGTCGATTCCCGTAAGATGGAACAACACTAGCAAGGCGCATAAACTGGGAAGTCCTGGTCACCAGGGTCCGAGATGTATTTGGAGACGCTTGCACTGCCTGAACTGCCCTTCCAAAACTGGAGGACGAAACGAAAAGACAATCTCTTATAGTAATTGCCCATCTAACGAATATATATTATTTAGAATCTCTTTGATCTCTTTGTCCTTGAACAAACCCGTGGGAACCCGGTTTTTCCCGGCCCTTCGGGCCCCTTTGCTTCATCGATTTGGTTTTCCATCTCCCTCCACCACCAGTACTCCTCCACGAAAAGCTCACTTACCTTCTTTCCATCGATAGGTATTTTTTTACCCGGTGAATAATCCACACATCCTGACTTTGTGCGTGGCCAGCCTATGGTTTGATATTTCAATTTTAGTGTTGTCGTTGGAATTTGATCCGAGCACATCATTCTCACGGACTCGACAAGGAAATATGGTGCTTCACATCCACCACTTGGACCAAGTTTACGTTCACGATCCATGATGACCCTCAAATAGTATTTCCCTCTCGTCCAACCGAAGATCTTAACTCCGGAGTCGGACTGCCGACTGAGTTTCAAAGTGTCTCATCGGGATAAGCGCACGGCTAGAGTCGGTACCAATTACATTTATCATAGAATCCCACGAATGTACACTAGTATGGTAGTGCGATCTTATCATTACGAAAACGGTTATAATCAAGGCAGAGGATAAGCCCTCTGATGCCCCTTCGCAAGAGCGAAAAAACATTGACGATGGATATCGTGGTCATCAAACATACATGAAAAAGTTGAACGTCAAGCCGAGTTTAAGAATATTAATAGAAGGTGAGGCATTTATAAGCAAAAAAACACATTGTCGTCATCATTGACTCATAAGCGAGATCGAGGACGAACGTTGGTGGTGGTACTTACATACTAACATTGTCGTTCTGTCCAGTCACATGTTTTTGACAAGGAAACGTGACAAATGTGACAACACGAACATGCGGCTTGTCTAGATCTCACGAGTCACGATTCTTCTTCCCCAATACCCACCAACTCAGTTAGAAAGCCCACAATTCAGGACATACTGTGAGTAATATCGAATTTGACAATCACCACATGTTTAATCTATGGTTTACCCCATCGCATTTTGTGATTTTTCTTCAGGATGGCCATGGATGCCTAATCGATGGGAATCGATAGTGGCCACAGCGCTCACCTCTTCACTTTTCCTCTCTTATTTTCAGTGAACTTGGGTTTTGGAACCTCTGTTTTCATCCATTGGTGCGTTTATTCTATGCATACTTTATTCGATTCCCCACTCTGTTTTCGTCCTCCAACTGGAAACATCATATCCACGTTCTGTTCGAAAATGGGTTCTTCGTATTCATTGGTTTCCCCCTCTTTTCCCTGTTGATCGTTTATACGGATCCACCCCCTCTTTCCTTCTGTTCCCCCCTTATTGAAGCTCAGACTGCGCATGAAGACAATCACTTCCAGGCATGTCATTGGACTTTCCAATTTCAGCCCAAGTTGTTGCTTCGAGAAAAGTCATGTATGTGACTGTTTTAAGGTTCGATTCCTGCTGGGAATGATGAATGCGGCCTTTGATATGGAGTCGCTGCATCAGAATTGCCGCTCGAGAAAGTACCAGAAAGTTAGGGGTGGATTAGACGAAAGTCGAGTAGGGGGCGTCGACTGGTCCGACTCCGTCGTAGAGCCCTCCACTTTTCCTAGTCGTGCAGGATAGGTTTCTCAATTTCCTTCCGTCTTGTTACATCCACTGGTCACGAAAACCTGTCAAGTTTCACACTTGTCATCCTGTCAGCCAATTCGTGCTGGTTTTACCAAGTACGTTTTGTTGAGGATGTAATGTTTGTGAATTTTGGACTTTTCGTAGAGCGTGGTGCGCCTGGGCCCACTTGAGAGCTGCTTGACCATCCTATATTTTACCAGTTTCTTTGGAGCTTCCTCTTTAATCCCATTTCACTTTGTCTTTGTTTTATGGGCTAAATCGAGTCAGCAGTCCTGTCGCCTTGGTTTTCCAACCCATCAGACTACAGAATTTGGGGGACAGAACCGACACTATGCTCAATTTTCTTCTATTCGTGGCTGCGCTAATCGTCGGTTTTCTGTGGTGTCGCATATACAACAGATGGGGTCAAATTCCAGGTATGTTCATAAATTTTACAGCGGTCAAATTTTGGGCTCACCAACGCGAAGACAGCCGGCGCTTGTCCCGTCGTGTTGACGCCGCAGCTCGTCGTTTGGAAGTGATGCACGAGGGTAAGCTTTTTGTTCATATTTGTGCGCCACCCCTCTGATCTCATTGAAGGTCGACCAGGGTCGTTCTTCCATTCTGGACGCAATATTCACGTTGAAGGAGCTGAATTTATTGCAGCCAGAGGCGACTACACCAATATCACAATGAACTTCAATCATCACGTCCATCCTCCACCCCCACCATAGTCTCCACCATGTAATCATGTACGACATTGCGACAAATTGAACGGGGAAAATGACGGGGACGTGAACGTGGAGTGTTCGGATGTTTCTTGGCCGATATTTACTGCGTATACCTTCCTCTGGCCGCTTCTTAGTTTGTTCTTGGCCGTTGTTTTTTTTTTTTGGTCATCTTCGATTTCGCCTGTATAAACCTTAACACTTCATATCTTCTAGACTCGTAAGTCATATATATTCTAAGTACATGTACATATACAATCAGAAGGCAATTTGTTCTGGGGTCCAAAGAAACCAGTAGAGTAAGGATGCAAAAATAGATGCATTGTGAGTCAAGGGGGGGAATTCGACTGACAAAAACTACAAAAATACATAGCTTTTATACTATGGGACGAGGTATCAAGACATATTTGGAGTATGGAAATCAAGTGAGAGATTAACCTGATTCAGGTGATACGGGTCCAGGAGATCCATATTGGTGGGGATACATTCAAATGCATTTGATGTCTATTAGTTCTCAATTTCTTCATGTTACGCGGTATCCCCTTCAACAATATCCCTCCTATCATCTACATAGACTCCACCATAAACAATAACTACGAAGTTGTCAACGCAGAACAGCACATCTCCCGCCACGTGCACCACCACCTCTACATCATCAGCCCCGCCCATTTTTTCGACCATCGCTAGATCATCCATCCCAGCCCCCTCTCTCAATACGACGACGGAAACCATTCGGCCGTCGCTGCTGGTGGAAATACAACCCATCTACGAGCTACGGTGAGGGCCTTTCAACCTTCCATGTAGAGTGCATACTCACGCTTTGGTTTCATTAACAACGCCGAGCGCAGCGACAACAAAAAGCGGCGGCTTAGAAGAAATTTTTTCTGTAAGCTAAAACTCCTATGAATGAGGTAAACTTGTACGATATGCGCAGGAAACACCGGCAAGGTTATGTACCGAACTATTTCCCATGGGTGAAATTTCCCTGCTTTACAAGCTGCTTTACCTTAGTTGTAGTCTTTTCATTTCCTCTGTATCCTTCTCAGGAGAGGGATACAAGGATAATCAGACAGGTAAAAACACCACAACCTTGTCTAACACATCACCCTAGTTTTTAGAGTCTTTCCGCCTCTACTTCCAACCCACTCCCTTCCACTTGACTGCACATTGCTGTCACGAGAACGAACTGCATGAAATCTTTACACGTTTCTCCCTCGAATTTACACATCATATCATCCGCCAGCCTTCAGTGGAACCGCGGTATTATTTCTGATCATCAGATAGGGAGACGTATCGGTTCATGGGTTTCAGACTCTACTATCAATTTTTTTTTCTCATATGTTCAATTGTGTAAGGAACAGACTGCGGATACCTCACATACCATTGACGTCTTCCCCTCCGCTCTCCCTTCCCTGTAAATCGCCTCATTTTTCAACCATCTATACTGATCCCTGCAAAATGTATGAGCGCAGGACAATAAATCTCCTTCGATCCTGCCCTCCACATCTGTGGAATTTTCAAGGCATGACGATGGTGCTTTATATGCGATGTGCCCTGACATGGCTTTTCATATGGGATTGATTTCCTGTGGTATATTTCGTTGGGTAATAATCAATTGATAGCTTTTCATATTTGCAGATGGGTCGTAGTACTTAATGGGTCAATACCGTAACCCAAGTCACCAAAATTTCAGGATCTACTATCTTGATACTTCTTTCCTTTACCTTCTCGTTCCCCTTCATTGATGCTTTCAGTGACCATGGACAAGAATATATGGGTCCAGTCAAACCTTGCCTTCAGCCATGAAGGTTGCGCTAATGATACCCTGTCTTCAGAAGCATGGTTGCAGATCTTTCTCCAGGCTCAAACCATGTGGTGGCTAAGTGGCCACGAGCTGCCTGCCGAAGGTCGAATGGAACTCTGGGGCACCCATGTCTGTCACATTCAGGTCTCAGACATTGTCCAGTGAAAAATGGGGAATTCAGTAGAATATCTGCTAGTGGATCGAAAGGCGAAGGGATGAAGTAAAAGAACAAAGAAACATCCATCATAGAATCTGTAGGGTTCCACCCTTGGTATTTAGATATGTACCCGATGACTGTCATACACTAATTCTTTTGATTGGCCTCCAAGTCTGCAATTACTATCAAAGTCAACGAGTTTCAAAAAACTCCGACCAGTGATTTTGAATCTCGCCTTGTACGACAAATTTTGATCCCATTTTCCCTGAATTTTGTGGATACCTTCTTTGTATCTTACAAAGCTCTAATACAGATTCTCGAGAGGTTTGGTTGCGAATTGCGTTTAGAATAATGGGTGGTTGGGGAGATTCAAAATAAAATAACGCCAAGTCACGGAGCTTCCCAGCGACACAATTTCGTCTTGCTCTTGGACCCTTCCATCTCTTTCTCATGCTAGATCCATCCATGCATCCTAAATTTTGGCAGACATGTGTTAAACTACAATCAGTATGTATACCAAAAATTTTATGCTTTAAATCAAACTTTATGGAGCTCGAGATGCAAATTTATTCCATTTTGATGAGACTCCTCCCAAGAGAACTGAAATTAGATTATAATCCTGGGCACCCTTTCTTCAAAAATTTTGATATTCATCAATGCGAGATGTATTAGTTTCAGGTTGCAGAAGAATTTAGAGGATGGACAGTGGTTTTGCGTTTATAAACTGGATTTTGAATCTCCGTATCCATTTGAATACCATTGTCCCTGATAGTATCGTGACTTTCAAGGAGTGACGAGTCCACCGGAGTGTAATCTTGCTGGAGAAATGATACCCAGCCGATTCCCGTAAGATGGAACAACACCAGTAAGCGCTTGAATTCAGTACTATGCTGCCGTTCTCGAATGAAGGGAATAGTCAGGTGATTGTGTTTTCCAATATGCGAGGAGGGTACAACCGACCAGATAAGGTTGCTGTCGGAGCTGATGTCGCTAAGCCATCGCTCCTCCAGTGATTCCTCGTCAAGAAGATTTGACAGGGCATTCGGTCCCTATCGACACGAATAAGGCCGTGGGGAGCGCAAGGAAGGTGCGAGGAAGATGGGTATCCTCATTTTCGATGACGGTGCTTGAAGCCTAAAGACCGGACAAAGAGCGATCGTGACAAGCTGTCTAGCGCTAGTAGCTAGCACCTGGAAATTTGCAGAGAGAGGGAGCACGTACGAGTACAGAGAGTGTGGAAGGGTAAGAGGTTCTAAGCGAATCTGGGCCGGCGCTGCCCCCGAGACTGCACTTGGCGAATTCGCTCAGACACAAATGAATGGTCGAGAAGAAACACGAACTTCCGGCGACAGACTTGTTGACAGCTATTTTGTGCATTAAATTGATTTCCCATATCCATGGCGAAATCATCTGGACCGAAAATTCGACCCTCTCCCTTAAACGGTGGAACGAACCCTGAGACCTGGGATATCAGCAACAATTCACACATTACATATGTACATTGCCCTAGACCTCAAGCACCACCCTCTCCACCAGCCAATCAATAGCGACGGGATCTATAAGCATAATCGGAACCTTGATAATCTGACTAGAGCTAATGCCACTCGTCTTGGCCTTCCAGTGTCGATACTCTTTGAACGTGCCATGTTTGAGGATTCTTATCGTGGGAATTCCAATCCCACTGCTATGTCGTGCGTAGCCCTTGTCGGTATGCAGCTTCTCGTTGATAATAGCGATTGCCTGAACGGGGTCTCGTCCTAGGGATGAAGCGAGTAAGCGTGCAGGCGGGTTGTCAGTCAAAACATGAACATACCAATTTCTCCATCCAGTTCGACTAAAAATCCATAAGCCCGCATTGCCTTCCTGCAGTCAGGGACGGTGGTGAACTCGAGAATACGTCCGATGGAATCCGTTAATGAACCCATGATATCCCGAAGGAAAGATTCATAGATAAACTCGGCGCGGATGCGGAATGCCACTCTGATTAAGTAGTTGAAGAAATACTGAACACCAGCGTTAGGTAGAAATTGTTCCGTGTACGCACCCTTTGCGCTGTACGTGTCGAATCAGTGGAGTCCCCTCTTCTGCTGCGAATCCGGCGACCTCGACGATGTCATTCAACTGGTACCGCCATAATCCATCGTTGCTTGTAACGATAACCTCATACTTCTTGCCCACCTCAACTTGCCACTTCAAAAGAGCTTAGGTCAGAAGGCGACAGGTCAAAATATGAAGTAGATCACAAACAGATTGAATGAGATTCGCAGGGTCATTCTCTTCCTCGACATCCAGAAACTCAATATAAGTCTGGGGTGCAAGTCGATACAAATTGGGATCGTTGCCGCCATAGGAGAAGCCAACCCAACATTCCGACGATGTGTACCAGAGGCTTTGCAAAATCACCGTAGGTCCAAAGTGGTATCGAAGCTTGGAACGAGGTCATCCGTCAATTTTAGAATGAAAACGGACCATATCGAGCATACCTTAGGCATAAATCCCCTAGATGAACCATTACTGAACGCCGCGTTGACGACGGTCAAGGAAGGCCAGACTCTCTTAAGCCACCCTTCTTGTCCCTTTTCGATTGTTCGGAGCTCCTGAGCGCGATCATAATCCTGTTTGAAATGTGCCTGAGAGTGGAAGAAACGTCAGCAACTAGATGGGATGACTTCGAGGAATCATAATTGCCGTACTTCGATGTAAGGCCGATATTCTCCGAGGTCGTCAATGTCAGGCAGAGCCCCTATTTGAATTGCATCGATCATTGTGTCCCAGTGCTCCTCAAGGGTATAAACGATATCATAGATGAGGATTGCGAAACCTGCATGCATGACCGAAAGAGAGCGATCGATCAGCGCGAAAAGGGTCACCATGAAGATGTTTGCATCGTCTGACGGAAGCAGCGTCACTGCGAATGGCGAAGTCATGAAATGAGCTATGAAGGATTTTATTTAAGTTTTATTCATATTTACAGCAAGAAATTTGCATACCGACCTTTTTTGTCAATGATCTTTGCATCGTCCTTGGGTCCGAGTCCTATTCCCAAACAGAACCTCGCGGTTCCAGCTACTACAGGAGTGACCGGAATATCTTGAATGGCGCGGCCGTCGTCATCAACGACCTGTTGCCAACGATCGAGGTTAAGGAAGATGAACCGGCAGAGTTTGAATCCAGGAATGTCCGGGCTATCCCATCGTCGATCCAAGCCGCTAGGAATAGGATATTTGGGAAAACATTTAAAACGACCGCCAGATGTTCCGGAACTGTGGGCTATGTAGGCAGGGAGACCTGGAGAGAGCAAGTTGTTGACATCTGACAACTTAGGACGTTCGCTGTCTAGTAAACGAGCAACAAATGGTTGGTAATCTTCGTAGGTGGTCAAAGGGACGTCAGAAAAGAACTTGAGAAGAAGTTCGTAGTCCTCCGAACCGTCTGGTGAAAGAGGTGAATATCCATCTCCAAGAGCGTTTCGCAGTGTAGCAAGAGCCGGCGCTTCATGGAAAAAGATAGTGCCTAAGAGTTTGGTGAGGAACTGAAAGAGGGTGGCCTTTGCTTGTTTTTCCAAGCCTTCCTTGAGCTCGGGCGTCAAGGCAAGTAGGGGTGGAGGGGGAATGTGGGGAATGTTGAAGTCACGAATGTTGTCAAGAATGTTGGTTGCCATTGGGTGTACATTTTCGAAGGAGGGGGTTATATAGAGTAATACACCTGGTTGCTAATCGATGGACCTTCTGTCCTTCGCTTAGTCTTGGAGCACGTATACGTACGTACAAATAATTCTAACCCAAATCAGGTAGTCCGATAAGCACCGCCGACCGGCGACAGCGCACATCCTTGGATGGCCTACCTGATTTAGCTTAGCTGTAACAAGGGTTGCAGCAAAGTCAGACCATTTGAAATTCGTCTTGTTACAGCGGTTTGCATAATTCCGTGAACACCGACATTTTCTTTCAACACAGCACGTGGACGTTCCCACAACCAAACAAAGCAGATAAGATAGCCAAGGTTTGACCGATAAGTGCCTTCTGCTCTGCAGAAAAACAAATGACAGAATATTGAAAAATTGCGTGGTTCACGGAATTATGCAAACGGCTGTATATTGAGACTCGTGATCGAACTTAACCGAATAGAAGGTCGCCGTTCAAGCTGTCAATCGCGACCTCGTGCATGGGTATGTACCGTTGGCGGGAAGTGGTAGGACCCCTGAAAGTCATGTTAGATCCCTGATCCGAAAATCATGAAATTTGGCGATTTTTCTCCGGACAGAATTTTCAAAAAATTCTCCGGATGCGGGATCAGACATAGGATTTTCTGAAATTTTATCCGCACATTACCTCAGGCATAGTATATATTTGGTAAAATTTTCTTTGCTGCGCAGGCAAGGCTCCTGGCACCCTATGACATTAAATTTCGCTGTAATACGGTAAGATCTAGTCTTCCTCGTCATCTGTTCCAATTTCAACGTCATTACCGGCCTTTTTCTTCCCCCCACTCAATGCTACAACTGCCTTGTTCACATTCCCTCGATGCGAGTTGAGAATTTTGAATAATTCGTGGTCTTGCTGGGGTATCGCTATCATCCCGCCATCACTTGTTGCAGTTGGCGAGTGGGTAAGGGTGCAGAGAAACTGTGACGACGAGAGGAGGCCAAATCTCAGGATATGGAGAGCTTGCCCTTGCGCTTTTGCACGAAACAGTCGAAACTGTAATCCATGCATGTGCTCGAATATCTGTACTGGCAAATTTGAGATTGCAGTGATAGTAGATGTATCGCTTGCCCAAGCATGGGTGGTACCCTTTCCAGCATTCTTAGTGTAAATGCTCAACACTTTAAATTATGGTTTTAGTCGTTGAAAATAATTACTTATCGGTTCATGCACCTTTGACAAGAACTACTTTCTCTCCAACCCATGCAAACCCATACGCCCAGCCGCTTGGATTCTTAGAGTCTGCCACTTGCAGGGGAGTCAGTTCTGATATCCGACCAGCCTCAAGCTCGGCTGGAAGCTTGAATTTTTTCATGGTGGCTTTCCTCTGTGTGAGGAGCTGAGAGTGATAGTAGACGATGAGACACAAACCCGGGGGGGAATATTGACACTCACCCGTTTCGCAGCTGCTGTAGCTGCGACAACAGCATTTTCAGAATTTCCTGCTGCAGCCGGCTCAGCGACCTCACCATTTACTTCACCGTCCCGTCCACCTGGTGCTGGTTGCCTCCAACGCATTGATCTCTCAACGCCTGTCCCAGCACCCACCTCTTCCCTCCTCTTTATTGCATCTCTGAATCCACGCAAAATCGCCTGGCGCTCACTCAACGCAGACTGTGCGCTTGAGTTTGTTGGAGTGACCGCCTGCGTTTGAGTTGTACGGGTTCCAGACGCTGCCTGCTTTGTTTGATGTGCGTGGCGTAAATCAATCAGATTGTCGATATCGACGCCAGGTAGATTGAGGCCCAAGTACGGCAGTGTTGGCTTATCCAGGTCAGAATGCGCCGCTGGGAGACTGTCGGCAAGGAATTGTGCAATGGTTGTAGCGTCTTCCGAGAGGGCATCAACTTCATCCTCTGCATCGTATTCGGGCAATGAGCAGCTATGTCACAGAAGTCAGGGGTTACCGAATATAGGAAGGGTAAGTTTAACTTTAAATGGCGTACATCTTCATTTGTTCATCGATAGTCAAGGCAATTCCGGCAAATCGAAGGTCCATCAAACGTTGTTCTTCTCTCTCAGATGATGGCTCATATGCTTCAGCGGCGTCCATTGCGGATTGCCAGTCCTCATTTTCTAACTCATTGTCTACTTCACATGCCAACTCAGCATACTCGTCAGCTTCGGCCTTCGCCTGGAGTTCCGCCAGTGTTTCCTGAAACCAATTACCAATTGAAGGAAGTCGCGAAGATCCAGAATGCAGTTCCTTAGCTGAAAGGCCGAGAAGTGCAAACAAAGAATTTGCTTCTTCGTAGGCATGTCCTGAAGCTTCGTCAATGTCTTCGTCAGAGGGGTAGTCTGCGAGAACGACCAAATCAATTCCTCGAGTATCCGCGTAAGTGTGATTGTAGCCTGTCGCCTTGGCCTTTCCACTTGAAAATTTGGAGGAGAAAATAGCCTCTCGTAGTTTAATAAATAGCTTTGGGACCATGAGATAAAAATCAAGCATGGTGAAGTCCTTGATAATTTGTCGACAGATGCCAACTTGAAAGATGTGCTCGACCACCTCAGTTGACAGAAGCCAAGGAAGGAAAGGTCGACGTCTTCCAACATGGTCACGATAGATGATGACGAGCTTAAGAAAGCCCTCTATCAGGATGCGTGCAATATCAGCACATTGATGGGAGACGAAGTGTTTCTCCTTGGGATACCCTGCCCTCTTGAGAAATTGGACCCATATATCCAAGAAGAACCTGGCTCGCAAAACCATCCGAACACGAGTAATGATGGATATCATAGAACCTGTTCTGATATGCGTCAATAAGTTCACCAAAAACAAACAAATACACGATCAATGCCAGGTGGTCGGGATTGCGCGCTTTCAACCACTCAAGTACATTCGCGGAGAAAAGCCGTGTTGCAGCGTTGTCGTCCTGCCGATCAACTTTTTCCACATCTCGACGGAACAATGGCGAGTCACCGGAGAAGGCAATGGCGCGAACTTGGCCATAATGAGCGACACTATCAGGGAAGGTGAGGAGTCGGGCACCAGAGTAAAGGTTATTGCGGAAGGTTTTTAGAAGGTGCTTGGAGTCCTGAACGCATGCAATCGGCTGCTTCCTAAAGAAGGGAATTGTAAACTTGATATCGTCGCATTCTTCTGCTGGATGACGTATGGTAATAGCCAATGCACTTGTGGCTTTGGATTCAAGCATAGATTGAATGGAGCGCTCGACGGAACTTCCATCTGCTGCGTATGATGCAATCTTAATATTGTGGTCGATGAGGCCATTGATAATGTCCCAGAGGTACTTGAAGAGGATGTCTGCCTTCTGCTTGTTTGAGATCCCTAGGACCGCAAGGATGATTGTCGAGACATTGGGTATCGGGACCTGTAAACACAAAGGCGAAGTTTGGAGGCCTTCTCCAGATCATTGTTCCCAGTAATGTCACTAAAGCTCGATGGGTCGAGGAGTCGTAAGGGTTTCCCCACATGTCCCATTACGGAATAGCCGTCGAGTTCCTTATCAAAGTATGGGCGGAATGAAGCGAGAAGTTTTGTATCATTGCAACCTAGAGCAACAGGGCCGTCATAGTCGATTTGTTTCAAATGATCACGCGTAAGCTGGAAGGTCTTGTCTGAAATTCCCATCGGGAAGCGTGGTTGACGTGCACGGTGAAGTCTGAAATGAATGCACAATTAGTCGGGAAAGCACCAGATAAAAGTAGAAGAAAGACGAGCCTCAAGGTTCGAGGGTCAGGCATTGCAAGATGTTCTTGAAGGAACTCATAGGCCTTTGGGCTGTGAGTGAAAACGATATGAGCGCACTCAATGAGGTTTGGCGCATATTGGAAATTTTGCATCCCAACGCCACGATTCTCTTTGTCGGCCTTAAGAACCATAACTTGGAGAAGAGATCCAAAGAGGTCGTTTCCCTTGTGCTTGCCAGAGACAACCCCCTGGACATACTTAATCATCGGTGATTTACCGACATTCTGAGGAGGTTGTGCGTTAATATTTGAGGATCTATTCCACCCACATCGTCCTCAAGTATTTCCCGTAAACCTTTGGTACGCCCATAAATTAATGCCAAGGATTTGTTCCGATACTGCTGGTTAAGATACTTGAAATTCTTATCTGGTGGACACACTATATGGATCGCATTTTTGAAACCTTTATGTTGAAGGAGCCGATGGCATTCCATGCAAGGACCTTCCAGTGCACCTTCGAGCAGCTAAGTGAGTAAACCTTCCCGGAATTCGTATCATTCCTCCAAACCCAGTCATGTTTTTGTGCGGTCTGGACCTGTTCCTTGCACAATGTGGAAAGATTTTTGAAGGCCTTCCCAAATAGCTCCTGTGAGATCACAGTAACAGAAGGCACTCCTCCTCCAAGTGCGCCTGTACGGCCCAGATATTTGCTGACTTGGGGATACTCAGCTTCATCCAAACCGGGGCATGGAGGACTTGGCTTTTGTTCTTGTTGCCTTGTACTTGGGGCTCCGTTGCGAATTGTGAAGAAGGTTTTGATAAGATCCATTCCACTGCCTGCAAGATTCGAGGATTTCGGAGGCCCTTTGCAATTTTTGATATGATCTTTTGAAGGCCTGAGTGCTGTATGGCGTCTTCATTGTCAATTTCTTTCCACACTTGAAATGCCGAACCGTCTTTGAGTCGAAAATGACTGCACGGTTGTCGCGTTGCTTGATGGTTGTTGTAAAATTCTCAAGCTTCCGGCTATCCTCTGCATTAAATCCTCCCTCAATGAACTTTTCATTTTGGCGTCGCTCCCAGGTCGCTGATCGAGATTTGCCTTGAGCAGGCCGGTTTTTTCCAGGTGTTATCTTTCCCACCGTGACCTTCTTCGTGGGACCAGTCTCGCGAATTCCTTCCACCTCATCGATCTTGTCTCCCAGCTCTGTAAATGGTTTCTCGAATCGCTTCTTCAACCACCACTGCAATTTCTTCATCACCTCTCTCGGACGTGGCATTTCTTCATGCGACAGTGAGTCACCTTGGGCCACATTAGCCAATTCTATAAAATATAAATCTAGATGCTTACCATATGAAATAGTTCTCTCTTTGAAGTTCACGGCGACGGCAATCCAATGTTTCATCGTCTCCATGTGTGCGGGAAAGAGGAGTTTTTCGGACTTGTTTGATTTAATTCGATGCTCAAGCCGCTTCAAGAACTTGGTGAGTGGTTCGTTATGATCATTAATGGCCTTGGCTTTGTTGATATCGTTCATGAATCGAAGATTTTCGATGATAACGAGTGTGTCCAGCGCGTCATTGCCCTCTGAACGTTCTGATAGGTTTTGGAACATCATGTCGATATGGGTTCCGGTGATCCAATGACTGGCAAGAAGTCCCGCAAAGTCAAAGGTAGTTGCCTGCGATGCCGTGCCAGGGATGGTCGTCTGTTCATTCCACCTCAGGGACAGGAGGTGTGTATGTGCTTGTTCGAAGGACTTCAACTCTGTGGCAAGCGTACCAGTGGCGTTGAATCTTCCCTCAATGTTGCTAGTAATCCAGTCATGCCCTTTCCTCCACCGGGCTTGGATAGCCAAAATTCGGTAGGTCTCCTTCCAGAACTGCATCACCCACAACGGTAAATGGGCCCCTGGGTATCTCGGAACCTCCACTGACTTCTTCCCATCCAATAGTGCTTGCCCCAACCCAGCCAATGCTGCATCCACGAAGCTTTGTGGCGGTAAAGTGCGTTTACTGAGGCAGGTGGCGTCTTGATTTGGTGGAAGGCAATGGTAGGAGTTTTCTGGAGGTTTGAATACTAATGCATGCGTGCTCTCAACCAAAGATTTTGCAAGAAGTTCTTTGACAGTGATGCTACCATTAGGTAGAAGCGAGCGTACCCAATTCCCAGGTGCCTGTCGCGATAGACAACCAGTTCTCGAGGTGGATTCAATGTTGGATACACTTTTCCTCTACCGATCCATTCCGGCTCGTCAAGGGGTGCTGGATTATCAAGATCAATGAACAGTTGAGTGGTTGTGTTGGTCATGTCTTCGTTTTTATGTCGTGTAGCACGTTAGATCCAAGTAATACACTTTTCAATTCTGTTTCCCGTCTTAATTATTGAACCAACCAGGGCACAACGCAGGCACCGCACGTGCCCTCAAAAAAGGGGGGAATATATTCATTTTGTCGAATTTTTATCCGGACTTGGATCAGGCACCCCTTGGCTTAGGCAATTTTTATCCGGATATTTAACTCACGGATTTTCCAAAATTTCCGAGGGCATCCGTGAATTGGAAAGAACGCCGTGCAGAACGCCATCAAAGAACGGCGGCCGATCCCGAGGTCGCGTGACATGCTGACCAACTACCCAAATTTGTCTGCGCGTGATCGCTGAAGCGCTGACTTAGCGCTGAAAGCCTGAGTGACTGAGTGATCACTGATCGTCTCCTGAAGTTCCTTGCCATTTGCCCACATCAAGTAATCCCCGCCTTCTTTACGCATCTCGAGGCGTCGCCTTCGCAGACGAATCTGCCTTCTCATTCCTTCCCCACGATTTTATGGACCACAACGAAAAAACCAACCCAACACGACTCAAATCGCACCACAGACGTGCCCTAGTTCTCCAAGCAGGCAAACCCACTGAAAAAGACAGACGGAACTGGAGACGAGCGCTGCAAACATAGTCACCAAGGATGGTGGGCAATTGCTGGCGTGGGCGGCAGTGGAAGGGACCACTGTGGTGCCAGGTGGTAGCAACATTAATGATTAATCATGTCCCTCAAGTGGTTCATATATTTTATATGTATAAACCCCATTCAATTAATGTACTTTTTAAATGACATTCATCACATAAAGACTTAGATATGTAGGAGCGCTCACAGTGCCGTGGACTGCCAGTGAGGCTCGGTGAGGAAGAACATAGCACATGCTCCATTTCAGATGTTGCCGCTGTGCAGACGCCGTGCAAGGACGGCGTCTTTTCCAAATCCCAGATTCTTTGAAATTTCCGAGTGCATTCGTGAATTGGAAAGTGCGGCGAAAAGTGCGGCGATCGTGTGTGGCGGCAAAACCTGCTGCACACATAATGTGACAACACGACTGGCTTCTTTCCCCCCTTCTCTGATATCCTCCTGTAATAATATATACCCGCTAATAACTACATGTACGCTTCCTGTGATTGAATAAAAACCGCTTTGTTAGGAAGTTAGGGTGTGGTTTTATTGAGGTTTCTGTAAAGGCGGGGTACATCATGGTGGGCACACACTTCATGACGGTCGTAATATGACTGTTGTTTTATTCTCTAAATCCCCTCTCCTCTTATATCCTCCTATAATAGTGTGTACCCACCAATAACTACATAGACGATTCCCGTGATTGAATAACACACTTCATGCAGTAACACTGACCATTGTTTCATTCTCTATGCCACTCCACACCCTCTATAATATGCTTGTGCACATATGTAGCTGGGTGTGGACTCTGTCGAGATGCGCTTTCTGACTGAAGGCTCCGCAAAGGCAGGTGCCTTGAAAGTGGGATATGTTGTGTCAATGACTCAGAGCTAACATGCATCTCAGGAACCACCTCATGTCAGATAACATGATATCTACTTGCCTCACTGAAGCCACATGCCTTCCTCATGGCCGCTAGCATGA
>Ga0307513_10005180_pt1 | contig 17274 bp, 25 predicted proteins | sample 15_EM_MG_FD_202174 | JGI IMG/M metagenome (GOLD analysis project Ga0307513, IMG submission 202174) | Populus trichocarpa ectomycorrhiza microbial communities from riparian zone in the Pacific Northwest, United States - 15_EM | ecosystem: Host-associated > Plants > Roots > Unclassified | place... | reverse complement strand
TGTGATAGCGAGTTTTCTTCGTCCTCCTCGCTCTGGTCTGCGAAGAGCTCATCCATTCTCGTAGAATAGTCTCCGGGATGATCTTGGTACTCATGTTCGCCTTCGTCGTTATCCGAGAGGTCGAGTAGAGATGATGAAGGAGAAACCATTATAATTAGCGAATATCCTCCGGTAGGAATCAAAACATGGTTGGTGCACGTGACTTGACTAGGTTATACAAACGACAACGATGGGTAGAGGGGAGAGGTGATGCAGGGGGTATGGGGAACAATAGTAACACAGACAAGATAAATGAAAGGGAGTCAAGAGACAACCCTGCGCTCTCGTTCCTTGTTCTTCGCCCCTGGCCCAAAGCGCTCCTGAAAGCTGATGAGTTCCGTCATCAGCTCTTCCATCATCTTCATGGTCGGCGGTGGAGAAGGGTCTAGTTCAAATGAGAGCGAAAGCGAAGGAGTCGGCTTCTCTCCAACTGGAGACTCAGTGAGAGGCTGGTCCTGGGTGACCATCGCGTCGTCCGCAGCGGGTTGAAGTTTTTGTTTTGTCTGGGTGGTGTCGAGGACCTTCATCAGAGCCTCCTTCCGCCTGCCACGCTCCAACGCGCTTGCCTGCTCCCTCCCCACCCACTCCACCAAGGCCCTCACACGTTTGTTCATATCACCGATGCTAGTCCGCTTGCTCGGCCACTTGACTTTGACACCGCGTTCGGTCGAAATATCGGCCAAATCCTTCGAAGCGCGGATTTCGAGTGGTTGAGGGATGTCTGTTGGGAGCATGGGTTCCAAATGCGCCAGATAATCCGGTAAACCCCACGAGGTGTACAGCGGCTGCTGAGCGACGGCATATGTATGCAGGTTGTGATGGGCACGAGGATGACTTGTTGATCCGGCGTCTGTTTTGGTGTTGTTGTGGCCACCTCTTCTCCCTTCATTGCCGCCTATAATTCCGGATGGTGAACACGCGTTGGGTCGTATCGTGCAGAGGAGAACACTCTCACCTTTAGCTCTGCTCTGTCGCTTTGGCGGGAGTACTGCATCAAACCGTGAGAATTTCGGAGGCAAATAAGGATATTCTGATTTCACCTTCTTCAACGTCGCCAGATCCACCTAAATCTGTGACCTGGGCAGCTTTCCGGCCACCACCCCTCTTCTGGCGCGGCCTCGTGGCGGTAGAAGGTGTTGGCTTCGGAATACTCGTACTGGCGACGGGTTCTTCGCCAGGTAGATGGGGCATTGTGGGGATTTCGGATGCAGTGGATCCAGATCTTGTACGTTTGACGGAAAGGCTGGAGGCAAGTTTCAAACGGGCGTCCGGACGATTAGCCGAGATTATTTACCTGTCGTCGTCTGGCCGTTTCCGTTTCCGACGCTGATTACCTAATCCAGTCTCAATATCTTCCTCAACCTCTGCCGTCTCCCTTCCGTTCACTGGGGATGGGGGTTGGACTGACGCTTCGGCAGCTGTTGCCGCGATCAGTGCCTTGACGCTTTCCTCATACGCCGCGTCTCTGCTGTTCATCGTGTTCCTGCGTTTGGAGGGCTTTAGGTTGGCCATTGGGGAGTGGGAGCGAGAGGAACGCGGGACGCTGTGGGCTTGACCCGAACTATGGTGGGAGTTGGCGGAAGGGTGGCGATCGCGAGGCTTCTTGGATAACCTTCTGGCAGCACTAGCCGCTCAATCGACCGCTCTAGGGTAGGAGGCTGTGATACGTACTTTAACAGATTTGGGTGGAGGTCCGGTCGACACTGCTCGCAGAAGTAATCTGCGTCGTCCGTTGGCGCCTCAATCCCCATGCACGTTATGTGTTGCCAGACCCTACAAATATCACACTGGACCATGACCTCACCCGTGTCAGGCTCATCCTCTACGGGAGAGTGAAAGAAAAGAAAGCTGTGAGAAGAACAGGATGTGGCTGTAGCGTGAACGAACCGGCATTACCACAGATACAGCGAGTAATGCCCTCTTCCTCCTGGGCTGAGGTATCCGCAGGTTCTTCGGATACTCGTGCGTCCTTTTGGGTGTGATTGTTGTCTATCGACGTTGGGGTCGGAGTTGATTGCTTGTCTTTGGGCTTGCGCTTGCCGCGGCCGTTGTTTTGGTGGTTCATGGGTGGCTTTGGTACATCTTCAAAAGGTTCATCGACTTCCTCTTGTTTGGAACGTTTAGATCGCGACGAGGAGGACGAGGGGACTGTATGTCGGTTCTCTTTCTGGCGGGGCGCAGATTCGGGGAGTGGGGAGGGGGCTGGTGATTTACTGGACGAGTGTGACGGAACCGAACGTCTCCCTGAGCGTCTCGGCTCCTTCGGTGAGGGCGGGGGACCCATTGGGGGGACATTGGCCATGACGGTGCGAAAGAAAGAACGAGTTTTTCGCGATCGGTCCGTCGGATATTACTGAACCATGGTGTGACCAAGGTTCCAGCTGGAGGACACAAAAGAGGTCTGATGTTGTAACAAATTTGGTAACAAATTTTTGTAGTGTTACTACAAGGTATTTGAGTGATGAATGAAGGGTCGTTTGTAATGCCTTCAACGCGACCAATCTCCGACTCCAACCCGTCGCCTGCCCGTCGCGCAGAGTTTCGCAACAAATTTACGCTGGTTACTTCAGTCCCCCTTGGACATAAAAACGGCCTACTCCGGACTCGTGGGTTCTGAAAATCCCATGGCTCCCTCAGCGACGATCGAGTACGCCTCGCATGCCCCAGATCCTCTTATCTTCCCCAGGCTGCCAAAGCACTACATCCTTCCATCGGGGGAGCCCGATTACCTACGCCTCATCTTGACCTCAAAAGTCTACGATATCGTGAAGGAGACGCCCCTGGTCTTTGCAGAAAATTTAAGCACGAAATTGGGAAACCAGATCTACCTTAAACGTGAAGATCTTCATGAAGTTTTCAGTTTCAAGATCCGGGGCGCATACAACTTCATGGCGAGCCTCTCAGAGGATGAGCGGTGGAAAGGTGTCATAACCTGCAGCGCCGGTTAGTGCGTACGCGCCGTCGTGCCGGCTGTCGGAAACCGCTGACCTCAGATTGCTGCCTTGACAGGAAATCATGCCCAGGGAGTTGCAATGTCTGGTGCAAAACTGGGAATACCCTGTACGATTGTTATGCCAGAGGGAACGCCGAGCATCAAGGTCCGTAACGTCTCACGGTTGGGAGCCAAGGTCGTGCTGCACGGACAAGACTTCGACGAAGCAAAGACGGAGTGCATTCGGCTTGCTACTCTTCACAGCTTGGCGTTCGTCCCACCATACGACGACCCTCTTGTCATCGCCGGCCAGGGTACCATTGGCATGGAGATCTTAAAACAAATACCCGATTCCGAGTCTCTTGATGCCGTGTTTGCTGCTGTAGGGGGCGGGGGTTTAGTCGCTGGGATCGCCGAGTACATAAAACGCATCGGCAGCCCTTCCACTCAGATCATTGGTGCGGAGACAGTAGATGGAGATGCGATGGAGAAGAGTTTACAGAACGGCAAACGTGTCACTCTCAGCGAGGTTGGACCCTTTGCGGACGGAACTGCGGTCAAGATTGTTGGAGAAGAGCCGTTCAGGATTTGTAAGGCACTTCTTGATGGTGTCGTAAAGGCGAATACAGACGAGTTGTGCGCCGCCATCAAAGACGTTTTCGAAGGTTTGTCGGTCGCGATGATGCCCCTCATCAGCTCATCTCAATTTAGCCCGCTGACGTCTTGATTCCCACTGATAGAAACTCGATCCATCACCGAACCGGCTGGCGCAGTCAGCCTTGCATGCCTGAAGCGTTACATCATCGACAACAACCTCGTCGGGGCCGGAAAGCGGTTCGTCGCTGTAATCAGCGGCGCGAACATGAACTTCGACAGGCTGCGTTTCGTTGCGGAACGTGCTGAGCTTGGCGAAGGACGTGAGGCGCTGCTGAGTGTGGAGATACCCGAAAGGCCTGGCAGGTTTGTTTGATCGGATTTATGTCTCCCCGCGTCTACGAGCTGACACCAGGAACCCCAATGCAGTTTTATTAAGTTACACACCGTGATATATCCGAGGGCGACAACGGAGTTTATCTACCGGTACAACTCGCCCGACACCGCCCAGGTGTACCTGTCGTTCAAACTCGCAACGGTTGCAAGAGAGCAAGAAGTTTCCGAGGTGCTGGCGACGCTAGAGAAACAGGGAATGAAGGGGTACGACATAAGCGACGATGAGATGGCGAAGAGTCACAGTCGGTACATGATCGCCGGTGCACACAAGGTGGAAAATGAGAGATTGTTTAGATTTGGTATGTCCCCACGTTCAACCGGCCTTCGACCCGTGTCGGGGAAGCGCCACTCGTTACAGGGTGCGAACTCACTCATCGCGAGCATAGAATTTCCTGAACGGCCGGGAGCGCTGAGGAAGTTTCTATTGGGTATGCAAACAAAATGGAACATCTCGTTGTTCCATTATCGGAACCACGGCGCTGGTAAGCGAAAATCCGCCTCCGTTTACCCAGGGACGCCTTTGTTTTTACCGACACCACGCGTTTTTCAGATATTGGGAAGGTTCTTGCTGGGATTCAAGTGCCACCGGAAGATAATGCCGAATTCGATAACATCTTGAAGCAGCTCGGGTACACGTTTATCGAGGAAACCAACAACGCCGTCTATAAGCGTCATCTACGGGGTTGAAGTATGTATAGAACATAATGATATCAAGAATATATAGAATGCAACGGAATGTATTGCGTCCCGAGGAAAGCAATTCGACAGGGATGAGAGACATTAAGAGTCATATCTCGAGGTATCAGGAGATGTGTATTTACTAGGGGAACGAAAAAGGGGATGGGAAAGCAGACGTCGACGCCAAAATGCAGGGTGAGGGGGTGGGAAAAAATAATGAGAGCTGCCAGTGGGGCTCTAGGGAATAATGTACATGAGGATGTGGTGATACATACATGCGGTGGAGTCGCCAGTCAAAGTCATCGAGGATCCCTCAAAGAGAAAAAGGAGGCAGGAAAGGGAAGTCAGTGGTGGATGACCTTTGTCACAAGGTTGACCCAAGGCCAGTGGAAACGCTTCCGTAACGAATGAGACCATTCGCCGGCGGACGAACTCCTCCGTCGATGGCGGTGGACCCCTTCGGCACGCGACTGAGGGCGATCTCCCACAACAGGATAATCGGGGGATACGATGGAAATCCGATAACTTTTGAGAATAGGGAGTTGCGGTTGATACAAAGGGGACTGAGGCAGGTGATTGAGAGCTTCAATGGCGTTGATCGCGAGGGCGGTGGTCAAACCACGATTGCCGATGTTGATCCCAGAGGAGCCATATTTGTACATCCAGCCCGCTTCCCAACCGCCATCTTCCTGTTGGAGGGAAAGGAGGGTGCGGAGGTCCATTTCGTCCCGGATGCCGACGGACGCGCAAGCAAGGACGCGCATGGCGAGAGCCAGGGAATCGCCTTCTGATCCTATCCGCTCCTGAATGCGCTCGCGGAAGATCGGGCGAAGGGAAAGATCGGCTTTAGTGCCTTTGATCTGCTCGAGGAGACGGGCCATGAAGAACAGGAAACACTCCGGAGTGGCATAATAGCGGGTGCCATCGGTGTACCCCCTGTTGATCAGGACTTCTCGAACCCAAGCGAAAGTGCGGGGGAGTTCATCGCCTCGGCCGTTGGCGTAGAAAAGGGTCAGGACGTTGACGCAGACGACCGGATCGAAACGCAGTCTCCTGTGATCAAAATATGTCTGCCGAAACGATTGAATTCAGGGTTAGGAGGGACAGGATCAGACAAATAAGCGACGGCTTACCTGAACGATCCCGTCCTTGTCGACGTATTTGAGCATCTCGTCCATGACGGAGGAGATAACCTCTTTGGAACGACCGGTAACGGTGAGAGCGACGGAGGTGGTGTCCAGGTCACAAGGGAAGGCCTCGGTTGTGAGAACGGGCTTGCCCTGAAAGAAATTCCACTCGCGTTCGTGCTCTACGAGAGAAACGAGATTTCTGATGAGATAGGCGACGAATCAGTTAAACGAAGAAGATTTATGAATGGATATGAAATACTCACGGGTCACATGTGGCCTCTAATATCAGCAGCTGGGCGAAGTTCTCCTTGAGGGTGATGCCGTTAGAGGTGACGGAGTGGAGGAGCTTGGCGTTCCTCTGGAGATAGGACCTGGCACGCTGGACGGGGTCCTCGACGGCGTTGCGGATGGCTTGAATGACGCGTTTCCGGTCATCAAACACTATCCCACGCATGCCAAATGATCGGGCCGAGAGAACGTTCTCGGGTTTGTCGTCAACAAATACAACCGAGCAGGGATCAGCACCGGTATCGTCGAGGACGTGTCTGTAGAACCCGAGGTTGGGTTTCCGCTCGCCGGCGTCAGCGGAGATGTAGACTTTGTCGAAGAGCGACCAGTCTGCTGACTTGGTCCTGAGGTATTCGTGATCGGGGTGGGAGATGTTGGACATGGCGTATACTCGGAGTTGGCCATCAGACTGATGCTTAAGTTCGCGAACGAAAGAGAGCATCTCATCATTCGCCTGGAGAGAGTCACGCGCTTGGTTAAACGCTCTTGCTATCTCGGAAGTGGGGATGTGGAATTCGTTTGAGATGCGGCTGTAGCAGGCCTGCTGGGAGACGAGGCCGCATTCGTAGTCAGCCCAGGTGGGAGAAGCGAGGATGGCCTTGAGGGTTCTGGGGGGGACAGAGGTCTCGGTGTCGGCAGACCAGGAGAAGAGAACATCGCCAAGGTCGAGGATGAGGGTCGTCGCTTTCGTAAAGGACATGTGTGTGTACCAGATGGTGAGAGAGGCGGGAGGGAGGGGCGCCGACGGAAAAAATCAAGTGGAAATTGCGAAATACTTATAGGACCCATGAGGCAGGGAGATGATGATCGGGTACACTGAACAGGCGAAGGCGTTGCGCTTGCGCGAATGCTGGCGAGCGCGGTTGAAAGTAGTCTGGAAGAGAATTTGCAATAGCGCCATTGATCCCGGCTGAACCGACTTCTTCCCCATCCGCGTGGCGGGCTAGTGAGTGGGAGCAGTCGGCAAACCCATATTCGATCCGTTGTATGTAAGATGAGCGAGCCTGGCTGATTAATGGTGTAGATCCCGTGTGGATGGTATCCGGGCTGGTCGCACCTTTTCATTTTGCCATCGCCCTGGAGATTGTTGGCGGTAGATTACCGACGCCAGAGGGGGGAGGAAAAAAAAAAGAGAAAAGCGCAGGGGATATTTCTCCGTCGTGGCGTGGATCCCGTTTCATTATTGACTTGTTCCCCAATAGGCAGGTTGAAGAGGGATCTGCGGCACGCTAGAGAACGTGCAAGCCCGTGCCGACATCATGCACATCGGTGGCCGCTTGGGTGATCTCGTTCTAGTCTCCATCTGTGCGCTATCACCTCCATTCAGCGTTTGATATTCCCTTCCTGAATTCCCCCAGGCGCCAGAAAGCCCTCCAATCTTCTAAGTAAGATTTTAGCGTGTTTCACAATATTTCACCCTGTGTGTCCACAAATTCACTCGCCAGCTCCCCCCGCTGATCTCCTTCCGCCCAGCCCGCGATTCTAGTGTCCGGGTCGCAAACGCAGCCCTGCTCGCTGCAACCTCGGAGCTTACGAAATCCCAGCGATCCGTATCAGAAGGGCTCATTGATCCTGCAGATGACCCACAGCCCGTGGAGCGGATCCACTCCCGAGGGCATGTACATGGGGGTCGGCCCAGTGCCGCTGGTGTGATGCCAGCAAGGGCGGACACAGTAAATCTTGGCCACGCGTGGCTGTGCAGACCGGGCGTGGTTTTCGTGTAGCGCGTAGGGCCACAGGTTGGATTGGTCGCAAGTGAACTTTGTATTGAGATATTCGGAGGAGCATGACATTAAACCACTCGGTAATCACACGGCAACAAGACATAGGGTCCAACTCCTTGAAATCGGAAAGATGGAATAGGAGACAAACTTGTTTCCAGCAGTCCCGACCGCTTCTAGGGACGGGGTCAGCCGACGGGGGCCGATGACGGAAGATCGTGAAGCGTACCAATGGCGCCAGCTCAATGCTTCGGTGCGTGGTGCGACTTGTCAGACTGAAGGACATTTTCTGCAACGACATAAACCGAAAAGGCAGCGACGGCAATCCCGAAACCAGGGAATATGTTCCGGAACATGGCGCGGTTGGAGAAAACGGGGTGTTTACGCCACGCCTCGCGTTTTGCCCACGGATCCCTATACAACGGGGGTGGGTTGGACATCTGCCAGAAAAGCCGCTCAGTGTCTCTACCCCCAAAATCTGGACAACAAGATGACTGACGGTGGGTGAGTGCGCGGTGGCTGAAACTTGAGGGAGGACTCCGGGTTGAGGACAGGCGACCAGTCAGTGGGTTTAGGGCAGGTCGATCGGGACTTGGTTCATTTTTGTTTCACCCGCCTTTCTGGCACCCGCTGTTCCCCCCACCTCACTGACGCACGTTGTACACCTCGGTTCTCCTCCCCACCATCCTCACGGCCCTTCCAATTTCTCTGGCCTTTATTTTCTCAAATGTCCCACCAATCGTCGCCCTTGAGCGAAGTGGACGGCCTCAATCATAACACTACTAATGGCTTTGTCAAGACCAACGGTACCCGGGCCCACTACCAGGGTGAAGATACACCCATGAGCGAAGACGACGATGTGCCTCTCGTATGTGGCCCAAATTTCTTCCAATTTCATTGCATGCGGCTAAAATGGCTCGTGGTGGCAAACTCGTGTCCAGTCTCAGGCCCTTGCTACCCCTTCTCGGAAGCGGAAAAAGGTCATCCAGGATAACTCCTCAAGTGACGAGGATGTCCCTTTGGTTTCGTCTTCCCAACAAAGGCCTTCCGCCGCGTCCGTGGACGGCCCATCGCACTCCACCCCCACCACGACTGTGAACGCCAAGTCCAGGTCCAAGGGTGCAAAGCCGTCCGCCAAACGCGTTGATTCAGATGATGGCGACGACGATCAGCTGATCGTTCCCAAGAAACGTGCTGCTAGGAAACCTCCAAAGAAGAAGACCAAGGTGCAGGAACCTAAAGCCGACCCTACCGGGGGATCGGGCATGGACGAAGACGACGAACCTCTCATACCCGCCAAGAAAGCTTCTGCCCGAGGAAAACGCAAGGTAAAGATGGAATCTGAGGACGACGACGACGCACCTTTGATCAAGAGGCCTGCTTCCGCCACCAAAGCACGTGGCAAGACCATCAAGAAGGACGAGGGCTCCGGTCCCGAGATCCCCAAATCCAAGAAGAAGAGCTCCAAAGCGAAGAAAGAGGGTGATGGCGGGGAGGAGACTCCTAAGGAGGGCAAGAAGGCAAAGAAGGAAGATGAGGAAGACGAAGACACTCATCGGTGGTGGGACAACGAGAATCCTGCTGGAGATGGTACGCAGAAGTGGCAGACGTTGCAGCATAATGGCGTGTACTTCCCCCCACCCTACGAACCTCTTCCGTCGCTCGTTAAGATGAAATACGACGGTATAAACTTCCTGTTGTCACCCCTCATCCGCCAGTTGTTAAGTGTTCCACACAGGCAAGCCTGTCAACCTACCTGACGAGGCTGAAGAGGTGGCTGGCTTCTACGGCGCGTTGTTGGAGACGCCCCACGCCGAGGACGCAGTCTTTAACAAGAACTTCTTCAAGGATTGGCTCGAGGTTTTGAAGCGTTATCCCCCAGTTTGTCTTTTTGTCTTCCAGTCCCCTGCACTGCGAATTGACCGCTGCGTAGCTGGATGGAACCAAGATCAAGGAATTTTCCCTGTGTGACTTCCGCCCAATGTTCGAGTTCTTCGAGGCGGAAAAGGCCAAGAAGAAGGCCCTAAACACTGCCGAGAAGAAGGAACTCAAGAAGGCAAAGGACGAGCTCGAGGCTCCTTACACTCACTGTTTGCTTGACGGTCGCAAGGAGAAGGTTGGAAACTTCCGCATTGAACCTCCTGGTCTGTTCAGAGGTCGGGGCGAACATCCCAAGAAAGGATCCCTCAAGGTCTTTCCATGTCCAATCTTCCATGTCCCACTCACCTGACGTATCCTCTCCCAGAAACGCGTCCGTCCCGAGGATGTCACAGTCAACATCGGTCAACATGAGCCCATCCCTGAACCTAACGCTCCTGGAACGTGGAAACAAGTGATTCACGATAACACGGTCACCTGGCTTGCCAATTGGGTCGAGAACATCAACCAGAACCACAAGTATGTTTTCCTCGCCGCCGGCAGTTCTCTTAAGGGCCAGAGTGATATGTCCAAGTTCGAGAAGGCACGCGAACTGAAGGTACAGCGAGGCCCCCTCTGATACCCGATCGGTTATTCACACTTGCATATCACAGAATCATATCGATCGGATCCGGGCGGATTATCGGGAGGACCTTAAGTCGAAGCAGATGGCGGATAGGCAGCGAGCCACGGCCATGTACCTCATTGATGTTCTTGCTCTCCGAGCTGGTAACGAGAAGGGTGAAGACGAGGCCGATACTGTGGGCTGTTGCTCACTCCGTTGTGAACACGTCACGTTGCAACCTCCCAACATTCTTAGCTTTGACTTTCTGGGTAAAGACTCGATCAGGTACTTTAAGCAGGTTGAAGTCGATCCTCAAGTGTTCAAGAACATACGGATATTCAAGCAGAACAAGACGGATGATGACGCTCTACTCGACCGTGTCCATGTGCGCGTTCATTTTGCCTCCGCATTAGCTGTTGGAACCTAACTTTTATCCTTACGTTCGACAGACCTCCAAATTAAATGCTCACCTTAATGGCTACATGAAGGGACTTACTGCAAAGGTTTTCCGTACCTTCAACGCTTCGCACACCTTCCAGGTCCAACTTGAGGAAAAGACTCCTCACAACGGAACCGTCCAGGAGAAGCTTAACGCATACAACGAAGCTAACCGAATGGTCGCCATTCTCTGCAACCATCAGCGTAGTGTACCGAAGACCCACGAGCAGTCTATGGCACGCATGAATGACAAGGCATGTCCACACAAGCTAGTGTCCATCTGTTTGATCCTCACTAATGGCGCATAAACACCAGGTTCGCCAGCTCAAGTACGAGCGAATGAAATTGCGACATGTCCTGTTCGGGATTGACAAGAAGTACAAGAAGAACAAGAAGTATGCCGAGGATGAATCGGACGTCGACGAAGAGACCCTCGTTGATATCGAAGAGAAGATGAAGGAGAAAGAGAAGGAGAAAGCCGAGAAGAAGTTTGCCAAAGAGAATGAGAAGCTCGCTGCCGACGACAAGAAGCCCCAAGATGATTCCGTTCTTCAGGAGAGACTCGAGGAGATTGACACGGAATTCGAGAGGCTGGCGAAGGAACGGGGGACGGGTAAGGCCAGTCTCAAACGAGAGAGGCCCGCCGAGAAGATTGAGGAGGCGATTGACAAGCTCGACGAGAAGATCACCACCGCTAAGCTACAGATGGTCGATCGTGAGGCAGGGAAGGAGATAGCTTTGGGAACAAGGTCAGCCTCATTCTGTTCTTTGGTTCTGCTCCTTATGGACCTTATCTTGCTGATCTCGTTTCCACGAACAGTAAGATCAACTATTTGGATCCAAGGTAAGGCGACAGATGTCACGTCATTTGGGGTGGCACGGCTCTTCCCCAACGTCAGCCCCACTCTTTCATCCTCCCTTTACTGACCACATTCCACGTTGCGGTTGGCAGGATAACTGTCGCGTGGTGCAAGAGGTTTGACGTGCCCGTGGAGAAACTCTTCTCGAAGACACTCTTACAGAAGTGTACGTTGTCTCGTCATCAATTCACACTACCCGTTACTCTACTTGAATCCCCGACCTCTACCCCTTCTTCTTTTCACCCGACCGATCTACCCGATGATCCACGTTCCCCACTATGCTATTAGCCTTGTCTAATCTTTCCCTTCCGCTCCCGTTTTTCCAATTCCCCCCTTAACCTTTCCGCGAAATTTTCCCGCTGACCCCCCTTTTCCTTTTACGTATAGTCCCGTGGGCCCTGGAGGCGGAATCCGACTGGAAGTTCTAGATGATATCACGGCCCGTACCTATTTGCGTGCACCATATCATCTCAGATCACCGGATGGGGCAACGCATCTCCCGCGGAGGTTTAAAGTAATTCCCAAGGAGCAGGGCTGTATATTTATGCGCGACACAACACCTTATCAATGGGGTTTTGCTGGACTCTGCATCGGTAAATGAATGAAACATTAGCTCACGTACAAACTTACCCCCATAGAGGCCGCAATGTTCAAAGTAGACGGATAGTTTCTCACCGCAAATTTCATATTTCCTTGCAATCGTACCTACCATTCATGCGTATAGATTTCGGGGTGACGAGATGGACAAAACGTGCGCCTCGGGATCGTTCCCGACGGAGGACAGTGGGCGTTGTATGCTGCGCCGAAGCAAACTGGGGGACGGCTTAATGGATTCGACTCTCGGTTCTAGGCTGCGAGTGTGGACATGACGTGCCTTGTATCCATGTTCCCAAATCACGTTAGCGTGCATTTACGGGTGTTGAAGTGGCCCAGGTTCGGTGGTTCCTCGTTTCGATCCGTCTGCCCTGGTGCTGACATTCGCCTCGTGTCTGCCTCGTTGCACCGATCCGTAATTGGTTGTTCCTTGTTTCCCATTTGGTATAGTTGGCCAGGGGTAAGCGTGCGATGGGAGGGAATCCGTCCATCCACATGACGGTCCGGACGTGTGAACATTGCACAACCATCGCACTAAGTGTCTTTATGACCAGTATGGCGAAATTCCAGAGGCCCACAACGTCCCAACGAATCAGGAAGCGCGCGAGAATATCGATCCCACCCGAGCTATCGGGCCCGCCCCACCGGTCACTCGGTGGAACTCTTCTCAGCCTTCTGATAAACGTGGCCCGGCTTTTCGATCGGCCTTATGAAATGGAGGAAAAAACGTCACTTGGATCACGTCAAGTGCCAGCACGAATTCTATTTCCAAAATTGTAATTTACAAAGTAGAAGCCCGGGGGACGGACATAGCGGATGGAAGGGTCGGTGCGGGTGTTGCGGGAAGTATGGAAGGGGGCCGCTGGTGGGAGGAGGGGGGAAGACTGGGCGACACAAGGTATCGCAAGGGGACCTAGGATGAGAGCGGGCTCTGAGATCGGGTGGGCCAGGTACTCCAAGTGTTGGACCGAAATGAATGAGGAGGATGATATTGAGAGGGCGTCAACTACCACGGGTGGGCACGGGCAGAAGATCACTATTGCTGATTGCCTTGCACGTGGAGATTAACTTCCGACTCGGGTTCCTGTTCACCCTGGTCGTGTTCTGGATGGCTCGGATCAAGTTCCGGGTACGTTGGTGGAGTGTGTTCGTCCTGGGCAAACGGGTTCGTCAGGTCATCTGGGAGAGGTCTGTCGTCTTCAAGTATCCTGAACCAGGTGACGGGCGGGTCCTGAACACGGTCAGTATCGCTCATCCGGACGATCTTCCACAACGAAATTTCGGCCTCAGGGGGAAGCTTCATCTGGGCTTGCAGTCGCATCCTCTCCTTGATTTGGCGACGCTGAGCTTCAATATCTTCTTTAGGATCGACAAGGACGAAGGTACCGTCGTGACGCATTTCTACTCGTCGCCTATCACGCTTGAGTCGGCGAGATTGCTGCGGCTGAGACGGACCGGCCACAGGCTCCGGTGGAGCGGGCCTGTATCTCGTGGAGCCAAAATTATCGACGAAACCCCATGGGGCTCTGAATCCATCGAGGGGGGGAGGGGAACGAGGACGAGTTGGCCACTGGTATTCGTCCCAAGGAACTCCGTTGATGCGGACAGGACTACGGTGAGGAAGGCGGCCCTGTGGGTTGACAGGGGAAGTGGGAGGGGGAGGAGAGGATGGCGGCAACGGTGAAGAGGGTGCTTGGGGAGTGGGTGGAGAGAGTGGAGGGTTGGATCGTGGCTTTTTCGACGGGCCACTGGGGCGTTTGGTAGTCCTGTCCCCTTCTGTGCTATCCTCCACCCATTCGTGTTTCCACAAATTCTCCCAATCCTTCTTGCTCTGACCAAACGCAAAGTCGCACAACTGCTCGAACTCGTGCGGGGGAAGGCTGTCAGAGAGGCGGGAGAGGGTGGAATCAATTGCGGCAGTCTCGCGGGCTAGTTCCGCCTCCATCCTCTCAAGGGCAAAGAGAGCATCTCGTGCATTCCTCTCGGCTTCCTCGAGCTGTTGGAGGACGTACGAGTGCTGCCCAACTGTCGCATTGTAGATCTGGTCGGCATCGACACCTAAATACCAGGTTCGTTGAGAACGAGTGGAAGATACAACTGGTTTACGCACCCGTTCGAACCGTCGAGGTTCGCGACGCTCCTGGGGGGTAGTATTCGGACGGCCTGAGAGGTCGTGTGGATATCTGAGGCCGGGTGGCACAGATGTCTATGAGGGAGGAGGCGGGGAGCTCAGCGAGGGCGATGGTCATCGCGTGTGGCGAAGGTAGGATGGTGGTGGTTAAAGAATAAGGGGGGTCGTTGTCCAGACAAGAGATTGTCCATGGCCCATCCACAGCTGCCCTTGTTCTTTAACAATGGAACAGGTGAGATCAATCCCAGTCCGATCACCTGATCTGGAGGCCATAGTCATCGCCGCACGGCCAACCTACCCTGGTCACTTGACATTCACCGCCATGGCCACACTCCAGCCAAAGGGTTCAATCATCTCTCGCACGGCTTTCGCGGCCCTTGACGTCGAGGAACCAGAGTTCGAGGAGGAACCCGAAGTCGTCGAACTACCACCGGTCGAGTGAGCAGCAACAACCTATGACGCTATCGCCTCGCATCCTCATCACGTCTCATCTAGGACTGAACCTCCAAAGCCTTCAAAAACAGCCCTTAAGAAGGCTGCCCGTGCTGCTCGTCTCGAGAAAAAACAGCAGGAACGTGCTACGGCAAAATTACGACGCGAAGCCTCCGCTAATTCGTCGCAACCTGGCAATTCTCCTCTCCTCGGTACACTCGAGCATCCTCTCGAACTTTCGGAGACCGATAGCCATTCTGTCGACGAAGCACCCCTTTCAGACGCTGATCATCCAGCAACTACAAATGGTCGCGTGCGTCATCCAGAGCGTCCAGCACCGGAACCAGTTCGAGAACCGGAACCTGCAACTACACCGTCAATCCCCGAGCCGAGCAAACGTGAAGTCAAGGAGGGTCGTCCAGCGGTGCAACCTGCCCCTTTAGTGGAGCAGTCCGAGATCACTGTTATCCCCCCTCCGCAATTGATCACGCAGCCCGCTGCTACAGCCCCTCCGGCACAGTCTGACAACCCAGAGAGAAAACGCCAAAACATCCTCACTCGAACGCTATGGACGTTTATCATGATTGGTGGCTTCATCGGTACGTCATTACCCCTGTGCATGTGATTTCCATTTATGTCCCTTCGTAGCGCTGCTCCTGCTAGGTCATGGATACATGATTTTGCTTGTTATGGTTTGTCAGATGGCGGTCTACCGCGAGGTCACCGCTCTCTTTTCTATCAAGAATATTGACGGAGAAGAGTCACCCCGAGAGAAGGATCCCTGGAGCAAAACGCTTAACTGGTACTTCTTTGCCGTCGCCAACTATTACCTTTACGGAGAAAGTATTATCTATTATTTCAAGGTACGGGACCATTACCATCTCTTCGTCCTCATCTAATCGCCGTTCATTTAGCACGTTGTCTTCGCTGATGCGCAACTCATGCCTTTCGCTACGAACCACAGGATAATCAGCTTTACTTTATACATCATCGGATTCGTCGGATTCGTTATGTCACTAAAGAAGGGTTACCTTCGAAGGCAGTTTGGACTCTTTGGTTGGGTACACATGAGTTTGATGCTCATTGTCGTCTCGAGGTGATTTGCTTCTCATTGAACGGTTTACGTGGGCTCTGACCATCATCAAGCCACTTCATTGTCAACAATATTCTTGAAGGCCTCATCTGGTTTTGGGTTCCCGCCTCTCTGGTCATCTGTAATGACGTGTTCGCTTATGTTTGGGGTATCACCATCGGTCGCACACCTCTCATCAAGCTTTCACCCAAAAAGACCGTTGAAGGTTTTGTTGGTGCCTTCTTCAGTACCATGCTCTTTGGTGTTATCTGGGGGACATTATTCATGCGATGGCAGTATATGATCTGCCCTGTCAGGGACCTTGGTGTAAATGCCTGGAGCGACAACAAGTGTGACCCCAACCCGGTCTTCATTTGGAGGGAGTGGGAAATCTTGGCCCCCCTCAGGGTCTTCTTATCCGGTCTCGTGCGTCTCTGCCCCTTCTTCTACCTCGACCTTTGTAAATGACCTTGTTACCTTACAGCTTGGGCGAAACATTTCGACACTCCCGTACACTCCCTACCACTTCCATGTCCTCGTCATGGCCATTTTTGCCTCTCTTGTTGCACCGTTTGGTGGTTTCTTTGCTTCCGGATTCAAGCGTGCCTTCAACATCAAGGATTTCGGTCATAGCATTCCTGGGCACGGGGGAATGACTGATCGAATGGATTGCCAGTATGTTTGATGTTTCATTCTTCGCGTTTTTTACTGACAACGTTGCAGATTCTTGATGGGTGTCTTCACCTACGTCTATTACAGCAGTTTGATCCGCGAAAACAGAGTGACAGTCGGCTCCGTTCTCCAGACCATCGTCAGTGGGCTCACAATCGAAGAGCAGATCCAACTCATCGGGGATCTGACGAGATACCTCACCAGCCAAGGTATCAGTGTCGACTTCTCCCCTAGCATGAAATGATAGTTCTACGTTAATTCTTACACGTCTTAATGGTTAATGTTTTGCTCCCCCGCACGATTGTATGTAGTCACTGCAACTTGCTCTTGAACACCACCACTCTTGATATTCTTCGCGTGGTTTGACTGTGGATATCTTGTGTTCCATATCGCGTTTTCACCATGATTACAGCATTGAGCGTGATGAGCATGCATACAGTAGGACAGCAGGTAACGAAGCCCTAGGCCATGAGTCGTCAGAAGTAGTTTACGACCTTGGCTTTTCCTGTGAGGAAAGACACGTTAGTGACGGAACAAAATCGAGTTGCCGGGTGATTTACCTTCTTCTCCTTCCAGAGGGCAAGAAGACCCACACCGGATACCTTCACGACCTTGAATCGCACACCCGGAATATCACCCTTGGCCTTGCCACTACGACCGAAACCAGAAATCAGGACTTCATCGTTCTCGTCGACGAAGTTCAGGCAACCATCGTTCTGCACAGTGGTCAACTCGAAGTGCCCAAAGCGGGAGTAATGACTACAACTTACGGGCACGAAGGCAGTGACCTTTTTGCCGTTCTTGATCAGCTGAAC
>Ga0307513_10005179_pt1 | contig 17274 bp, 15 predicted proteins | sample 15_EM_MG_FD_202174 | JGI IMG/M metagenome (GOLD analysis project Ga0307513, IMG submission 202174) | Populus trichocarpa ectomycorrhiza microbial communities from riparian zone in the Pacific Northwest, United States - 15_EM | ecosystem: Host-associated > Plants > Roots > Unclassified | place... | reverse complement strand
GCCCCCCCCCCCCCCCCCCCCCCCGCCCCCCCCCCCCCCCCCCCCCCCCCCCCCCCCCCACGCCACGATGGCCGGGGCTGGCATTTGGGGCACTCGATTTCAGATCCAATTTTCGTGATTTCCATAATAATATTTATATACCTCAATCAAGTATAATACCATAAGTTGAAGAAAATCAGCAGTCGCCAAGCCTTTGTCATTAAATTACCGGTATGTTAACACCACCCAGGGCTCCCCGTGCGGATTCTCTACTCTTCATCCTCTCCTTCGACACATTCTCGAGACTTATCACCCGATCCACCACCTCCTTCATCAGGTCCTCCGCCAGTTTTCCCCCGCACCTCATCAGTGAACTGAATTCCTCCTTCATCTCTTTGATGTGCATCGCAGCGCATGACGAAATCGTGTTTTGTAGGTCGTGCATTTTGTGGTCGTCGATCAAGGTCACGTTGCCGTGCTCGTAGACATACAGGAGTAGATCGCTCAGGTTGCTTGCGAACCGGGGGCGGACCGATGCCTTGGCTGCCTGGTCAAGTGCTTTGCGAAGGCGGCTGAGACATAAGAGTGTAAGCGGGCTTCGTCCCTGGTGTTGAGCGAGGATGTAGAGTTCCGCGTGGGCAAGGAGTACCGCCCCGTAATCCAAACCGCCCGGATGTTCCGATGACCCAGAGCCGCCTTTGTCGTCGTCGCCCTCGGTGTCGCTGTCTTCGCCATCTTCGTATTCGGGGTCGTCGTCGTCGTCGTCGTCGTCGTCGTCGTCTCTGCTGGACTCGTATGCGCTAACTGTGTCTTCGGTGTCGTCGTCGTCTTTAGTGTTGGAGTCGCTGAGATCATGGTAGTCCTGGGGGATAACCCGATAGTTCACGCACCGACACCCGCGAAGGTAGTCCGTTCTGGGGTGGCAAACACTGTCGGCGTACTCGTCGTGGTCGTCGACGCTGCTCGTAGGTGTAGCTAATGGCACTTTAACCGGTTTCGGAAAACTATAGTCGCCCTGATAGCAATACTCCAGAAACCGTTCCACCGTAGAGGTCTTGAAACTATCCCACGGGACGTCCGGGCAGACGCCGCGTCCCGAGTCAAGTATATCGGCGTGAACGTAAAGTGTTGTCCCCTCCACTGTCTCGAGCTGTACCACCCTGCCCCTAAAGTGTCTGTTTTTTGTTTGTTTGTTTGGCCATGGTTAGCATCCGCCATCTCGATTGGCTCGGCAGAGAAGAGGAGAGAGAGAGAGGGGAGGGGGGCCAACCTGACGATCTCAGGCCTCCCCATTATGCGGTAGAGCCTTGCTAGTGATGGGCGTTTTCTGGTCGATTCTAAGTATCCGAAAGTGACGTTTGGCGGTAGGCAAGGCTGGCTTTTGTCTACTAGACAGAGTCGCACTATCCCTGATGATGATGGTGGTGGTGGTGATGGGGGTGTTGGTGGTGGTGGTGGCGGCGGCGGCGGAGGCCTTAAGTCAAGAACTCGGTTGACAAGTCTTGAGTGCTACGTTTTACGTCAGCCAATCATTGGCTCGTGTTCATCGGCGATCTGGGAGGGGGTGGGGTTGCTAATACACCTTGATAGGGTATTTCTCTCTCTCTTTTTTCACCGATCCTAGGAGCCCTCTCACTCGTGAGATCTCTAGACTCGTTGTCCCCAACATCACCCGGGGCAACTAATTTATCTTCCGTCACAGCTTTCACTACTTAGGGCGGTTGCCAAGAAAATCAAGCCTAGTTCTGCCTTCATAATAACTCACTCGACATTTCTTCCAATTGTTCTAGCCGGACTCAGGGTCGGAACAAATTCTTAATTTCGCAAGTGATTTGATAGAACCATCTTACTTTGTGGATGGGATTATCAATGCAGAATCTTGGCTTTCTCTCCGAAGAATTTCCCTAGTTCTGGGCATTGTGTTAGTCCTTATAGCACCGCCATAGGAGCTAGAACATTAGACAGATCCGATGCAATAGTGGCAAATACCTAGGTGTGAGATGTTTTTTACTATCAAAACCCTAGGCGGCGAGCCTCAGGAGTTCCCTCTCTACTAATGTTTAGGGAAAAATATATTTAATTTAGGCGCATACCACGGGTGCTCCTAGAGAAAAAGTCCTGCGTAGCTGTCGATGAAGGAGCGAAACCAAAGAAAAGAAATCGACTAAGGAAGCATTGAGGGACATTCTCCCGGTCACAGGTTGGCTTTTGCGGGAACTGATTGAGAGGTATCACTCTGAGGATTAGTGGAACGGGGGTATCGCTCTGAACAGGGCTAGGATAATGAGGAATAATTTAATGAATATACATTATAAGAGAAAGAATCCTCGAGGGGCCCGGTGGCTTGTCCCTATGTATCTGTATGGCAGTTATAATCCTTGGAAAAGATTATTTGCCATAGGATTCTGCCCTAAGAGATACAGTGGCTTCCATTCCGCTTCCTGGGCTTCTCCTCCGACTGATCCTCGTCCACGTGCCAAAAGCGGGATGGTATGATAGTGTCAGGAAGACCGTATGAATTGCTGCTGACCTATTAACAAGCCAAGACCCCCTGCCCAGGATAGAGAGATAGAGGTAGGCCTAATATTAGGCAGGCTGCCTTACCTAGCGGCGAGGTGGCACTTTGGTGGGGTAATAAGGTTGGAAATGGTTTAAGTAATTTATCATAACAAGATTGTGCAATAGGCAGTTTGCGCTGGGAGACCTAGGTGGCAGGAAAACAGGTTATTTTCTGTTAACTTAAAGGTCTTGGACACCAAGGTGGGTAGCGAGACCTGGAAGAAGTGTAAAATAGGGCTTTTCAGACCTGAAGATATCCGATCGCTACAGAACAACAAGTCAGCAGCAGCAAGTACGGCTCTCTTTTTACGTTTTGCAAGAAGATTTTTAGTGATGATAATACTGGGCATTTGGTAGTAGATTATCACCTGTTCTATGGCAGACAGTATGGTTAGTACATACCCAACCTGTGTAGCTGGAGATCCTAATTTGAGCCGGGAACGAATTTGAGGGAATGCCATATTACCCTACTCAATACCCCATTGTCTAGCTACTAGGCTACCTACGCCTATTGCGCAAACTCATTTTTCCACCTAGGTCCATTTCCTATTAACCGCCGCCTAGGTCCCGGTGCGCAAACCCTTTAATAAAGGCATGAGGGGGGGGAAACGGAATATGCAAGGGGAAATAGGTGAGTGTTTACTCTCCTTGGATCTTTAAAGAAGTTCCTCTACTTACACCCTCTCCTTTAAAACACTAGCGCGCTCTCACTGGATGATAAGGTGGTTGTGTTGAAGCCTAAAGAAAGCACTAAAGAATGAAGGGGTGGAAGTGCAATCACAATAGGGTCTATCCGCAGCGGAACATGGAAGAATGATGGACTAGATGGCTACTCCGTCTATCTGCCAGCTAAGGGCAGGCCGGGATGTATTTATCTCTTTCTAACTGGCGACTCCAAAGACCCCCGAAATTCAACGAACGATAAAGAAACACACTGAGCTGACAAATCCTGATGCCTAAGGCCTATGCCCTATACTGAGTACCCTATGCCTGATGACATATGTAATGAAAGAAACATCAAGAAATCGAGTGCCCGACACCTAATGCCCCACGGCAATAGATAATATGATATCAACAAATCCAAATCCAAAATCCTACGCCCAGTGGCATAGCGTGTTGAAGCAACAATCCACTGCTGTGTGCGCACTCACCGCACACCCCAAAACCAAATGCCCTGTAACCGCATCTCTCCAAACTATATGACCATATAGTCCCATAGCCTCATAGCCGCATGCCGTATAGGCAATCCAGCAGGTTGGGCACGCGACGGTCTGGCACTGTGTGGGGGGTCAACAAATTGTGGTCCACACAGAATGGGGAAAGGAGGAATTACCAAGTTATGGGGATTGCGTCCAGCGCTATTTCCAGTATTGTGGGGGACTAGTCTGAGCCGAAGCACTATACGATAAGATCTCTATATGCTGCTCCATTGAACTCTAAATGGTCGGGGCTTGCCTTTTATTCTTCTTCTTTGTTTTCTCGTTCTGTGCTGGCTTGCACTGGGCGTGCTCGGTCTTTAAAGCTTCGCATTTTCTCTGGTCCTGTATACATATATTACTAATTTTGGCAATAGTCTTATCCTTGTCGATGAGACTCTTCTCGGTGTCGGCAATGATCCTATCCTTGGCGGCAAGACTCTGATAGGTGCTATCGATAAGCTTATTCTTCTCTATAAGGCTCTTCTCGGTGTCGGCAATGATCCTATCCTTGACGGCAAGACTCTGATGGGTGCTAGCAATAAGCTGATTCTTCTCGATAAGGCTTCGATTGGTGTCGACAATAATTTTATCCTTGTCTTTAAGACACTGATCACTCATGGCAAGATTATTGGTGACTACGGCCAGAACGTCTTTTGCTAATTGTCCCTCCCCGCTGATTAGATCAGAGCACGGCGCCCTAAGAAGCCAGCCTTTAGTCGATGCCAAGAATCCGGAAACTGTTTTTTGTAATTCCATCCATACGCCATCATTGCCGCTACAGCAGGGATTGTATGAGAATCGAGTTAATGAGCGCATGTTTTCTATGAATATGGATTCCTTAGTCGTGTCTTGTGCCTCTTTCATAGCCGCCATGAGCCTTTCAAGGCACATGCTTGCGAGAGGGTGTATCTCGCAGTGTCTGGAGAGTATGAATAACCTAGCGTGGGTGAGGAAAACATTTTCGTAGTTAAGAGGTTTGCGGTCTGAGGGGGTGGTGGATTAGCATTAACTTGTCCAATAGTATAGTATGGTAAGTTTTCCTCACGTCTCTCCTGGCCTGTGCTGCTAGCATCCCAACCAACCTCCGAATGAGCAGCGCCCCAAATACTCCCTAGGGGTGCGTCCCAAGCTTCACAGGCATCTGACAGGGTAATTACCGCCGATGGAGAAATGTAGTCGCCCTGGTAAAGGTATTCGGCAAAACTCGTAACCGTAGCGCTGGGGAAACAAGACCATCCACATTTTCCGAAAGCCGCGATCTCTCCATTGAGCAGTGCTCTATGCACATAAACCTTCCCCTCGTCCGCAGCTTCTAGAACTACCATCTTTGTTCCGAGAGCACTGTCTCCAGTTAAGTTAGTGATGCTTTTTGTGGGAAAGCAAACTCATTTGTTTGGCAGGATAGGATGAACCTAAAGATGTTTGGAATTGCCATGATGCAGCCAAGCTGGTGGATTCGTTCTTTGCTTCGTGGCCCCGGTATGATAATTTACTCCCTCCCAGGCTCGGGTAAGGTATGCTGTGCGAACCTGGGCTTGGTAAAGTGGAGGAGGAGGAGGAGGAGGAGGAGGAGGAGGCAGGTTAAATGAGTTGTTGCTGAGCAGTACTATACGGCAGCCGGAACTGGGGTGTCTGGGACGGAATACTGAGCCGGATGCCTAACTTGTAGTAATGCAACTTTGCCGCAGCACCCGGGTACCGTCATCCGGGTGTGGGGTGCCGCGGGCAGATCGCGGGCAGATCGCTGCGAGTCTCACCGTGCTGCACTGGGTTGGTGATTTACGTTCCTCGTAGGGGATTCTCCTCTGGGTGGGCACGACTAGATTTGGTGATTTATGCGCGGTGATCCTTGGAGGAAAATTAAGTTATGGTGCCGATCAATGGAAAGAGATACCAACATCTGGGGCGCGCTGCAACCTGACCTAGGTTTCTAGCAAGCCCAACGTCCTTAACACTCTGTAGGGATTGTATGATTTTGGTGACAAAATTTGGGGCCCCCCATTTTACACGAAAAACGGGCACTTTCATCTGGGGAGATCCCGGCCTTGTCGCTTTGCAAAAAAAATCCTAAAATTCCCTGGAGCCTTTAGAACCATCTAGATATTATCATTATATGTGACAAAATCTGTTAATTAGTGCCGGTGGTGTAATTCTAGAAATAGTGATGGTGGGCTGAGGGGGTTCTGATCTTATGAGTTTCTTATACAAAGGGTACATTGCAGCAGTATCCAGCAGTGACCCCGAACTCTAGGCTCTCATGGCGGAGTGGGAAACTTTTAATAATTTCTACATAATATCATACCTGGAAAGTTGGATGAGTTAGGAGTGCTCAAAACTAGCCATTATTGGTGTAAAGTGAGGGCGGGGGCCACGAATTTTGTTACCAAGATCGTACTTACTTAGTGATAGAAACGCGCTTTCGTTTGTCCTCTCTCCAGACATCCTCTATCAAGGGAATTTGTTACTCTAGAGGAATATGAATCGGGGGAGACAGGAGCTATACTTTGAGTAGTGTAAGGAAGTCGACTTTCTCGATGGGCATGTTAATTCAAAGCCAGAATCCTCAGGGGTTCCTTCTTTGTGTTTAGGAGGGGCAGGTGTTTAATTTAGGCTCACACCAAAGTTATCAATGGAAAAACAGGCCCTAAGTAGCTACCGATAAAGAAGGAAAACCAAAGAAAAGAAAGCTGCCATTGAAGCTCCGAGAGACACGATAGGGTTGTGCTTGCCGGGGGCGGCTTTTATAGGAATTAATTGAGAGGAATGGCTTATAAATTAGTGAACCAGTAATACCGCTCTGAACAGGGTTGCAATGGTGAGGAATAATTTAGTCCGAGTCAATGTGCTGTACTGTACATTATAAGAGAAAGAATCCTCAAGTGCCACGATAGCTTGCCCCTGCTACTGGGAGATGGCCCCTGTACTAAACATTTATTGCTCTTTTATAGAACTAAAGGCCCCCCTTGGGTCGAGCTTTACGTTTCTAAAGGATAAAAACTAATGCCGGATCACGGTGGCAGTTTGGAGCTTTATAGAGAATGGTATTAGTGGGATGGGATGCTCCGAGGGCTAACGTCGAGAAGTATTGGTAGGGAAGAGCTATCATTCAGCATCGTCTGGGAAGGGAGGGGGTACTATAACAGGATTGTGAGATATTTTATCATCTAGCTTGGTGCGAATGGTATCCAGACATCCCCTAGCAGCCACAAAGGCTAAGGCAACCTTAAGTTGTAATTCTGCTAACTCTAGCATAAACATTCTAGGTAAGATCTTTGTGGCTAGCCTGAGATTTAATGCATCCTTTCCATTAGTGACACTGGGTACTATCGAATTACCAGGTGATGGAGCCGCGATTGTGTTCGGGGTGGTTTAAGCGCGATTGTGAGCTTTGTGGTGGTTGATGCGAGGCTGGAAAGTCTTGCGTGCTCTCAGTATCCAGTGGCTATGAAGAAGTAAAGCTCTTGGTTTGGATCGAAAGAGAGCAGGTGAGGCATCGTGGGATTTTATTCCTCATGTTAAGATTGGCTTGCTTCTGTATCGTACTATTTATCCATTATTTGCCAGGGTTGAGGCTTCCGCCATTCCGCTTCTTGGCCTCCCTTCGGCCCGGGCCTCATCCACGCACTGATTACGGAATAATAGGGAGCCATGAAGGCCGTGTGAATCACGGCCGGCTACTAAAGAGCCAAGAACCCCTGCGTCAGAGAGGGGCCGGGTCCAACACCAGGAAGACTGCCTTACCCGGAGATGTGCTGCTAATAAGGTGAAACACTTGATAAGGTCTGGAAATGGTTTAAGTAACAAAGACTGACACAGGGGGGATAGAAGAAATATGTAAAAGGAATCAGGTTCGTGGTTTTTGAATTCTTAAAGAAGTTCCTCCGCCCCCCCCTATCCCTTGGAACACTAACGCATGCTCCCGGTATGATAAAAATTTAATGGTGATTGTGTTGGAGACTATAAAGTTGGAGGGGTGAAAGTGCAATCAAGGCAGGCTCTATGCGCATATAGAATGGAAGAATAACGAACTGGATCGCTTTTTCGTCTTCTGCTAGCTAGGGACAGGCCAGGAGACATACACCTCCGTCCAGCTAGCAACTCCAAAACCACCGAAACTCAACGAACGATAAAGAAACACACTGAGCTGACAAATCCTGATGCCTAAAGCCTATGCCCTGTACTGACTACGCTATGCGTAACGACATAGGGTATGGAGGAAACACCAGGAAACCAAGTACCCGACACCTAATGTCCGACGGCAATAGATATGATAATATTATGGTATCATATGATATCAACAAATCCAAATCCAAAATCCTACGCCCAGTGGCATAGCGTGTTGAAGCAACAATCCACTGCTGGGTGCGCACTTGCCACACACCCAAAAACCAAATACCCTGTAACCGCATGTCTCCAAACTATATGACCATATAGTCCCCGTAGTCTCGTAGCCGCATGTCGTATAGGCAATCCAGCAGGTTGGGCACGCGACGGGCTGGCACTATGTGGGGGGTCAACAAATTGTGGCCCACACAGAACGGGGAAAGGAGGAATTACCAAGTCATCGGGATTGCGTCCAGCGCTATTTCCAGTATTGTGGGGGACTAGTCTGGACCGAAGCACTGTACGATAAGATCTCTATATGCTACTCCAGTGAAATCTAAATGGTCGGGGCTTGCCTTTTCTTCTTCCGCTTCTTCTTCTTTGTTTTCTCATTCTGTTCTGGATTGCACCTTGCGGGCTCGGTCTTTAAGGCTTTGCATTTTCCCTCGGCCTCCATGCAAGTCCTCTTGATATCGGCAATAATCTTATCTTTTTCAACAAGACTCCTATTGGCCTCGGAAATAGCCTTATTCTTGTCGATAAGACGCTCATTGGTCTCGGCAATAATCTTATCCTTGTCGATAAGACACTGATCGGCCGTGACAAGAAGATTGGCGACTGCGGCCAAAACGTCTTTTGCTAATTGTCTCTCCCCGCTGATTAGATCAGAGCACGGCGCCCTAAGAAGCCAGCCTTTATTCGATGCCAAGAATCCGGAAACTGTTTTTTGTAATTCCATCCATACGCCATCATTGCCACTACAGCAGGGATTGTACGAGAATTGAATTAATGCGTGCATGTTTTCTATGAATATGGATTCCTTAGTCGTGTCTTGTGCCTCTTTCATAGCCGCCACGAGTCTTTTGAGGCACATGCTTGCGAGAGGGAGTTCCTCGCGTTTTCGGGAGAGTATGAATAACCTAGCGTGGGTGAGGAAAACATTTTCGTAGTCAAGAGATTTGTGGGCTGAGAGGGCGGTGGATTAGCATTAACTTGTCCAATAGCATAGCATGGTAAAGTTTCCTCACGTCTCTCCTGGCCTGTGCTGCTAGCGTGCCAACCAATCTCCGGAAGAGTCGCACCCCAACTGGTCCCTGGGGGTGTAGTCCAAGTGCCTTCAGAGGCACCTGAACTGGCAACCAGCGCTACTGGGGGAGTGTAGTCTCCCTGATAGAGGTATTCGACAAAACTCGTAATCGTAGCGCTGGGGAAACAACCCCATCCACGTGCGACCTTACCGTTGAGTAGTTTTTTATGCACATAAACCTTCCCCTGGTCCGCACCTTGTAGAAGCACCGTCTTTGTTCCGAGAGCACTGTCTCCAGTTAAGTTAGTGATGCTTTTGTGGGAAAGCAAACTTGTTTGGCAGGATAAGATGAACCTAAGGATGTTTGGCATTGTTGTGAAGCAGCCGAGCTGGTGGATTCGTTCTTTGCTTCGTGGCTTGGTATGATGATTTATTCTCTCCCAGGCTCGGGTAAGCTATGCTATGCGAACTTGGGCTTGGTAAAGTGGAGGAGGAGGAGGAGGAGGAGGAGGTAGGTTAAATGAGTTGTTGCTGAACAGTACTGGGGTAGGGACGAAAAAATCGGAAAAACTTATGGTGGCAAAACAGGGAAGAGGGGGATGATCGATGTGGCGGCGGGTGAAAAGCGATCAGGTCACGAAACATCTTAAACCCAGGTTGTTGCATAGAGTGACAGGATGACCGCCTACGGTAGTGTCTCTTCAGAGTTGGTCTGGGCTGGCTGTGCAAACAATGGTCAGGTTTAGACTACGGAATAGCAAGGTACAAGTACCATTATTTGTTCCCTAAATCATCATCCGGCTTTCTGATGTCGGCCAAGCCCGATTTCTTTCCAAAGTGCTTTCCTCGTTGCTTCACTCCCCAGATAATCTTGCTAATCCTTTTTTCCGATTTTTTCGTCCATACCCTAGTACTATACGGCAGCCAGAACTGGGATATATGGGACGGAACACCGAGACTGATGCCTAACTTGTAGCAGTGCAACTTTGCCGCAGCACCCGGGTACCGTCATCCCGGTGCGGGGTGCCGCGGGCAGATCGCGGGCAGATCGCTGCGAGTCTCACCGTGCTGCACTGGGCTGGTGATTTACGTTCCTCGTAGGGGATTCTCCTCTGGGTGGGCACGACTAGATTTGGTGATTTATGCGGTGATCCTTGGAGGAAAATTAAGTTATGGTGCCGATCAATGGAAAGAGATATCAACACCTGGAGCGCGCCGCAACCTGACCTAGGTTTCTCGCAAGCCCAACGTCCTTAACACTCTGTAGGGATTGTATGATTTTGGTGGGGCCCCCCATTTGACACGAAAAACGGGCACTTTCATCTGGGGAGATCCCGGCCTTGTCGCTTTGCAAAAAAAATCCTAAAATTCCCTGGAGCCTTTGGAACCATCTAGATATTATCATTTATATGTGACAAGATCTGTTAATTAGTGCCGGTGGTGTAATTCTAGAAATAATGATGGTGGGCGGAGGGGGTTCTGATCTTATGAGTTTCTTATACAAAGGGTACATTGCAGCAGTATCCAGCAGTGGCCCCAAACTTTAGGCCCTCATGGCGGAGTGGGAAATATTTGGTAACTTCCATATACCCAGAAAGTTGGATGAGTTAGGAGTGCTCAAAACTAGCCATTATTAGTGTAAAGTGGGGGCGGGGGCCACGAATTTTGTTACTAAGATCGTACTTAGCTGGTGATAGAGACGCGCTTTCGTTTGTCCTCTCTCCGAGTATCCCCTACCATGGGAGTTTGTAACTAAAGGAGCAAGTATCAGGGGAGACAGGAGCTATACCCTGGGCGGTGAAGCAACCAGCTTTCTCTGTGGACATGTTAATTCAAAGCGAGAAGTCTTAGATATTTCATTATTTATGTTTAGGAGAAGCAGACATTCAATTCGGGTTCATACCAAGGTTATCAATGGAGAAACAGGTCCTGAGTAATTGCGGGTGAGGAGGCAAAACTAGAGAGAGGAAAGCGACCATTGGAGCCCTAAGGGAGAGGATGGAAGTCTACTAGCTAGGGGGCGGCTTTTATAGGAATTAATGGAAAGTGATGACTTATAAGGTTAGTGGAACACTGATATCTCTCCGAAAAGGGTTGCAATGGCGAGGAATAATTTAGTCAATGTACTGTACATTGTGAGAGAAAGAATCCTCAAGGGCAACGATGCCTTGCCCCTGCCACGAGGTGACGATCATGCTGAACATTTATTGCTCTCCTGTGGAACTTGGTGGAGGCCTGGGACTTCTAGCCGTGCGCAGGGGAAACTGTCGCCACAGAAGCACCGCTATCAAGCTGTCGTGGGGCGAGCGCCGTGAGAAAAGTTAGGACAAAGAGCGTGGTAGGAAGACCGATAGATGTGTTCGTGTTCAGTGGAAGTGACGATGTAAAGAGAAGGAACGCAACTCTAGAATTGACAAATCCTGATCCCTAGCGATCTCAGGTGATCTTGAGCCATCCTGATATCTCATGGTCCTCAATGATCCCTAAAGCCTATTCCATATACTGACTACCCTATGCCTAATGACATAAGTTATGAAAGGAACATCATGAAACAAAATACATACCCGATTCCTAATGCTCGATGGAAACGAATATCAAAAAAACCGAAAAACCGAAAACTTGTGCTTGGCGGTATAGGATGTGAAAGCAATGATTCACTACTGTGTGCTCACTCACGTCACACCTCAATACCAAATGCCCGAGACCATACATCTCCTAACTATATACATAATCATACAGTCGCATAGCCGCATAACCGCATGCATTACAGGCAATTCAACATGTTGGACATATGGCGAGCCGGCACTATATGGGAGGTCAACAAACTGCAACCCACGCAGAATGGGAAAGGGGGGAATCACTGAGTTATGGGGATTGTATATAGTGCCCTTTCCCGTATTATGGGAGGCTAGTTGGGGCTAAAGCATTATACGATAAGTGTTGATCCCTTTATGCTTCTTCCCTGAAATCTAAATGGTCAGGGCTTGCCTTTTCTTCTTTTTCTTCTTTTTCTTTGTTTTCTCCTGTGCTGACTTGAACTGCGCGAGCTCGGTCTTTAAAGCTTCGCATTTTCCCTCGGCCTCCATGCAAGTCCTCTTGGTATCGGCAATAATCTTATCTTTTCCAACAAGACTCCTATTGGTCTCGGATATAGCCTTATTCTTGTCGATAAGACGTTCATTGGTGTCGGCAATAATCTTATCCTTGTCGATAAGACACTGATCGGCCATGACAAGAAGATTGGTGACTGTGGCCAAAACGTCTTTTGCTAATTGTCCTTCCCCGCTGATTAGATCAGAGCACGGCGCCCTAAGAAGCCAGCCTTTATTCGATGCCAAGAATCCAGAAACTGTTTTTTGTAATTCCACCCACACGCCATCATTGCCACTACAGCAGGGATTGTACGAGAATTGAATCAGCACGTGCATGTTTTTCATGAATATGGATTCCTTAGTCGTGTCTTGTGCTTCTTTCATAGCCTCCATGAGTCTTTTGAGGCACATGCTTGCGAGAGGGAGTTCCTCGCGTTTTCGGGAGAGTATGAATAACCTAGCGTGGGTGAGGAAAACATTTTCGTAATTAAGAGGTTTGCGGTCTGAGGGGGTGGTGGATTAGCATTAACTTGTCCAATAGCATAGCATGGTAAGTTAAAGTTTCCTCACGTCTCTCCTGGTCTGTGCTGCTAGCATCCCAACCAACCTCCGAAAGAGTAGCACCCGAACTGGTCCCTGGGGGTGTAGTCCAAGTGCTTTCAGAGGCACCTGAACTGGCAACCAGCGCTACTGGGGGAGTGTAGTCTCCCTGATAGAGGTATTCGACAAAACTCGTAATCGTAGCGCTGGGGAAACAACCCCATCCACGTGCGACCTTACCGTGGAGTAGTGTTTTATGCACATGAACCTTCCCCTGGTCCGCACCTTGTAGAAGTACCATCTTTGTTCCAAGGGCACTGTCGCCAGTTAAGTTAGTAGCGCTTTTTGTGGGAAAGAAGGCTTTTTTGTTTGGCAGGGTAGGATGAACCTAAAGATATTTGGCATTGCCATGATGCAGCTGGGCCGGACTTGTTCCCTGCTTCACGGCCTTGGTATGATAGTTTGTTCGTCTTTCCCCGACTCGAGTAAGCTATGTTATGCAGATTAGGGCTCGGTAGGGTAGAGGAGGGGGCGATTAAATGAATTGCGCAGAACTGGGGTGCATGAACCACAGCATCGGAACTGGGGGCCTAGCTTGTGGCGGTGCAGCTTTGCTGTAGTTAGCGTTGTTGGCACTTGAAGTGCCTTGTGCCATGCTAATGTACTCCAGCACCTTGCACGGCTCTACGAAATGTCAGAATGTGGTGAGATTAGCTGATGGCATTACTTGGTACAACTCAATTATTGTAGGCTGGTTTCTATTATTGGAGGAGCACAGTGAGAACTCAAAAGGATGGGAAATGGGCAATATTCAATATGAATTGGGCTTGTAGATAGTTTCCTTGTTTTTTCTTCTTAAAGTCATTTTATTTGTACTCGGGTACATGTATTCCCTGGGCACTGCATACTGCATTTTCTGGTTAAACTCGTTCTCGCGCTAAGAGGTCAGAATAAGGTGCGAGTCAGAATTTTTCACAAAGTAACCCTTCCAGGTTAGTTGTTTCCCCCAGATAGATAGCAAAAGTCTCAAAATTAACACCCCATGGTACAAGTAAGTATCTATGAAAATCCTTCCCCTAAAGGCAACTCTCTGGCCGGGGAAGCTCTTGTACAATATTTCGCCACAGTTTCTTTTGACGTCTTAGCGAGAAAACGAGCTTAACCAGAAAATGCGGGTAGTGCCGTGCCAACCACATCGATTTGAGGGGTTGTGCCATGGCACAAACTCTAGCGACCTAGTGCCAACAAGGCAAGCTGGGGTACTACCATCCATAAAAAGCTACGGTGTCTGGTGTGGAGTGCCGCGACGATTTGCAAGGATTGAGACTTCCCCTATCCCGCCTACTACCGGTAGGCCTCTCTTTGGACTATCTCTCATCCACAGACTGAACTTGGGGCGGAGAGTCACGAAGGCCGTATGAATCACTGCCATCCTACTAAAGGGCGAAGACCTTAGGAGAGAGGGCGCGACACTACTGATAAGATAAAGCATTTGGTAAGGTTGTGAAATGGGTTAAGTAACAAAGACTGACGTAATAAAAATATAAGGAGAAACAAGAAATATGTAAGTGGAATAAGGTGTGTGTTTGTTCTCCGAATCTTCAAAGAGTCTCCCCTGTCTACCCCATCTCCTTTAGAGCACTAACGCGCTCTCGCTATCTGGTAGAGTGGCTAGGCCTACGGCAGCTGAACCATACAGGAGGTCAACAAATTGCCACCTAGGTGGAGTGGGGGAGGGAGGAATTGCAGAGTGGCGGGGGTTGTATACACTGCCTTTTCTTGTATCATGGAAGACGAATTGGAGCTGAAGCACCATATGATAAGCATTGGTCTCTTTCACCGAAATCTAAATTTTCGGGAGGTGCCTTTTCTTCTTTCACCACTCGCCCCGTGCGATCTCAGCCTTTAAAGCCTCATATTTTCTCTCGGCCTCCATACGGAGCTTATCCGTATCGATAGAGAGATTGATGAGCGCGGTCACAAGGCCTTTCGTCAATTGCTCTTCGTCGATCAGTGAGGATCCCGGCACCTTGAGAAGCCAGCCTTTCCGCGACGCCAAGAATCCGCACACTGCTTTTTGTAAGTCCTCCCATACACCAGGGCTACCACTATTCTGACAGCATGGATGGTACGAGTATTTGATTAATTCGCGGATGTTTTTCACGAATATTAATTCCTCTGAAACATCCTGTGCCTCCACTATAGTCTCCCCGAGCCTTTTGAGGCACAAGCTTGCGAGAGAGGGCACATTGCGGTATCGAGAGAGTATGAATAGCTGAGCATGTGAGAGCATAGCCTCCTCGTAGTCATTGGAGAATAGAACTAACTCGCTTGGCGAGCATGTGCATTAGCATTAACCCATCCACTATAGCACAGCATGGCAAGATCTACTCATGTCTCTCCTCGCCTGCACTGCTAGAGGCATCAAAACTGAGACTGCTGGTGGATCAGTGTAGTCACCCTGGTAAAGGTATTCGACGAAATTCTTCACAGTATCCCTGGGGAAACAAGACCATTTACATGCCCCAACACTTGCGATCTCATCGCCGAGAAGTGCTGTATGCACATAAACCTTCTCCTGGGATGCAGCTCGTAAAACTACCATCTTTGTTCCGAGAGCACTGTCACCAGTTAGTGGTGCACTTTTGGCAGAAAAAAGAAGGTTCAACAAGATGGGATGAACGAACCTAGAGATATCTGGCCTCTCCATAGCGCAGTAGGGCCGGCAGGCTCGTTTTTTGCCCCGTGGCTTTGGTATTATAATTAGGCTATGCAATTGCGAGTTTGGGCTCGGTAAGGTAGAGGAGGAGGAGATAGGTTAAACGAGTTATGCAGAACTGTACGGTGCTGTACGGTGGGTTAGAAGTGGGGTGTATGAAACGGAGTACGGTAAAAACTCTTGTCCTTCGCTATCTCCGCAGGAGGCTGTACTTGTATATCCGAATCTACAGCCAAGAAGTCTTGAAAAGGGTTAGTGCTTTCCTATACGGGATAAGATCAGCCATCCGGACGTTGTTGGATCTCATTAACCGACACACGCAATTCTATTAACCTGTCAAACTAAACCTATTTTGGGCTGACGGAGATACCGAGTTTTTACGGTATCGAGACCGGAGGCCTAACTTGCGGCGGTGCAACTTTACCGCTGTGCCATTATCCACAAATGGCAACAATGTTTGGTGTGGGGTGCCGCGGGCGGGTCTTATTGTGGCACGTTTCTTGTACGAGTACTCGAGTAGGGATCTCACTCTTGGTGGTCACAACCAGATTTGGCATGATCTATTGATCATTGGAAAACATAGCATCTGGGGCCCGTTGCACCATGACCTACTTTGAGTGCAAGTCCAACGTCTATGGCTCGAGTACGGTACTCGAGTACACTATGTAAGGATTATTCTTGCCTGATGCTAAAATCCTCAGAGGCAGGCCCTCTCTCTGGATATTTCCTACCACTTATTTGTGACCCCAAAGGAAGGGTGCTAGGGCGATGGGAGCCATACCTTGGGCGGTCTGAGGCAGTCGACTTTATCGGTGGGCATTGTAATTCAACGCGAGAAGCCTCAGGGATTTCTTCTCTACTTATGTCTAGGAGAAAAGGCATTCGATTTAGGTTTATACCAAAGTTGTCAATAGAGAAAAGGCCTTAGATAGCAGCTATTGAAGAAGCGGGACTAAAGGACAGAGGTTGGCTGTTGAAACTCTGGGGAGAGTGCTATGGGACTCTGATAGCCAAAGATTGGCTTTTTTTGGGAAATAATTGAGAGGGATCACTTGTCAGGTTAGTAAATAGTGATCGCACCCCGAAGGGGGTTGCGAAAGCGAGGAACGATTCAGTCATTATAAGGACAGTCCCCTAACAAAAGTAGCTGGTTTCCAATTTGACACCAAAAATGCCGTTTTTCGGCTCATTGGAACTTGAACACCTGCTGATAGGTTGGGAAATGGCTTAAGTAACAAAGACTGACGTAGGGTAGTGAACTGAAGCGGCCAGTCCGTCAGTCTTCGGGTCCGGGTGGGATGGACTGCAGTACTCCCAATTGCCCGATGTTTGTAAAAACAACTGCTATTACATACCACCAAAATCCTGAGGCTCTGTTGAAAGGACAGGTTGAGGATGGCCAAAGAACTTTGCCATTTTTTTACTGCAACGTACTAGGTTGTGTGAGATATCTCCTTCGCCAGATCGCATACCGAGACGACTTGGTCTACGCGCCACGGCATGAATATGACTCCACCGGGCAGAGAATATATGCAGAAATGCATACGGTGGATTGGTGGTGGGACGTCCAGGTATAGCAACCCATCCGCTTCTGCTGGGACGTTCGCGGACTGATTATAGGAGACGCTTCCACCTGGTGCTACTGTTGTTCCAATGATTGGGATGCCGGATCAGACGAACCTCACCAACCTCTCGGGTGACAAGAAAGGGTGGCCTGTCTATATTACGATCGGAAATCTTCCATCGGCCAGGCGCAACAGCCCAGGTTCAATGGCTGTTCTGCTTCTCGCCTTATTGCCCATTCCTCCCAAACTCTCAAAGTCCTCCAAAGCCGAC
>Ga0307513_10005178_pt1 | contig 17276 bp, 15 predicted proteins | sample 15_EM_MG_FD_202174 | JGI IMG/M metagenome (GOLD analysis project Ga0307513, IMG submission 202174) | Populus trichocarpa ectomycorrhiza microbial communities from riparian zone in the Pacific Northwest, United States - 15_EM | ecosystem: Host-associated > Plants > Roots > Unclassified | place... | reverse complement strand
TAAAATCATTTTGTAAAACCATTTTCATAAACTTGTTTTGATGAAACAGAGAAATGCATTTTTAAAAGTGTTTTATAAAATGGATTAATAAAATGATTTTCAACTGGTAAAAATGATTTTATGGCTTCTCTTAGAAAGGTAAAACACATCAAATTAAACCTTTCTAAGAGAAGGGCCATAGGGGGTCACTGAAGTGGGAAGATCCCGCACAAGGGCATGTGATGCATGGCACGTCAGGTCGCGTCAACAACAAGCTCACCCCCATGGGCACACCTAGAGAATTATGTATTTTACGATGCCCGCTATATAGTAGTATAATATAGATAGAATATACCTTGTATCTCGCTGTTCAGATGTTGAAAAAAAGGGCGGTGGCACTTGGGTGGCACTGCGCTGCCCAGGGTACATAATTTCTTGAGGTGGAAAGAGTAAAATAAATGATGCTACCATAATAAATACGAACTCGCTATGTATGTGTAATATAAATAGAAAATACCTGGCTATCCGGATGTTAAATACATGGATGGTGGCACAATACTGCCCATGATCCATTCAATACATAATTTCTAGAGGTAGTTGAAAGAGTAACATAAATAACTTTACCATAATAAATACCAACTCTATAGAGTCAAAATTACCGTCAAGTTCTTTGAGAAGTATCCCTAACATCCCACCCCGGATTTTAACAGTAAGAGGGACTTGGAGGCGGACCCTGGAGAATTTTCTGTACCAGTGGCCACCCCATGATGAATACTCCTGACATTTCGCTATTATAGATACTATTTACTCACAATACTAAGGGGTCTACAGTGTACGCACAGGCAAAGAAGGCACATGCAAGTGCGCCAGCGATTGCCGCCATACAAAGTGCGGCGCACTTTCCAATAGTCAAATGGCCTCCAAAGAATTAGATTCCACAATTCATCATTCAATATTCAGTAGTCAGAAAGAAAGAAAAAGTATGGACGATACCATATTCAGTAATTAATTTACAATTGTCGATAGCCAATACAGATAGGTAGGTAGTTGTGCAAATATATGGACTTGGTAATGCTGGCCGCTGCTTCGCACGGCAATACGAGTCCCATTTTTTTAGCAACACAAAATACACCATCCCCTGAAGTTTGAAAATAAACACTTTGAGGGCTGCTCATCGTTAACCTGCAGTTGAGTCACTTGAGTGTTGAATGTTGACAACTTGAGGCCTGACCACTTGCAAACCACTTGCCTCACTGGTTCCTTGGGGTTGCCAGATAGTCCCTCGGCTATTTTAATATCTTCCCATCTCAAAGCACTCCAGGGCCCTTTGAAACACACTTTTGAATGGTCAATATATTACATAGAACTACTTATACAACATTATTCAAAGGTGTTTAAAGAAGTTATTATATTTAGTAATTTAATAACAATACCAATAACAATAATAACATAACTTATGTGTAAGAAAGTAGAGAAAGGCGAGCAGAGTGGCATGTTGCCCACACACTGCCCTGTCGACGCGGTGAGGAGGCCACCCCTCATTGTTATTGGGGGGTGGTAAACAAGGCAACGAAGTTACATGCTGTCCCAGAAGCCAGGGAAAACACTTGAACAGGGCGGAGTGTAAGTTTCACACTGCCCCATTGTTGATACTGCAGGAAGGATACCCCCCAACGTTCATACACCCCAAAGGTCCCGGCTCGCATTTGGATGCAAGGGAGGTGGTGGCAGTGGTAGATGTGTTGAAACAACCGAAAAAAACCACCTCCAGCTCGCGTTGGGACACGAGGGGAGGAGGTGGTGGTGGTGGCAGACGCATTGGAATGCCCAAAAAAACCACCTCCAGTTCGCGTTTGGATGCGAGGGAGGTGGTGGCAGAGGTGTTGATGGAACTGTTGAAGATATGATTGAGAGTGCAGTATACGCACACCGGAGTTTGATTCGTACCATGTGATCTGTTTGGTTTTTTCTCTTTTTTCGTCGTTCGTTAGATTCTTTACTTACTACAAGAATCTAACGGACACAGGTACGATATCTTCGTTAGATACTTTACTTACTACAAGAATCTAACAGACACAGTCTTTGTCTCCCTGCGCGAAATCTCTTTCAACAGGTTATGGGCCCCGTCGTGCTCTAGACAAATTACCACTGCAGCTCTGTTTAAGACTACGTCGCAGCTCCGAAGTTTGATACTACGTCGCAGCTCCTACCCGAAAACTTTTGCTCCATCCACTGTCGCAGCTCGAAACCCCACACATCATGGATGACACCACCCATCATTCTTCTCACTCTCCCCTTGTCAAACTCGGCGGCTCTGTCAAATATAGCGAGTGGGAAAAATCTATGTATGGACGCCTTCTCGCCACCGGCACCACTCGCATCCCCCTCGGAACAGAAGTCGCACCGACCCCGGACACGACGGCTGCCTCATTGGCAGCTGTCAACCTCTTCAATCAGAGAAGCGATCGCGCTGCCGGTGGGATCTATTTATGGCTCAACGAAGGCAACAAGACTCATGTCGACACAATACGTGATGATCCTGCTGCGATGTGGACCAAGCTCAAGGAAATCCACAGCAAATCTGCGCCGAATGCGCATTTCAACTCGCTCAGCGACCTCTTCAATATTCGCAAGAAAGATGACGAGTCACTTGTGGACCTTGCTACCAGAGCTGAGGGCCTTATGCAGCGAGTCAAAACTTTACACCTGATTGCATCCCCAACCTCCACATCCACATCCATGTCTCCCTCTCCCACTGCATACACACTCGAAACCCTTGACAAAGAACTGACAATTATGGCCATGATCCGCACCCTCCCTCGTGAGGAGTACAGCTCCTTCATCTCTTCCCTTCTTCTCCTCACAAATCTCACGAAAGCTGCTGTTCTTGAAGCCTTCTGCACTGAGGAAACCCAACGTCAAGGAGGAATTGAGGATGCGGCTACTGCAGCTGCTGCACGTATCATCACCTGCTACTTATGTGACGGTCCACATCCCATAAAGGACTGCCTGCAGTATGACGCTGCTCATTCACTCACCAAGGGAAAGGGAGGAGACAATGTGAGACCAGGACAAGGGAGCAGTGGAAGACGTCGTGGGGGTGGTGGGGCAGGTGGTGGGGCAAATTCTGCCAAGGTGGATCCAGGAAGGGTTGAAGAAGGGTGCGATGGTCCAGCTGTCAAAGCTGATGCCGCCGTTTGTCAATCCAGCTCCTCTTCCTCATCGTCCACTGATGACTGCTGGAATGCAGACTCTGGTGCCTCATCGTCTATGACCCCCCATCACAAATGGTTTTCAAGCAACTACAAGCCATGGAGAGTTCCCATCTACCTTGCTGATCATTCCACCATCTATTCTGTTGGGAAGGGTTCTGTTCTTTTTCAACCAAGTGGAAGGAGGAGAAATGAGGAGATCATGGAGCCAGTCGTTTTCACTGATGTCCTACATGTACCCATGCTTTCGAACAATCTACTGTCTATCCTCACCCTCACTACTTGCCATGATCTTGTTGTCGTCTTCAAAGGGCGCAAAGCTTTCTTCAATGATGCTGATCGCACCCTCCTTTTTACTGCTACCATTGATTCAACCACCACTGCTTATCTGGATGGCACAACCATATGCATCTCCCAGCCTGAGTGCTCAGCCTTAAAAGCCACAGTTGTTGCATCAGGAAAAGGCCACCTAGCTCTGGCTGTCTTTAGATGCTTTAGCTGTCCTAGACCATCCTGAGACATCCCAAGACATCCTAGGATGTTCTAGGATGTTCTAGGACAGCTAAAGCATCTAAAGACAGCCAGAGCTAGGTGGTCTTTTCCTGATGTGACAAGAATCTTGTACACCGTCACATGTGCCATCTTGGCCGTGACCGTGTTGATCAGTTGATTCGTGAAGACCTGGCGGAAGATCTTATCCTCACCTCACCATCTCCAATGGTTGAGCTATGTGAACCATGCATTTCCGGGAAGCAACACTGTGCACCATTCCCCAAAACTGCTGAGTGTGCAACTGGTCTTCTGGACCGTATCTTCAGTGATGTACATGGACCTATGCCTGTTGCAGGACATGGCACTGGTCACAAATACTGGGTCCCTTTCATTGACGACCACTCACGCTGGATGGAGGCATATGATATGCTAAAGAAAAGTGATGTTTTTGCATCTTTTAAACTTTTCAAAGCTCTCGTTGAATGGCAAACTGGTCGCAAGATCCGTTGTTTCCATAATGATGAAGGTGGTGAGTACAAGCTTGGAGCTCTTCTCAAATTTTGTGCAGATGAGGGCATCCACATTGAGTTTACTACTCGTGCCAGCCCACAACAAAATGGTGTTGCTGAACGTAGCAACCGTACTATGTCTGAAGCCATCACCTCGATGATAATGGAAGCGAATCTTCCTCCCAGCTTCTGGAACCATGCCCTCAGCACCTACCGCCACGTTCACAATCGCTGCCCAACTTCCGCTCTCCCCAGAGAAGTCACTCCATATGAAGTCTTCAAAGGCCGAAAACCGAAGATTGGTCATCTTCGCGTTTTTGGCTGTCATGCGTATGTTCTCATTGGGCATGATAAGTGCAAAAGTCTCCAAGGTCATACCATGAAAGGCATCTTTATTGGTTATCCTGATAACTATGCTGGGTGGAAGATATATATTCCAAGCACCAAGAAGACAGTGGTCTCTCAGGATGTTATTTTTGATGAATCTAGCTTTCCTGGCCTTTCTGAGAAGGGGATAGCCTCTTCAGATACTCCACATCCTGCTCAGTTCCCAGAACTAGGTGATATTGAGCCATATGATAGTGATGAACCCTCCATTTCTCTCCTTTCGCTGCCTCCAGTACCTTTGCCAGAAGTGGTGGGAGCTGTTCCTCCTCAAATGGTGCCCAATGTTCCTGCTCCTGCAGCCGAACCAGAACCAGCACCTCCAGCAGTTTCTGTTCCTCCTCCTTGTGAACCCCACCATCGTCAGGCACGTGGAGCAGCGTATCACCCCAATGCTGTATATTATGATGCTGTTCAGCGCCAAATTGCGAAGGCATCACCTCTTGCTCCACCTCCCATACCCCCCGGTGCTCCTCCCATGCCTCCTTTTAACCCACCTCCTGACCCTCTTCCACCGGTTGATGTTGACCAACCATTATGGGATATTGAAGTGTCTGATCTTGATCCCAGTGGGGAACGGGAAGTGGCCTTTCAGTTAAACACTGCCTCAACTGATGCCCTCATGCTTGCTGCCCATGCATATGTGGCCGCTGGTCTTGATTTTGGGGGTTTCAGTGCAATGTATGCCAGTGCTGCTGGTTTACAGGCCCAACATGCCTTCAAGGTGGAAGCGCATGATACCAATCCTTGTAACTTCAAGGAGGCCATGTCCTCTGAAAACACTGCACAGTGGTGGGAGGCAATGTGTGAGGAGATGAATGCCCTCAAAGGGAATGGAACTTGGCGTGTTGTCTATCTTCCTGCTGGGAAGAAGGCAATTGGCTCACGTTGGGTGTTCAAAGTCAAGCATTTGCCAGATGCTGCCATTGAATGCTTCAAGGCTCGCGTTGTCGCCCAGGGTTTTAGTCAGCGTCCAGGTGTCGACTTTGATGAGACTTTTGCTCCAACTGCACGATGGAATGCAGTACGCACAATTCTTGCCCTTGCTGCTGTTGACGACATGCACCTTGAGTCGGTTGATATTTCTTCAGCCTTCTTGAATGGTATTGTGGACGCAGAACTTTACCTTCGCTTCCCTGAAGGCTTTCCCCCAGACATCCCAGCTGATTTGGTCAAGCTCTCCGATGATGGAGAGCCTGTTGGCCTCCTTGATAAAGGTCTTTATGGTTTGAAGCAGGGCGCGTATTTGTGGCACAAAGAGATGCATAGGGTCTTCCTTCTCCTTGGTTTCACCAGGATTGATTCTGACCCCTGTGTTTATGTCTACATCCGTGACAATGTCCACATCATTATCCCTGTCCATGTCGACAACATGACCATTGCCTCCAAATCCCTCCCTGCCATCTTACATGTCATCTCCGAGCTCAAGAAGCACTTCAAATTACACCACCTTGGACCTACTACTGGTCTCCTTGGTGTACGACTTGCCCGCGATCGGCCAGCTCGGAAGCTCTGGATCGATCAGCGAGCATATGCTATTGATGTCCTCTCCCATTTTTCAATGCTTAATTGCAAAGCTGTCACAACACCTATGGACCCCAACATCAGGCTTAGCAAGAGTCAGTCCCCACAGACCCCAGAGGAGAAGGAGGAGATGCAGACTATCCCATACATTCAGGCGACTGGGGCACTTCTATATCTTGCACTGTGTACCCGGCCTGATATTGCTTATTCGGTGGGGGTTTTGTGCTGGTTCAATTCCAACCCTGGCCTTGCACATTGGAAAGCAGTCAAACACCTATTGCGTTATGTTCATGGCACATTGGATTATCGTATTGAATACTCTGCCTCTGCCGCCTCTTCATCCCCATCCCCTTTTCTTGCCTTCTCTGATGCAGACCATGGTGGAAACCTTGATAATGGGCGCTCAACTACAGGATCACTGATCACCATAGCGGGAGGTGCTGTGAGCTGGTCATCCCACCTTCAATTCATTGTTGCCCTTTCAACCACTGAGGCAGAATTTGTGGCAGCAAGTGAGACCGGGCGTGAGCTCTGTTGGCTACGCAACTTCCTTGCAGATATTGGCATGCCTCAGTTGAAGCCCTCATGCCTCAATATGGACAACCAATCTGCAATCTCAGTGTCCAAACACCCCGAGCACATGGGTCGCCTCAAGCACCTTGATCGTCACTGGTTCTGGCTTTGCCAAGCTGTTCATGATGGAAAAGTTGCACCAGCATTTATCCCATCCAAAGACATGGTTGCAGATCTCCTTACAAAAGCGCTTCCATGAGAAATGGTAGATCGACTTTGACAGATGATGGGAATTGTTGGTGAGCCTTCCCGAGAGGAACTCCAGTGATGCACTCCATCAGGTGGGAGTGTTGAAGATATGATTGAGAGTGCAGTATATGCACACCGGAGTTTGATTCGTACTATGTGATCCGTTTGGTTTTTTCTCTTTTTTCATCATTCATTAGATTCTTTACTTACTACAAGAATCTAATGGACACAGTCTTTGTTTCCCTGTGTGAAATCTCTTTCAACAGGAACGACCAAAAAAAACCACCTCCAACTCGCGTTTGGATGCGAGGGAGGTGGTGGTGGTGGCAGAAGGGTTGAAGCAACTGAAAAAAGCCACCTCCAGCTCGCGTTTGGACGTGAGGGAGGTGGAGGTGGGGTGGTGGCAGGGTGGTACGTGTGGTCATCGTCACATTTGAATCGCCCTCCTTGGGCTGGATTCTCCTGTGTTGGTCCCCTGCTTGTCATCATCGTCATCGCTGCTGTGGATTGTCATCACTGCTGTGGCTCGTCGTTGCTGTGCTGTGATTACGCATTGTCGTTGTGGTGCTGTTGGCATTTTTCGTCTGCGCTTCATTCATTACGTCGGTGTCAGATGTAAGGTAGTTAGGATGCACCATATGGGCCTCCCATTCCATGGGTCCCCCCTGGTTCCTCCTCCCCTATCACCTGTTCCTTCTGAACATGAACGAAACCTGCCAACATCCTGGCAAGGTATGCATTCGACGTAACAGCCCACATCCCTCAGGAGAGGGGAGGGGCAGGCAGGTGGGATGTTCAGTACCAGCCCACATCCCTCGGGAGAGGGGAGGGGCAAGAAGTGGGCAGGGCATTGGCGTCTTGAGGTGGTAGTGGTGGTTGATGAAACTAAGATCAACGTACCGTGATCGACGCTGATCTTGCATTCAAACTCCACTCCAACCTTAAAGATTATCTTCGATTTTTACAAAATCCAGACATAATGCATATGCATAAAGCCCCACAACCAAAATGATGTCACTATTTGCCAACTTCGCCCAAGATCAGGCAGCTTTATCATTTAGGGACGTCATCATGTGAGGATGCAATGGAAAGGAGAGTCGCCCTGTTATGTTTTTCGAAAGCAGTAAATTCTTCGCCGGCAGTCATTGGTGATACAAAATTCGTGGATTGGTTTTTTAATTCATGGACAATTTGACGTCTCAAATCACGAGGTTTAAATGCTGCTGTCAGTTCAAGTGTGCGGAATAAGAAGAGCAGTTCATCCGCTGACCGTTGTTTTGATTTTGCAGTGCTCATGACATCAAAGGCAAACTGAATCATTTCCCTAGGCGATGTGAAATCTTGTGCAAAGTGACGACAAGCTGTATGGTCATTGTTATCTGGACCTTGAGCACAACCACCTCCAAAGATATGTCGAAGCAAAATACTCTTGTAATCTTCATGTGATAAACCATACACGACAATGCCATGAAGAGAAACAATTCCAGTCATACGATTATGCAGTAACAATTCAGTTAAAAATGAAGATCCACTCCGAAGTTCACAAGACACAGGTGGGATATATGAAGAAGACGCGTGAGGTGAACTACCATCAACGTCAAAATTATTCCCAGCATTCTCAAGCGGAATTTCTTCCTGGGCTGCACAGGGAGGTATACAATTACTGTTCATGTCATGGACAGAATCATGTTTCAAGTTATCATGTTTATTATCACAATCATTGTTATCATGCATATTTTGGGACACCTCGGTCGCGACAGATGACACTAATCAAAGAAAGTTAGCGCATTGACGGAACCCATGTGAAACTTGGACATACCCAACAAAAAACCCATAACATGAGGAAGATGCAATGGCGGATATACTAGTCATCAAAAAAAAGTAAGGAAAGGCGATAGGAAAAAGGAACGCTACTCACCTAGACCCTGTAAATGTTCAAGGCTTAGGACAAGAGGCAACATTTCCGCATTCTGACATTGTCGAGACCAATCCAATCCCAGGACTGTGTTGCAGAGATGAAGATTAGGGTCAAGGATGAACTTGAGGACACAGGTGAACGACGTTAAATTCAAGGAAGAGGTGACCATGAGCTCAACAACAGAAGAGCGAGACTTCTGTGGGATATGTGTTTGAAGAAAGCATGTAGACAGGCGAGACTGAGGGACATCGTTAGACAGGAAAACATGTGCGGCGATGCCAGCAACAGTGACAGCAGTGGAAGACATGATAGTTCTTTTCGGGAGACAGGGAAGAGACATTATGGGGCAAAGTTGTTCAAATGAGACAAGAATGACATGTTTGCTTAGTCAGGTGCACAGCTTGAGCACAATCAGGCATTTTACTGCCAAAAAATTTTCTCCAACGTCTCTAAGACCCACTACCTAAAGGTAGCAGGAATTGGATTCATGAGTCATGTGTTTTCAAAAATCAAACCTTAAAACTGAAAAGGGAAATAAATTCGCGCCATTTTGATGTGACAGAACTCGCTCGGTTACAAGAACGATTCCCTAAAGGGACTCGTAATGAGGGGAAAGTGTACATTTCAGTCGATAACACACACACTAAATGCGAAATAGACGGAAAAGAGAAGGAATATACTTAATTATAACGTAGACTCAAGGACAGAATCGAAAACAGGAGCATCGATGTCGGAATCACTGTCAGAATATTCGTCAGAATCTTCTGTGTGATCGATCCCGCCAACGTTGAAAACATCGAGGAAGGGGGTCTCTGGGTCTGTGATGGAATCGGGTGCAGTGGATTTGTCCAGGATGGCCGCGGCACGGGCTTGGGTAGGTACATTAGGCTCGGATGTTGAAGGGTAATTTGTCAGTTCGTGGAGATTCTGGACGATATTACCAAGATCGTCTGCAAGTGATGTCTTGATGGACGCCAAAGCTTCGACCTCCGGTTCGAACTCTATGTGCGACGGGCGTGTCTGCACAGAGCATGTGTCGAAGACGGCCAGGACATTTGCTCGGCATGTCGCTCGAACAACATCAGCTCGGGCGATGCACCATCCAGAATCTTCGGGAACACCGAACACAGTAGGGATAGACTCTGGATTGGGATCGGAGACTACGGGAAATGTGCGGAAGTGCATACTCATTCGCAGAACATGTTTAGCAGTTGGGCCACCACCCGACATCGCCATGGGCTCTTCGAGGACCTCAAGCGCTTGAGGAGCGAGGTCTGTCTCGAGAAGGCGAAGGAGGGGCATAAGGAGTTCCGATTTCAATAGCTCGACAGGGTTCCTGGTTTCTCGATGCTGGAACAGGACCTTCAAGACCTGCATGGCATGTATCCTCAGCCATCGCTCTTGGTTGAGGACAAGTCCAAGGAGATGAGTTACCACCTCGGTCCAATGTTGAGCACCATAATGTTCCCAAAGGCTGGCGACGGATTGTCGCAAAAAGTCATCTCTGGTCCTGAAATGACCCTTGGCGAAAGATGTCATGATTTTATGAATGCTATGGCGTTTCTCCTGGATTGCCAGCGAACCGATGTCTTCAGCAAAGGTTTTGAGGGCATTCTCCGGTTGATCCATGTCATGCAAGCACCAGGGCAAGGACACTGTGTACAAATCGCGCAGGCGACATTCAGAGGCGTCAATAAGCCTTCCATCTTGAATTTTCGCAAGCGTTTGCAAAAGTTTCATGGTCGACTTCGACACGACCGATGACCGTAATCCTCTCAGAAGAGGAGGTTGTAGGAATGAGGAACCCTTCCAATCCATGGGCCGATGAGAAAGAAGGTTATCGATTGTTACGGGATCGTCGAGGTCTATGCGAGCAAGAAGTGTGTCTAGGAGAAGGACGGTCTGGTTGAATTCTTGCTCAACTGTTGTGGATAGGCATGCGCAGGCAAACCAAAAAACTTGAGGAAATAGGGATTTATCGAAATCTATGGAACTGGCAACGGCGTTGATCATCAGGAAAATTTCAGAAGCGTAGGATTGTATGTTTTCTTCTGATGCTGCCACGGTGTTTGACAATCTGCCCAAAAGTAATGCGAAGTCGGCCTTCTTGACACGTGGCATGAGGGCGCGGAAAATTTGCAAGGATCGAAAGGCCGTCGCCCTGATGGAACAACCTGTGCCCCACGATAAAGCCAGCGAACCCCACTGAGTGACGAGGTGCGGGGCAAGAGGCTCCAGGAAGCTAATTATTCGGGAACAGAGCACCTTCATCTTCGGCACTGCTTCCTCGCTCGAATCCTCCTCTTCCCAATAGAGACTCTGAGAATCCTTCTGCAGCGCCACAATCGCATCCTTGACCGTTGAGCGGGTGCGGGTAACAGATCTGTCTGGGAGTTCATCGTAACCTGATGTCCAGGAACGCAGAAGCTGAAAGAGGAGGGCATGCGCACGTTGTCGGACAAATGCAATGCGATGGTCGATATGCGTGAAGACGGCGTGCAAGAGTACTGGTAATTGGTGGTTCATTTCCCAGCAGCGTGGTAGCGCAACATCAGATAGGAAAAGCCAAGCAAATTGTGCCGATCCGAGAGACAGACGTGGCTGCTCGCCAAAGAGTGCATCGAGGTCTTCCCAAAGTCGCGTCTCCTGTGCTTCTGGGAAGGAAAGCTTGGGATCGATAGTTGGGATCATGTGGACGGGCTCTAAGACGGAACACAAGTCATCGAAAATCTGGCGTCCAATATGTGTTTGACAGAGGGACGCTATTATGTTCGATGAGCAAGTGATGAAGGGCATGTTGCCAACTTTGTGTGCCTGTTCCAACAAGAACCTGATAATCGCATGCCCGTTCGACTGTTGAGGTAAATCCACAATCTTCGTCCATAAAACCAGGATCTGTTTTGCATAACTCTGACCATGGTGGAATGTTAAGGAGACCAGATGATAGATGCATGACAACCCTTCCCGTGATGCCACCAATTTATCGTCCGTCATCAGATCGATATTCGGAACCCAAAACTCTAAGCTTTCGAGCAAGAGTGGAATTGTGTTCGTATCGCAAGATTCCCCAGGCAATTGAGGAAGCCAATTGCCCAGTTGTGCGAGCATGCTGATGGCCTGCCGTGGGTGTTCTCCAGCGAGAAAGTCTGAGATCAATTGGTGAGCGTTGATATACGTGGCCGAGGAGAGGCTGGCGACAGAGGCTTCGAAGGTTGACATTGCGAGGAGACCGGAATGCTGTTGATGAATGGCTTCGAGTATATCAAACGCATGACTTCTCACTTTCGCAGATGAGTGTCGGAGATTTGTCAGGCCCAAACACACAATTTGAGCGAAGGTGAAGTTGTGCTTGTCGTGGACGACGATGTCGCATAGCACTTCGAAGAAAGCATGGGAACTAGAACTTGTGTTGTCTGTGACGACAATGGCTCTCCTTAGCATCTCAAGGTGAAGCTCCTGATTGTTTTCGCTGCACCCTGCCAGTGCGCGAAGGGTTGCCCTGAGAACAAATGAGCATCAGCCTTCGGGTTCGTCCTTTTGAAAATGTAGAACGTACTTGGCCTTGACCTGGTTGGGCGAATGAGATGAGATGATGATGGCACTCAGGCGATCCAACACGCTTGCAACACCAAGCGGCCGCATAAACTCAATTGCAAAACGCTCTGTCGGAGATGGAGCAGCTTGGTCAGGTGGGAAGAAGGCTTTTTGCTAGAAATTTCATCAGTTCATGACAAATCAGGGGAAGAAGGTTACTTACACAGAGAGAAGTCATAGCGCCAACGGACGCATGAGAAAGCATAGACGTTTCGTATTGAAACCTTTGCAAATTCTCTCGACTTGAGCTGGCATCACCACTCTCCACCGCCTTCTGCATGACATCCAGTCGTTTCTTGGAGGACTCGGATTGAGGGCCCACATGGCACCACTCTTCACACAAGCGATACAGCGTCAAATGCATATTAGAAGTGATAAATCGATCAGAATCCTTCAGGGTAGCAAGTTCGTTGAAAAGGTGTTCAACGATCACACAGAAATACCGTCGGAGGCGCTGCAGTGAGGGAATATCTCGCAATTCAGGCACACTAAGGAACCCTTGGGTATTGCGCACGAATTTGAGGATGTTAGAAAGGGCCGCCTGACGCGCCGAAGAGCGTTGTTGTTCCAGCAAATGGACCGTGATGTAGTATATTTGCGCAACAGCAGAATGGAGTCGCTCTTGCCGCCGACTCCGGTCTGTGAGGACAGCCGAGCTTCCAGACCTTGAGCGGTTTTCCTCGTACATCTGCCGCGAAGAAAGGATCCCAAAATTCTGGTCCAATCCGGGAGTAGCAACGATCTTGGACCGAGGATCGTCGTACGGTTGTCGGCCTGCAAGGAGGCTGAGATCTTCGAGGAGTTGTGGGTATGCGTTGGCTGGAAATGAGCTGATGCACACCACAGCTGTCCCTCGAAATAGGGCATAATCCGAGTCGAGGAAAGGTGTAAGGTGTCGAAAGAGACCACGTGTTGTAAAATACCGTTCTCGTTCGAAACTGAGGACGCCCAGCGTGTGGTCGCCCAGTTTCGTAAGTGGTGGACGCGAGAAATCAGCTGTGGCACACAGAATCTTGATCCATATGTGCCATTGGTCAATGACGGCCTTGTTATCTAGAACGAGTTTGAACCCATCACGTTCGAGAGCGTTGCGAGAGGATAACCCAGGCGGCATCCTACTACTTAGGCCGGCGAGGTAGGAAATGGATGGATGGTATCGGGATACGGAGGCAACGATACCCTCTCGTAACAAACCGACAGCAGACGGCGAATGTTTGACGCAGTCTTGCAGGAAAGCAGGAAAAACATACCGCCACAGCTCCCGATCTTTCTCGTTCGCGCTATCCACAATGCGTAATGCCACTTCGTCCCCTTTGAATGTTCGCCATTGATTGAGACGTATTTGTTCCGATTTGTCTAGAAGTTCATCGTAACCGCTCAAATATGAGAGTCCAGGGCGTCTTCCTTGCAGGCGTTCTACGATGTATAGCAGATTGGAAGAGGAGGATGAAAGGAGCGGAGAAAGCTGACCAAGGAGTCTGATAATCCCTACTCCAGCTGAACGGATCTTTGTGTATTCATGGGCGAGGAGAAACAGAGCGGCGGCCTCCACCTCTGTGCACTTCGCATTTATTTCCTCGACTTGTAGGAATGCATCAGTGCCTCGACGAATAATCGTCTTGATCCAATCCTCTATAATATTGATCCAAAGCGCCAATAACGGGGAATATTCGACGAGGAGCTTGGAGCTTGACTCGTAGCATATCCGACTGGGATCGAACGCGAAATGGTTGAACTGAGATATAACCTGGATAGCATTAGCGTCGTCTTGCATGAACCGTTTCAACGCAGAACGTGCAGCATCCGCTACGGATGGTTCCACGTGCACCACCCCATGAAGTAGAAAATCAATGGAATCAATGAGAGTGATAGAAGGATGAAGAAGCCGAGGCCATGCTTGAAAACTGGTGTAAAGCAATTGGATATGAGAGTGAAACCGTGCGGGATAGGCGACAACGATGCCATCTGCGTGACGTCGAATGATGAAATTCTTCGACTCTTCATATGCCGAGGTCAACTTCGCAGCTGACCACTGGTCGTCAAAGATAGACATATGCCCAACCAACTTGCCAGAGTAAATAGCAATGGACGCTAGGGCGCCGGCACAGCGGTTGAGCAACTCCTGCATGCCCGGCTTTAAGATATTGGGTAGGATATAGGCAGAAGACGATGGATAATCCTCCTTTGCCGGCACAATGGTGAAATCGCTGCTCGAAGGCCAGGTAGGTGTGAGCACTTCCCGTTCTGCATTGTGTAAGGATAACAAAACGGCACTGATTACGACCGCCGTCCGCTCGGGCGCCAGAACATTGCCAATGCTGCCCGATTTCTGCTGCAAATTGTTGATTGAGGGTTCTTGAATGAGTTCGAGGCATAACTCCCTGCCGTAGTCCGGATGCCGAGAGAGGATAAAGTGCATCATGTAGATGAGGGGCTCGGGGTGATCATCGGACGGGGAAACAGTGTTTCGGTTAGAGGGGAAAAAGTGTTTCGACAATGTCTCCAATTTGCCCATGGTTGTCGAGGCAGACTCCTGGCAGCGATAGAGATACGTCCATAGTAGTCGCAGTAGGCCATTCAGTATCATCACCCTGATCGATCGGTCCTGCAAAGAAAATGAGATCGACACCGGAATGAAGAACGTAAAAACCTACCTTCAACTTTGGAACCGAGCCTTCAAAGAACGATTGCCAATGCTTGAGGAAGTAGGATTGCGGGGCCACGCAAAGACTTGTAATTGCCAATGGGAACGCAACTTTCCAATTCCGGACCTTCTTATTCATCATGTCTCTTGTCCTGGGGTAAATTATCTCGATCGCCTTCCCCCATTGCGGATTGTTAGTTTCTGCTTGAGCAATCTGCGGTTTACTTAATCAAGGGTTGATAAACGAATGATAATGACTAACCTTTCCAATGGGGTGCAATAGCATGATCAAAGTCTCAGCAAAGGCAATTTTTAGATGGCCATGGGCGTTGGCATATGATTTCGACAATGATTCCATAAATTCGGCACCTTCTTCAAAAGCTTCTGGAGGCCAAACCTTGAGCGAAAAGGATGATTAGCATCAGTCACTCCAACATTAAAAAAGGATGACCTTTATCTTGATATGTGTAAGTCCCTTGACAAGGTTTTCGTACTTTGCGCCGTGGTCCTTTGAGACCAGTCCCATAGCTACAGGACCCAGCTCTGCCAGAAAACGATCTGTGACACTGATAAACCTGAAATAAGAATGAACATGTTTAAAAGTGGGCAAAGAAAACGCATCAAAATATGACGCACCTAACGTTAGCAAGATGGCCAAGCAGGGTGGCGCACAGCTCCGAATTGATTCGATGATTAACAGACAAAGTATGTGATTTCCGGTCGGGTTTCCTAAATTGTTCAAATGTGGTCTCCTCAAGGTTGTAACCCAATGCATCGCCAAGCGTGTCCTTCGACAGAGGCTGAAGGACAGCAATAAGTGCACGGCATATAATATATATTGCTGCAAGCGACTTCCGCCCATTGAGGAGACCTAGGATGTCTTGCTGGCGTGGAGTTCGATTCGGTGCGGCGTGTTGCGCCATGTGTGTATCGATGATGTCTGGAGCGATATGTTGTTCGTGCAGACTGTGTCGCCACCGCAAGATGGAGTTGATAACCATCTTGGCATGCTTTTGCGCGATGATGCCTAATGAATTTAGGGTTTCGTCGAATGTTGCATCTATTTGAGGTCCCATGTAATTGTCCAACAGAGGTTCCTGATCAAAGGTTTGTCGAAGGAAAGCATTTACCTTCTCTTCAGCTGAAGTTGCGAATCGGATGAAAACTGCGCGCAACGCGAAATCTGATGAGGTTTTGGGATCCGTTACAACTTTATCATCCTCCGTGTCGTCGCGGTACAAGTTGCCGTAGGCGCTCGGAATGCGCGGCACAGGTGGTGGAAGATAAAGATTGCCGTAGTCACTTCCAGGGTCTGAAGTGTGAAATGAGCCACTGTGTGAGTGCTGCGACTTGGAGTATCCATGGCCCTTTCCTTTGATGGAGCCTCCGAATTTTATGTCGGTGGATCCTGGAGTTGAAGGCCTGACACTGGTGGCGCTTGTTGGAGTGGTGGCCAGCCCCCGTGCGCTGTTCGGCGCTATTTGGGTCAAAGACGACGTCGACCGGTTAAAAGGGTTCTTGAGGACAGGGTATGGCGAATGCTCGAGTGACGGCATTGGAGGTGCATCATTGTTCTTCCCACTCTTAAAGGCATTCCGAATGGATGCGAAAGAAGGTTTTTTAGAGAAAGAAGGCTGGGAGGAATGTGATAAGGGTGTGCTGGGTTTACTGGTATAGCGGGTTGTGGCCGAACCTGTCGAGTCGATGGATGCAGATGAACCTCTTCGCTTATGAGGAAAAATGTTTCTTTCTGTTGAAGGGAAGGCACTGCTAGGGGTGGTCGTGCCGCTTGGCGAATCAAGCCTTGGTGTAGAACCTCCAAGCCCAAACGCTGAACGACTGGATGGTGTAGGTGCTGATCTCACATCGTGATCATCGAAATCTGGGTGGTTTAAGCCATGGTAAGTTGGAAAAACAGAATTCCAACAAGTCTCGCTGCGAACCTGGGATTGTAATTTGAATTCCTCGACTCATTCCTGTATTTGAAGGGTGTGGCCCGCCAGTGAAAACGCAAACACTCGTCCAGAAGTGCGACAAGGACCGAAATGAGCAGGCCCTGGTACGGCGACGTGGCAGCGCCTGGGGCGACGACGATTAACAAGTCGAAAGGGAATATTGGCACCAGAGGTATATAAGTAAGTCAGTTGCAAGTAGTCTATCACTGCTGGGGATGGTCTCTGTATTCCAAGAAAACAGGGTTAGAATACATGTAAAGTTTGTGTTTGCCTGGAAAACAGTTAGACTGTTTCCCACGCAAA
>Ga0307513_10005177_pt1 | contig 17278 bp, 14 predicted proteins | sample 15_EM_MG_FD_202174 | JGI IMG/M metagenome (GOLD analysis project Ga0307513, IMG submission 202174) | Populus trichocarpa ectomycorrhiza microbial communities from riparian zone in the Pacific Northwest, United States - 15_EM | ecosystem: Host-associated > Plants > Roots > Unclassified | place... | reverse complement strand
TTGTTAAAAGTCCATATTGTGCATGACTATTTGTGGAGAACTGATCCCAGGAAAAGGCAAGTCACAAATGAACATCAAGTGCTTGGCATTTTATGTTACAAGTGGAAGCCTTTCTTCTGGCCCGTGTATAGTGATGACTCCTATCATTATCCCAATTACATAAAAAAAGTGCTGTCTTTTTTCACCGACAGTACATGAAATGAAAAGAACTTGTATCACAATTTTTCGGATGAGACACACAAAAGTAGCCGGGCAGAACTTTTAACTTCGGAGATTCTTCTGTCTCATCTTTTTCCACCTCCGATCGAGTTTAGTTTTTGGCACAAGAGAAACCAACGTGGAGCCAAATTTCGCAAAACCTAATTCAATCCACAAGAGATGGGCAGGCCACTTTGCATGCATCACCATTATTCTTATTCCATTTTTCGAAGCACTACAGCGGTACATTGATTAAAACCATTTTGTATCAATCTTCTTATGACCAGACATATTGTTGTAGTCCCTTTCAACCATTTCCAGTTGCTTTCCAATTAGCCAATGTGATGGATGTGTCACCAAATGATGCTGGCATGCTGCTTAATTATATCCCACAAATTTGATCTCAAGGAAAGAAAATACGAAATAATACAGTGCTTCCATATCAAACTGGATTTCGAGGGTCCACGGGCAACTGTGAAACCCACTATTTCCTACCACCCTATAGTTGTTTTTTGCCACAACTTTGACCTCAATATCGAGCGAGGCAGCATATCACAGGTGAGGCGCGCAGACGAAGCTAGTAAAGTCCCAAACCCTTCTTACCACTGACATGACAACATCGAATGAGAATTAAACCTGAAAGACTAGATAAAAATTCACAAAAAAAGAGTGTTAAAAAAAACTCCAAAAGTATCATCCCTTGCAATATACAAATTGAATTGGATGAGGAATAAAAAAAATGAAAACGTTGAGAAGTTTGAGCATTTGTTAGGATCGAGTCGGAGATAATTAACACCGACTGAGAATGATAGAAAGTTGACTAGAGCAGTACGTTAAACATCAAACTAAAAGCCTGACTTCAAAATTTTCTTCCCCGACTTTTCAAGTCTACGTACATCCTCGTGATCTTGATCGAATATGTAATCATGCATGAAGGGATTAATACAGTATTCAGCACCATGATATATGCTACAAGAAAAAATCAAGTTGCAAGCTTCATAGACAAAAAAAAAAAAAAAAAAAAAAAAAAAAAAAAAAAACTCCTCTTTTCAAATGCTCCAAATCCAAGAAGTTTGGGAAACAACTCATAACTCTCCTCAATCTAAAGCCGAGACATTCTAAATGTCAACGGCACAAATTCTTATCCTTAATTTATTCCTATAGGTCTCTAGCCTCTCTCAGGCCACGCTTATCAGTAAGAGAGAGAGAGAGAGAGAGAGAGGGCAATGAAATATCCTTCATGGCATCTAAGCTCCACATACCTTGGAAGATGTATCGAAAGAATTGAAAATTACAAAAAAAAAATTAATTAAAAGGCCTCACTAAAGTCGCCTCTAACTTAGAACAATATGGATTCTAGCAGTATTTCTCGCACTGGAAATTTGTTTTTCTTTGGTTTTCTCACACGATATGAGGTTTTATGGAGATCTACTTGCATGTTCCTTTGTTAGCCCGCAATGAGGGTTTCTTGGCTGTTACTTCTCGATTATGGTCAACATCTTAGAGCTTTCTTCTTGGTGTGCTGGTGGCTCTGTCCAGAAAGAGCACAGTCTGGTTTCGTTGAGCTGGTTAGTTTGTTTGGTTTTGGCTTGGCTTAGGTTGTTGGTTTGTGACTGGTCAATGGATGCTTGGTGAGCCTCTAAAATTTTTGATTTGTTGAGTGTTACAAGATTAGGCATTAAATGCACCCTACCTTTAATGCTCCTGATTGCTTGGTGATTGTTGGGCTGGTCAATGGATGCTTGGTAAGCCTCTTAGATTTTTTTTTTAGTTTAACGTGGGTGTCCGAGCCAGCTTGCGCGTACCTCGACTAATCCCACGGGCCCTGAAGTTAACGACCATGTAAGTTTTCAGTGGCCATCATATGAGCAACCACAGGGCTCGAACCTGAGACCACAGAGGGAGCAAACCTCTTAGTCCCAAGCTCTTACCACTGGGCTACCACCTAGATGGTTGCCTCTTAGATTTTTGATTTGTTAAGTGTTGCAGGATTAGGCATTAAATGCACGCCCAATCTATAATGTACTTGGTTGCCTGGTGATGGTTGGGAGAGTATTGTTCTGGTAGTTTAGGATTAGATGTATGCTTGATTTAGAGAGAAATTTGTTGAGGTTTTTGTGCTGGCTTCACAATTAGCTTTTCCAATTTGGTTGTTGTGAGATAATTTTGTTTTTCTCTGTTTTGGTTTCGTTTGTTTTTTAATTTCTTTTGGAATTGGTGAATTCAAGGGGTTTTCATGAGATTTGGGACTAGGATTGAATGGGACATTCATCCTTTTATTGTATTGTTTTTTTTTTTTACATCATTGATTTCATCTCTCTTTTGGAGAGGTAGATATGGTGTAAATAGTTGCTTTCAAAATGTTTGCTTAGTTTCTTGTAGAGATGAACAAAAAATCCAGAAAACTAATTAAACCGAGAAAACTAAAAAAAAAAAACAAAAAAAACCGAATCATGAAACAAAATCGATTAAATCGATTACAATTTTTAAAACCAGTTCAATTTCAATTTTAAAAGCCTAAACCAAAAAAACAAAACCGAACCGAATCCAACCGAAAAAAATCAAGCCAAACCGGAAAAAACCGAGCCAAACTGGAAAAAATCGAGCTGGTCGATTTGAACCGGTTTCAGTTTTTTTTCAAAAAAACCGGTTTTGGTTATTTTTTTTTTATATAAAAGCCAAACTAAACCGAAAATGATCACTTCTAGTTTCTCGAGACACTTTCAGAACTCTTAGTGTCTTGATTAGGTTGATCTGTTTTATTCTTTGATTGTCAAGGGTTGTTGATGTTTTTTTTACTGTGTTTGTTTTGCAGCTGACTATTTAGGATCTTAAGCTTTTTATCTGGTGATAGTTTATCATCGTGGTTATAACTGAAGTGTTTCGATAAGCAAGGTTCTTTGTTATCTATGTACTTCCAATGTCTTTAGCTTTGCTTAATTCCAATTTGTATTCTTTATTCTTTTAAGAGCTTGGTTGTTGTTTTGGTGATGGGCAGCATGTATGTTGTAATGGATTTGAGAAGTTCTTTTAGATTGTTTAGTTGTTGCGTGCCCCTATTTCTTTGTCTGTGTTGGTTCCCTGGTTTTTTTATTTTCAATTGATTTATGTGTGTTTTTTTAAAATAAAATTGTTGCTGCTTTTTCAAAAATTTGCCACCGTTCCCCAGCGCTATTGAAAACCCCTGCATATTTACACTTGTCTAGAGGAAAACAATATTAAAATGGCAAGAGAACCCTCTATCATATTCTTGCTTTCATCACCATTATTGGCAATTCCTTGGGGCCATCACCATTCATCCCCACCAACATTAAATCAGAAGGCAATTAGAAAACAAAGGAACCCTACCACCATTGAATTTAATATTTCCATTGAGCTTTGAAGCTCATCACTCACTCTCCTCTCCGAATAGGAAATGCATCTTTTCAATGTCTTCATCACATAACATACCAACTTACATGACAGAGTGCTGAACACTACAAATGTGCCTGTTTCGAACTGTGCCCACCATTACAGTGTTTACCCCAGATACACTGGAGAAGAAATGTACAGGCAAAAAAATGAAACGGAAAGTTATTGTGAATAAGAATCATATGCCAGTGTGATCCTATCTGCGTGGATGGATGGCTTGCTTGCTATCATCAAAGTAATCCAACCGTAATCAAAATCACTCGATGAATGCTCTCACATTTATCTACAAGGATGGGTAGATCTACCCATACATCCATCATCTATATATATATAAAACAAAAACAAAACAAAAAAAAAGCATCTAAGAGCATTTATACTGAAGACAGAAAAGTGAAGCAGTTTTATTTGTTTAACGAGAGGATGAGGAGCACTGGAGGCAGAATCGATTTACCATGAGATTATGATCTTGACCACGGATGGGATTAATGTCCATTGTCAACCTTAAGTTTCTCTACTTAATCCAAAAGAGAACCATGTAAAGTTGGCTTGATTTGAGGAGGGAAAAGATAAAGAAGATAGATGGAAGTGGGGAATCCTAAGCTTGACAAGGGCAACAGTAATGATGACATAAGCATTGTCCCGTGAAACACCGAGCATGGGGCTAGTGGGGTTGCTGTATTGAGACCAAATAAATTAAAAAAAAACGTCCAATTTAACTTCATTTCCAAAATTGTTAAATCTATCTCCGTTTGTTTCCCCTCTCCTGCTTCGATCTAACCCTTCGAGCCTGCCACAATCATTCCATCTCTTCCATGCTCATCTTCCCTACATACACTTCCTAGAAGTTCAGATTCGTGAAGATATGATCTTCCAGGAAGAAGCGATCGAAATAAAAACCAGCAAGCACCAAAATGAAATAGTGGGCAACCACAACAGCAATGAAGGTTATAATGATAACAATCCAGGAGAGTGGCTGAATCTGAGACTAGGTGGAAATTCACCCTCAACAGCAGGAGATTATGACTCGCAATCAAGACCTACTTCTAGCAAGGTTTTCTCATGTAACTTCTGTAGAAGGAAGTTCTTCAGTTCACAAGCACTTGGGGGTCATCAGAACGCCCACAAGAGAGAGAGGGGTGCGGCCAGAAGATACCACTCCCAGAGGATGATGACAATGATGGGCTTGCCTATCAATTCTCCAATGGCTAGATCACTTGGGGTCAGGCCCCATGCCCTTGTGCACAAGCCAACCAGAGATGGAACTCCTATTGGAGGGAGATTTAATGAAGCCAATCCAGGATTTGTTATGTCATGGATGCCCTTCGCACTTGATGATACAGCGGATTTGACATGGCCAGGCAGTTTTCGCTTGGATTCACAGCTACCAGAGACATCATCGGAGTCGCTCAAGCTTGACTTGAACCTCCGACTCTAATCAACCCCCCTGCTGTGGTTCCCAATTTTCTTCACAGGGAACAGTTTTTGAAGTGCCATCTAAAACAGAAACTAATACAGGTGGGCAACCAACCCTCAGAAATGTTAAAAATCATACCAATTCTGCTTGGTCAAACTAGAAGAAACATGGAAAATCCCCTACCATGTATGCTCGTCATGTCCAAGAAACATAGGAAATCCCCATCCCCCTCTTTAGTTCAATTTCTGGAAAAAATAAATGCCCGGAACCATATTTATATGGCACCTAACATATAGGGGCTCTTTAGATCCTTATCAACCTCCATTTTCAAGCCATTGTACATTTCTTTTTAGAGTGATAATAATGTTTGTTTGTTTTTTTTTTTTTGCAATAATTATACCCTTTTACACCTTCAGTAATTATTCTCTCTTTCACGTAATGATTATTCATTGGACCTTTTTTTTATTCAATTAAAAGTTTTTTGGGATTATTTTTGATGCAATAATTATCCATTTTACACCACAGGACACAGGTAATTATTCTTTTGCAGATATGACTTATAAATATTTGTTGGAACACCCCAACACAAACCAGACAGTGCCAAGAAGGGTAGGATTATAATGGAAGGAAAACAATTAACACCCTTTGAGATCATGTGTTAGCTCTCTCTGTTCCCGATATGGCTCTCCAAGTGGCATTTTACATTTTAACATTGCCCTTGTTTTTTGCTTATATGTCCAAAGATCGCTCAATAGCCCAAAAGGATCCATATGGCTGACCCCAACTACTTTGGGATTGAGGCTTGGCTGATGTTATTGTTGTTCATGTCCCGAAGATAGCCATGCGAATTTTCCTTATGGTACCGGCTTCGAAGGTCTTATCGGGCGTCTCAAAAGCTCCCCGGGACGACTTCCATGTGCCTTCCTTTCCTCTTTTGTTTTTGCATCTTTTCCCACGCTTTCCTTTGGCAAAGAACCAATAAAAGTCAAAGTTTTATATGCTTAAATCTTGAATTCTTTCAATACGTCACTAGAAGTCTTGAAATCAACCTAATATCATGCATATCCTTGGACTATTATCTCCCTCATCTTCCTATTTATAGAGCCCCAGCTTCGCCATTTTCCATAGAATCTCCGGGTCTTTCCTATCTACTATAGTTTTGTTTTTTTTGTTTTTTATCCTATTTATCTGAAAATGGATTTGATCTGCTTCAGTTATGAGAATTCCTACCAATTCTTCTTTCATTCATCCAAGATGATCCTAATCTCCGTCGATATCTATCATCTGTATAATGGAATTTGTCATTTAATTTAAAAGGGGCTTAACCATGGCAAATCACGAAGCAACTGAGTTTTTGTGATCAATCTCTTTTTTTGGCAATCACAATACCCTTGTCCGTGGAAGTTGACTACCCGAGAAACAAAGGGAGAAACTACCTAAGACTGTCTCCGAATTGATTTATCATCTCCTAGTTGAAAAAAATAATTGATATAACAGGGTAGTTCTTCTATTATTCCTGCCTCGGTCCATGTCCTTTATGACCCTTATCTTCATGCAGAAGCATGTTGGACTTGTATCAATTTCTCTTACCTTTCATAATACTTTTGTTTAGAAACGTATTCAAATTGTGTTGTCTTAAATTTTAATTATTATTATTTTTGTTAAAAAAATTATATATTTTCAAATTATTTTGATGTATTCATCTTAAAAATATTTTTTTAAAAATAAAAAAATATTATTTTAATATTATTTTAATATTTAAAAAAAAAACACTTTAAACTTCAACCACTACCGCAATCTCGAACAGCTCATCTTCCGGATTGTTTTGTTTTGTTTGCATATCCCATCCCAACATGCTCAGTTAATTATACTCGCTCATGTGCGTGTTTCTCCAAAACCACCCATTACTTTATAGGTGTAAATCATTTGACACTATCAATCCTCCAAGTCCCAACTAACCTGATGGTCAGGAAACACCAAATGAAAATGTCAATCAGGAGATTATTATCTATCATTGATGATAGGTAGGTTTCTTTATCCCTTGCAAAGAGTTCTGTGAACTCTTTGCTTTCCTATTCCCTTGTCATCCGAGCACTTCTTACACTTCTTCATTTTCTTAACTGTGGTAATGTATTTCAGTTGATACAGCACTCCAAAAGCTTTTCTTTCCTTCTCATTGTGCTTCCTTTCTACACTCTAAACATAGCTCATATGCTCTACTAGTGCTTATGCATCTCAGTTTGTCCTAGTTACAATGTCATGTGCATGTTTTCCTATTAGTTTCTGCATCCCATTCTCATCCGATGTAGAAACAATTACACAAACATGAAAACAGAATATCTTAAACTAATATCTTTGTTCATCCATTGAATATCGTTTCCTTTTTCTCTTTCCACAAATAAAATCATAAAATAGTTTACCAATCTAATAAGCAAATAAAATCCACAATCCACGTGAAAAGACTTGATTTCTATATGGCCTCAACAATGTAAGCAATTCAAATCTTCATGCACAGATAATTTACAGCCTCAAAAATTACAGTGGACCTTAAGCTTTTGAGTCTTGTGTACGATGACGGGAAGCCTTTGGCTGATGATGCTTGGATCACTATATGAAGCAGAATCTGTAGGATATCCTTTCTGCAAAATAACATTACAGAAAGTGATGCATAAAATTGGAGAACACCTGTTACACAAGTAGACTGTACTACAATTAGAAATATATCTAAGAAAAGCATTACTTGCCTACAGAGAAAGAGAATAAAAATAGATACCCATTCGAGATCAGGAAGACATAAAAAATCAATATTACCCGATCAGGAAGACATAAACAGCCTACGTGGATGCATATTAAAACATCATGAATTTACAGTGATAATACTGTGACATTTATATCAATGCAATGAAACATGTACCAGGCCACACACTTCCACATAGAACCAACTTATTTGAGAACTTCTGCAGTCATACTAATAGGACAAAGTGCAGAAATTAGCAGATTCAAAGATGTGTAAATGACAGAAACATGTATTTTAAACAGCAGCACGTCCTATGCCTAAACTTTCCCAGGACATGCTGGACTGCTTATTCTGTTCATCCTCTAGGAAAAATTCTGTACTTCTATCTTTCTATCCAGATTAGCTTTTCTTTTTGCTCCTCACTCCTCTTTTAGACACAATTTTGAAAGCTGTTTGCACTACTGCTATTTTTTAGAAATAACTAGATGATCATTCCTATGATAACACTCAAAAAAGAAACTATCTTTACAGCTTCTGAAAGAGTAGAGACCAGGAAAATAAAGGTAATAAACACCCACCACACATACACACATCTAGCCATGCATGTGCTCTTTATTGTGGGTGGGTGGGTGGGTGGGTAGGGAGAAGGAGAGAGAGAGAAAAAGGTTACAGCAGCCAGAGCTTCAAAGGTGGCTTCTCTCCAGCAGCTTTCTCGAAGAACAATAGGATTTGCACTTTCACTGAAAGCACAATGCATACGTGTGTCCCTTAATCTCATTAGCACTCCATCAACTCTAAGCTGTAACAGAGGAGGTGGAAAAGAGAAATTTAGTGAAACAATATATAAGTGAAGAAAAAATGCCCCTTTTCAGGAAAAGGAAAATGTTTAAAGCTTCTTTATACCAAGCGTTGATACATGCACACATGTACAAAGAAAGAAATGGAGCTGTTTTACTGAAATGGATGTGCAAATTGAGTAAAAAATAATGATGATTAACTAACCCAGAATCGCAAAAGAAGAAACCAGCAACTTGGCATGACTCTCTACAAAACTCAAAGAGGAGATAATCAATTCTTTGGAAACTGATTATCAGGCAGCATATCATATCAGTACTTAGAACAACTAGTAAAAGTTTCAGTATTTACCACTTTTACAGTTAAAAGTGACACCCCATTATCAGCCAGTTCATCTTCATACAAGACTACCTGTGGAATTAAACAGATTATTTAATCATGACACACCCATAAATACCAGGAAGAGAATGAATTTCAAATTTTATGAATTTATGCTCTTAGTGTTACACAAGGAGTCAACCTCATCATAGAAAAGAATAGGCTCTTTTGATGCAAGTGCAGCCACATCAATTTGCTCTTCACAGTCTTCCCAACAGGGGATGCAGCTAGCCTCCAAAATTCCCCCGCTGTCTTTCTGATCACAAAACCAAGGATATGATTCGCAACGTGTTCTTACACAAAACCAAATGACAAGAGAAAGAAAACAGTCATTTTTTTTATATTTAACAAAAGCTTAATTACACTATATTTGAGCCAGCTTATGTTTTTGATTCATCAATGGTCAATCTCAGCCATGGTTAACATAAATTTTTTTGTTAAGTAACAGAACAGACCTTCTCTATATCCAATTCCATTGTTTCACTACCACAATAAGGCGTCGTGAATGTATAATCATAATCCAATATCACCTGCTGGAATGGTTTGCTGTAAGTTGAATTCACACCAAGTGTTAGCACAAGCTAAAAACAATCTCTCTTGCCTCATGCTCGTACACGTTACTATATCAAAGATTGAAACAATTCAACTGTCTATTAACACAATGAGCTTCTGGATGCCATATATTGATGCAATTAAATCCAAACAAATACTTAAAATTACCTTCTAAATTTCCATTGTGCAGCAGCAGGGACTTCGACCGGAGGTAAAGCCTCTTGTTTCCAGCCAGTTAGGGCATCAAACGCATTGAAATGAATTTTGGTACCACTAGTCGCATGTTTAAGTTCTAAACAACTTTCTCCAAAAACCATCTCTGGTAAATGAGAAGTTTTTAGCTTGTCTTCCCATCTGCAGCAGTCGCATCAACCATCAAAAACTCTAAAAATAACCATTTGTACTCAGATTTGCATGAGACACTTCAATTGAGTGCAAATTTGAAACTAATTTAGAAAGAGAGGGAGAGTACGTGATCAGAGAGGAGGAGTTGAGAATGGCGCCGTTGCAAGATACGATTTCCCAGCCATGGATGCGGAGTCCATGACGACCATCGGTTAAAATCTCGGCGCCAGCGGCTTTTAGGTCTTTGTCATCGACTTCCACGTCCATCGCGATGGCTTTTTTATTACGGATTCGGTCGGTGTGGCAGTTTTTCTGCTTCGCTCTGGCCTTTTCGGGTCTTAACTATGAGCATCGTGCTTTTATTAGGCATTCCGGGTACGAGATTTGACGGGTTCGGGTTGGGCCGAAAAAGCAGATCCAATTTTGTAATAGTTTGTTAAGAATAGAAGGGCAATTTTTATAGTTACTCCTTTTCATTCTCATTTTTAACCTAATTCTATAGTTAATTGACTTCGAAGTTGGAACACCAAGCGATATGGTAAATGTACCGAAAATAAGCAAAAACATTTAATAGTTGATTGATATTTAATCTCTTAAAATCTGCATTCTAAGAAATATAAAAGCATTTTACTCCGATAGTGCTAAGATTATTGAATTTGTTTTCCTAGGTTTTACTTGCCAGATGTCATGGCATCTATTTTAAATAAAAAATTTAAAACAATTAAATATAATTTTTATTATATCTAATGAAATAATTATAAATAGTTTTCGTGGCTTAGACTAAAAATTATTTGAATATAAAATAAATTATCTAGTAAATTCTTTGATATCATTATTAAATTGATCTAGTAAGTTAAACATGAAAAACTTGACTCCCGTCCTTGTCAAGTTTTGGTTTCAATTAAATTATTTAGAAGTTATTATAATATGATACGGTTGATTTGACGAGCTCTAAATTAAAAAAAAAATCAAATGATAAAAAATGATAAGAAAAACAAAGTTGAATACACAAATTTGAAGGTAATTTGGATGATCATTAAAAAAAAATTTAACTTTTTAAAATAAAAATTGAAGTTTTTTATAATATTGAGACGATGATATATTATATCGATTCTAGTCAACTCATGTTAAATCATCAAACTCATGACTTGGCTTTGTGAATTTCAATGGTTCAATAATATTTTTAAAATTTTAATTATATAAAAAAAATTCAAAATCAATTTAACATTAAATAAAAAAATAAAAAAATAAAAAAAACAACAAAAATTTAATCAAGCATGCATGCCTGAGTGGTCGAACATATCAAATGAAATCCGTCAGCACTAAGCCTGACCATTTTTATTGTTTATACCGCGATAACCAATCATTTTTTTTTCTTTCACAATTTTTCAACAACTTTCTCTCTGCTCCTTCTAATTTATATATTAAAAAATAAACAAAAAAGCTTCTGCACTATAATAAAATTCTCATAAATTTAAGATGAACTGCATGTTTTCTTGATGTTTTAATTTAGAGTTTAATTTCATATAATTAGACTGTAAAAAAATATATTAAAAAAAGTTAATATATTTTTTTAAAAAACCAAACAGTAAGTTCATTGTTTATATAAACAATGACATAGTTTTTTTTTTTTCTTGGTGTTTGTTAATTATAAAACTTAATAACTAATAAAACATCATTTATATAATGTCTTGTCATTTGGTGAAGAATCTAAGTAAAAAAAATAAATCAAGTATCTTTAGTCTTATCCTTTGAATTTTTTCTCTGTAAATGGAGGTTAAATTCTTTTTAAGTTTAATCTTTAGAAGATCATCCACACTTGCATTTATGAGAAATTATTCTCTAGCGGTCTCTTTTAAATTCACATTCGGGATGACAACGGGTTCTAAATTATTTATTCAACATTGATATCAAAGAAAAATAATAACACTAACCGTATTAAGCTCTAGTTACCTCCTCTACCTATATTTTTCATTTTTTTGCCATGAGGTAACCTGTCAAATAATAGCACTGAGCTCCTATGTTGCCCCTAATTAATTCTACAAAGATTCCTTCAACTGAACAGCATTTAGATTGAAACATAAGTATTTTCTTCCCGATTTTCTACACTCATTTTTAGCATCAAAAGATTTCTTACTTGGGAGCAAAATTTGAAGAGGTAGAAACTAGAAGAGACTGAAAATGTAACCTTTTACCTGGGATCAAAACCATAGGGATTTTCAATGTTTGGGAGTCGAAAAACATTAGGCACGGCATGTTATGTTCCTAAAGCTAACATGATGTACAGTGTTATTTGCAAATTCAGAATTTACTTTGAACTCCAACCATAAAAGCCTGCCATACTAATGGCTTGCCGCCAGGGTATGCAAAGCTAAACGTTACCAGTTTATAATGCCATAGTCTTGAAGAAGCACCTCCATTTTGAACCACCAGCTATCAACAAGAAGTTGACTAGTACCGCCATCCAATTGAGCAAGGACATCAAAAGAAAATAATGCTGTAAAATCTGCTAGAAGAAAACAACACTACTTCAACGCATTCTTGAGAATCTCACAGAGCATAACTCATTGATGGCCGCAAAGTAACGCCCAGGAACTTCTGAGGGAGGAGATAGAGTTGCCACATGCTTAAACTGTCCCCAGGAAAACAGAAGAAGAGAAGGAAGGAATATCAACATATTAATATTTATTAGCAGCAACCCCATGACCTAAATTTTATAAGCCATAGTTGTGCAATCAACAGAAAAATGGCAGGAATCCAATGAATCATACAGCCATTTCTCAAACCAGTTTCTTTGGAAGGTAAGCACATGAGATCAGAAACAAAGGCAGATACTGTAAACTGGAATACCTTGTTCTGTGTGTATTTATCTCTCACTGCTCGCGAAGAGCTTCCTTTTCTATTTAATTGAATGTCATGAATAGCAAGAACACATTCCTTTAGGTCAGATGGTCTGTAACCTGAATGACGCTGCAATGCCATACTCTGAAGAGACACAAAAAAATAATTAGAAAGAAAACATTTGCAAATGATGCAGCAATCTTAAAGTAGGACTAAAATTCAAGATTTCCTGATTTTATCATCTATCTCTCAACATCCAGGAAATTATTCACTTCTGCCTGTTGCAATCAGCCTGAGCCACTTCCAGTTCTAAACATTCATAATCTTTTCTCATACTGAGTTTGTAGATGCTATTACAAAATCACAAACCAACGAATTTATGATTGGCTGCCCGTGTTCTTTACACTATTAAGGATATTTCCAAATATCAATGTCTCTCCAAAGCTGAGAATTGCAACGCTCACTCAAGTCTACAATTAAAATTCTCAGGCATAATGAAATATATATCCTTTCTTATTCCAGGGGTGCAAATCATAGTTAAACAAGCTTTATATTTTTTACCCAAGGATGCATCTGTGGCTGGATCGTGAAACTTGAAAGGAAAACAGCTGATGCAGCAATCATTGATGGTAAGAAGCGCATGCACCCATATTCTAACAAACTTAGCTCCGCCAGATAACAACTCAAGAGCTCGAATTGCAAATCAGAAGACTGAAAAGAACATTTTTGACAGAGTAAGAATTAGTTGAAGGGGAAAGAAAAAGGAGAACAAGCCAAAAACATTCTGAATACAGCATAAATAGGTTAGCCTACTTCGCAATTCTCTTGAGCAGCTTTCAGCAAGATTCTGCATATCCAAAATGATGTGTTGTTAGTAGGACTGGCTATCAGGTAGGAATCATACATGGGACAAGGAAAAAGAATTCATTAAATGCAATAACCTACTGCCAGTTTTTTAAAAAAAAACTTGCCTGAGAAAATTTATTGTTGTAGGAGCACCCATTTCATAGTTCAAGGATTTAAGTACTTGTTTCTCCATATCAAGTACCTGCACATTTACCCAAATTAAATACTCAACCAAAAACATGAAGCCAAAGTGCTGAGTTTAGCTGCCAGAAATTGATGAAAAATAAAATAATTGAAGTTCGCATCAAGCAATTCTTAAAACATGAAAAATTTGATAGTTCAGTTACTTAACAAGTTCAATTTCAGTTTAATTTGTTTCAGTTACTTAACAAGTTCAATTTCAGTTTAATTTATTTCCCTTAATGTTATAGAGAGACACACCTGATCCTTGGTGTAAGTGTTGTCTGTTATGTGGCAAAAGCTCTCGACATGTGGAGGACTAATCTCTTCATACTTCCTGCGTCATCAAAGCATTAGTAATTAGCATTACAAAAGTGGAACACCAATGAATAACTAACAGAAAACAGAACAACAATATAGAGAGTCGTCTTTTTACGAGGCAATAAGCATGCAAGAAACACCAAGAAGCTGTAGATTGTTCCTACTCAAAGCCTGTGAAGATAGAAACCTATCGATATACGATACAGTGAGATAAAGGGTGTCTGAGACAAGTCTGTATTCTTCTGCAACTTCCACTAACCAATCCACTAGAATTTCCCGCATATTGCCTGATACATCATTCTGCACCTCCCGCATGTAATTTGACAAGCACCTTCTATTGCCCTCCATCTGAATAACCAATCATTATTTTTCAATTTTGTAGTTTCCAACTGTGTTATAAAAGTAAGATACTCAATTCATTTAGTGAGAAAACAAAAAAGAGCCCAGATACCTAATGAACAAATCCAAACTAAATCACCGAAATTAGAAACTACATAAACCCAACATATGAAAAAATTGTCACATGGACCCAGCCTATGTAAAAAAGCAGTGATCCCCTATGGTAGAATTGATTTACTAAATCTATGAAAAAAGTACTCCAACTTGACACATACCAAATTTACATGTCAGCAAAATAGGAAACGCATCCTCCAAATCCAGAGGCAAGAGACCAAAATTTCTTTTTTTCTCTTGTTTTCAATCATCTTACCCGTCAAAACAGTAAAAATCATCGAACCCAAAACCAAAATGAACACAAACAAGCAGGAGTACTTATGTTGTACGGAGAGGGGGGGTGTGACAACAACAAAAAAATTCCTGATCAAAGGCAAAACCCTTATTTCTCTTACTGGTGAAATCCAAAGTTCTTGTTTCATTGGTTTCTCATTAAAATGAAGGAAAACGACACCACCAAATTCAAAACCCAGAAATCAATTAAGAAAAGAACAGCATGCTATTAATTAATTAATTACTAATACCTCCAAGGAGTGAAGATATCGATAGATAGAGGAAGTGTAAGAACACCTCCTTAACCCTGATTTTTTAATGGACTCAGCGCTCGGAAACTTTTCTAAATCGTTATGATCCCCCTCCTTCACTTCACATTCAATCTTCGGGGTGGTCTCGAAATCCGAGTCTCGACTTGACTCAGTACTTGGTGGTGGCAAGTCATCCGCTTTGGCTGCATACTTAGACTCGCTGATATTGCAATCCGAGTTGTTGGTGGTGATATGGAGAGAGTTTGTGAGTTCACCCAATGGGACTCGCTTCTTCTTGGAGGGTGGCAGAGGGTGGTGAGCCTTTGGGGCCCGTTTCCTGGATGATGATGATGATGAGCGCGTGGATTGCACGTGATTCTCGTTCTCGCTCATGTCTACTGTGAAAGTCTCTTTTATCTCTTTAATGTTAGAGACAGAGACGGAGAAGGAGAAGAGAAGATAAAGGCAGTTAGTTTTATGTACTTTTATTATTGGAGAATGGTGAGCTTGTTCTATTAGAAGCGCGTTAAGTTAACTTAAACAGATTTATTTTTTTTTGTGTGTGTTTTCTTTGGGCGGGAGATTTTCTTCTTCAATCGAAGAGCAAGGGGTGTCGTTTTCGTGAAAGGAATATGGGCCTCCTTGTGAGAAGCCTACCTTCTTAGTTTTGGGCTGATGGGTAGCACGGGATGGGTTTATTTATAGAAAGTTCAAGATAAAGATAGAAAAGGGAAAAAAACAGTTGGATAAAATTGATTTCTTATAGCTTTCATTTGGATCCGAGAACAAACCTAATTTCTATATGGGCTATTTTTCCATTGTACGTAATTTTGGGGCTTGCCAATAGAGGTTTGATTTGAAGTCATAAAACAATTATTAATTAGGTCAATCGGGTTGAAACAACGATGCCACTCCACCGTCTAAATTATCTTCACCCAGGAATCAAAGATTTTTATTACACATGAGCTATTAATAAAACATGCTTCCCCGCCAGACTTTTATTTATAAGAATCAAAAGGCTCAGAAATGTCGGCGGAGGGGGTGATGTGCATAACAAAATTAAGAATAAAAATCTCAAGAACAAATAAAGAAACATCAGTTGGGTAGACTTGTAGCTTGGCGTCGAGCCAGAATATTTATACCCAAAAGAATAATGTTATTTTATAAGGAAAACTATAAATCATTTGATTAGTGAAACCCACTAATAACTCTCATAGTGATCATCTGATTGGATGGCTTGCAATCTTACTCCCACTCTATTATTATTATTATTATTATTATTATTATTATTATTATTATATGGGCGAACGCAGCTGCCAGGTCAAGCTTCACGTTTTGCAAGTTATGGCATGACTGCAGAGCATTCTTCAACTGGATCGAAGACAACAGTCAAAATACCTTCGTTTCCCCAGTTGATGAAATGAAAGTCCACTGATTTTCTGTTAATGGCCAAACACGCCTCTTCCAGAATGTTGTTTCTCTATGTTTTAGGCTGTCCGTCATTTTGCATACCAAATTGCATGCTCAAGCACGCAAAAAGCATTCTACAAGTAAAGCAATTGTTCATAAATTCGTGGCTTACAGATTTAACGTAGCGAACAAATTTTAATGCTCATTACAAATTTAAAAATAAAGGAATTGATGACGAGCTGGACTCGCTCAACTTTTTTTTTTTTTTTTGTGTAAGAATCCTTGTGAATGGAGTTGAATGTTTTTTAAAAAAGGCATATTACTTGAAAAAGAAAGCTGGAGCAGTGAGCACATCACCAATTACAGTACAGCAGTGGCGTCATTGGTCACCTTCATGGCAGAGTTAATCCTTCACAATAAAACCAGCATATCATCTCCTAACATCTTGATCTTGCAGAAGGTAAATGGTCAGTTCGTCTACAAGGAGCATAGAATAAAATTGATTTCCCAACCAAAATCTTTCCTTCTTGTCGAACAAACCTGAATCTAAAGAGCTTCGGGTAAATGAACTGCTTTCTCCATTCTTGTTTCCATAAAAGATGTTCAATAATCTACTTCACATTATCTCCTAGATTTCGGGGTGTTAGTTTTTTGTTTATTGCTCTTTCGGTTCTTCGATTCACTATCCCTCACTTGGCCATCACAGCTACCTTTTCCAGAAGCACTTTCAGCTTTACTTGTACCTGTAGATGATGAATGGTTGAAGCTCCAACGGGCATTCACAAACCACTTGTTAACCTGCATAAGACAACTTCTAGGTAAGAAAAGCGTGAAACTATGCTCTCTTTTCTTTAACCCATTAGAGTAAATTTT
>Ga0307513_10005176_pt1 | contig 17279 bp, 22 predicted proteins | sample 15_EM_MG_FD_202174 | JGI IMG/M metagenome (GOLD analysis project Ga0307513, IMG submission 202174) | Populus trichocarpa ectomycorrhiza microbial communities from riparian zone in the Pacific Northwest, United States - 15_EM | ecosystem: Host-associated > Plants > Roots > Unclassified | place... | reverse complement strand
CCCGGGGGGGCGCGCCCCCCCCGATTCTTCAAGGCGCACTGAGGATTCGAAGAATTGAACTGTTTTGCCGGGAGGCGGCTGGAGGTGCGTCTCTTAATAAGGTCTGGCGTTTTTGCTTGCCCTGCTTGCTTTGTTTTTATAATATTATCATATATATTACAGCCTCCGGTCGAAAAGATCGGGAGTTGTGGAAATTAGAAGTCAGAAACACGGTTGCTCGATTGGCTCGAGCACACCCAATACTCCAATCAAAGCCCCAGAGGCCCGATCACCGTTTCCCGATTTTTTCCACCGGGGGCTGTATGTATCGCTAGTGAGTAAAAATGATTCAAAAAAGTGCTCATCCCAGACAAGAAGATGAAGTACTGTGCTGGCAATACCCAAACACAAGTGTGAGGTAAAACGCTGCGTTGAGGAGAGGCCAAGTATCCCCAGAACATCCCCATCTTCCCCCTCCAAATGCTCGGGCACGAGTAAGGTATTATACCATGGTGCCTAACTTAAGCTTCGGATCTGTGAACCCGTCAATACTTGTGATGATATTATTACATAAGCTATCACCTCTCGAAAGGCCGCTAGAACTACCGCAAAAACTCAAATAATTGAACCGTGTCCTATGATAATATTATGTCGTTAGAGTCGCAATCCTCCTCTAGTAAGGTCTGGCGCCCTTTTTGTTTTTCCACGGCTTTCAAAGGGGCTAGGGAGCTCCTTTTTTGCTATGGCTTTTCGCCCCCTTATTCTAAAGTAGGGAATTCTCAACTACATAGCGCATGGTTCTATTATTTGAGTTTTTATAGATTTAATACATGATGCCTCGCACATTGTCTTCCGGTAGCCATTCGAGCTCTTACGGCAAGGCAGCAGAGCATGCCTATGGCTAATCTCTACTTGCGGCCTACCCGGTGGTTTTCATCCGGTCCCTGTTGGAGATTGTGCCTCTGAAAGAGTCGGCGTAAATTACTCCCGAGTGTGGCACTCTCTTCACTATCATAATATTATTATGGGTCAATCACGATGGAATCAGATGTGTGGCATGGTGACGTTTAAATTCTCCATTTAGTCATGCTATGGTACATATATATATATAACTCGACTAGCAGTGATAGTAAAAAGTTATGATATGAAGGGAGTAGAGAAGTGTCTTAGGAGGCAAGATCAAAATTGTGAAATGAAAATGTAAAGAATTACAAGCCATGATAAACAAACTTTCGTGTTCGTGTCTTGATCGCCGACAGTAAGAAAGGCCAACGATCACACCCCCGTAAAAACAATACCTCAGACCAAGATGTAAACATTAGGTTGGTGCGCTGCGTTGTAGATATTTTAACAGAAAATCAAGCAAAAAACGCCGTTCCCAGTCCATGATTGATCCATAATAACCGTATCTAAAAAATTCAAGAGAGCTTTCGATGAAAGTGAAAAGGGCATGCATTTACGCTCCAGCGACTGCTTCAACCTTCTTTCCCTTGACGGAGGCCCATTCGACGCCGAGACTGGCAATCACTCCAATGACAGCCATTGCGACGGAGGGATAAAAGCACTCGACGAGGGCATGATTATAAGCCTTGATAATGGCCGGATGCATGTCTGCCGGGAAGGTAGACTTGAGACTGGTAGCCCCAGCGTTGAGGACAGAAGCCGGGTCAATATTAGGGAGAGTTTTGGCGATCCCTTCGACAAGCTTGTTAGAGAAGACGTTCTGGCCGACTGAGATGAAGAGAGCTCCTCCAAGGGTTTGGAAGAAGACGATGACGGCGGTTCCAGTTGGCACGTCATCCAGCTTGAGAACGGTTTGCGCTGCAATCATAGGCTGTTGCATGCAAAGGCCGATACCCGCTCCACAAATAAATTGGTAACCGATCCATTTGGCATGACCAGTGTCGACTTCGAAGGTTGTAAGAAGGCCCGCACCAATGGCGCAGATGGCGGCACCGGCGATCATAAAAGGCGTGTAGTAACCGCAAATGGTGATGAGGATACCTGCAAGGATGGAGAGGACAACAACTCCCAAGATCAAAGGAAGATTCATGATTCCAGACTTGGTAGCGGAGACGCTTTTGATGGCCTGGAGCCAGATGGGAATGTAGAAGACGAGCAACATGAATGCAGAACCAATGGAGAATGCGAGCATGGAAGAGAAGGCAATACTACGCTGCTTGAGGATACGGGGAGGAATAGTGGCCTGCTCCTGGCGCCAGAACTGGGTAATGATGAACCCAACTAGAAGAACGAAGGCGGTGACCAAAAGACCGATAATACGGCCGGATCCCCATTTGTAAGTCGTGCCACCCCATTGCAGAGCTAGTAATAGAGAAACAACACCAGGAAGAAGAAGGCCAGTCCTGCAAAACGAGATCAGCATTTCACCCGAAAAAGATTTTTTTTCCAATCTTACCCAACAAAATCAATCTGCTTCAGCTTCTCGGTGAGAGTCAATTTGTCGGCTTTAGCGCGCTTCGGGGGAGTGAAATAAAGAGCTATCTATGGGTTTGTTAGCAAAAACTCAAATCACAAACACCATCATCCCAGTAACCTACTATAGCAACCGTGAAAGCACCGATGGGAAGATTGATGTAGAAACACCATCTCCAGGTAGCATGATCAGTAAACTAAACGAATGATTGTCAGTGAAGCTCCCCTCAAATCCCAAGCACCATAACTTACAGCTCCACCCATCAATGGTCCAGCAACACTCGCAATTCCATACATGGCTCCAATGAAACCGGTATACATTGGTCGCTTCCGCAGTGGCACCGAGTGTGCAAGAATGATCAAAGCACCAGAGAAGATACCCGCACATCCCAAACCAGCGATTGCGCGTCCAACAATGAGAGCCTTCGAAGTAGGCGAAACACCACAAACCAAAGATCCAAGTTCAAATATTCCGATAGCGGCCAAAAATACCCATTTCAAGCTGAAGAATGTATATATTTTCCCGTAAACCAATTGAAAAGAACAGATCTGATGGTTCCATTAGTCGAACGACATCTAACAGCCGAGGCGGAGGTTAAGATCAACCAACCGTCAACATATATGCAGACCCGTACCAACCGACATCATTCAAAGCCCCAAACTGATCCGTAATTTTAGGAATAGCAGTGGCAATAATGGTTTGATCCTGTGTTGGAAGCGCATGTTAGCTCTCACCGCATTCGGGCAAGACCGAAGAAAAAGTGGTGTGTGTTGTATCACGAAACCTACCAAAGCAACCAAGAACACGGCTAAGGATAAAGCAATCGTAATCAACGTAAGTGCAATAGGGCCCGGATATTGAGTCTCATCCTCACTCCCTTCACTTCCCCCTTCCGACCCAGCATCTGTGTTCATGGCCCTCTCCCCCTCTGTTGTTGGTGTAATGGGCCGTTTCTCAGAATCCAGGTTTGGCGAAACTGGTCGAGAATTATCCAAATAGCCCTTCTCTCCGGAACCCCCCACCTCGTTGTTCACACTAGGAGCAAGAGTAGAGGAATCGGTAGTGGTAGCCATAGTGGCAGTTGAGTGGTTGTCTTTCAAGGTTGGCTGGGGAGGGCTTAAGCTGGTCGATAAAGACCTGCCCATGAGGTAAGTAATGAGTATGTGCTGAGTGTTTGTGTCGGATGTTTCTCTCTCTCTTGAGGATCTGATAGAGGAAGAACAAACCGTTGTTTGAGAATTAGGAAGGAAAGACTATGATGGTGGAGATAGGGAAAAAAGTATACAGGTAAGGATTGTGGGGCGTAAGGGTTGATATTTATCCTACAGCCGTGAGGAAGAGAGAAAAGAATTGGGGGCTCGCGTGAGTGGGTCTAAGCAGGCAGGTCAAATTTCACTAAGGTTCTCGTGTTCTACGAACCAAGCCAATATCATTGCCTGAGCCGGAAGGTTGGTTGGGGGCCAAACCATCTCTCTAGGGCATGTGCGGATAAGTTCTTACTCCACCATATTACCTCCTTAACCAACCAAGCCTTTTCTTACCCCACCACAACCCCATACGCAATCTTAGCAGATGGAACGTTTGTTTGGACCTTGAGACCTTGTCACAGAATAAAGCTCTGAAAAGAAACCCCACCATTTCTGAGCCTACGGTGTGGCAGGAATGTGAGGAGTAGTATAAAGAAAAAAACTTTAATTGATTAGAAAAAGGGAAGAGAGAAAAAAGGTATTACTGTATATCAGGACCCTATATATAGTACATTACTATGATTCTTGCACCGATCCAAGAAGGTATTCGCAATCCAGCACCCATATCAATCAAAAAAAAGAAGGCAATAATAATATTATGATATCTTGAAAGCAAACGAATAAAAAAACCTTTTTGCGCCTACCACCGTGCCTGTACTTTTTTTTCTTTTTCCCCTTTCCCGAACATTAGAGCCTCCCCCCTGGCCCTTGTCGAATGGTCCCCTCGGACGAAAGACGCCCCGGCCACCTCCGGCTATGCCTGGTTCCGTGTCCCGCACCACACACCGTTTCCCACGCGAGGAAACCCCAATCCAGAAAGATACTAGTATGGTACGAATACCAGGAAAGGCACAAAAACCTGTCGTCAACCAGTCTCTCGGCCGGTGATCAATTGTTCGGCAAGTGAAGCTTATTGGAATGCTTAAACAGAAGGATAGTAAACATAAAGATAAAAAGCTTGACCCGACGACTATTCGAGTATTCTCTGGAGTGCAGGAAGGTTTGGCTGGGGTGAGTTAATTCTCCACTGCACATGCACACACGAGCAGAGAGGAGAGGAGATCAGATGAAAGTGGTTAGGGAGTCATACCTGTATTTCAACGTCATCGTAAGTAAAAGAATTCCGAAGAGGGATAATTATCCCTTTTCTCCATTTCTTGACAGAAGAACACTTCAAAAGCCTTTGCCGGTACTGTACGAGTACGGTACCGGTACTCGTACAGCGCCGCAAATCTGGAAGGAAGAGAAAGAAAAAGAAAGATCAAGAAACACGAATACGCCATCACCTGTCCAAAAACGTAAAGCTCAAGACTTCTCTTGACTCATCCACTCACAACCAAAACCCGAACGAATCAATCCCGTGTAACCCCCAAAGGGAACGAAAAGTGACCCATTGTGTTTCTCTTTCCCGTCCATCCAAGCCCCACTCTATCCAAGGCTTATGTCCATTGCCTACCCGTTTAAACCCGACTGCCTTCCCAAGCGCTTGAGCCCGAAGGCAACGTTGGGCTCAAAGCCCCTTCATATCAAGGATGGCTCAGACGGAATAAAGAAATAAAGAAGAAGAAAAAACAAGCCGGCCACCCCGATTGGCCAATGATAATGGATTGGTGTCCACAGTCCCGGGTAGCTACTGTGCTTCAGGTAAACAACGCGACGCGCGAATGAGGCTTGCTCTAGGGTTGTGGTAAGCGAGAGCTCTGCCGTACTGTACCGTATACGAGATGGTACTTTACGCGCGGTGGATGAATTGGACTTGTCGAAACTGTACGCGTACTGCGAGGCCTACTACCGGCACTCGAGTGCTAAATGATTCGTATTAGAGAAGCCCGGCCGGGTTTGACTAGGATAAATATATTGAATTGTGTGGTCTGATCCAGCTGCTTCCTGTCACGCTAGGACAGCCCATGGACGTGTGTTGGATCTCATTGGATTGGGAGAGCCCACGGCGAGGCTTGGCAAATTGTGGCAAGTAGTTTTGGTTGATTTGCACTGAACTTTGGCGAAAATCCGTGCCAAGCCTTGAGTCTCGCCCAAGGCTCCCCCAGTCTAACCGGCATCCGCAATTCTGTGTCTTGCCAGTCGACTTGTGAGCCTATCGTGGTCAGACAGGCTGATTACGGCTGATGATCTGATAGTGTACTTACACAAGAATTCTGATGCCAAGGGATCCGGACTCTTTATCAATTGCCGAGTGGAGATCAGCGGTTATTAGCCCCTCACCTTCGAGGCCCTCATTGGCTGTTGGATGGGTCCTAAGGGCACTTCTCTCTTGGTTGGTCCGAAATCTCTAACAGAAGGTGCGATTTAACGGCTGTGCCAAAATTCCCCATTCGATGGGTTTTTCATACCGGCCGGGGACGAGGCGAGTGGATTCCCGCTTTCTACCACACATGCTTGGCACAAGCAAACGGGGTCCAACCCAGTCAGTGAGTGCGGATGACACATAGGCCAAGCTTGTGAGAAGACTCAAACACCGGCCGGAATTCAAGGACTTTCCTAAACTTTCGCTCAAAGTGTGATACCGGCTCTTGTCCACCGTTGCTGGGGTACCAAGGCTGGTGAAGGGAGGGACAGGGGTTTGGGACTCAGCAGTTCAGTACCTTCAAAGATAAAAACATTAATTGATCCGGCAGAAATAACGCCAGGAGGGCAGGAAGCCTGGTCACCAACCCGTAACCGTGGCTTGGCACAGTTACCTGAATGCAGTGCTCGTCCCAGACAAGAAGGCACCCGGACACAAGGGGAGTAAACGCCAGGCTGAGGAAAGGCGAAATATCTCTGAAACATCCTTGGAATATCCCTCTTTCCCTCTCTAAATGTCTGGTTACCCATTGCCCGGGATGAGTAGAGCGCGAGCAACGGTGTCAGTATGAGTAACCGGTGTCCGTAATACCTATACTCTAAAGTACAATCCGAGCACCAGGCCCTTGGCATAACTAAGGGATTCACTTCCGTACTTCCTTTGCCGCTGTCAATTCACAAAGAGCTTCCTGAGAACTACTTGCGCACTGCAAAAGTTTCCAGAACTGCGGACCCTGGCTTGGCGCTAACTTATATGGGGCCGCCTAATGTACTAAAAAGTGCTAAGCTAAGCTCCACATTTCCGCAGGCTTTTGCGATGCTTAAGTACAAGCACATCGTACTAGTATTGTGCCTAGAACCGCTACAGCAGCATGCTCAACGTTCCCTGGTGGGAAAAAAGAGTCCAGCAGCGCAGTGCCCGCTTCAGCGACCCTCAATTGAGGATCCAGCGGTGACACAATAGAGCGTTTTGGCCACGCTCTCGGGGGAGAAATTTTGAGCTCAAAATTTGACTTAAGCTAAGATATATAGAGTAAGGATTGGCGGATGGCTAAGGTGATTCCTTACCTTTTGGGGTAGCAGAGCCAATTTGATTTATCTCCTAATCGTGATAGGAAAAACGTTGTGCTTCAGAAGTGGTGTAGTGCTCAGCATTGCCATGATGGAAGCCAGAGCGGCCGCGTAGATTTGCTCCCGGGTACTAAAATAGGCCAATGCTCAACATTCTAAATGGGGTTGGCTACCCAAATACACCAGTGTTAGTATCTAGTGCTGGCCATGATTACTCGTACAAGGTAAGGGATAGGTTATTGCCGGTGCGGCAACGTACTCCCTCTTCGGTTTAGCATTCTACAACTTCGATTCTCATCGTATATTCGGAATACGGTTGCTATAAAAGTACAGGAAGGTGTGTCAGAATTATTTGAATTATCGAAGATCTGATGTCTTTAATACAAAGAGGAAAATGTACCTGATGGTAAAGTGAAAATAATGATCATTATGAAAATAGTAACAGCAACTGTGACGATAGGATGAGGGAAGGTGTTCATTCACCGTTGAGGGTAGCCTTGATGCCACTTTTCAAGCACAGTGCAATAAATTCTAAAGCGTTAGTCCATTCTCATACATGGGCTTCACTAGCTACTGGCGCCACTCACCGCAATCTTTCAAGGAGCATGAACACTATACTTTCTATGGGTTCATGATGGCTCTTCCAAAATGGGAAACAAATTTTGGCCTGTGTGTGAACTAAGAGGTAATAAAAGAGAACAAGCTTGGCCTGGTATGAGAATAAATGATGTAAGGGGTAGAAATTACTACTAGCCATGTTTGGTCATAGTATTAAGACATAAATCTTTAATATTACCTGATTCCGAATACGCGATGAAAATGGAAGTACGAGTACTAGTAGATTTGCTCCCGATTACTAAAATAGGCTGATGCTCAACATTCTAAACGGGGTTGGCTAGGAGATAAATCAAATTGGCTCTGCTACCCCAAGGTAAGGAATCACCTTAGCCATCCGCCAATCCTTACTCTATATATCTTAGCTTAAGTCAAATTTTGAGCTCAAAATTTCTCCCCGGGAGGGTGGCAAAAACGCTCTAATCCCTCGGAAAAATGCCAAGCACTTGGGCCGGACCTTGACAGGGCCTGAGAGTTCCTTGAGATCCAGCCCCCAGATAGGATGCCAAGTTAATCCGAAGAGTGGGGGACAGCCTGGTACCCCACTGCAATTTAGAGCTTGCACATGCCATGAGGGTATTTTCTCTTACAACTTGGTGCTTCTTGCAACACCGCTCGGGATTCGTACTCGAGTACAGAAAATGTCCAAGTGTGATGTCGTTGGAGTTGCCTTCTCTGGCATCATACCGTAGAATTCCATAAATAAGCCGCACCTTGGGGTGGGCCGCAGCTACCCAAAACCTAGCTCACGTGAGTATGAACCCCTGGATAATCCCTTGCTTCCACAACTCAACCTTTGAATAATCCGCGCGGCTTATTTATGGAATTCTACGGTATTATAAGGTTTTGTGCTTTTTTATTTTCTATCTCTCAGAGGGGCTGAGGGACAGCCAGCCGCCTTCCGCTGTGTTTTTTTGCCCTTTTTCCCAAGTGGGAAATCTTGGACTGCATCGCACATGGTTCAATTCAAATGTCTCACGTCTACTGCAAGTCAATCCGGAAGCTCTCTCTACCGGGACTGTGCTAGTACGGTCCTGTGTGCGACCGCAATGAGTAGTATCATCGTCCTGTGTACTGTACTACGGTACTAGTACCGTAGTGCACTAGTGCCATACGGTACTGATACGGTACTGAGTGCTACCGTAACACACAACCACGGAACCCCGGTCCCCTGGACAAAAAGCAACAGGGAATTTTAAGATTCGTCATATCATATTTTCTCCCCTCACCAACGGCACTCATGCTGTGGAAAAAAAAAAGATCGGGCTGGGCAGAGCCATAAACCTCGCGATCCAAGGCCCACACACCAACCAATCAAACCAATCAAACCATACACTCACTCGGCAAGAACAACCCCACAACACCACCGACAACCCCAATCCATACGGCCAAATATTTCTCCGCCGTGAAATCCTCCATCCCCTCTCCATCCCGGCGCCGCTGCTGCCACTCGCCCATCGCCGCAGCAGTATTGCACGGGTGCACAAAATAATACGGCACCCCAAGCACTGGATGGTCCGTCTGTGATATCGCGCCTTGAACACCTACCCTCTTAAGCACATCACGGGTTGTGGTAGATGTTAGGTTCTCGTAGACTTGTTGTAAGCTCGCAGGGATTTGCGCGGAGGAGGCGGGGGGGTACAAGTTGAAGTATAAGATCGGCAGCTGGTAAGCCTTCGATAGGAGGATTTGGTATTCTACTTTCCAGAGCAATGGTGAAGGCGGGGGGGGGAGGGACTGGTCGGCGGGTTCGGTTAGGCTAAATTAGCGAAGAATGGGAGGAGGAATAGATTAGGAGGGGGTTGTCACGGACACCTACCTCCTCGTCTTCTTCTTCGACAACACCACCGTTCTGCACTCTTTCATCTTCATCATCACGTTCGTCACCACCATCGCCCTCGGCGTAGGCGATGAAAGAGCGCCTGACAATCAAGCCATAAACACCCCCCATCTCCCACCACCACCACCACCACCGTCCTCGTCAGTCACACCCACAAACTCACAACCCAAGACGCAAGCCAAAGTAAAATACCTCATGACTCAACATCACCTCTCCAATCCCTCCCCTCTTCAATCTCTCGCCGAGTCGAATGCATCCCTCCGTAAACTCTTCCGCAGAAATGAACGGAAAATTCTGCAGATCGGGCATCGCCGTTGCCCTGCGTAGCGAAATGTAAAAAAACCTTATCTAATTTTGTTACTGTTTTCCTTTTTCTTGTTCCTTTGCTTTGCCTTTTAGGGAAGGGCGTGGTGCTGTGCGGTGATGACGAGTTAGCGACAAGCTGGTGTGGGTGTGGTCAGCAAGGGGGGGGCAATCGCCGAGTTGACGATCATCGGGTATCACTCGGTGGCAGGGTAAGGTGAAGATGCGGGAGGTCAGCAAAAGTGAAAGAAAGTGAAAGAAAGTGAAGTGAAGGGTAAGATAGGGAGTTTCGGGCGGTTGGTCGATCTACGTGGCTGTATTGTGAAATTCGTTTGTGGAAGCGATATTAATTTATTTGTAAGCGTCATGGTTCGTCACTCGGAATGCGATCTTCTCTTACGGAGTACGTAGCGGCTCAATCTAACTCGAACCGTAGAATTTGGCCATCCCCCAATAATGGCCTCCTCAAATTTCTATATAGCCTGCAATAGGAGAAAAACCAGAAAATAAGGGGTAGAAACATGGAGATCGATGGGATAGGGCTACTAAACTCCCTACTCAGAAGTCTGGAATCTTGTCAAGTTTTCAGATCGTTTTTTACTGCGCGCTGCGCTTTCGACTTTCCAGAAACCCCCCTCCTACCCGACACACGGAACAAGCGTTTCGAAATAGGAATCTAGGCCGCTGGGAGCCTTGACCTAGTAGCGTACAATTCGGGCAGTCCGAGAAGTGCGCGCTAGAGAAAGAGTATCATACATGGCTGTGTGAACGTGTGAACCCAGATGCCAGGGCCTGATTTGAGTGTGAGAAAGGAGAGAAATAGGGTGTCTGGTAAGGGGTTTTAATTATTATAGTAGGTCTTGTCATCGTCTCGAGTTTCACAACTGTGATATTATCATAATAATATCATAGCACGAATTTCCACAGGGGTTGACTGAGCGGTTTGTAGATTATATAATATTATTAAACTTTAGTAAGAAATTAGACCCCGATAACACAAAGACACACCTCCTAGGCAACAGATTCATGATTACTAAGCTTTCAAGGTGTGGCTGATGTAACAGATTTCTGCCTCTCCCACCAAAAATGCGGCTTTCTGGGTGCTGTTGGCTAACTTAGCTGGTATGGACTCTGATTACTAAAGGGAAAAAAACCTAGACCTTGCTCTCCTTTATCTTCCCTTTCACGAGTGGGTTTTTCCAACTGCGTTAGCGGTTGTGGATGCCCTAATTTGACAGTTATTGAATTTGAAAAGCACTTTTTGGACAACTCGAACCCTACTCTTAGCTATCCCGGGATACCGGTACTGCGTGCTGCAGAGTGCACCCGCCATACCCAGGATGTATGCCTTCCGGTCAGCTCTCAAGCGCTTGAACAAATTGCGTGCACCTGCCCCATGGGCCCCACTCTCCCGCGGTAGTACAGGTGGGACTTGTGGGGTATCCGGTCAGCAGGTTGGTGAAATCTTGACTTTCCCCAAACGGCTGTAGTGGCCGTGCTTGAATGGGCCTTATGACACGAGTGTAAGCTGGGGTTTTACCCCCCTCCGTAAGTAATACGGGAATGTGGGGGTGAGTGTGGGTTATAGGAAGACGGTACTGGTGGTAGTAGTAATAGCGAGCAAGAAGTACTAAAATACTTGGTTTCGCATAATGTATGGCAAGAAATCTTTGCTTACGGTATCTGACAAGTCCATTATTTCCCGTTTTCGGATATAATGTGCTTCTTGCCTGGTAGGGGCACAGTACCTGAACATTGGACTCCAAATTTCGAATTGGTGTAATAATATCTATATATGCACTGCACGTCGTATCTAAATGCTCTATCTCAAAATACGACCTCATCTATACCACAATGCTTACTTGCCTGCTGGGAGTGAACCCCTGCCCGGCAGAAATGAGACATCCCTAGAAAACCGGGCGGAATGCAAGCAAGAGAGAAAGAAAAGGAAAAGAAAAGAAAAGAAAAGAAAAACCTCCACAAAACACTAGAACGAGCAGGAGACTATAGTGAGATAACACAGATGGGAGCAAGTAGGGAGGCTCGAGGTCTCGAGTGGGGCTTTGCTAGCCATACCGTACCAGAGAAACAAGCGCACAAAGCACTGATTCTGTTTCAAACCACCGAGGATCTCTCATTAAACAGGAGTAAGAAACACCTCCGTTGAAATCTATCAGCAATTGGGAAGAGACCTATTAAATTCCCAAAATCGGGCTTCCAGTAGGATAAATATTAGTTCCCAAGTTGACATTTCATGAAATACCTAGCTGGCGCAGTGGTTAACACTCCTGTCGCAATTAGCGGGAGCCCAGGAGTTCAATCCATGCTGACAATCAGTTATTATTGAACGATCCGTCATGTAGGGCAGGAGAATAAAACTCCTGCCCTATGGGGACTGGGAGATTGAAGAACTTAGCCCTCATCAATAGGGCTATGGGGTTTAACAATCCTGCTACGAGGAGGTAGAATCCGGCTCTAGACCTTAAAGGTTGGCGATCGGCGGGTAGCAGAAGCGAATGGGAGGGGGGTTGGCAAAGAAAGAAATATCATATCATACTAGAAAATAAATAAAAATAAAAAAAGCAAGAATAGAAAATAAAATAATAATAATAATAATAATTGTTTTTTTACCTTGGGAAGGCAGCTGTTGACCCTCTCCCTATTTATCGCCTTGTATACATAGCTTTTTTTCTTAGCAAAAGCGAGGTAGTACTAGTGCTATATACACCTCGACTCAGTCGAAAATACCATGACTCACAATCTTGTGTGGTTTTCGCACATCTGATGCTCAAGCCCACGCCTTGTTGAGTTTTAGGAGTAGAGGGTTGCTGGTTGGGCGGTTTTACTGCCATGGGCCGTTGGTGAAGAAATAGGGCTACTGTCAACGATTGACTAACTAAAGGAGTAGAAGGTTGGGCGCTACCTCCTCAAACCTCCAATTCCACAAAATTACCGCAACTGCTACAGTCACCCCTACCTACTATCGCTCAAACTCGCGCAATGAACCACCAGGAATCCCGCATACTCTCCGGTAAGAGAGGAGATCCTTCCAATCCCCCCATCCCCACCGAGCCAACTCTCGCCGAGGCAGCCGCGAGAATGACCTTTGTCCCCAAGTTTCATCGCTCCGAATTCCTCAACATCAAGGACACGGTCCAGGACGTCCTATGTTGGTTTAAGAGCCTTGTGGTCCTCAAGGACGTCAAACACGAACTATTCTTGGCCGTGGAAATAGTCAACCACCTCAATTCGCTACTCCAACTCGATAAGAAATACGGAGTAAATCTTCACGTCTTGAGACGGACTATCGGCAAGCTTAGCTCGAGTCTCGTTATGGTTAAAGCTAAGGCTGAGGAGAATGTGAGGGTTGCAATGGAGGAGAGGAAGAATGTCCAGAAGCTAGCGAGGATGAGAAAAGAGAGGATGGCTGCCATGGAGGAGAAGATGGAGAGAATCGCTAGATGGGTGGAAGAAGTGGCTGCAAGCAGAGCCTGAGGAGGGGGTGGAATAGTTGCATATCATTCAAGCGATTTCACTGTATTCTATTCACAACGGTCAATTACTCTCTTTAGTGACATAGCGAATTGGGCTCTTTTACGATAAGTGGTAATTTGTGTCGTTCGAAAGTGTTTTAATTTTTGTACTGACTGGTTCTCTGCTGTATAGTGGAAGGAGGGATCCTGACGGAATGTCTTCTGGGTAGATTACCTGCATGATATACTTTTCTATAGGTCCTCTTGGCCTAGTGCTCGCAAGTAGCTTCCCTTCAGTTGAATTCGGCTAACAACCACTCACAGGTTCTCACTCGCTCCATGCAACCAGCCAGCGAGAGTATGTAAGTGCTGAATTTATCGGTTAGTTCTCGAGCTGGGTATCAAAAACGTGGGCGATGTTAGGGAGAGCTAGGTAAGAAAAAATTGGTGAATCGGCACACGGGTAACGTTTAGCTCCATATGCATTAAGGAAATAAAGAATATTTAGGTGGAAGTAGGTACAATAGGCTCACAGAACTCAACTTCTAGATCGACGATGAAGGGCCTTGTTACTACCTAATAAAGCTACGACATTAGGAAGCGAGTTCTAGGGGCCTAGGGGTCTCGGCTGGTATTAATTAATGGGCCTTCTCTGGTTAGCTTGTTTGCTCTTGATGTGTTTGTCCTTCTTGCGTAAGATGTACTATACCGGGGCTGTGCCCAATATTTTTTCTTTTTTTTAGCCCAATTTCAAATCACCGTTGCAGAAAAAACTAGGGAGACCAACCTTCTTCCGACTGGTTCTCCCTGCATTCGCTTCCACACTTAAATATACGACATTGATTGTAATATTATTACCTTTTTTTATATAGTAGTGGGGTTTAGCTAGTATCGATAGGAAAGAAAGTGCTGGAATAAATTCTGGGAGTGGGGCGTTCTATTAAAGGGCGTCGACTCGCTAGGTAGACTTTGAAGCGCCGGAAAGGGGAAGAACGAAGGAAAATGTAAGATAGATTGTTAGTTCTTATGGGAGCCGCAAGAATCTGGTTTGTGGGTTGTAGGCTACATCCTTATAGTTACTATCGTTGCGGCCGACAACGGTCGGAGCCGCCACGATGCACGGGTCTTGGGGACCGGGGGTTGAGGAGTGAAAAACTTCGAAGCTGCCTTCATCGGGATTATACGAGTGGTAAGCTTCCTGTCCTCATTGGTATTAAGAGGAATTGATCAATAGCATGCTATCATAGATTAAATAAAAGTACACATGGTGGTAACGAATGGAGGGGTAGAGGGTTTGGCCAAAACACGTTATATCATACTTGATTTTGTTTTCCATGCTATCGACCCCTCCCTCGTGATACCGCCAATGACCAATTTTTCAAAGCCAAACAAGTACGTTGAGATAATAACAAATATGAGAGAATGAGAATCTGATAAGTACAGAGATATAATAAAACCAAAACCATCCAAGCGACCTATTTTATCGATCAACCTTCCTCGATGTGTCCACTGTCGGAGGCAGTGGGGATGGTGCCGCTGCCCTTGTCGCTTGAGATCGTTGGCACCGATAGATCCCGAGACGACAATGAGGGCGCCATGAGAGAGGGGTGGTGGGTGGGAAACAAAAAACGCGAGCTTGGAGACGAGAATGCGAGTTGTAGCGAGCATCGAGGTTCTCAACTCCTGGGAGTTGGTGGCTCTACCTGGGCAGGTGGCTCTCCGGTCCGTGCACAGAGCGCTATGACCTCTGAGAAACCGGACTAACCTTTCTCCGAAGACCTCCATGCAATTCCCCCTAGCTTTGCCCAATTGGCAATGGGTTGTTCTAACCCAACATTAAAATTTTACTAATAACACATGCAATCCGGACTGTCTAAGGAAATCTCGAGAGTTTTGTCTTTTAAATTTGACATCTTTCCGCTCCAAAAGTAACTTCACTATCCCCTCATGGCCATTCTCGGCAGCCCACAAGAATAAAAAAGCAATCGATTCTGGTGGTCTCGTCCAGAAGGGTGCCTTTATCGTTTTTGTCGTCTCTGTCGTTTTATTTAAGCAGTCCTCACGCTTCCTCGCCAACACCGAAACCCTGGAAGTGCTAAAGACCCAGACTGTCAGTCTTGTGCATTTAACCGAATTTAAGAAGCGTCCCATTGATGTAGTTCCGTTCTAACAGCATCCTGACAACCCCTTCAAGCCCATTATGCGTAGCTTGCGAGAACGGCGTTTGGCCATATCTCTCAGCTGTTGAGATTGACGCCTCTGACTTAGCAGTATCCTCATGACCCCTCCCATGCCCATTCTCGGCTAGTGATGGGCACGATCATGATCGAGCAGAAAATTTAGCCCATGCTCGAGCATAAATCGTGCTCGAGCACACCAAAAATTTATGATCGAGCATGATCGTGCCCATCACTATTCTCGGCAGCCCACGAGAGCTGTGCATAGCTATAATAGATATTAGCCCTGTCGACATTGACGTTATTCCTCCCCAGAAGTATCCTCACAGCACCCTCATGCCCATCCTGGGGTAAACTGGAGCGGTGTTGGGCAGGTTTTGTCGGGTGTGTTGGGGCTGGCGTCTTTCCATTCCAGTAGTCGCATCATGAACCCCTGGTGCTCTTGTGCAGCCCGCAAGAGCGGTGTCAGGCCCAACACGGTGTCAGCAGTTTCGGGATCGACGTCGTTCCGTTCCAGTAGTATCCTCGCTCCCTCATGCCTATTCTCGGCAGCACGTAAGAGTGGTGTCTTCAGGTGTGTCGGGATTGACGTCATTCCGTTTTAGTAATATCCTCTCGATCCCCCCATGTCCAGACACGGCGGCCCAGGAGAGCGGTGTTCGGCCATCTTTGTTAGCTGCGTTGGGATCAACGTCGTTTGGTTCCGGCAGTATCCTCACGATTTCCTCGTGCTCCCTCCTAGCAGCCCAGGCAGCCGCTGTGTTACAGTGGGAATTAGTTGCTTGGACAGCCCATTTCCTCTCTTCAATAAAGCAACTGTTATCTCCGCGCATCCGAAATTTGCGGCACAGTGGAGGCCTGTAAATCCCCCAGGGCAGTCTTCCTAATCAAAAGGTTGGTCCCAAAGGTCCATCCTACGGAATAGCATCTTCGATGATATGTGCCTGTCGTATCCATCGGGTAGATTCAATGAAAGCACTTTCACACTTTCCGTAGTCTCTTGCTTAGCGTGTGTGCCCCAGTGACAAGAAGTATATTGGATAAAAGGCATGGTTGGCGGGATATATTGGGAAGCGGGCCGAAGTTGAGATAGGTCAAACAGGCTTCAGCAATCAGATAGTGGGACTTTAGAAACAGGCTAAGGTTATGGGAGAGGAACTCTTGCAACGTGTAGGGGACAGGGCGGACGGTAAAAGAAGGCTTATCGACAGTGATAAGACCGAGGGCGCATGCATGTTAGTAGCGTGTCTATCCGAGGAATATTCCGAATATTCAAGTTGGTGGATCCTGTTTCTACCCCCCAGGGGGTGACATGACTCATCGACATGTAACGGCCCCTCCGAATGCGACGCCCACATTAAAATATGTATCCCGAGTTTTGATCTACTTCCCTGCTGCGCATTCACTGGTGATAAAGTTGCGGCGTAAGCATCCAGGCAATCCCCTTTGGTTATCTCATCGAGCTTTTTACTTCGCTGGTGGAGAGTAATCTCACCATCGCATCAATGTTCAGGGAAACAAAGAGGAAACTAGACACCGTGGTTGGTGAATAATAGCTCATTTGTATCGGGAATGTGTTTGATGTTCTAGCTTACAGTTCTGAGATCTTCTCAGGAATCACTCTCACAATATCCGCCCTCAATTCGTCGTCCATCAAATCAGGGTCAGTGTCACGGTCTGGGGTCATCTCCAGATAACTCTTGATGCAGGGTTCCGGATGGTCCGCGGAAGACTAGGCCTGACCAGCTAGTCCGATCCAAAGTCAAGTCTAGTCTGATGGTGGAAATTAGACCGACCGGACAGTCAGGATTATGGGAACTGACTCGCCTAGGA
>Ga0307513_10005175_pt1 | contig 17279 bp, 11 predicted proteins | sample 15_EM_MG_FD_202174 | JGI IMG/M metagenome (GOLD analysis project Ga0307513, IMG submission 202174) | Populus trichocarpa ectomycorrhiza microbial communities from riparian zone in the Pacific Northwest, United States - 15_EM | ecosystem: Host-associated > Plants > Roots > Unclassified | place... | reverse complement strand
CCGAGCCGGGCCATCGCCGCCGCCAGGCTGGCGCGTAGCCGGTTGAGCGACTTGGCCATCTCGCCGATCTCGTCGCTGGTCATCGGCTTGATCGGCTGATCGAGCCCCTCGCCGGTGCTGATCTCGCCGGCCACGATCGCCAGGCGCTCGAGCGGCCGCATCGAGCGCCGCAGCATGAGGAAGCTGGCGCCGACCGTGACGACCGCGAGGAAGCCGAACGCGATGATCAGCTCCATCAGGAGCCCGCGCTGGTGGCCGGACACCGAGTCGGTCGAGACCGCGACCCGGAACGCGCCGAAGTGCCGGCCGCGCACGAAGATCGGCGACGAGACATTCCACAGCGACTCGCCGGTGTCGCGCTGGTACGCCTGCACCAGCGACGGCGCGAGGCTCTCCGCGGCGCGCTGGTGGACCGGGGTCCACAGCTTGCGCTTGGTGCGGTTGCCGGTGAGGTCCTTGGTCCGGTCGCCGGACAGCGGCTGCTGGTAGCGCGCGTTGTGGGTCGGCGTGTAGCCGTGGAGGTCGCCGCCGACCGCGTAGACGAAGTCCGGCGACGACGCCAGGATGCGATCCTGGAAGCCGAGCACCGCGCGGTCGGTGTAGAAGTCGTACCGCGTGTGAAACCGCGGGTTGTCACCGACCTCGAAGCCCTGGATCGGCTCGTACGCCGGCTCGAACAGATCGGCGAGCACGAACGCGCCGGCGTCGAGCCCGGCCTCGAGCGTCGCGCCGTACATCGCCGCGCCCGCGATCGCCGCGACCTCGCCGCTGTGGATCGAGAGCTGCTCGAGCCGCGCCGCCTCGCGGGCCGACATGAAGTACGCCGCGCCGAGCATCGGCGGGATCGTGATCAGCGCAAGGAGGATCGAGACCTTGAGGCTCAGCCGGCGTTTGATTAGCTGCCACATCATCGCTCCCGGGATGGCCTCACAGCGTGCGGGTCGCGCGGACGAACGCCGCGCGATCGTCGGGGTCGTCGATCAGGCGGGCCAGGTGAGCGATCAGCGCCGGCCCGTCGGGCGGCGCAAACGGGCGATCGCCGCACACGGCGCGGACCGCCTCCTTGACGAACACCTTCGCCATCGGCCCCACGCTCGACGCGAGCGCCCGGGTGCAGGCCGACAGGAACGTCTGCCCCGACGGATCGGTGACGCTGATCTCGGCGCCCGAGCCGGTGCCGACGCGCGACACCACACCGGTGTCGCCCGACCAGCTGAACGCGCCGCGATCGGGGACCGACAGATCGCTCTTGGGGACCCGGCCGGTGCCGCCGGCGATCGCGATCGGGATCGACGAGCTCGACGACGCGGACTCGAGCTCGACGACGAGCTTGCCGGACGCCACGCGCAGCGCGACGCCGAGGAACGCGACGTTCAACGACGCGTCGGCGATCACCGCGAGCACGAAGCGCCGGGGCTTGTCGCCGGTGGTGCGCAGGCTGCGCAGCACGAGCTGGCCGTCGCCGAAGTGCGCGTTGAGCATGTCCCAGTCGTCCTGGACCAGCTGGATCGAGTCGACCGAGTTGACCACCGCGCGCGCGACCTGCTGGAGCACGCCCGTGTCGTAGCTGGCGTGGGCGTTGTGGGCGACGACAGCGGCGGTCGGGTCGATGATCAGCGCGCCCTGGACGCCTTCCACGTCGCGCAGGCTCTGGAGAATGGGTTCGAACATCGCGGCTTCCTTCAGCGCCCTGGCGCCCTGTCCTGCTGGCGCGTCCACGCGCCCAACACCGCGCCATCCGCGCGCGCGGTCACACTGACATAGTGTGCCCCGTCGATCGCGTGCAGGTGAAGCGTTCCGTGGCAGTGGATCCCACCCCGAGCCGCGACTTCCATGGACCTGACCATCGGTCGGTGAGTGTAATCTTCCATATGTCCAGTGCAACCCGAAATCAGCCTGAGAATCCAAGTGTTACCCCAAGTGAAGTCCTGATGTTGTATTTTGCATCACACTATTAGTCGATGATGTAGCCACTCTAAGTGGTGGCGTAGCTCACACGTCATCGCGGAACGGGTCATCGCGTACCCATCGCGGCGGCGAGCGCGGCGGCGAGCTGCCTCGTCGCGATCGCCTCGTCGTGCTTGCCGTCGCGCGCGCGGGCGGCGCCGATGACCTCGAGCAAGCGGATCCGCATGGCGACGCTGATGTCGGCGGTCGCGACCGCCAGCGCGGCGGCGCACGCGGCGTTGGCGACGTCGAGCTGGCCGGCGGCGGCGGCGGCGGTCGCCTCGACGACGAGCGCGTCGAGCTCGGCCTCGAGGTCGCCGGTCTGATCGGCGAGCACGCGGGCGCCGCGCGCATCGAGGCAGGCGGCGACGAACTGGCCGCGCGCGTGGCGGACGCGGGCGCGCGCGAGCAGGGCGGTGGCGTGCAGCCGGGGCGCGTCGTCGCCGAGGCTGGCGAGCGCGCGATCGAGCAGCGCCTCGGCGGCCTCGTCGTCGCCGCGATCGCGCGCGGCCTGGGCCAGCGCGAGCCAGCAGGTCGCGCGCGTGATCGCCTCGTGCGGCGCGACGGCGTGGTACGCGAGCCGGACGAGGCGATCGATCGGGTCGACCCCGGGACGCGCGAGCCAGTAGCGGAACGCGCGGTCGTGCACGGCGTCGCGCTCATCGAGCACGTGGGCATAGACCGCGTCCTGGATCGCCGGATCGTGGAACGCGTAGCCGCCGGCCAGCTCGATCAGCACGCCCTCGCGCACCAGCCACGCGAGCTGGGCCGCCGGATCGCCGCCGCCGATCGCGGCGAGCTCGTCGCGCGAGAACCGGGGGCCGAGGCCGGCGCAGAGCCGCACCAGCGCGACCAGGTCGCTCGGCAGATCCTCGAGCGCGCGGACCGCGAACCACGCCGGGGTCGGCGCGGCGAGCAGCGTGTCGAGCTCGTCGGCGGCGACGTACCACTCGTCGCTGCCGACGTGGCGGCGGACCGCGCCGCGCCGCGTGATCTCGCCGGCCAGCGCGATCAGCACGCCGGGGTTGCCGCCGGCGCGGATCGCGAGGCGCTCGATCAAGATGTTGGGGATCAGGCGCGCCGGGCGCAGCAGCTCGCGGATCAGCGCGTCGGCGTCGTCGAACCCGAGCGCGGGCAGCGCGACGTCGACCCGGTGGCTCGCGTCGCGATCGCCGATCGGCTGGGCGCTCGCGGTGACCACGGCGAGCTTGCACGCGTCGCGCGCCAGCACGGCCTCGAGCGCGCGGATCGTCGCGGCCGGCAGCCACGCCGCGTCGTCGACGACGATCACCGCGCCGCGCGCGGCGGCTTGCTCGATGCCGGCCGCGAGCGTCGCGCCGCCCAGCCGCTCGGCGAGCTGGCCGTCGGCGGGCTCGCCGGCGAACCGCCGCATTCCGCGCAGCGCGATCACGTCGTGGCCGGCGCCGCGCAGGCGATCGGCGACCGCGGCGAGCACGCGCGACTTGCCGGCGCCGCTCGCGCCGGCGACCGCGATGTGGACCGGCCGCGCGTCGACCATCGCCTGGGTCGCGACCGCCGCGAGGCTCTCGATCAGGTTGCTGCGGCCGACCAGCGGCGGCGGCGTGCGCGCGTCGCTCGCGTCGGTGCGCTCGCGCCGGCCGGGCCGGAAGAACCCCGGCAGCTCGGGCGCGGGGCGCGCGTCGTCGGGCGCGACCTCGGCCGCCGCGGCGGTCAGCACGATGCCGGCCGCGGACACCGCCGGCAGCCAGCGCTCGACGTGCTCGACGTCGTCGCCGTACGCCGTGACCTTGCCCTGCGCCGAGCGCCGCATCAGCGCGCTGCCGACGTGGATCACCAGCCGGGCGCGCTCGTCGGCCAGCGCGCGCGCGGCGGCGAGCGCGGCGGCGAGCGGCGTGTCGTGATCGAGCCCGGTTAACGCGGCGAGCACGCCGTCGCCGCGCCGCCGCACGACGATGCCGTTGACGTCGCCGACCGCGCGCACCACCGCGATCGGCTCGCAGTCCGACGCCCACAGCAACGCCACCCGGCCGCGCACGCCGAGCGCCCGCGGCGCGACCCCGCGCGCGGTCGCCGACGCTGCCGCGGCGCGCGCGACCCGGGCCCGGACCTCGGCGGCGGTCTGCGGCCGGGCCTCGGGCTGCTTGGCGAGGCAGGCGGTGATCAGGCGGTCGAGCTCCTCGGGCACGGTCCGGGTCTCGCGCACCGACGGCGGGCGCCCGACGGTGTGCTGGTACTCGATCGCGCGGCGCTCGCCGGCGAACGGCGGACGCCCGCACAGCATCTCGAACGCGACCACGCCGAACGAGTAGAGGTCGGCGCGGTGATCGACCGTCGCGCCGCCGCGGATCTGCTCGGGCGCGAGGTAGTGCACCGTGCCGACCACCGCGCCGATCTGGGTCAGCCCGAGCTCGGCGTGCTGCTTGGCGAGCCCGAAGTCGATCAGCCGCACGCCGCGCGGCCCGATCATCACGTTCTCCGGCTTGAGATCGCGGTGCACGACGCCGAGCGCGTGGAGCGCGACCAGCCCCGCGGCGAGCTGGTCGAGCAGCGCGAGGACCTCGCCGAGCCCGCCGCGCTCGCCGGCGCGCGACATCCACGCCGCGAGGGTCTCGCCGTCGAGCAGCTCCATGACGATGTAGGGCCAGCCGTCGCTGACGCCGTGGTCGTAGAGCGCCGGGGTCCACGTCGCGCCCGCCGCGCGCAGCACCGCGGCCTCGAGCTCGAAGCGCACCTGGATGTCGCGCTCGCGCCACCGCCCCCACTTGAGGATCGCGCGCGCGCCGTCGTCGCGGACCACCACGAAGACCTCCGCCGTGCCGCCGGTCGCGAGGTGGCGCTCGATGCGCCAGCCGCGCGGCGGCCGGACGTGCGCGGCGGGGGCGACCGCGCCGGGCTGGGCGACCATGCCCGTCGCGCGCCCGTGGATCGGGCAATCGCCGCTCGGCGGCAGCCGGCGTTGGCACCGTGGGCAGCGCGTCACGTGAGGGCAAGAGTGCACCTGATCGCCGCACGACTCCACTGCTTGGGCGGGGCTGGCGGGGTAAGACGTCCGGATGAGCGATCGCATCGATGGATCTGCCGGCCGGGGGCAAGCCCCGCCCGTCGATCGGGACCGCGACGACATCGCCCGCACCCACGTCGTGGCCGACGCCCGCGAGCTCCGGTTCCCGCGCTTCCGGCTGACCGTGATCGACGGCCCCGACAAGGATCGCGCGATCGACGGCGGCGCGGCCGAGCTCGCGATCGGCACCGCGCCGGCCAACGCCGTGATCCTGAGCGACCCGGCGGTGTCGCGCTACCACATCGCGATCACGCCGACCCCGCGCGGCCACCTGGTCCGCGATCTCGGCAGCACCAACGGCACGATGATCAACGGCGTCGGGATCGAGCGCGCGTACCTGGCGCCCGGCGCGGTGATCGCGATCGGCCAGAGCCGGCTGCGGTTCGACGCGCTGGGCGGCGAGGAGCGCGCGGCGCTGTCGTCGGACGCGCGCTGGGGCCGCGCGCTGGGCGCGAGCGAGGCGATGCGCCGGATCTTCGCCGTGCTGCCGCGGCTCGCCGAGTCCGACGCGACGATCCTGCTCGAGGGCGAGACCGGCACCGGCAAGGGCCTGCTCGCCGAGGCGATCCACGACGCCAGCCCGCGCGCTGGCGGCCCGTTCGTCGTGCTCGACTGCGGCTCGATCCCGCCGACGCTGATCGAGAGCGAGCTGTTCGGCCACGAGAAGGGCTCGTTCACCGGCGCGACGGCGGCGCGCGTCGGCGGCTTCGAGGCGGCGCGCGGCGGCACGGTGTTCCTCGACGAGATCGGCGAGCTGCCGCTCGACATGCAGCCCAAGCTGCTGCGCGCGATCGAGGACCGCGTGGTCAAGCGGGTCGGCGGCAACGAGGCGATCAAGCTCGACATCCGGATCGTCGCGGCGACCAACCGCGACCTGCGCACCGAGATCAACCAGGGCCGGTTCCGCTCGGATCTGTTCTACCGGCTCAACACGTTCCGGCTGCGCATCCCGCCGCTGCGCGAGCGCCGCGACGACGTCGCGCTGCTGGTCGCGCACTTCTATCGCCAGCTCAGCCCGGGCGACGCGGCGCCGCCCGCCGAGCTGCTCGCCGAGCTCGCGCGCCACGACTGGCCGGGCAACGTGCGCGAGCTGCGCGCGGCGGTCGAGCGCGCCGTGCTGCTCGGCGATCCGGCGGTGTGGCGCGCGCTGTCGGGCGACGGCGATCCGGGCGACGCGCCGGCGCCGACCAGCGAGGAGCAGCTGTCCGACGGCACGTCGTTTCGCGCCGCCAAGGAGCGCGCGGTCGCGGCCTGGGAGCGCGGCTATGTCCGCGCGTTGATCGCGCGCCACGACGGCAACCTGTCGCGCGCCGCGCGCGCGGTGCGGATGGATCGCAACCACCTGCGCGAGCTGCTGCGCCGTCACCGGATCTCCGCCGACGACACCTGAGCTGCGTGTTAGGGTCCGGAGCGATGGCCGAGGAGCGCACGCGTGGACTCGGGGAGCCCGAGCGCGATCCGCGGCCGCTCCAGCCCGGCGAGCGAGTCGACGACTGGATCATCGTGAAGAAGCTCGCCGGCGGCGGGTTTGGCACGGTCTACGAGGCACGCCACGGCGTGACCGATCAGCGCGCCGCGCTCAAGCTGCTCCACGCCCACCTCGTCAAGTCGCCCGAGATGATGGCGCGCTTCGATCGCGAGGCCCAGGTGATCGGCCGGCTGCGCCACCCCAACGTCGTCGAGCTCGTCGCCAGCGGGCTGGCCGACGACGGCCGCCCGTACCTGTGCATGGAGCTGCTCGACGGCGACGACCTGTTCGCGATCGTCACGCGCAGCGGCCCGCTGTCGGGCGCGCAGGCGCTCGCGATCCTCGAGCCGCTGTGCGCCGCGCTCGCCGCGGCCCACGCGCTCGGCATCGTGCACCGCGACGTCAAGGCGTCGAACGTGCGTGTGTGCCGCGCCGCGCTCGGCGAGCGCGCGCGCGTCGTGCTGCTCGACTTCGGGATCGCGAAGCTGTCCGACGCGCTCGCGGTCGATCTCACCGCGTCGCACCAGGCGCTCGGCACGCCCGCGTGCATGGCGCCCGAGCAGGTCCACGGCCGCGCGGTCGACGCGCGGACCGACGTCTATGGCCTCGGCACGCTCGCGTTCTTCCTGCTGACCGGCCGGATGCCGTTCGAGGACGCGTCGCTGACGATGATGCAGTACCTCCACCTCCACGCGCGCCGGCCCAAGGTCTCGGCGGCGGCGTCGGTGCCGCCGCGGATCGACGACGTCGTCGCGCGCGCGATGGCGATCGAGCCGGCCGAGCGGTTCAGCGATCCGCTGTCGATGCTGGCCGCGTGCCGCGCCGCGCTGCGCGACACGGCGCCGACCGCCGCGGTCGAGATCGCCGAGGCCGCCGCGATCCTGGTCGCGGTGCGCGAGGCGGGCGGCTCGCTCGACGAGGCCGTGCTGACCGACCTCGAGGCCGTGCTGCCGGCCGCCGAGCGCGCGCTGGGCGCCGCCGGGTTTCCGCTCGCGCTCGATCTCGGCTCGAGCGCCGTGTTCGCCAAGCACCACTGCGGCGCGCACGAGGCGGTCGCCGCGGCGCTCGCGGTGTGGGATCAGCTCGCCGGGCGCCGGCATCGCGATCCGCGGGTCCGCATCGGCATCTGCGTGCACCGCGCGTCGGCGACGTTCCTCGGCGCCGAGATCCGGTCCGGCACGCTGCTCCAGCCCGGCAGCTGGGGCATCCCCGACGACCTCGAGGGCGTGTGGGCGACCGGCGCGGTGGCCGACGCGCCGAACGGCACGCGGCTGCGCTGATCTCGCGCTACTGTCGGGCACGATGACCGACGACGACGCCGCGCCCGCCGAGCTACCCGAGCGCGAGGACGCCGAGGTCTTCGTGTGCCGCGATCTCGATCGCGCGATCGCGTGGTTCACGCGGCTCGGCCTGCGGCTCGATACGATCTCGCCCGCCGACGATCCGGCGATGGCGTGGCTCAGCGGGCCGTCCGGCTGCGTGCGCTTGCTGCGCGCCGGGGCGCGGGTGGACGACGCGCCGGCGACCTGGCAGCCGGCGTTCGTCGTCGTGCGCGCTGGCGAGACGCCGTGGCGCACGGGCCGCGCCGGCATGCAGTACCGCGATCTGATTCCCGATCGCCAGGGCGGCCGGATCATCGCCTCGCACATCCGGATCCCCGACGGTGGGCCGGTGCCGGACTACGTGCACTATCACGCCGTCGAGCTCCAGCTGATCTACTGCCACCAGGGCTGGGTCCGCGTGGTCTACGAGGATCAGGGCGAGCCGTTCGTCATGCAGGCCGGCGAGTGCGTGCTGCAGCCGCCGCAGATCCGCCACCGCGTGCTCGAGGCGTCGGCCGGCCTCGAGGTCATCGAGCTCGGCGTCCCGGCGGTGCACGCGACCCACGTCGATCACGACCGCGCGCTGCCGACGCCCGAGCGCCGACCCGAGCGCAGCTTCGACGGCCAGCGCTTCGTGCGCTTCGTGCCGGCCGCGGCGCGCTTCGCGCCGTCGCCGATCGCCGGGCTCGACGCCTGCGAGCTCGGCGTCGCCGCGGCCACCGGCGGGCGCGCCAGCGTCCACCTGCTGCGCGCGGCCGGGGCGGCCGGTCCGCTTGGCGCGCGGCCCTATCACCACCGCGCCGAGCTGCTGTTCCACGTCGTGCTGCGCGGCGAGGTCACGCTCGACGGCACGCACCGGCTCGGCGCGGCGGACGCGGTGGTCATCCCGGCCGGCCGCGCGTTTGCCTGGAGCGCCGCGACGCGCGATCTCGAGCTGCTCGCGGTCGCGCTGCCGGGCGACCTGTCGATCGCGCCCGTCGGGTAGCCGGCGGCCAGCCCGGGAATGCGAATCCGCTTGGCCTGGTTACTACGCGCGTAGTAGTACTACAGGCGTAGTAATAACTACAGTCGTAGTAACCTGACCAGGAGAACCCCGCATGCGTCTCACGTTCGCGCTCGCCGTCGCGGTCACCGCCTTCGGCTGCCACGCCGACAACCAGGACATCAAGAAGGAGCTGGCCGGCCTGCGCCAGGACATCCAGGGCCTGCGCGCCCAGGTCGCCCGGGGCGGCGGCGGTGGCGCGCGCCCGCAGCCGCCGCCGGGGCCCGATCCGGCCAAGGTCTACGCGGTCGGCGTCGCTGGGGCGCCGTCGGTCGGGCCGAGCGAGGCGCCGGTCACGGTGGTGATCGCGTACGAGTACGCGTGCCCGTGGTGCAACCGCCAGCGCCAGGTGTTGCCGGCGGTGCGCGAGGCCTACGGCGACGACGTCCGCTTCGTGTTCCGGCCGTACGTCGTGCATCCCGATCTCGCCAACGACGCCGCGCTCGCCGCGTGCGCGGCCGACCGCCAGGGCCACTTCTCCGAGGTCAGCGACGCGCTGTGGAGCAACGTGTTCGACAAGCGCGCGTTCGATCGCAAGTCGGTCGAGCTGGCGGCGACCGGCGTCGCCGGCATCGACGCCGCCCGGCTGCGTGCCGACATGGACGGCGACTGCAAGGCGTACGTCGAGCACGAGCGCGCCGCGCTGACCGAGCTCGGCGTCGGCGCCACGCCGCAGGTCTGGGTCAACGGCCGGCCGATCCCCGGCGGCTACAAGCCGCTCGAAGGCCTCAAGCCGGTGATCGACGAGGAGCTCGCCCGCGCCAAGGAGCGCATCGCGGCCGGCACGCCGCGCGCGGCGTACTACAGCGAGTGGGTGGTCAAGAAGGGCCTGCCCAAGTTCGCGCCCAGCGGCTCGTGACGTCCGGCCTCAGGTCAGCGGCCAGCGGATCCAGCCGACCGCACGCGCGAGCGGGCCCAGGCCGCGGCGGGCGGCGGCGTACGCGGCGTCGGCCGAGCTGCGCATCACCTGGAGATCCTCGGCGTCGATGCCGAGGCCGTGGCGCGCGCGCTCGAGGATCGTCGCGCAGCGCTCGAGCTCGGTGACGCCGACGCGGCGTGCCAGCGCCTGCGGCGCCTCCTGCGCGCCGGGGCGCCAGCCGGCGTCGCGCAACCCGACGAGCGCGAGCTGCCACGCGTTGGACACTCGCTGATCCACGGTCTCGTCCCAGAACGGCCGTCGCAGGTGGCGCAGCGTGATCAACCGCCGGAGCGGCCGCAGGCCGAGCGCGATCACCTGGAACATCAGCGCCGCGGTCGCCAGCATCATCAGCAACGGCAGGATCTCGAGGCTGGGTGACGACGACGATGTCCGCGCCGGCGCGGTCGGCGGCGCGACCGGCGGCGGCGCCGCGCGGTTCACGCTGAGCTTCGGCCGCACCGTCGCCAGCGGCGGCGAGACCGTCGTCGTCGTGGCAACCGGCGGCGGCGCGACGACGCGCGGCGGAGCCTGCGGCGCGACGACGGGCGGCTGCGGCGCGACGATGGCGGGCGACACGGGCCGGACCCCGCCACTCTCACCGGCATAGGAATCCACCCCGCCGGTCTGGCTCGGCGCAGCGGGCGCGTTGCCCGCCGTGACCTCGCCGTCCGTGCCCGCGCCCGTGATCACCTCGCCGGCAATCACGCCCGGCTCGTCGATCTCGCCGGTGGCCTCGCGGATCGCCTCGGGCGGGACCGACACGCGCTGCACCGGGCCGGTCGCCCCGCGCAGGGTGCCGACGACCGCGCTCTCGTCGGTGCAGACCTGACAGTCGACGCCCTCGCGCGGCGGGCCGACGTGCTCGCCGTGCCCGCGTCCGAGGTCGAAGTACTCCTTCACGCGCGCCTGGGTCGACTCCGCGTCGGCGCCGACCGGGCAGCACGGCAGGCCCTGGCGCGACGGGGAGGCGACCTGCACGTGCGGACCCTCGAGCGTCTCGATCCGCCACAGCCGTGGCGCGACCCACGCGGTGAGCGCGACGGCGATCGCGCCGATCGACAGCCCCCATCCGGCACGCGCGAGCTGGCGGACCGGCGACTCGCGCAGCAGCTCGGCCGGCTGCACCGCCGCGAGCGGCACCGCGCCGACCATGCGCCACAGCGCGACCCGCCGCGTCTCGTGCGCGCGCAGGATCGCCAGCACCGCGACGGCGAGGCCGACGAGCAGCGTGACGCCGACGCCGTCCGGCGCGACCCGGTCCCCCGTGCGATCGAGGATCGACAGCATCCAGATCGTCGCCGGGAACCAGCACGCCGCGATCGACGCGCGGTCGCCGAGGCTCCAGAACCCGCACAGCACCGCGGGGATGAACGCCCGCCACATCGTCGTGCTCGCCGCGCCCGCGGGCACCAGCGGCGCGCCGTACAGCGCGCACAACAGGACGATCAGCCCGACGATCCACAGCCGGTAGTCGCGCAGCGCGAGGAACTGGCCGAGCATCGTGCCGCCGAGCGCGCCGACCCACAGCGCGACCACCGTCGTCGATTCGTCGAACCGCGTCGTGGTGAACAGCACGAGGCCGCCGACCAGCGTGAGCCAGTACGCGAGCACGAGCGGCGTCGCGATGCGATCGCGCTCCACGCCGGTCATGGGATCACCACCAGCTCGACGCCAGCGTGGCTCTGCCGCGCGACGTGGTGCCCGGAGTAACCCTCGAGGTCGGTCCAGCACATCACCTGGCTGAACACCGCGCGGTCCTGCCAGAGCGCCTCGACCCGTCTGCGCTCGCGCTTGCGCCGACTCGGGCGGTTGTCGGCCGAGCCCGACGGGAACGGCAGGTGCACCCGGTGCGGCGACGGCAGATCGAGCTCGGGCACCGTCCACGCCACCTCGGGCAGCACGACCCACGCGACCGACGAGGCTGCCGCGAGCGGTCGCGGCCGGCTCGAGATCACGATCTGTCGCACCGGCTCGCGCGCGAGCAGCCGGTCGAGCGAGACCTCGCCTTGCCAGCGCACGCGGCCGCCGAGCTGGATGCAGGCGCCGGGCGCGCGCGTGACCATCGGTCGCTCGACCGCGGCGATCGCACCATGGCGATCCGCCGCGGTCACCATGACGACGCGCGTGCCCGTGTCGCTCAGCGCGCGGCCGACGCCGAGCCACACGCGGACCAGCCCGTCGAGCAGCTGGTTCGGCCCGTCGCACGCCAGCTCCTCGGTGCCGCGCAGCTCGTTGTCGAGGATCAGGCGGACCACGGGGTCGGCGGGCGGCAGCTCGTCGGGCAGGCGCACCACGAGCTGCTGGGCCTGCAGCGAGCGCACCCAGTGAATGCGGCGCGTGTCGTCGCCTGGCGTGTACTCGCGGATCCGGAACGTGCCCTCGGTGGGCTGGCGCTGCGCCGGCACCGCGATCGCGTCGTCGCCGCCGGGCCCCAGCAGCGCGCGCGCGCCGGTCACCGCGACCGGCCGCGGCAGCACCGAGAACCGCGCCTCGCCGCGCTCGATCACCGGCGTGCGTGTCAGGCCGAGCACGTCGCGCAGCCACAGCGTCAGCGGCGGCGCCACGTGCTCGCCGCGCTTCGCCGGCCCCAGCTCGCTGTCGAGCCGGAGCTCGGCGCGCGAGCCCTCGCGGCCGACCGCGTAGCGCGTGGTCAAGCCGTGCGCCATCGCGCGGCCCGACGCGAACAGCCGCATCCCCGCCGGGATCCAGACATCGACCAGGCGGACCTCCTCGCGCAGCGCGTCGCCCTCGGTGCACGTCTCGGGCAGGATCTGGCGCGTGATCGTCGCGCGCCGCCACGGCCCGTCGCCGCCGGCGATCAGCGCCGTCCACGTCGCGGCCAGGTAGACCGCGCCCAGGCCGAGCACCCCGATCACGCTCAGGCTCGCCCAGCCGGTGACCCCCGCGAGCACCAGCGCCGCGGCCGAGCCCCACATCACCGAGCTGCCCGTCGCGGTCAGCACGTCGAAGTGGTCCCACGCCAGCGCCAGCGGCGCGGTGTCGCGCCGCCGCTGCGCCTCGATCACGACGCGCGCGATCAGCGCGGCCGCCATGATCATCCACATCAAGATCAGCACCGTCCCGGTCGGCGCCATGTCGTGGTGGCGGCCGGACAGCACGCAGCCGGCGGCGGCGACGAGCGGCACGACGACCAGCGTCGCGATCCTGCGATCCCGCGCCGACGTCATCGCGTCCCCGTGACGGCGATCGCGCGCAGCCGTTCGCGCACCGTCGCGCCGTCGGTCCACAGCCGGTGGCGCAGGACGTCCGGCGCGACGTGCAGCAGGTCCTCCATCGTCACGAACTCGCGACCCGACAGCATCGCGCGTGCCTGCGAGGCACGGACCCAGGCCAGCGTCGCGCGCGGGCTGATCGACGCGCCCGCCTCGCAGCTGCGGCGCAGCCCATGAATGTAGTCGACCGCGCTGCGCTTGAGCTCGGGCGTGACGTGGATCAGCGGCACCGTCTCGCGCCACTCGAGGAACGCGGCGCGCGAGATCACCGGCGTCAGGCTCTCGAGCGGCGCGGCCTGGCCGAGGTGGTAGTCGAGCACGCGGACCTCGTCGTCGGCCGTGGGATACCCGATCTCGAGCATCACCATGAAGCGGTCGATCTGCGCGGCGGGCAGCGCGTACGTGCCCTGGTGATCGAGCGGGTTCATCGTCGCCAGCACCTGGAACGGCTCGTCGAGCCGATGCGTGACGCCGTCGACCGTGACCGAGCGCTCCTCCATGACCTCGAGCAGCGCCGACTGCGTCTTGGGCGTCGCGCGGTTGATCTCGTCGGCGAGCAACAGGTGCGTGAAGATCGGGCCGGGCCGGAAGTGAAACTCCTTGTCGCGGACGTCGAACACGTTCGCGCCGGTGATGTCCATCGGCAGCAGATCGGGCGTGAACTGGATGCGGCCGAACCGCGTCTCGATCACCGCGGCGATCGCCTTGCACAGCTGCGTCTTGCCGACGCCGGGCACGTCGACGAGCAGCACGTGGCCGCGCGCCGCCATCGCCGTGAGCACGCGCTCGATCACGTCGCGCTTGCCGACGATCACGCGCTCGACCGCGTCGACCACCTGGCGGAGCTCGTCGCGGATGCGCTCGACCCGGCGGCGCAGCGGCGTGCGCTCGACCGGCGCGACCTGAGCAGCGGCGACCTCGCCGCCGCGATATGGACCTGGATGATTCATCTCGTCCTCCGTTGCGGGCCCGGATTGATGGTGCGGGAGCTGGCCGACCAACCAGCGCGCGAGCTTGGTGCCGCGGCGCGGCGGTTCATCGCCGTCGTCGGCGCCATCGTCGGGCCCGGCCTGCCACAGGCCGGCGTACGCCTCCGCGAGGCGGCGCCGGATCGGCTCATCGCCGGCCAGCGCATACAGGATCGCGAGCACGGCGCCGCGGTGCTCGACCTCGATGCGTGGCGCCAGCGCCTCGGGGCTGTGCCGCACCAGGTCGGCGTCGCTGAGCGGCGGCGATCCGAGCTCGCGCAGGCACGCGGTGACATACGCCACCTCGTCGGCCGTCGCCGTCCCCGTCGCCAGCAACACGCCTGCGATCGCCCGTCGGGCCAGCCGCAGGTCACTCACGACCGTCGCCCCAGTCTCCTCGTCGCGGGCATGTCCTCACATCCAGCTGGATCCGCCACCTCATGGATATGACCCGGCGGCCCGAGTCATTCCACGGAAATCGCGTGGAACACCTGGCCGCCGGCGAGCGTTCATCTACTCCGGCAGACGTGGGTCGCCACCGCGGGCGCGCGAGCCGGAGGGGACCCTTGCCGCGCGCAGTTCCGCAGCGCCCACATTTCTGTGATGACCGGGTATCTCGACAACCACCGTCCACCGTCCACCGTCCACCGTGCGCCCGCGTCGCGCCTCGGCGCAGGTTCGGCGAAGCCGGGTGTCAGCGCGACGGGTGATACGTATCGCGCTCGCGCTCGGAGCGCTGGCGCAGATTCGAGACCAGCATCGGCACGCCGATCAAGCACATCGCGACCGCGGCGACCCGGCCCGTGCTCCCGCTGAGCCACATGCCGAGGACGACGGCGGCGAACAGCACGGAGAACAGCGCGGCCAGGCCGACCACGTCGTGCGGGACGCCGTCGGGCTCGCGATCGAGATCCTCGGTGGGCCCGAGGGCGCGGTGGTCACGGATCGGGGCGGTATGGTCGTGCGCGGAGGGCATGCGCGGCAACGAAGCAGGGGATATGCCATCCACGCGGACTCCCGATCTTCGAGCAACTCACATCGATCGCCACCACCGCCGCCGCACCGCCGTGACCACAAATTGGCCACGATGCTCAATCGTGAGTCGCGCGTCAGGCAGAGTCTTCGTCGTCCGCCTCGACCGAGTGCGCGACGTGTAGGCCCAGCGCCCGAAGCCTCACACGCATCGTCTGCCGCGAGATCCCGAGGAGCCGCGACGCGTCGCGGTGATTGCCGTGCGTGTACTCGAGCGCCAGCGTCATCAGCAACCGATCGACCTCGCGGTGCGTCTCCGCCGCGAGATCATTGGTCGTCGGCGCCAGGCGCTGCCGGATGAAGCGCTCGAGGTCGAGCGCCGACTCCGCGGCTGGCCCGCTGCGCGGGGCGCCGGGCAGCCCCGCGAGCTCGGGCAGGAACGCGGCGAGTAACACTGTTCCACTGGCACGCAGGAGTGCCTGTCGGAGCACACTCTGCAATTCGCGGATGTTTCCAGGCCAGCTGTAGGCCTGCAGTCGCGCGAACGCGTCGGGCGCGATGTCGTGGACCTCGCGCCCGAGCTCGGCGCTGAACCGACGCAGGTAGTGCGGCACCAGGATCGCCAGGTCGTCGATCCGCTCGCGCAGCGGCGGCAGCTGGATCGTGAACACCCCGAGCCGGTAGTACAGATCGGCCCGGAACTTGTCCTCGGCGGCGCGCGCCCGCAGATCGCGGTGGGTCGACGCGATCAGCCGGACGTCGGTCCGGATCGTCTCGTTACCGCCGAGCCGCTCGAACGTCTGGTCCTGGATCAGCCGCAGGATCTTGGCCTGCAGCGCCATCGGCATGTCGCCGATCTCGTCGAGCAGCACCGTGCCGCCGTGACACTGCTCGAACTTGCCGATGCGCCGGCGGTCCGCGCCGGTGAACGCGCCGCGCTCGTGCCCGAACAGCTCGCTCTCGAGCAGGTTCTCCGGAATCGCGGCGCAGTTGAGCGCCAGGAACGGCGCGTGCGAGCGCGCGCTGTGCTGGTAGATCGCGCGCGCCACCAGCTCCTTGCCGGTGCCGCTCTCGCCGGTGATCAGCACCGTGACGTCCTGCGCCGCGACCCGACCGATCGCCTTGTAGATGTCGAGCATCCGGGTCGACGCGCCGAGCATGGCGCCGTCGGCCTCGAGCCGCGGCGGCAGCTCCGCCAGCCCGCCCGCTGGCCTGCGCCGCGTGACCTCGAGCGCCTCGGCGACGACGCGGCGCAGCTGCTCGAGATCGAGCGGCTTGTGCAGGTAGTCGAACGCGCCGTGCTTGACCGCCTCGATCGCGCCGTCGGCGGTCTTCGTCGTCGTGATGAAGATGACCGGGATGCGCGCGTCGATCGCGCGGATGCTGCGATAGACGTCGAGCCCCGAGCGGTCCGCGAGATGCAGGTCGAGCAACACCACGTCGGGCGCGCCGCGCCGGATCAGCTCGACGCCGTGGTTGCCATTCTCGGCCACGACGACGCGGTAGGCGGGGGCAGGGAAGGTCTGCCGCACCTGCGCCGGCACGAAGACGGCGTCATCGTCGATGAGCAACAGATGCGCCATGACCCGCTCGCGCGGGTGTTATTGCACGTCTGCCACGTGACAATCACCTCTCTGAAAACTGAGGCGATCGGGATTGAGCGTTCGAGCGGTGGATTCGTCACGTTGTGCGGCGAGGTGGTCGACGCACCAGGGTCATCGCGATTACCGCCTTGTGGTGGAATGACAGCTGGGCCGGCGCCCGCGCACGCCGTCAGGTGAGCCCCAGCGCCCGGGACACCAGATCGTGGGCGCTGGCAAGCCCCCTGTGAGCCAACCGCGCTCGCTCACCCGAGCCTCACGATCGCCCCAGAGGTTTCCGCATACATCTGCGCCATGCATGCGCCGCGCTCGCTATGCTGTTCCGATGAGGTTGTACGGCACCACCTGGACCGTGCTCGTGTCGACGCTCGCTGGTTGCTCGCTGCTGTACAGCCCGAACAACCTGCCCGATCCCAGGATCGACGCGGCGACGCCGGTCGACGCGGCCCCGCCGCCCGACATGCCGACCGACGTCAACCTCGACAACCTGGTGCTCGAGAGCGTCTCGCCCACGACGCTCCTGGAAGGTCAGGGCACCGGCGGCAGCCGCCCGGCGGTCCTCGTGATCACCGGCGGCAACATCGGCCCGGACGCGACCATCGAGCTCGTGCCGGTGGATTCGCCCGCGCCGACGATCGTGATCGACAACGACAGCACCGTCCGCTCGCCCAGCGGATCGGCGGTCGCGGTGAGCTTGACCGTCCCGATCGATCCGACGCGCGGCAGCGACGGGGCGAGCGACGCGATGTTCACCGTGCAGGTGA
>Ga0307513_10005174_pt1 | contig 17279 bp, 23 predicted proteins | sample 15_EM_MG_FD_202174 | JGI IMG/M metagenome (GOLD analysis project Ga0307513, IMG submission 202174) | Populus trichocarpa ectomycorrhiza microbial communities from riparian zone in the Pacific Northwest, United States - 15_EM | ecosystem: Host-associated > Plants > Roots > Unclassified | place... | reverse complement strand
GATTTCTAAAAAAGGAAATGATTTCTAAAAAAGGAAATGATTTCTAAAAAAGGAAATGATTTCTAAAAAAGGAAATGATTTCTAAAAAAGGAAATGATTTCTAAAAAAGGAAATGATTTCTAAAAAAAGAAATGATTTCTAAAAAAGGAAATGATTTCTAAAAAAGGAAATGATTTCTAAAAAAGGAAATGATTTCTAAAAAAGGAAATGATTTCTAAAAAAGGAAATGATTTCTAAAAAAGGAAATGATTTCTAAAAAAGTGATACTTTGATGGCTGATATAAGCTGACTGTGATGCTTGCTGCAAATGGCAATACAAGCACGTTGTGGCACTGGTTATGGGACAGGGACATGGTCCTGGTCATAACCCATTAGGGCCATTCTGCACTGAGACCTACTCTGGGAGATGACTGCAATCATGAATCATTAACCATTTCTTGAATAGCTTGCCCTCACTAATCACTGAGGGCAAGGGGTGGTGGCCTGGGCTGGTACATCACAAGTCCATTCAGAATTTTCCCAAAGAAAGTACCCAGAATTTCCTTTGTGATGTTCACAGCAGTGCAATCAGTGTTCCCAGTCACACTGTGGGCAGAGGGGGTCTTACCTGGGAGGCAAATTGAGAGTTTGTTGAGAGTTTGTGATCAATTTGCTCCCACTTTGCCCAGTGGGTAAGTTGTGAGTTTGTTCAAAAGAAACCTGTCAAATTACCCACCAGGTGTTTTCTGAATGAACCCCCTAGGTTCTTTGACAATTTTGTTCAAAACTTACCCACTGATCAAATGACTAAAAGAAGAACCATCTTCATCCATATCCACAACCTGTGTGGAAGGATGGGATGATGAGAAAACTAGCCAGAAGAATGGTTGAAAATAGATGGTGTCTGGTCTTCTTAGGAAGAGACTTTCAACCTATAGATATTGCATACACTGACAACCAATAAATGTATTTATACTCAATCCCAGCCTAAACTTGTCCTTGGTTAACAAGCTTATGCCCAGTGAGTTCATTGAAGATTAACTGAGCAAATCAGATCTTCAAAGGGGTTCCTCTTCAGATCAGGTTCTGTTTGATACTCAGTTCAACTTTGAGGTGGAAGTTGGCAACAAACTTGGATGCCAAACAAACTAGGGTGACCAGGAGAACTAGGTAATCCTCCAAACAGACAAACAGACAAACACTAAGGTGAGAATGGGCTATCTGGTTCTATTCAGATTCCACTCAGACCAACAGAAAACCATGCTGAGATCTCCAATATCTGACTGGGAGCCAGGGAAATCCTCAACAAGAGGGATCTCCACCTACCTGACACAGGGAGTCAGGGGAAAATCCACAACAAGGGGGGGGGGACTTGTTCTCTTTTGGTTTGAGGGGACCACTATTCATACTATCTACATGAGGCTGTGTAATCCCTTTTTCCAAGATGTGCTAAGATATCCTAAGACATTCTACCACATTCCATGTTTTTCCTTGAAGCCTCCATGAATGTGTCTTCCTTCCTTCTAGAACCTTCCTTCTTTCTCAGAGTCCTTTCTTTGATGTTCCATAGGATTCCATAGCTTTCCTTTGGATTCCCTGGATTTTGATGTCCTTCTTCCATATTCCTGGGCATTCTATAGGCTTCCTTTGTCATCCTTTTCTTCCCCCAAAATTTATTATTATTGTTTCTATCCCATACCCATATACAACATTGTGGAAAAGAATTCCTTAGCATTTTATCATTCAATACCTCGTTGTTCTTCAGGCTGTTCCATGGGAGAAGTATCATATGCATTTTCCAGTTCAGCAAGTTGTCATCACGCACAATTTTCGGACTTCTTTTTCTTTATGTCTCTACATCCTTTGGACTCTTTTACCTTCAAAACCCCCACATTCCTTACTCAGACATTTCCTTTCACACTTCATGACACAAGAAGAGGGTATCATTCAGGAAGGCCTACTCAGGAAGATTGGGAGACACGAGATGGGTATCTACAAGAGTGTCTACTAACTCTTCCATCTCTGCCTCCAGCCGCCTAGCCTCTCGGAACTTGGCATACGAAGACCATTGCAGGGCATCATACCTGAACCACCGGACCTCGACATTGAACCTACTCTGAGGCCCTTCCAGAGGCAGATCCCCCAAACAGCCTGGACTCTCCACTCGAGGGGGTGTCACTGGAGGGTGGTCCTCGAGACGAGCTTGGTCGACAACTCTCCGGCGATGCAGATCGCTGCTCCCAGGATGACTCGCCTAGAAAGAAACATCCCATCAGAGGTTGTTTACGACCGGTACGGCGAGCACACTGACCAATACAGACCAGAAGGATCTCGGCCATCACCTCCAACGCTTCAGGAGAGTCAGCACTAGAGACCTCACCAGTGCATCCTGAGCATCAAGCCACCTCCAGCCCCAGGACAGGCTGTTCATCGACCATGGAGGCGTACTCCAGTTCATCATCAAGAACCTAGGGACATTGGTCAGTTTCAGGACACCCATCGGTCCAGGAACCACCAAGTACCTCGATGGACACCTCTTGGTCTCCTGAATGGGTACACTTGCAGACCTGGTCCTGAACGTTGGTCATCAGTAAGGCACAAAAACCCCAAAGGTGCCAGCGTACCTGCAAGACCTCCACCTGTCCCTGAAGCTCAGCGGTGAACTGTTCTTCAGCCAACCACAACTTCTCCAAGTTGAACAGACGTTGAGCCAGATCCTGATTCTGACTATGAATCTCTTCCATCCTGGCAGCCTGTTGGAGAAAGGCCGTCTCCATCTCCGACCGCTCCCTGCGCTCCCAAGTCACCTGTAACAAGGGTCAGCGAACATCACCAAAGACATTCGAGGCCCTACCTCTCGTTCAAGAACATTGATCCGCCCAAGCAGCCGACTCCCTATGGCAGACGCGTGATGCATCTCCAGACTCGTGGGAACGTCCCTTCCCCTGGTTGACTCCCCCTCCACAAACCGCTCAGGAGTGTCGCACACCCCCAGGGTGAGCAAGCGGTAAAGAACCCTATCCCTCTTGGGATGAGAGGAACGCCGGTTGGACTGGATACGAGCAGTTTGAATGGCTGCGCCCCAAAGGAAGTCCTCGTCGTACAAGTCGTCCATCTTGTCATCAAGGTACTCGGACCCAGGCTTGTCAAGGCGATCAATGATGGTGGATGAATGGGGATACTGAGCAAAGACGTGCCCCCTGACATGGTGGTAATGACCTTGCTCCGTTCGGGTGACGGAGACATCATGAATGCGGTATTTGGTGGCAGACATGCGAGGCATAGTGATAGTAGGGAGGAAGCAAAGGGTTGTTGAGAAGTGGCAAGGGTTGTTGGTTTTGGAAGACGAGCGGATGATGAGTTGTCGCCCTAGGATGTCCCCTTTTATCCACCTCTCCCAAACCAGGACACATCATGTCACGAACGCGTGATCTTGTTGATCAAATCAAACAGATCACTATTGAGATTCGTGACATAAAACAAAGGGGGAAAACCAAGATCGATTTGGCAAACGTATCTAGTACAATCAGTGTTTACAACCACACTCTGAGTGGTCCTCAACAAGATGGTCATGGAGAACATGACGAGGATGATGTACACTACGAGGGCAATATACGAAGCGACCATCAACAACCTCACAATACGTACATCCAAAAACATTGTGCTCCAGCTCAATGCCCAAACCCAATAGTGTCCACCTCATCGCCTCTACTGCCTCCTGAACTCCATCCCTCATCACCAAGTAATAGAAATCCTGCAAAGCCCGTTTCGTCGACGACTCCCTGGTCAAAGAAGCCAAACGATTCCGGATCTCCTCTGAACGAGGGAGACAATGTTGGCGGGGTGATGGGTGATCTTCTTTGCGGGACGAACGGGACGACCTCTGGCGGCGTGAACGACGTCGGTCCTTGCGCTGATTGAAGGAAGGCGGGGGTGTAGTAGACCGAGTTGATGGAGGAGGAGGTGACAGACTTAAGCAAGGGGAGGGAGGAGTGATGGGAAGAATGATGGGGAGATCCATCCTCTCCCTTAAGGATAATCCCTGCATCTGTGAGATCACAGGGCTCAGGGAGCGATGAGTCGGTGACGAGCTGGCAACCAGCGTAGGAGCCAATCTGTTCCATAAGACCAGCAATAGGAACCCAGTGAGATTCCATGTAATGAGTCAATAAAGTTTGACACATTACTGACAGCGAGTGGGACTCCTCTAACTTTTCCTCCATACCCTCAACCCTCTTACAAAGGACATGGAGCACTAAACCCATGCCGTCCACCTGTTGCTCTAGCTCATTGATACGAGCAGCCTGGGCGTCCTGAATGTTAATCGTGTTTGCATGAAGCTGCCCAGCAGTTATTTCATTCATGCGAAGACACAATATCTCCGCGGATACCTCAGACACAGAGGAAGGGAGATGTTGAAAGACGCTCTCCCCAGAGCGATAAGATAAGTCAATCTAACATGAGGTCAGCTTTCAAATAAACCTTGAACGCTTCACCACACGTACCAATGGGTCGGAACCGTCAAAGAAGTCGACACTATCATGACCCCAAACCTCATCCTGAGAACCCATAATGATGGGGAGGGAAAGGTTGATATTAACCGAGGGGGCGGACATAGTAGGTGATAGAGGAAGAACTTTAAGAAGGGAGGAGGAGTGGATGATTGATGGGGGGAAAGGAAAAGCGAACTGAGGAAAGAAACCAGCCATCGACCAATCATTAAATAGATGGTAAGAACCCTAACCCTGAGACATCGGATCTTAGATTCCATCAGACCCTTCCATCAAATATGACCAAAAGGAGCCATAAATGGAGGGGAGTTTTAGATCCGGGGATTTCTCCCTGAAACGCCATCAAACTTCTCAGAAACACAGCCCATCAATGCGCAGCCTTCTCATTATATCAAATAGAAGGATGTCCCGTTTACCAATTAGAAATCAGAATATTCCAGAAGGAATCGGTTGTAGTCGCAATGACTAAGTATGAGTCATGCCTAGTCATCAATAGACGCTTCCAAGGAAGAGTAGACTTAGTCGTAGAAAGCAGTAGATCATGTGACCAGGATCTGGGAGTATATAAGGACGAGCCCCTCCGGCTCTCTTTTCCCCTTATCCTCAATCTTCTCTGTAACCCACTACTCCAACTAAGTAAGTTGGATACTCTCTAATAAACCGCTTTCCCTCTTATACTAACATACTTAGCAGGAGTCTCCTGTCAGGGCCTCTCTCGCCCTAAGCTCCGGGACGCCTATTAGATAGCCTCGATACTATCTCTTCCTGACGATCCAACACGTCGGGGCCAGACCAGTAGGTATCCTATATCACAAAAGACAATAGAGAGCACACTCTGGGTGATTCTTGCTTCGAACCTGGATTCAACTGAGGAGAAGGTGAGCTGGTGCCGTTCAACAGAAGGGAGGAGAGAAGGAGAGTGAAGAGGATAAGAGTGCTTAGCAATATGATCTCGCTTGTCCGTAACAGCGCTCGGGGCTGAGAAGGGGAGAGGATATCCTAAGATTCAAAAGCTGAGGAGTTACAGCGACTATCTACTGCTCTATATACTAGAGGAGAGGCCATGACAGTAACTGTAACACTGTGAGTAGAATCTCGAGGAAGGGAAAGGAATAATAGTAATCCTACAAAGGATGTGTGGGAACACTATGACTATGTGAAGTATAGTGGGTCTGCTGACTCGAATGAGCGGTCAGAGAATGAATAGAAAAGATGCGCCCTTGAAGGTGAAACCGGAACAATTGTGGGGCATCTGAGAGATAAGAAAAGTCCAGAACGAAAATCTAGAATCATGAAGTCATGAAAGGCGTGATAAGTCGTCATCATGAACAAGAAGGACGATAAATGAGCGAATGATGGGGGAGGATGGTATCAATATGAGGAATCCTACTAATGAGCTGATCAAGATGATTGATCACTAGTCTCGCGCGAGAGTTGATGCATAGCCTCGAGCGGTGTGGGAGAGTGATGAAGAGTGGTGATGGGAGATAGGTATGTCGGACCGGAGGATGGGCCCTAGACATATATAAGTCTGGCAGAAATGCCGGACATACCTCATTGGATCCCTTCCAACCCTTCCTACTATCGTTCTAACCCGAAATGTCCTTTACTGCTCCTTCGTCTAACCGCACCTTTCTGACTCCGAACAAGGAGAAGATTTCTCGGACCGATGCTCGTTCCCACATCACCAATGCCCTTGGAATGGTTGGGTATCCTACAAACCTTGAGGTAGGCTATCGCCGACCTTCCAAGTTGTGAAAGTCGTCGTTAACCTGTTTGTAGATGCAGAGGTTTATTATCCTAGGAGCTTCGAGTCCGACTCCTGAGTTTCGTCTAAGGACCTTTGACGAGTACTTTATGGATGATAACCTCTGGTGTCAAGCCATGTCCACGGGGCAGTTTCTAGACGATCATCGTCGAGGCCAGATGATGAATGGGGATGAAAGGGTCCTCTGGTCGATGATTCGTCTTGGAGTCCTGGACAAGGAGGGAGTCGACAAGCCCTGGGATGCTTTGACGAGGTCCATGAGGCACAGTGCCGTGATAGGGGATCGTCTTTGGTCCTTGATCGAGAAGGAACAACACCGAGTGGGGTGAGCTCCTTCCACTGATTGACAGTGGACTGAAACTCATCCTCTTCCAGGGAGATCGTCTTGAAAGGGACTTGGGAGAGGCTCGGGAGACCCTGAGCGAGTTGAGGGTCGAGGTCGAAGAGATGAAGATAGCGCTCAAGATCATGGCTGCCTCGAACAAGACCTGCGATGACAAGTACAACTACAAGCTCAACAAGCATCAAGAGCGTTTGAATCGTCATGGGGAGCAGATCCGAGGTCTCGATTCGAACACCACCAGGTTGGACATCCTCGAGGATAAACATCATCAACTTGCGGACGAAGTCGCGGCAATGGAGGATCAATTATGTCATTGCCATCCTTCCGTGAGTCGATCGATCGTTGTGATCTTCGATTATTGATGGATTGTCTCGATCAGGGGTATCGTCTTGATGGCTCAAGTCGCATTGGAGATGAGGAAGGTTTGGAACTCGAATATGCCGAGAACGACGAGTATGTGACTCCACCTGAGGAAGGTCGACTGGTGCCTGTCAAAGAAACACTTCCTTCTGCGGAACTGGTGATCTATGCTCCAGACAACGAGGGAGACTCGGATGTCGAGGTCTTCGAATCGGTTAGGGATGGGGAATCGGATTGCCAGGTTTGGCATTATCAAGGATGAAATGAATCATCACTGATAATACCGATTAACAGATCCCTAGTGTTCTCGAGGAACAACCGATTCTTGGAAGAGACTCCTCGAGGGTCGAGGATGAACATGAGGCCTTATCTCGAAGACTCGAGGAGCATAAGATTCGCCAAGAGGAGGTTCGTGGTCGTTGGAATCCCAAACTTGGGTATCGTAGGGCTCAAAGGACTAAGCCCTATCAAGCAGCCAGAAAGACCTGTTGTGGCGGTCGAGGCGTCGAGACCGAGGAGGCCGTTACCTTCGAGAGCGGTAGTGACTCTGGCAGCGGGGATTCCTCTTCCTCCAAGTCCAGGGTCAACCGATTCCATCACCTCGAGCCCAACCGTGAACTGCGACACGCCCTTCGAAGAGCCGGGGTCAAGCTCGACGATCGATCTTCAAGCGAATGTTCTTCTGATGAATGTTTGCCCTCGGGTGGAAGCACTCCTCGAGGAAAGGTCGATCACGTTGCCTGAAGATAATGAAAGATTGAGGGCGCTCATGGAGAGGGTTCAGCTTCGAAGGATGGATGAGTGGTATGGTCGAGTGTACTGGAGAGTTGATGCAGGTCGGTGGGAGTTGCAGTTTCAAGTTCCTCTCGAGCTCGAGGAAGGGGATCGCATCGTTGGTGTTCTGACTGACGACCACGATAGCCTGTTCTCGAGGACTGCTTCTCCTGCTCCATACCATGGCGAAGTTCTCGATTTCGATAACAATACTCTTGACTCGTAGTAGGAATTCGTTTGTAACAGTAGTCGCATCCTTGAAATATTGAATGAATGTGGGTTTCTTGTTCTTGATGAGCGTTCGTAAAGTCTTGAAGTCGTGAATAGTTCGAGGATTGTAAGGGTTTTGAAGTTTTTATAACGGTTTTTGTTGGCGGTTGCAAGCGCGCTGACATCTCCTGCTAGTGTATGTTGCCACCCGCTCTCCCAAACCCCAACCTTTTATCCCCTTTCCCTCTCCCTCCTATCAAAGACATAAGACCTTATTTGTGGAGTCAACGCTTGCTGACAAGCCTCAGTGTTAACCAGACCAGAGGCCAGCTTGTGCACTGTCCCTACTATAAGCCCTTTTCTTCATTAGATAGTGGAGCTCCCTCCCCACCATTCCTTGCCACCGCCGATCACTATTTTGAGTGGAGATCAGTTTACACTAATCAACCACTTGCAGTCATCACTTTTATCGTCCATCCAGCCTTCTCTCAAGAGAAGCCTCTCATCCATATCCACCAACACCCCAAGTTCCTCTGTGAGTCTTGTGTCGTCAGTTAGTGGGATTTTCCAACTGGTCTTCCTGGAGAAGTCGTTGCCTGGTTACAAACCCAGTCAGACCTCTATCCACAAGAAGAAAGCTTCTGGTTGTTCTCCCACGCCCTCGCAGATTTCACTGATAAGTTTTGGAAGCCAGTCTTCCCCTACGATCATAAATCGCCCAACCTTCGGCCCGATCAAGCACCTCAACTTCCCCTCACCCCAAACCATCCATCGCTTACTACACCTCTGGTGCCCAGCAATTAGTAAGCAGGCATCCAACCCTGACACATCACCACTGTTGCCATCAATCCCCTTGTCAACACAAGTGGTGCCACCCCATCTATTTTCCCATTGGCTATTCCCACGTTCCCCCATCAATTCCCCTGACGACAATGGTGTCACTTCCCTTCCTATTTCCCTATTGGCTATTCCCACGCTCCGCAGTTCTTCTTTGTCATGTGAATTCTCACAGTTCATTTCCCTTTGTTCTGATTTTCTCATGACCCACTTTTACTCTGATCATGACATCATAATATTCCCACGACCCACACTTACTCCGATTATGATCTCATGTCACAGTCACATGTCACAGGCCACTCTGATAGTATATAAGGACCTCAGATAGCACTTGTATTCTTTAGTTTTGTTATTACAGGATTTCCTCTGCCTGAAGACGCTCTTTGGACAAGTTCAGAGACTACTGTAAGAAACAGGACATCAGGCCTGTTCTCTTCCACTCTATCATCTCCTCCCTTCTATCCTCGTTGCTCCCCAAGCTTCCTCGGCACACCAGCCCAGCGTTTGCTCCCCACAAGCATCAGAAATCCCCTCAGGTTTGAAGACCTCTATCCTCTATTGAGGCTCATTGTTGTCTCTGTCCAGCAAGGACAAGCTACTCAAGAACCGGTTAGTGACTCATAGTGAAGAGTCGTCTCCTGGAGTGTCTAGTCACAGAGTGGCCCTGACAGTCAACGGCCAAGAATGCGCTCCAACCCGTGCGATGAGCTAATGGTCGCTACTACGGCAACTCCAACCCCCACTGTATACGTCCCCCTCCCATGGGCACAGATCGTCAATTCAGATGTGGGCTTCATTGCGACCGCGGTCAAGAAGGCGTTGAAGGAACAACTGGATTCTCAGTCCACCACCAGGATGGCCAAGACTCTCGAAGGCGTGGATTATGGACAGTTCTTACCCGATACCCTATGCCAGTTTACCCGCCGGCCAAAGGATCTAGTGATCGGCTAGGACCCCAATTTCGGGCCCAGGCTCATACCCGATGTAGATCCGACAACAAGGAGTAAGAAACAAAACAATGACACAGGCTTGACATCCTCGGTCTACATCTACGCACAAATTAGCTTTGCTCGTCCACCCACTCAACTCCCTGGACACAAAAAGGCTAACATGGACGTCCGGTTCTCACCGATCCTCTACGAGCTCTGGCAAGGCATTCTTCGGTCTGAAGACCCACAGTTGATCCTCGTGGAACAAGGCAAAGGGGAATCCGTCCACCTGGACCTTGAGGAATACAGCGCCATTCCTTCACTCTACTCCACTTCCACATACAGACATTCTATCCCAACACCAGGTCTTTCCCTTTCCCTCATCGTCGCATTGTCACCCATTTTCCTTGGTGGCCTGTCTACGCTATTGACCCTTCACTGGCGTTATGTGCTGCCGATGTTGGAAGGTCAATACCGGGAACACAAGCCCCCACCATTGGAACAAGCCTGTCACGAACGCGTGATCTTGTTGATCAAATCAAACAGATCACTATTGAGATTCGTGACATAAAAGAAAGGAATAGAAACAAAATCGATTCAATAGGGGTATCGAATACAATCAGTGTTCGCAACCACACTCTGAGTGGTCCTCTACAAGTTGGTCATGAAGGACATGACGAGGATGACGTACGCTACGAGGACAGTAAACAAACCGGCCATCTACTACCTCACAGTAGGAGCAACCAAGAACATTGTGCTCCAGTTCAATACCCAATCCCAACAAAGTCCACCTCATCGACTCCACCGCCTCCTGAACTCCATCCCTCATCAACAAGTAGTGAAAATCCCGTAAAGCCTGTTTCGTCGACGACTCCTTGGTCAAGGAGGCCAACCGATCCCGAGTTTCCTGGGAACGAGGGAGACAACGCTGGCGGGGTGATGGGCGTTCCTCTTTGGACGACAAACGGGACGACTTCTGGCGGCGAGAGCGACGTCGATCCCTGCGATGATTGAAGGAAGGCGGGGGTGTAGTAGACTGAGTCGATGGAGGAGGCGACGGACTCGAGCGAAGGGAGGGAGGAGTGATAGGAAGAAGGACGGGGAGATCCATCCTCTCCCTTAAGGATAACCCCTGCATCTGAGAGATCACAGGGCTCAGGGAGCGATGCGTTGGTGACGAGCTGGCAACCAGCGTAGGAGCCAATCTGTTCCATAAGACCAGCAATAGGAACCCAATGAGATTCCACATAATGAGTCAACAGGTTTTGACACATTACTGACAGCGTGTGGGATTCCTCCAGCTTCTCTTCCATACCCTCAACCTTCTTACGAAGAACATGGAGTATTAAACTCATACCATCCACCTGTTCTTCTAACGCATGGATGCGAGCGGCCTGAGCGTCCTGAATATGGATGGTGTTTGCATGGAGTTGTCCAATGGTGATCTCGTTCATACGAACACAGAGAATCTCAGCGGCAACCTCAGGCACAGTGGAAGGAGGGTGTTGAAAGATGCTCTGATGAGCACGATACGATAAGTCAATCTAAACATGAGGTCAGCTTCAGATAAATCCTGAACGCTTCACCACACGTACCAATGGGTCAGACCCGTCAAAGAAATCTTCACTATCATGACCCCAAACCTCATCTTGACAACCCATAACGATGGGAAGAGAGAGGTTGACGTTAACGGAGGGAGCCGACATAGTGATGGTAAGGGGAAGAACTTTAAGAAGGGAGGAGCGGATGATTGATGGGGAGAAAAGAAAAGCGAGCTGAGGAAAGAAACCAACTATCGACCAATCATTAAATAGATGGTAAGAACCCTAACCCTGAGATACCGGATCTTAGATTTCATCAAACCCTTCCATCAAATATTACCCGATCAGTCCATAATTAGGGGGGGAGTTTTAGATCCGGGGATTTCTCCTCGAAACGTCACCATCAAACTTCTCAGAAGTACAGCCCATCATTACGCAGCCTCTCTCATCAATCAGAAAAGAAGTCATCCTTAGCAACAGAAAAATGTTCCGCCTATCAATAGAAAGTTCTAGATAATTCCTTATGACTCACTATTGTAAAATATGACTCATTCTTAGACGCCTCCAAAGGAGAGTAGAACTTAGCCATAAGAAATAGTAGATCATGTGACCAGGATCTGGGAGTATATAAGGATGAGCCCCTCCGGCTCTCTTTTCCCCTTATCCTCAATCTTCTCTGTAACCCACTACTCCAACTAGTAAGTTGGATACTCTCAAATAAACCGCTTTATCCTTTATACTAACATACTTAGCAGGAGTCTCCTGCTATTGTATGTTGCCTCCCCAACTCCCTAACCCCAACTTCGTCTCCCCCTTTCCTCTCCCTCCTATCGAAGACATCAGACCGTTTCTGTGGAGTCAACGCTTGCTGACAAGCCTCAGTGTTAACCAGACCAGAGGCCAGCTCGTGCACTGTCCCTACTACAAACCGTTCTCTGCCTTAGATAGTGGAGCCCCCGCCCCACCTTTCCTCGCCACCGCCGATCACTACTTCGAGTGGAGATCTATCTATACTAATCAACCACTCGCTGTCATCACATTTATAGTTCATCCAGCCTACTCGCAGAACGTTCCTCAAGTAGATTTCTACCCTCACCCTTACTTCAAGTGTGAGAACTGCATCGTTAGCTGGTGGGACTTCCCTACTGCACTTCCTGGAGAAGTAGTTGCTTGGTTACAAGTACAAGCTGATCTAAACGTTCAGGAAGAAAGCTTCTGGTTGTTTAGCCACGCACTCGCCGACTTCGTCGATAAGTTTTGGAGGCCAGTCTTCCCTTACGATCACAAGTCACCCAACCTCCGACCCGATCGAGCTCCACCTCTTCCCCTCACCCCGAACCACCCATCGCTTACTACACCTCTGGTGCCCAGCAATTAGTAAGCAGGCATCCAACCCTGACAAAGCCCAGTGTTTGCACTACCATACCGGATGTTCTACGCCGGGGTGACCCGTTACCTTCCACGACGCTCAACACGCTGGACCGATCCGTCCACTGACCAAGCTACACCATGGCGAGTTCGCAGATATCAGATGGTCCCCTATCCCCGTGCCACGACAAAATACCATCTGCCTGTGAGAACGCTGGCGGCATCCCCAACCCAGCTCCGATCAACGTCTGGGTCGTTGCAGGACCTTGCATCCTCGTTGGCATTTTGGAGATCTTCACCTCCGTCACTTCGTTGGAGTGCGCTTTCACAAAGGCTCTCAAGCAGATGAAGACTTTCGTCGTGGTTTTCTCTCAATCTCAGGCCGCCGCCACCACCACCACCCTCAATTTCACCCTCACCTCGGTCAATGCCGAAGAGAGATTCACCCGATTCTCCGGTTCCTTCGCCATCACTGCCATTGTTGTTAGAACCTTGTTTAACCTGACTTTCCTCAGGTTCGATAGGGCCGGGGCTGTCTTGTACACGGTAGGTGCTGGTGATCGTGATGGGCTCACAGGTCCACACCAGAAGCCCGAGGGTCCTCACGTATAAACTTAACTTCCCGATCCTTGCACACTTACCCCTTACTTCATCGGGTTTTCGTTACCTCGTATTCTTGTTTGTTTTTGCGGTTCTTTGTGGAGTTTATCACCCATCATTTGTGCGGGCTTTTCATGTGTTATTTACTCTCGGCACCCCCCATGTGTACGATACAGTTCACACATGACCCCATCTAACAAGATGTTACATGTAGGAGACTTGGACTACCTGCGGTTTGTTCACCGTGCAATAGAAGAGCCAAGTTCAAAACGATGGACGGGAAGCGTATGCACTGCGAGAGAGTGGCAACAGAAGGTCGGGTAGGTAGGCGTACGAAGGGTGCGAACGTTCAGGCCTCCGAAGGGGTAAGACATCACAGCAAGTCTGGTGCTCCTTTGCCCAGGGTCGGGCAAGTTAGATCCTGGGTTGACTGTGAGCAGTGCAGGTGAGGACGGGTCTGGGCTGGGCAGGCTGGAGTAATCGTCGTCGACGGTCCCACACTTCCCACAGGCCAGGGTTCCAGAAGGATGGACCCGGGTCCGATTGCGGGGCACGTTGGCAATGTTGGGGTGGCATTGCTCACCAGAACCCCGACCAGCCTCATGGAGTCTGGGCGGGTCCTCATCGTCATCACCATTGTTGCTAACAGGGTCCGGCCCCAGGAAATTTCGATCGTCTCTTTTGCAAGATCATGCCATGGAGGGTATGGGCCGACGAGTATCTCAATCACCCCAGTTTGCCTCCCAAATTGCGAGAAAAGCCCTGTAAAACTGAGTAAGCATAACCCCCGCCTGCCCGCAGAAAGGAAGAAAATACTTAAGCTGCGACCACCCGCAGTTTTTATAGAGTCGTTGCCTTGACCGGTATTTCCTTTGCCGAGTTCCTGGTGCGGGGGGTCAACTAGAGTCAGATGGGATGGGTGGGTTGGTCCGGATAACCTGGTGACGAGCTTTTCCGGCGCACTTTTATGTTCCTCTGGCTTGAATCTGACTCCTGGTTGTCATGACCCCCTGACCGCCCAAAAGTGATCCCCACCATGTTGGCTATGTCTATGAGATTGCCGAATCACGCCCATGTCGCTGGCTGTCATGGTAAATATGATGGTATCTGTGTAAAGCCACCACGCCGGTGTTACCATCAAGGTGTGTGCCGGGGACAATGTTCAGCAGTGAGAAGTGACTTCTCACTGCTCGCTCGGTCATCACACAACGTGGTATCTATACCACAGGAGGCATCATCATGGAGGGTCCTGTTTCCCATGCTCTCGACCCGAACAAGCATATCGAGGTTGTCCCCCATCTCCAAGTCTTGGCCGGATCTTCTCCTGAGGATAAGAAGGTTTTCGTTGAAACGCTCTGCTCTCTTGGGGAGATTGCTGGCGTCACTGGTAGCGGTACAAACGATGGTCTCACTCTCAAGACCGCCAGTGTTGGGTTCTCGACGGGCATCACTGGTGCTGAGAGGTGTCTGATATTATTCTCATAGACATCAACTTCGCTTCAATCGTCAAGGCTATCATGTGGGACCATTGTGTCAATGACAACATTCGTCAATCCCTACAGTTCCAGATCTCAACCAACATCACTGTCACTATTGTGATTGTGTTAGTTCCTGTCACCACTTCTACCGAAGAGGAACCTATACTGACTGCCGTTCAGTCGCTCTAGATCAACATCATCACGGACGCTTTTGACACCCTCTCTGTTGCCATTGAGCCCACTGTGGCTCCCGCATTCATCATCAGTGTTCGCCTATACCCCCACCTTATTGTTCAACTGGACCATTGTATTCACCTGCCTATGTCAGATAATAAACTGGGTGTTTACGTTTGGTCATGTCTGGGGTGAACCACTCGAATTTGTTATTGTCCGGCTCAGACTGTCTACCAGGTTTCACCTGAGCAAGTGTATCGGGGTTCCTCCCCCATCTTCAGGAAATATTGGCAGCCATCCCGGGAGTTATATACCCTCTAATTTTCGGGGAATGGGATATTAGTCAACGTAATCGGTGATCTGAGCGATGGTAAGTACTCAGAAGTAAATGTATTCTACGGCGTAGCTCCCAGAGGAACATCCAACTTGTTATCACTAGCAACGCTAGACAACGTACTGGATTATAAGATTCGCACAAGAAAGCGATAAGGATATCTATTCAGTTATAATTGACTTCGGGAGCGCGGACAACAAGATATAACCCATTACATGCCCCTGTCGAGGAAGCGGTCCGATCACTGGCGCTGCACGGCGCTGTCAGACTTTCCATGACTCCATCAGGAAAAAGCTCTGTACATTCTATGCGCTTCCAGGGTTTCCAGTCTGTGCATGTGCTTCCATGAGCAAAGCGGTTAGTTCCACGCGCTTCCATCAAGCCAACGGTGCATGCATGGATATTGGCGGGAGCGCCTCGCGCCTGCACGCGCCCGCATGAAAGGGAAGGAGGCCTGGAAGGGCACCGGTACCACCCGTCCATCGATGGAACCACCCCAAAACATCTCAATAAACCGCACCCTGTAGGTACTTAGATATGAGAGTATGGTATTAGAAGGCACCTGTAGTGCTGTTTCCTAGTGTCTCGCGCCCAACGCGAGTTTCTCAGCATCGATTGCGACGACACTTGTTGCATCACTAACCATCTCCCGCGACACGACCACCACCATCCACTCACCACCCATGCCAACAACACGCTATACCACAACTGAAACTGTGTGGCGCACCATTTTCGCGTAAGTCCAAATCGGGCACATCACCAACCGGAACCATTCAACGTTACCTCTTTGTCCTGATGTCTCATCGGCGCGTCTTTTTTTCGTCCTGCACGATTGCACGATTACACGAACAGTAGATGGCAGAATCCAACCCAACCTCCAAGTCCACCGGGTGTTTGGTCTTGTTTCCTTACCCCCAGGTCAGACACCTGATAACTGGGACTTTACCTGATCGAGGCCCTCCCGCCCCCTGTCCTCCAACTGCGACGTTCACCTCCCCCAACACCCTTCGTACGCCTACCTACCCGACCTTCTGTTGCCACTCTCTTTGTTTTCCCCCACGTGGCCCACCCCCCAACACCTCCGGCCAGCCCCTGTACAGCCCCGCACACCTCTGCAAGCCAGGTCATCTTCAGATAGTCCTCAACAGGAGAATCCAGATGTTTCAAGATATCCTTTCTATCGTTCGTCTCACCCTGGTGTACACCCATCCCGCCGCACTTTTGGTGCCATAACCACTGGGTTGGAGGTCGAGTGTGAGTGATCTCATCTTTGTGTGCTTGACGCGCAGTCTGAACACCCACATTCACTGATGTAGCTCTTGTCAACACAATCCCCACCTTTCGTGACAAGCACAACAAGAGTGTCACCACCAACCCATCAATAGTGAGTACACTCCCGGTACTGCCATCACCTGCATACTAACTTGAGCCCCAGCTTTTGTTATCGACGCGCCCCTGTAGCGAGCATGGCCAGCAACATTTAGTAGTGATGGGTGGGCTCGGACGCTCACCCGTATTATAGGTTTCTCGTACCGAGTACTTTTGTTACAATGAATCTATATATTTTTCTTGCGATTCGGGCTGAATGTGCAACCGCGATGAGCAGGGCCGAACGACGGAAACCAGCGTGAACTCCTTGATGCAATTTTTTGCGATTCCTTGAACCTCCATGCACTTCCATGCACATGCGTGCGGTTCGAAGTCCTTCCATGAACCCAGTCACAACTCGAAGTGCCTCCATAAACCCGTGCCGCGATTCCACGCGCATCTTTCCAACTGTCACTCAATACATGTGCGTCGATTATGTATGAACGATCCCACGCAACGCCAGGTAACGCGGGCGCATGGACGTGCATCGAGGTCAAGAAATGAGTTTCCTAATGTTGCTGATGCATGGTCTGTCGCCCACCGCCGTCATGATCTACCTTGGCCGCATTGACGTTGTACTCACTGGGGGCAAGGGGTGATGTACTGACATAGTACATTGCAAGTACATTGCAAGTTCTGGGGCTAAAGAACTAATCATGTACCAAACTGGCATATGTTTAGCATATTCAAAATATACCAGACAGA
>Ga0307513_10005173_pt1 | contig 17281 bp, 16 predicted proteins | sample 15_EM_MG_FD_202174 | JGI IMG/M metagenome (GOLD analysis project Ga0307513, IMG submission 202174) | Populus trichocarpa ectomycorrhiza microbial communities from riparian zone in the Pacific Northwest, United States - 15_EM | ecosystem: Host-associated > Plants > Roots > Unclassified | place... | reverse complement strand
CTCGGTCGATATTTCACCTTCTCTTCACTAACTATACACGGTACGTCGTCTCTCTCGCTTATCTACAATCTTCATCGCGGCAACTTTCCTCGTTATCAAGTCTTGTACGTTAGCACGACGTAATCTTTCATGTCTGTTGGGTGAGACCGACAGTTTCCAGTGAATAGAGCCACATGCAAGTGGAAGCTACACTAGGGCTGGAAGGTGTTTCCTCTGTTACGGTGCGGTGGGCTGGCATCAACAAACCCAAAAAAAAATAGTGTGGACTTCTGTGGTTACCCCGCTGGGTCCCTACCGGTTTGGCTCTAGGCTAGAAGACGGTCTATCGAAACACGAGCAGCTATATAATGGGACGAAACGAAATGGGCGTTGTTTGCCAAGTCCATGAGCCAATTCTCCGGAATCGGCAACTTCCGAATGGCTCCAAGAGAACAAAATACAAGTGTCCCGGCGTTCCAGACACACACCGAACACCCAGAGTACACAAGCGCTACATATGGCAGTCAAACGCCCGTGCCAGCTGCACAGCCCTTAATCGTTTTGGTGGTCCATGTCAGCGGTCACATAGTGCCCAGACTCCCTGAGAGGTCGGTAGGATATTCCCGCCGCTACTGATTAGTCAATAGCGACCTTGCAGACTACAAAGCAATGAATAGAGAGAGAAAGTTCGCTGACTGCCGCAACGCCGGATCGTCCAGCTGAGGGTGGAGTGGCACGGGGGATCTACTATGATGGAATCGTGGCGCCGTGATCTTCGGAACTGCGCCATTCTGCGTCGCTTCGGTCTATGTCCCCAATACTTCACTAAAGAGGCATGGCATCCTGAGATTTGGGAGTTTCCCCAGTCATCGAAAACTTTCAGCACTGGCCTTTCAGCCTCCATGACCTCGATGATCACTCTCACACGCATAGGTTCTACTCGGGGTTTCGTGACCAGGCGCGCTGGCTTGGCTGAGATTAAATCAGCATCCTCGACTCATTCATGTGAACTACCCATGGGAGGTTTGCACCACAGTACACAGTATTTGTAAGCCTACATGTGACATATCAAGCCTGAACGTTCACGACAGAACTGGGGAAAGCCGTTCCCTCTCCCCCCTCAGCTCCCCCTCTCCATCTCATTCCCTGTAGCCGGGACGTGCTTTAGGTTGCATGGAGACTCAAAGTGTTACGGAGTCCGTGGCCACCGCGGTCGCATCGGCGCTCCAAATATCCCTCGTGAGTGTTCCCCCCACGTTATGATCTACACCAATATCTAAGTGTCATCCTGCGATGCTCACGAAAACCTCTCAATTTTACAGTGCGTTAATAGTAAGTCCCCAACCTGTAATCCAAAGTTCAGGGTTCTCACCCTTTCATCGACAATCTCCATTCCTCAAGCCTCCATGTTAGCACTCTTGGTAAGTCCCTCAATTTTGCTACACTTGTGGCATCGGAGGCAGTTCTTCGACCACTCACGAATCGAACGATTACCGGTCACTAGGTATACGACTGGCTAATACTCTTTGACCGTGAAGTCGAATATATCTGGCGAGGTGAATGGGGTATCTCCAAGATCCTCTTCATCATAACCCGGTATGGGGGGTTTCTTGATACGCCGATACAGATTGCCAGTGAGTCAAACTCCACCCTTGTGCATTATTGGAGTAAAACAAATGGTCAATCTTGTTGTCCTGTTTCGCAGTGATGGCTCGCCCATATGGCGCGATAGATCCTCATGCAAGTGGATATTACACACGGCTATCGCGGACTGACCAACCGAAACACCTCAGACGCACGGCACCCTCTACAAAATTGCTCTATGTGAGAGAAACGCTGTTCCAAGAAATTGTTCATGTCCGACTATTATTGGCTGGTTACAGGGTCAATCTTCATTGGATTTTCCATCTCAGAGTGTCAGACATGTGAATTGCACCTGATGTCCGCGGCACTCATCTTCAGTTTTTTCAGCAATCATCCTGTTAAGAACCATCGCCATATACCACAAGTCGAAGCGCATAACCGTCTTTCTGTCAATCGTTTACGCGGTATGTCCAGGGATCAAACTTGAAGGATTATATGGCTCACCATGTGTATAGATGATGACAGTGGGCGGGATTATAATTACATGGTATCATCTCCACACGGTGATCAGTGAGTGATTTTCAGGCTTAGATGAATGACGTACCTGACTGATGTTATCTGAACAGCTGACGCACCATCCTCCCCCTTGTCCGATGGGTACTACGCCAACCCGGGGGGCGGTGGGAGGGTTGTCCTTCAGTCCACCTATATTATCCTCCTCGGGTTTGAATTTGGTAACAATTTCACCGCCCGTGCTACCACATACCAATCGACCCCAATTGTAGTCGTTGTCATTTTGACCGTCCGGAGAAGGTTCAGTGATTGTATGTCTAGCCACATCCCATTCGATCACGACACTCAACCTTTGTATCAGTTTACTCAGGTACCCCATTGCTGAGGGTGATATACCGAGACAGTGAGCTCCTCATTGACACTCTCTGACCAAGAACCCACCAACGTCATGTCCATCAGGTTTTGGCTTCTTTCTCGTGTTATTCAGTAAGGAACCCTTTGATTCATAGCTTCGGTGCTAAATGGTGGGACCCAGCTTTGACCCTCTCCGCGTTTTTTTTCCACCTCCTGGCACCGGTAAACAGCATTCCCACAACCTTCCGGTCCGGAATCTAATAACCACTCGTTTCCACACAGTTTCAGTTCTTTGGCCTCTTGGGTGTTTGCGTTCGAGTTATACACAGTACCCTCTGTTGTCGCATCTTACTGAATCTTAAACGAGCTGCGTCGCCGAGGGGTGGTTCGACAATCACGAGGTCAATCAGCCTCGCATTCGCGGCTGCTCCTGGGTCGGGGACGAACCAGACAGAAACAATTCAGCTCGAGGTGTACGGTGCACAGAGTGATGACGAGGATTCCAGTTGACAGGCGGAAGGGGATTTCGTTGTAGGATACAGCAGTTAAATTATTAATCGTTCCTCCTGATACCGCCATTATTGGTTCTGTTCAAAAAGTTACCCTTCTTATCTAACGTCGCTACGAAGTTGCTTAATGAGAACAGCCAAGTGATCGCGGTTTGTACAGAACTAGCTGGGTTACCTGAAGCCCAGGGGGTGGCCGGGATAAAGGGGATATGCGAAGGGGCACACCTCAAGTACACACATACCCTACAATATCGATCTTGATTCGAGTGCAAAGAGAGTGGGCCTGCACCCATGGAAATAGAATTATAGGAGCTTGGAGGTACGCATCAGTATAATGAGGGGATATCGTAGCGAAATATGTACTTATAGCATTATGCATTAGATCGCAAATTCAGAGTTTCACGCCCGCGCCTCCATATCTCCCAAGACAGGAGGCGCGGACGCTGTGGCGCGGGGGGAGTGCGACCCCCTTGCGAATAAGTACCATAATAAATGCCCGAAGGGGCGAAACGATTGCGGACAGGGCCCTGGCGCGACCGCGATTTTTGCGGTCCCGACACTACTGGTGCGAGGGCAGAGAATCGCGTAGAACGGGCCGGCGTGGGTTCTACCCCCGCCCTGGGGTGAGGGTAGTCGAACCCTCCAATGGGACGAAACGAAATGGGCGTTATTTGCCAAGTCACGTTGAGTGTGATCCGAAATAAGAAGAGGACGGGGTCCTCCCTGAAGGGGAGTTGAACGGGAACCCACGAATCGATCGAGGGAAAGTTGGTGTTTTGGGGGCGGTAGTAGGTTCCGACCTCGAGGGGGATCCCAGCTTGATCGGCGAAGAGAGATTCCTTTAGTTTGGGCAGAGTGGCGCGCGCTGGGTTTGTAGTTGCGTGTTTGTCGAAGATGACGTTTACGCCCTTGTCCGAGATCCTGCCACGAATAGAAAAGAGGTCGAGGATCCTCCCTTCCTGAAGGAGCTGATGTACCCGGAACTCGGGCGGGGCGGCCCTCACTGCTACCCGCACGACGTCTCTCAGGATGCGCAGGTCTTTGAGTCATACAAGCCACGCCACCGGCCAGCCCTGTGGTGTACGTGGGGACTACCTGGGCGTCACCCGTTCGATATGTACCCTAGGAGACCCACAGCCATTGCGAACTTCAATCCATTCCCGCATGGTAATTCGATCAACCGAATGGTCGCCCAGGACTACTGCGATCTCCTGGGGGATGGATTTTTTCAATATTGGGAACATGGGCCAGGTGGCGATCCTTAACCATCCGGTATCAGGCAGAAGCCTGAGGATGTCTACGCGGAACTGGTATATACTCCCTGATCCGGCTCGATGCAGTCCTTCCGCTCGGGGGTTGGTGGTCAAGGGCCCATCGGTTTGGTGCTTCGTGTTCCATGTCAAGTAAATCGAACCGTGGTGGTATTAGAAGGATCGATTATCGATTAGCTACTGTACCCCACAACGGAACCCCCGTGACAGGGACCTTCTTCACCACTCCGCACCTCGAGTCGCGTCGCGTCTGTCTGGGTTGTTTCTGACTCGGGGGCAGTAGCGAAGGCGAGACTGATTGACCTTGTGACCGTTGAACAATCCCTCGGCGATGCAGCTCGTCGAAGGTTCAGTAAGATACGACAACTGATGATGCTGTGCACGACTCGAACAGGAGCAGACATGATGTTATAGGACCGAGGCTACGTAGAGACGAGTGGTTATCAGAATCTATATCAGTAGGTTGTGGGCATACCGCTTACCGGTACCATTGGCACGTGAACAAGGACCGCAGAAAAAGTCACAGCTGGATCTCGCCGTTTAGCATCGGAACTACAAATCGAAGGGCTCCTTACCGAATAACACAATGAAGAAGACGACGCCTGACAAACTTAATGTTAATGGGTCCTCGGTTGGAGAATGTCGGTGAGGGGCTCACTGTCTCGGTACATTACTTTCACCAACGGGGTGCCTGAATAAACTAATACAAAGGCTGAGTGTCACGATCAAATGAGGGGTGGTGTAGACGCACAATCGCCGAACATTTTACTGACGGTCAAGATGACAACGGCTGCAACCATGGTCAGTTGGTTATACGGTAGCGTGAACGATGAAATTACTACCGAGTTCAAAAACGAGGAGAATCAAAAAGTTGAACTGAAAGATGAACTTCCCATTTGTCTGATTGAGTGAACACCCACTGAGCCAGGGGACGGGTGGTGCAGCAACTGATCAGATGGTGTCGGTCAGGCATATCGGCCATGCAAGCCTGAGAGTTACTCACTGAGGGTCATGTGGAGGTAATACCAGGTAATTACGATCCCAGCCACCGTCCCTCCCTGTACGCACGGTGAGCCAACACAATCCCAGAAGTTTGTACGGGGGCGGACCACGTAAGTGATTGATAGAGGGATGACAACACGTTTTGACCGGGAGTATATCGCAATGGTTCTCAGCAGGAGGATGGCTGGAAATGATCAAGGAATGAGTTCCGAGGACAGCGGGTGCCACTCCCATGCCTGACATTCCGAGATGAACATTCCGAAGAATGTGCTCCCTGTGATAAACCAATAATAGTCAGATGTGAACAAGTTCTATATGTAGCGTTCTCTCTTACACCCGACGATTTCGTAGAGGATGCCACATGTCTAAGATGTTTCGATTGGTCAGTCTGCGGGTAGCCTCATGCAACACCCACTTGCATCAAAATCTATCGCGCCATACGGAACGGTCATTACTACATATCAGCAGGGTCACAGTTAGCATTCGCTCCATTCCAACGACGCGCAAGGGTGGAGCCCAACCCACCGGTGATAAGGATCGGCATATCAAGAAATGCACCGTACCGGGCTATGATGAAGAGGATCTTGGGGATACTCCATTCGCTTCGCCAGATGTGCTCGACTTCACGATCGAGGAGTATCAGCCAGTCGTATACCTAGTGACCGACAATCGACCGATCATGAACGGTTGAAGAACTGTCTCCGACGCCGCGAGAGTAACAGAGCGGAGGGACTTACCAAGAGCGCAAACATAAAGACTTGAGCGGGAGTCGTCGGTGAGAGGATGAGAGCTTTGAACGCTGGATCGCAGGTTTGGGACTGACCAAAACTGTACTGTCGAATTGAGAGAGGCTTTCGTGAGCGTCGCGGGGTAACACTTCTGGACATTGGCGCAGATAACGACGTGGGGGGAACACTCACGGCAATACGTTGGGACCCGGACGCAATCACGATGGCGTCAGAAATATCTGTAATACTCTCCATTCGACTCAAATCGTGTCCCAGTTCGCAAGGGGCGGAGGGGAGGGAAGGAGAGGAATGTCCTTATCCAGCCCTGCGCGAACGCTCATAGTTGATATATCGTATGCAGACTTACTAATACTGCGGTGCAAACCTCCTAGGGGTACTACACGTCAGGGTAGATCCCGTCCCAAGTAAACTGGGTGGGAGCTACAAAGTTGATCCAATCGCGGCCAGGCCAGCGGCGTGTCTGATTGGGGGTCCCGAGTAGAATCTACGCGTTCGACAATGATCATCGAGGTCACGGAGGAAGCTGAAAGGCCAGTACTGAGTGTTGGGGGGGTTGGGCTTCGGTGTCCGGGTGGCCCGGAGTACCGTACCCCTTCAGCAAGGTACTATGATGGGGAGTCTCGGTGTACTTTGAGTGGGGCTGTCTGATCAAACCGGCCGGTCAATATCAGAAATGAAAAGATCCGCACCGGCCTGGAGGGGAGATCTTACCGCCCAGCGCGTCTTATTTGTCATAACTATCGAAGGATGGGTACCACTGGTGACCGCCAGTGCGTGAGCGACTGGCTTTTCTGACATCTGTTCCCCCCGCGAACGACCCACATCGCTGTGACGCTGTTGTGGGCGTTTAGTTGTCTCTCGAACATCTGTCGCGTTTGCATGCTGTGACGTTTACTGGGTGTCTGGGATGCTGGGTCACTGCCGTATTCTATTTTCGTCTGCTGGGACGGACCCATTCGGAAGCTGCCGACACCTGAGAAATCGGACTTGGGAAATGTGACGTCCTTTTCGTCTCATCCTACTAAGTCCCCAAGGGCGGGACCTCTCAACACTGCTCGCGTTCAATGTGAAGGCCTTTGTAGATGTCGTGTGTGCTCCTCGACCTCTTACTTCGCATATTGTGATGATTCTCCATGGGCCGGTCACTGATTCTGCAGGTTTTTAGGTAGCCTATGTTCAACACCAATGGTCCGGCGCCCATCTCCAATTCCATGTCTACCACTTTGCCCCACCGACAACGTACGTTACAGGCGCGCCGACCACCCTCAACCTGGTCCTGGGTTCCCCGAACGAGCAACGCGCACCTGCCTCGGTTTCATCGGCGACTCCCCCGGGCTGTTCGCGCTTCCGAGTCCTCGTCCCCGCTCCCCGCTCCTTAACACTAGCAGATATCCTCCCTGTTCTCGGTCAATGGTCACTCCACCAGAACGACAGACCCGGGATTAAAAAGAGACGAGGGACTTGGGTATACGGGACAAAAACAAAACCCATTCTCGTGCTCGCTATCTCCTTTGTACCATACTCTACGAGCAATAAAATTATTTCTTAATTAAATTCTGACCAATTGCGCTCTTTCCCCAGCATCACAGAGCAACAGCGAGTTAACCTCCTGTGGCACTGTCAACGGACACAGGAGTGCTGTGATCATGCTGTAGACGAGGGGGGTGTGCCTGTGGTAATCGACCACCACAGCGACCCAGAACCTCACAGCAGCGGAACGGTTTTGCTGACGCGCCCGGCCACCATCGATGACCCCAATTGACAGCCGCTCTCCGATAGGTCGGGAGTTCTCGAGACACAACCAACCCCGGTTCCTGGCAGGCGAATCATGTGGGGAGCGACCCACGGATACCCTTTGTCTCTCACTGGCAACATAACCAGGGAACGTTTGCGGACCCACTGTCCCGACGATCGGTGGAGATTCATTACTACCCGCGCGACGTCTCCTAGGATCCGCAGGTCTTTGAGCCACCCAGGTCACACCATTGGCCAGTTCTGTGGTTTACGTGGGGACTACCTGGGCGTCATCCGTTTGATATGTATCCTAGGAGACCCACGGCCATTGCGAACTCCAATTCATTCCCGCACGGTAATTCAACTTCGGCCGAATGATCACCCAGGACTACTGCGATTTCCTAGAAGATGGCTTCGTTCCACCCGGACGCTTCTCTCGGACTAGATGTCTCGGGCCGTAGTTGGTATGTGCAGCGAAAATACTGGAAACATGGGCCGGGTGGCGATCCTCAGTCACCCGGTAGCGGGCGATAATGTTTGCGCGGAACTGTTACATGTTCCCTGACCCGGCTCGATGCAGTCCTTCCGCTCAGGGTCGGCGGTCAAGAAGCCCGTCGGTTTGGTGCTTCGTGTTCCATGTCAAGTAAATCGAACCGTGGTGGTATCAGAAGGAATGACTATCAGTTAGCTATTGTATCCCACAACGGAATCCCCCCGACAGGGATCTTCTTCACCACTCCGCACCTCGAGTCGAATCGTGTCTGCCTGGTTTGTTTCTGGTTCAAGATCAGTCGCGAAGGCGAGATTGATTGACCTTATGACCATTGAACCATCCCTCGGCGATGCAGCTCGTCTAAGGTTCAGTAAGATACGACAACAGACGATACTGTGCACGACTCGAACAGGAGCAGACATGAGGTTATAGGACTGAGGCTACGTAGAAGCGAGTAGTCATCTGAATCTGAATCAGAAGGCTGTGGGCATGCCGCTTACCGGTACCATCACGTGAACAAGGGTCGCAGAAAGAGTCAAAGCTGGATCTTGCCGTTTAGCATCGGAACTACGAATCGAAGGGCTCCTTACCGAATAACACAAGGAAGAAGCCGACGCCTGACAGACGTAATGTTGATGGGTTCTCGGTTGGAGAATGTCGGTGAAGGACTCACTATCTCGGTATATTACCTTCAGCAGTGGGGTACCTGAGTAAACTAATACAAAGGCTGAGTATCACAATCGAATGAGGGGTAGCGTAGACGTACAATCGCCAAACATTCTCCTGACGGTCAAGATGACAACGGCTGCAACCATGGTCAGTTGGTATACGGCAGCACGAACGGTGAAATTACTACCAAGTTCAAAAACGAGGAGAATCAAAAAGTTGACCTGAAAGACGATCTTCCCACTTGTCTGATTGAGGGAACACCCACTGAGCCAGGGGACGGGTGGTGCAGCAACTGATCAGATGGTATCGGTCAGGCATATCAGCCATGCAAGCCTAAAAGTTACTCACTGAGCGTCGTGTGGAGGTAATACCAGGTGATTACAATCCCAGCCACCATTCCTACCTGTACGCACGGTGAGCCACACAGTCCCACAGGTCAGTACGGGGACGGACCACGTAAGTTATTGATAGAGGGATGGCAACGCGTTTCGACCGGGAGTATATCGCAATTGTTCTCAGCAGGAGGATGGCTGGAAACAATCAAGGAATGAGTGTCGAGGACCGCGAGTGCCACTCCCATGCCTGACATTCTGAGATGGAGATTCCGAGGAACGTGCTCCCTGTGTCCAACAAATAATAGTCAGATGTGAACAAGTTCTATATGTAGCGTTTTCTCTCACACCCGATGATTTTGTAGAGGATGCCACATGTCTGAGATGTTTCGATTGGTCAGTCCGCGGGCAGCCTCATATAACATCTACTTACATCAGAATCTATCGTGCCATATGGAACGATGATTGCTGCACAACACCAGAACCACAGTCAGGATTCGCTCCATTCCAACGACGCGCAAGGGCGGAGCCCGACCCACCGGTGATAAGGATCGGCATATCAATAAACGGTCCGTACCGGGCTACAATGAAGAGGATCTTGGGAATACTCCATTTGCTTCGCCAGACATGCTCGACTTCACGATCCAGGAGTATCACCCAGTCGTATACCTAGCTACCGACAATCGTCCGATCATGAGTGGTTGAAGAACTGCCTCCGACGCTGCGAGTGTAGCAGGACGGAGGGACTAACCAAGAGCGCAAACATGGAGACTTGAGGAATGGGAGTTGTCGGTGAGAGGATGAGAGTTTTGAGCACTGGATCGCAGGTTGGAGACTCACCATAACTGCGCTGTAGAATTGAGAGGCTTTCGTGAGCGTCGCAGGGTAATACTCCTCGACATTGGCGTAGATAACGACGTGGGGGGAACACACACGATGATGGTTTGGGACGCGAACGCAATCGCGATGGCGTCAGAAACATCTGTAATACTCTCCATCAGACTCAAATCGGGTCCAGTTGCGAGGGACGGAGGGGAGGGAAGGAGGGAGAGGAATGACCTTATCCCGTTCGGCACGAACGCTCAGAGTTGATATACCACATGCAGGCTTACTAATACTGCGGTGCAAACCTCCTGGGAGTACTACGCGTCAGGGTGGATCCCATCCCAAGGAGGCCTGGTGGGAGCTACAAAGTTGATCCAATCGTGGCCAGGCCAGTGGCGTGTCTGATTGGGGTCCCGAGTAGAATCTGCCCGTTCGATAGTGCTCATCGGGGTCACGGAGGAAGCTGGGCCGGTACTGAGTGTTGGGGGGGGGTCGAGCTTCGGTGACCGGGCGGGAGTCGGGTGTTATGATGATGGAGGGTCTCGGTGTATTTTGAGCGGATAGGTTTAGGTAAAGGTAGGGGAAGGCGACCCGCCTCGAACTAGAGCTGCCTGATCAAACCGGCCGGTAAATATCAGAAATGAAAAGATCCGCACCGGCCTGGATGAGATTTACCGCCCAGTGCGTCTAAAAACCTCGGAAAAGCGCGTCTTTTTTCCCATAGCTATTGGGGGATGGGTGCCACTAGTGACCGGCGGTGCGTGAGCGACTGGCTTTTCTGACACCTGGCCCCCCCGCGAACGACTCACGGGCTAGGCTTGCAACGATAGTCGAGTCCGTCGCGGCGGCCCTATCAAATACCAGAGCCTTCGGAGTCCAATGGGATGACCTGGTTCCCGAAATTGATATCAGTGTTCTGTGGGCAGACGCGCTTCAGACGTTCGGTGGATGAAGGTGGGTGGGCCACACTTAGCTTGAGGCGCGAAGAGAGGGATGATCGGAGAAAAGAGATAATGAAACCTACTACTGAACGTAGAGTCGGTTTGCGCCAGTCGGCTCCCGCAGCCGCCCCATCATATGAAAGACGTCCCCAACATCAAAAATCTATCTACTTAGGACCCGGCTCCAACGGGTGGGGGCGGGCCAAAACAAAGAACCGGGGCGATCAACTGCTGCACCCCACAACAAAATACTCGTCCGCCTGTTGACAGGAATTCTCCTCATCGTTCCGCCCCATGCGTTTCGAACCGAATCGTTTCGGCCTGGTTCATTTCCTCCCCAGGAGCAGTCGCGGACGTGGGATTGATTGACCCCAGGATCATCGAAGGACCTCTCGGCGACGCAGCTCGCCTGAGGTTCGGCAAGATTCGACAACAGACGGTACTGCCAATGTGAGGGAAAACGCTGCCCCAAGAACTTGCTCATGTTCAGCATTATTGGCTAGTTATAGGGTCATCGTTTATCGCGTTTTGTACCTCAGAAAGTCGGACATGAGAACCGCACTCAATATCCTCGGTACTGACCCTCAATCGTTTCCAGTCATCCTCCCGCTGAGAACCTCCGTGATGTATTTCGGGTCAAAACGCGTTATCATCCCTCTGTCAATTGCTTACGCGGTCCGTCCCTAGCACAAACGTATGGGGTTGTATGGCTTACCCTATGTACAGGTAGTGTCAGTGGCCGGGTTCGTAATTACCTGGCGTTCTCTCCACGCAACACCTCGTAAGTAATTTTCGGGCTTGGAATGTCGTAGCATGCCTGGCTGATGCTATTTGATGGCTTAATTCCGAGTGTAGACGGCGCCTTCGGGCCCAACGGGTGCTTCGCGGGTAGGGGTATGACCCCCTTCCTCCCCGATGTTTTGATGCTCCTCGTTTTTGAGCTTGGTAATAGTTTCGCTGTTCGTGTCGCCAGACACCGACTGATCCTGATTGCTAGTAGCCATCCTCGCTTTGACCATCAGGAGTTGGTTCCGTAATTGTGCGTCTACCCCGCCCCCCGTCCGGTCGCTGTACACAACCCCTGCACCAGGGTAATATACCGAGATAGTGAGTCACTCACCAACGCTCCCACCAAGAACGCGTTAACAATACATTCGTCAGGCATCGACTTCTTTCTTGCGTTATTCAGTAAGGAATTCGTCAATTTCTCGTTTCAACACTAAGCGGTTCAGCTCGAGACATAGTGCGCAAAATGATGAGAATTCCCGTCAGCTGGCGGACGGAGATTTCGTTGAGGGGCACAGTTGATTGTTTTACTTCTTTTTTTGTCGTGTTTCTTCGTTGGGGCCATACCATCGGGTAGATATCACAGTCCAAGGTCTGTGCGTCCACGGGACCACGAAATTCGTTCCTGGAGACGTGTCTACTACTACTACTACTCTCTGGTCTTTCGCGTGAACCTGGCTCGAGTTTCCGTTGATTCATCGAACTTCAAGTACAGCCCTCTGCGGACGCGAGCAAGGATCTGCGTTTATAACCACCACTCTTTGTCGAGACGCGTCCTACGCGACGAAGATGTGTAAGTACATTCGATACAGCAAGAGAGAGCATTTACTTTGACGTGGGGGTATTCAACCTCTCTGTTGACTGGAGAAAATCCGTTCTAGGGAAAACAGGTAGACGCGTGCCATATGTGAACCTCTTGTTCGGTCTGAGAGATCTGTAAAGAATCCGGTTTGGCCGACGGTCGCGATCTGCGCACACTGCGGTCCCATCCTTTGCCAAAGTCCCTTCAGCTCCTTTCAGCTGCGTGGATGAGGCCCGAGTCAAGGATTCCATTTCCCTCGGGGGAGTGCGTGACGAATGGACGTCTCGAAACTACGCCTCCGATGCAGCAACCGATAAGGCCGAGTAGAGAGTAAGGCGGGGTCGGAGATACCCTTGAACCAGCGGAATGAGAGGCGGCGGAGCAAAGTTTCTGAGTGATCAGCCGATCGCGTTGCGACTTGGCCGCGGATGCCACAATTCGCCTCACCAAATGGGCCCGTCTGCACGAGGCGTGCCGTGACAGAATGGCCGCCCGTCCCTATTAGAGTTCGGGTTCTTCCTCACAGCCTACACGCCACACCTCTCCCTCACGACCATCTCGCATTGCGACAATGACAACCGAATCCCAACAACCCAAGAGGCGGGAGGGAGCTCTCTCTTCGTTAAACGTGGCCATCGACATCGTGAACCTTGCGAAAGAGGTCTCGGACGTTACGCCAGCCAAGGCCGCTTTTGGCACCGTCAGCATCCTTCTCACGATGATCCGAGTACGTCTCCTCTGCGATGGGGTGTTCCAAGCTCACACGTAGTCAGGACTCGATGCTCAACGAGTTGGATTACGTCGATCTTGGATTGTTCTGTGCCGATATATGTAGAGCCCTAGAGCGGGGGATGGGCGGAAAGAGGTTGGACGACCTCAGTCGATCCGTGTGCGACGCGATAAATCAATTGACAGTGTGAGTGGAGCCGGCAATATACTTCTCGAATCCCTCCACCCACCATGCTCTCGATCGCAGGACTGTCGCGGAAATACGGGGGAAGATCATAAAACAGAGCGGGCGTAATCCAGCCTCTCGATTCTTTTATGCAAGGAATGACAAGGACACGATTGCCTCTTGGAGGTCGGACCTCAACAGAATCCTTGTTGTCTTCAACGTACGTGCAATCTGCTCCGGTTTGGCCGTCGCTAATTGACCCCTCTTCAGACTGAGCTAGCGATAAATACTCATACCATAGTCGCAGACATCCAACAGAACGGGTTGAAAACTCGTGAGGATACTGACGGACAAAATCGGGCGGTAAGTGACACGTATTCTATGGGATTACCGAATAAATGCTCACCACCTCCTAGACTCAAAACAGGTCAGCAGCTTGACTACTGGGGGATTCAGTGCCTTATATTTGCGTCTAGTGCGTCCGGGGAATCACCACCTCCGCCACCGAGGGCCTTCTTTGGACGTGACGAATTGATGGAAAAGATCGTCGGTTTTGCGGGAAACCTCACCCCGACTGTTCTGATAGGTGCTGGCGGGATCGGCAAGACATCCATCGCTCTGACGGTCCTCCACGAAAATCGGATCAAACAACGGTTTGGCGATGACCGTCGGTTTATTCGTTGCGACAAGTTCCCCGCCTCGCTCACTCATTTCCTCCGTCGACTCTCCAACGTCATCGGCGCGGGCATCGAAAATCCTGATGATCTGTCCCTTCTACGACCATTCCTATCCTCCAAGGAAATGTTCATAGTCCTCGACAATGCAGAATCCATACTCGATTCTCGGGGAATGAACGCGCAAGAGATATACGATGTGGTGGAGGAGCTCAGTCAGCTCAACAACATCTGCCTCTGTATCACATCACGAATCTCCACTGTCCCTCCCGACTGCGAGTGGATCGACGTCCCGACGCTTACGATGGAAGCGGCACGTGACACCTTCTATCGCATCTACAAGCACGACAAACGGTCAGATCCAATCAACAACATCCTGGAGCAACTCGAGTTCCATCCATTGTCGATCACCCTCCTTGCCACGGTTGCGCATCAAAACAGGTGGGACGCTGGTCAGTTAGTCAGCGAGTGGGACGAGCGCCGGACAGATATGCTGCAGACGGAACACAACAGGAGCCTTTCCGCCGCCATTGAACTCTCGCTCTCCTCTGCAATGTTTCGGGAACTTGGACCCGAGGCCCGGGACCTCCTTGGGGTTGTCGCCTTCTTCCCTCAAGGGGTCGACGGGAAGAACCTGGACTGGTTGTTCCCCACAATCCCAGGCAGGAAGAAGATCTTCAACAAGTTCCATGTCCTCTCTCTGACATATCGGAGTGGGGGCTTAATCACAATGCTGGCACCGCTCCGGGACCACCTACGACCCAAAGATCCCAAGTCATCTCCACTCCTGTGCACAACCAAGGACCATTATTTTGATCGATTGTCGGTTGATATTGATCCCGATGGACCCGAGTTTGGAGAAACACGTTGGATTATGTTGGAGGATGTGAATGTCGAGTATCTGCTTGACGTCTTCACAACCATTGATGCGGGCTCACGTGATGTCTGGGACACTTGCTCGCATTTACTCAATCACCTCTATTGGCACAAACAGCGGCTCACAGTGTTGGGACCAAGGATCGAGGAGCTCCCAGATGACCACCCCTGCAAGCCATTATGCTTACTCCGGCTCTCGCGGTTGTTTGGAAGGATCGGAAATCACGTGGAATCCAAGCGGGTCCTCACCCACACTTTACAGCTCTGGAGAGGGTGGGGGGATGCCTATCACGTCGCTGTAGTGTTAGGGGAATTACCCGGTGTGAACCGGTTGCTAGGCCTTTATAAGGAAGGGATAGAATGTGCGGAAGAAGCGTTGAAGATTTTCGAATGGCTCGGTGACACGGCGGAACAGGCCCGGTGTTTGAGCGAGCTCGCTCTGCTGTTGCACGACGACAAACAACTCGACGCCGCGAAAGAAGCCGCATCCCGCGCTCTCGACCTCCTCCCGGAGAAAGGTGAGGAATCTTATGTCTCTGATTGCCACGGTGTTCTCGGCAATATATATGAATCCAAGGGCGAGATGGAGAAGGCTATCCACCATTACGAGATAGCCCTCGAAATTGCATTCTCTTTCGGCTGGGACGATCGGCTGTTTTGGGCTCATCGCGACCTGGCATGGCTGTTTTCCAACCAAGACAGGTTTGACGACGCAAACGCTCACGTTGAACGCGCCAAGTCACATACGGGTGATAGTGCATATCACCTGGCTACCGCAATGGACCTGCAGGCCCGGGTTTGGTATAAACAAGATAGGCTTGACGATGCGAAATCCGAGGCATTGCGCGCCCTCGGCGTGCTTGAGAAGCTCGGGGCCACACAGGATGTAAACGACACAAAGGATTTCCTCCGAGAGATCGAAGCGACAACGAACAATGGTAAGTCCCAGAGATGGCGCTGCTTCTGTTGCGTATTGACTTTCCATTCTCAGCTCAGGGAACCGGGTGAGAGCATTGGCGGTTGTCACGGTTTCCTCAGATGAAGGATCCTTCCACAAGTCGCCAACACCCCGTCCCCTCCCCCGCCATGTTTCTCAATCTCACTCTTTTTCATCCTCTTCAAGAACGTTCTCGCTTGTATCTATCTCTGTATCTGTTGTCCCGCCACTCGTCGCTGCCTTACATCCTGGGATGTGTCTCCCTGTCTCTCGTGTTCAAATTATTTTACATATGTGTGCCTCGTAGATCGTAACGACCCTAGGCTGAGCCTCGTTTCAAGTTCAGACCGCGAACACGATTCTCTTTACCAAATGGGTCTGTTTGCACGGGCGTGCGATGACAAGATAGACGTCCAGCACTAGTTGCATTAGCGTTTTCACTTGACCTGAGCTTGCCAGACGATGCCGTGCTCAGGACCGTCCAATTTTCGTCGCCCGGGGGGGGGGGGGTGGAAATTTCGGTTCGTCTCTCAAGGCTCCGGCCGGTGGGAACGCCGGACATCTGGGGCGGCCAGTAGTGACGAAGCGCGGAAGTTTCCGGTGGTGCGCACGGGATAGATGGCGATGGTGGAAGCGCCGATATATACGCCGTTCGAAGCGTACAGAAGACTACTTATCGTATCGGACGTATGTGAATCGCGTCGCGCGTTCACTCGAAATCACACGCCGTGCGTATCTCTCGCTCACCCCAAGGATATCCAGGCTCAGCCGGAGGTAGGAAGTCTGTACCGCCGGTTTTTGCGCTATTTAGAGGTAGTTTCGAGGTGGTATCTCCATCTCTCGGTTGGGCGGAAGGGCCGCAGTATTACCCGAGGTCCGTGGTCCGATTGGCACGCCCATCAGTTTCCGCACACCACACCTGCCAGCCCTCAAGGTGGTAGCCTACCGATGGGCAAAGGCCTTGCAGTCACGGAGGCTCACCGGAGTGGCGGGTTTCAAAGGGAATGCCAAACTTTGTGAACGCTCCGGACTTCTGCCAGAAGTCCGACCCCCGGTAACTCTTTGCTCCGATCGTTCCTCTCAATATGTGGGAACACTCATTGGGCCCGGGGTCGTTGGCACCATAGGCCCGGCGAATCACGTGGGGAGCGATCCACCACAACCGGAGGAATGTTTGCGGGACCCTGTCCCAACGATCAGTGGCGAATCATTACTCGGCACGCGACGTCTTCCTAGGATGCGCAGGCCTTTGAGTCACCCAAGTCACGTCATCGACCAGTTCCGTGGTTTGCGTGGGGTCTACTTGGGCGTCACCCGTTTGATATGTGTCCTAGGAGCCCCACAGTCATTGCGAAC
>Ga0307513_10005172_pt1 | contig 17283 bp, 24 predicted proteins | sample 15_EM_MG_FD_202174 | JGI IMG/M metagenome (GOLD analysis project Ga0307513, IMG submission 202174) | Populus trichocarpa ectomycorrhiza microbial communities from riparian zone in the Pacific Northwest, United States - 15_EM | ecosystem: Host-associated > Plants > Roots > Unclassified | place... | reverse complement strand
ATTCCCTTATAGGGTACCTACTACATTATTCACCGGTTCAATGCGTTCGGTGAACCCATATGATATGATACACTGTTTACATTCATTGTATCATATCATATGATACAGTGTAACATGCCTACCTGAGCTAATTTGAAAATGAAATCAGGTAAATTATAACTGACGTTCATTGCCATGAAAATGAAAGAGTGACCTTTACGGCTCAGAACTTCTCAAAGGTCCCATCTCCATGTCAGTATTATCTACTGCGAGATCTCTGCTATGTGTCTCTATGACGATATTTTGGGCATTGGCGGGTTCCGTAGCAAATATCACTGTCGAGATGAACGTCGACGGCGTTTCCTCAGAGCCAAGTGCCATCCGGCTGTTAAGTAGGACGAGCATCGAGTTGGCGTGAACCTTTCCATGGGAATTACCGTGACTATCGCCTACGCATGTTTTTTTGTAAAGCCTCTCGGCGCCTAACTGCCTTTCCCATAAAGGGCCCGAAACAACCAGAAGGCGTCCGCTTTTGCACCCTTCATACTTCCCTCCCCTTATCACGCCGAATTTCTTGACTTTTCACCCCAAGTACGTCGCTCCTCTTCGCCTCGCCCACTGGGTCTGAATCACCTCATTACCGAATACTCTCCCTGAATGGCCACCATTGCCATTATCTCCGAGGTTCCCGCAAACTTACCCTCCCCAGATCAAGTCGTCGCGGTCCGTCGCCTTCGCTGACCCGTCTTCAAATTCAGGGGCCGTCTTGGCCTGGTTCAAGTACGGCCCCAACGTTGCCATCGATGAACCATGCACTCAGGCCTGACTATTGTCCAAGTTACATACAACACAATTTCTCAATCTCAGCAAGACAGCCAGCAGCAAGAAGTGAATCTGAATAATAATACCACCAAAATCGAAATCATCGGTCATCCTCCAAAGGCGACTCAAGATCCTCAGGCAGCACCAACCCCTCCTCTGGCTCACCCTGTAACTTAAAACTTTTGTGCTGGCGTGTCAAGCTGGTGACTGCTTATGTAAGTAAAGAGAGTTTCCAAAATGGGAGTTGGCTCAGTTGGCATTTCCGCATGTTTTTCGTAAGGCTTCAAGGCGCCTAACAACTGCCTTTCGTCATAAAAAACACGGAACGACCAGAAGACGTCCGCTCTTGCGCTTCATTTTTCCCGGCCGTCATCACGCCGAATTCCTCCGCCATGATCAAATACCAAATCCTTGAGTGGGTCCACATGCACCAAGCACATACGAGCAATCCCATGATTGATCCTCTGACATCTTATCAGCCTGATAACTGAACAAAAATCCACCTGTGAGTCTTTCCTCAGAAGAATACAACAAGCATTTATTATTAGTGCCAGGTGTAAGGTTTAGGTATACTTAAAGGCGCTTGCAGCTCGTAATTAACTTGCTGATTCCTCCCCAAAGCACAAAAGGCTCAATCTTTCTTGTAGCTGGAAGAAAGAATCTCAAAATGAAAGTTCCTACCGGATGATTGAAATACCCACGATGAACCATTGGTCATTCCATTAGCCCTCCCGTTGGCACGATCGTTAGCGACACCGCTTGACGTAGATTTCTTCATCGTTGTGGGTTTCTTGTACGTTTGGAAGTAGAAGTTGATAAAGAGGGCGAGGTAGCTCGTCAAGACAGCACATCCGAATAACCCAGCTTTCTCCGATAACCCGGCGCAATCTCCTATATGAGGAAAATGAGGAAAATATTTGAAAGCCATACGTTCGTAGGCTAAGACGGTCGTTTAAGAACATGAACAAATGAGAGTAAAGGTAAAGCTTACTTCCAAAATATAAAAGGACAAGATCAATAACGAACTGGGTGATTTGCATAGTTGTTATATACTTCTTCCACTGGGGTCACGAATGAGAACGAGGTCAATGGCTGAAAATGGCAACTGACCCAGAATTTGGCACCCCCAGCTGTAGCATAATAATAGTAATCTGCAAATGCACGTCGAAACAAACCCGCAACACACAAGAAGTGGCCGCTTACACATGATGACATGTACCGCCAGGTTGAGCGTGAGTACAGCCCATGACTGCGGAAACATCTGTGTTACAAAAGCTAATTGAAGGACGATGCTTGACGTACTAAGCTAGGTTTGTTGTTTAATTGTAGATAACAGAGCAGAGTAGTCGCGGAATGGTGGAAAACGTGGAGGAATTCTGATGGCACGTTGGAATGGATAAAATGCAGCGAGCTGAGGACCTAACGCACGAAGGGGTTTCTTTTTCAGGGCAAGGAAGATGGTGTCTAAAAGCTCGAGATATTTGAAATAGTAGTTGATCATGTAGTAGAATTCCAGTTTCTGTCCATGTGTATGAGGTTTCAAGCGAGAAAGACACATCCAAGTTAGGAGAAACGTACGGGTGTCCAAGATGCTTCATCGCAAAGGGCAGAGTGAAGGCCGTTGTTCCATAGTATTGGCAGAATCTCTTCCAATATAAGAAGAAGAAGGAGAAGGCTCCCTGAGCTGAGGATTACATTATGGGTTTGGAATAGGGCTGCGAGTTTGACTGGTTGCCTATTTTTCATGAAGGCTTGGATGGAGAAGATGATGACGAAGTATGAGACGAGTGTGGACAATACGGGTTTATCTGTTGAAAGTGGAGTGACACCTTTGATATAGGTGTAGAGGTGGGTTGGGAGACGGAGAGGTATCATGTTCAATAAAGAACCTGCAAGTGAAAGGGAAGTCATGGTGGACAACAGTAGACCGTCCTTGCTTCCCGAAATTTAAACGATCTCCCCGCGTCAGTCGGAAAAATCCAGAAAAGCTTATGAGACTTAAGTATAGGCTACTTCTGAGTACATTATAAGTACATATCAGCACCATATCAGCACCATATCAATAACACATATGCCTCCGTAATCGCTGAAATGGTTCGATAATTACCTATAGGCTCTTTGTGACTCTTCTGACATTAATTTGATACCGCAAAGTCGAATGTTTTTAGATAAATTCCACACGCTGTCATATAAACACTTGTACACTTTAGGAAGGCCGTGACAGAGAAAATATAGGTAATATTCGTGAAACTAGTTTTGCCCATAAGAGCCATTCCATAGATGCTGTCATGTAAAACACTTATACATTTTAGGAAGTTCGTGAGACAATCTGGGTAATGATCAAACATTGACACAAACTGTCATCCAAATTCACGAGGGCGACCTGCTCCCTGATTCACGGGTCAATATAGACCTGTAACTGTTCCTTATAATGAGGATGAGGGCGATGCACGATCCTCGACTCGGATATAAGGACCTGTACATTTGCTGTACATCCGAGTTTAAAACAATACTAGTAAGACATCCGAGAATGTTCTTGAGAATGTTTATTTTCTGTGTACATGATCATCTCAAGATTTGGAGGGAATGATTGCCTCGGATATCCCCTCGGAACTCTTCGCAGAGGGGCGCAGAATGATCAAGTGTGTGGCATGAAACCGCGTCAATCAAAGCGGTAGAAAATGTTGTGACTGGGTACATTAAAATCCCGTGTTTTTTGTGTTTTGAAGCAACGGACCGACGCATTTGGAATCTGAGGTCATTGGCATCAGATGTTGCGGTGGATTTATTGTGAGATGGCAGCTCTATCGCATTACTTGGATTTGATCTTGGAGACTGGGATCAGGATCGAGCTCGGAAGCAGTGAGGGGTTGCTGTAGGAGTTGGCTTTCTTCACTTATGAGGAATTGAGAGGCAACGTGCGCTTGGATTGATTCTAAGCCTTCCGTTGGGTCGACCGGTTCAGGGGGTACTAGGGTGTGCCAGGTATGACAGCGGATTGGCCGCTGGAGAACCTGATAATATGCCTTCGGAACCAATGTTTGCATTTTCGAGGGGGTATACCGGAGCTGGATAGTGAGCGTCGAGAGGTTTGTGCCACCATATAAAGTAAGCGATTCCAGTGAACATAAAGGTGACTATCTCCAATTTAGTGATATCTAATCCGTACCCGCATCTTGCACCATACTGGGTAAAAAACCAACCCATTTGCACGGCAACGATGCCTTTCGAGAGGTACTCAACCTTGCTTCTATCCTGGATCTCTCCCTCAGTAATGGATGGCCATATGATCTTTTCCATAGTGTCTCAAGCTCGCTGTATTCCAGGATTCGAACTGAGGTCCCTTGCTTGTCGTAGGGAGTAAAATACTGAGGAAGAAGCCGTGGGCCACCGTCCATCCACGCTTTTTATGTCGCTTTGCCAAATGGTCTGCTGCTCGATATTGTTTTAGTGCCCAGAAAACTATGATTTCCAGTGTAAGGAGGGTTGTTCCATGAGCGCCATCGGCCTACGAAGAACAACCAGCTTACTGTCCTTGGGTCCTGAGTTATTTAGATGGACGGCGATCCAAGTGCATGTAAATATGGTGGACAGGCAGCTCCAGAATACGCCCAACGTCGATCTATCGTCAAACCTATCGGCATCGCGGGTGAAAACTGCAACATGGGTGTTGGTTGGAGTGCTATGAGGGGTTGGGAGAACAAAGGAGTAGCCGAATGAGAGACGTAGCAGGGTGAAAAGAGTCGTGCTGTTGGAACGCTGGTATCTTTGGAAATGTCACCAAATCGTGTACTAAGGCTGCGTTCAAGTTGTTATCAAGGAGGTCATATGGATAATCGGGGACATCTGTCAGGCCTTCGAGCGCTTAATTAAGTAATGTAGGTACTCACATGGATCGGGCCCACCGATTGTCCGAACTGCCATTGTCAGTGTATGTATGTAACTTTCCCGAAGACAATGACTTAATACCCCTTACAAGCAAGAACCAAGCTTCCAGCTTCGCATTTCTTCCGCCTGTCACTGTTCGCCCAATTGTTACCTGTTACCTGCCCGGCATGCCAGTATTTTGATTTCTCATCTAAGTAGAATCACCTCGTGTCTAAAAAGAGATTGAATGGGTGGGAGGTAGTCAGTTACATCGAATCACTGGGCCCATAGGAATCGTGGTCTTCAAGATCGACGGAAGGCGCTATGGTGGTAAATCTACACAAAAAATAAAAACACATATTTGGATATCTGGGATATCATACAATAGTTTGCAGATACAAGTGGACGAATTTTTGCCCATCCACACGCAGAAATGACTTCCCCGCGGGCAGAAAGCAGGAGTCCGCACTCAGAAAATTTGGCCCGTGCAATAGGCGGGAGGTGGAAGAACTGCCGAAGATGGCGTTGCCGGATAAGGTGGGTGTTGGGGCCAAGGCGATGTGGGGCGCGCGGTGGGCGGAGAAGGGCTGGGGTTGGGTGGGTGCTAAGGATGATGAAGTGAAGGGTGAGGGTGAGGAGGAGAGGAAGAAGGCGGAAGAGGTGAGAAAGTTCGAGGGGGAGTTGAAGAAGGAGAATGTGATCTTGATGCCTACGGACCCTGCTGAGCTCGGTCAGGCTTCCGCCGAGCAGCAGCTAGCGAGTATCGGCGAAGAGGCGGAAGACGTGTTGGATGAGGGCACAGAATCTGAAGTGGACAAGCAGCAGGATGAGCCAAACACGGATTGCGCTGGGTTTTTTGAGCAACTCGCGCAGGCGTAGGGGGCGATACACAAGGAGGAGCCTACTAAGAAACCGAAACCACCGCCGACAATGCATGTGTGGCCGCGATGAGATGCAGATGATGATTCCTCCGAGGAAGATGAAGCAAACAACATACGATATCTACATGACTGGGCCAACCCTGCCGGACCCAAGAAGCACAGCCCAGCGAAAGCGGCTGCGGCATGGGCGCCATCGACGGAGCAACCTCTCGTGGAGATCCTGGGGGTGACCTTGTCTCCGTTCAAATACGACCCCGGGGTAGTGGAGAAGAGTATGCGGATGGTGAAAGCGGTGTTTAAGCCTGGCGAAGTGGATAAAGAGCAAAGTCGGAAGTGTAAAGGTGTGGATGAGGACTCAGGAGTTGGTGAGGCGACTTGCGAGGGTGGTGTTGAGTCCGTGGAGTGATTAGGAAGAGAAGAAGACGAAGAACGACGACGAGGAGGGTTTGGGTGTGGGTGTGGGTGTTCCATTTGATTATCGCGTCCCAGAGGTTCAGGTGCCAGGCGGGTCTGAATCGGACGCGAAGCGGTACGCGCATGATGCGCTCCAGGATGATATTACACTGCTCCTGGAACCTCGGGTCGCAGAGCTCGTTTGCGTGGGGGTGGGCATAGCAGGGACGTGGGTGCAGCTTGTCCCCGTCCGCGAGGAATTTGGGTTTGGTGCTGGCAATGGCGGGAAGTCACGCGGGCGGGGCACAGGGGGAGGTGGGACGTGGCGGGTGACGCGTGAACGCGTGACGGGTGGTCGAATTTGAATTCGGGTGCTGGTGCTGCTCAGAAGGAAATGAGGTTTTAGTATGTGAAGGAGATTTATATGGCGATACCTTCGTTTTGGACGTTGGGTGAGCCAGAGGAGTTGGTGATGCCTGATGATTTTGAGTCGCTTTTGGAGGATGAACGATGATTTCTTTTCGGTGGTATTGTTATTCCCGAGTCACTTCTTGCTGCTGTCTTTAGAAATCTTGTTGCACATTGGACAGTCGTTGTAACTTTTGTAGTGATAGAAATGTTGTTGGCGTTTCAAGAGGACCCTGCTTTATGCTGAGCGATGTCCGATCCTTATGCGGACGGACTCAATGGGTCCAAAATTCTGCCCATGTTCGATCCTTATGCGGACGGAAAGCGCCAAATTTCGCCGGATGTCCGATCCAAACAGGGTGCGGAAATGGCTGGTCGGCAGCAATGTCCGATCCCAAATTCGTACATTTTTCCATGATTGTTGAGTTACCGCTGAGCAAATAGTGCACCAATTTTTTTTATCAATCTTCCACTCCGCCACCATGATCTTCAGGCAACATAGCCCGTTGCCCAGAGTCTTAATACTTATGAATCGATTAGCGTGCATTGCCAATGTGGCAACACCATCCCTGCCATGAGGATACCAGGCCCCGAGTTTACTGAGATGTTGGCTTGTTGTTTGACTCAATACTGGGACCAGCTCCAAGCGGTGGTTTTCAACTTCCTCGACCTTAGTTACCTCAGAAAATACTCTGCCTGTGGGAGAGTGGCGAGCAGCTGTGACGTACACTTTCATTTTTATCGTACATTTTCGCTTGAACTTTATGTCCGATCCCTTATGCGGACGGAAGGTGGTCGCAAATATGTCTTATCGGCTATGCGGACGGAATGAAGCCCAAAATAGTAGGTCGGATCCCTATGCGGACGGAACTCGCAAAAAATCGTCCGTACATAAGTGCCAAAATTTGGCGATTTTGGATCGGACATTGCTCAGCATAAGGCAGGGTCCTGTTTCAAGCGGGTGAGTGCTTATGTAAGTAAAGAGAGTTTCCAAAATGGGAATTATCGCCTCCGCATGTGTTTTTTGTAAAGCTTCTCGGCGCCTAACTGTCTTACGCATAAAGGGCCCTGAATGACCAGAAGGCATCCGCCTTTTCACACTTCACACTTCCCGCCCCTCATCGCGCCGAATTCCTCTGCTTCTCATCCCAAGTCCTGCAACGGGAACGCGAATACAACCACGCACACGCCTGGCGGAACAGGAGCAGGGTGCCGAAGGGAGGGTGAAGTGGCAACGAGCGACCCCCTCCTGCAAGCTCATTTTCACCAGGACGAGGAGGTGAGATCCCACCGCCAGCCGAGTCCGAGTCCGATGTCATGACTCATTTCTCCCCAGGCATTGTCAGCCCGTGAGCTGTACCAGGTGGCAGGATCCTTCATCACCCCTACACCCTCCTGCGATGTCATGACACAAAACCCCTCCATGTATGTTGACCCAAGACTAACGACCCACAAGCATGCTGCTAGGTGCAGACAACAACACCAAAAGCTTCAAGGATACCCAAAACGAACGTGCCCGAACTTGGCCGTTGCTCCCCCATGGGGACGCGGCACTACGCAGGTCTGGGACGTCAAGGAGGTGTTGTGATGCTTCCCCCTTTCTCGTAATTTGTGGTATCATTTGATGTATAGCAACTCTTCTTTTACAGAATAAATTTTAAACTTTGAAGATATACTTGACTGCGGTTCTCCTTTAATAGGATGGTCGGAGGGTAACGGATTTATTGTGTACTTGGCAAATTCCTACAGATGAGTAAGTCGTCGTCAAGTACAAGAAAAAGAAAGACTACGAATTTTTTTAGTCTGACTACGGGAGACTAGCAGGAAGGTTCTTACACCAAAGCACACTCTTGGCAATGTGCCGCTCTCTTTGCCCATGCGTCGCATTTATTTTCAGTGCTTCGGCCCATCGCTGCATTCTGCCATCTGCAAGAGATCCTCATGGCTCCAACCTGAGTTACCAACTAGGTTCTGATCTAGGTTCTGTCTGTGACAATTTCCCTGACGCTAGCCAGATATGCATCACACAGCTTCACACATGCCGATCTGGACGCCACCTCCGATGGGAAAGTCTGTGGCAGCCGTCATCGATCGGAGTGGTCATGAGATTGGCTAATTTCCGGACTTTTGGGAAGCACTTACAGTGATTTTTGGTGTTTCTCCCCAATTCCGAACTCCCGCTGATGACACTTGATAAGTACGAGCCGCAACGAGCGATTCAGATCTAGATAACTTCGAGCTGGCTCAAGACAGAAGATATCCAAAAGATATCTTATCCAAACGCCGTGGGACGTCATCTGTTTTTAGAACTTGAACGACGTTACTTTTCGTTCGCAATCTGCACTAGAAGCTTGAACCTTGAAAGGACAGAACAAACAAAACCAAAATGTTCGACGCAAAACCGGTTCGACAATATATCTGTCCTCCCCTTCTCTTTTATTCGATTTATGTAAATAAAAAATAGTCCACCAGCTAGGATGAAGGCAAAAAGAACCCCCGCTGCTGGCGGTCTTTGGTTATAATGGCTAAAGAAACACAACAGAGTCGGACTAACCTCTCTTGACAGCAGTTCTGAATACTGATAATCGAGCTTCCTGGCCGGATCTGCCCACCTATATCTATTCGTGTGGGACAGTCGACTCCATACATGATGGACCCACGGCCTGCAGCAGAATCCAGACAAATTTACAGAAAAGCGAGGAGGACAGGCGCAATCCGGACAAAATGGCAACTTGGCTGTCCGGACGAAAAGTGCCTTTCCAGGATCAGGCCTCACCTACCATTACCCGGGGTCCTAGCAAGCCCCCATCAAGTACGCCTGCCACATGGAGGCGGACAAGAGCGGGCGGCGAAGCCGTCCGCGTTAATGAGAATGAGAATGATGTATTAGCTAACGTCGTGCTGACCAATACCATCCTTATCGCTTGTTCTCCGATGACAGCCTCTCCTGTGGGGTTTGTCAGGGAATTTGCCAAAGCCCTCACCGGTAAATGCCACCTCCCGCGCCGTTCAAGCTCCCTTTCCCGTAAATGATACAAGAAGGTGTTCCTCGCCAGAACAAAGGACATCACTCGCACCTCTAAGGCCCTCTTCACTTTGAAACCAGATATGGTACTCTGCTCTTTTTGCAGGTATATACCCCTTGAGGATCCCCCATCTCTGCCTCCTCCGTACCTGAACATTACAGGACAACCGTACGACTTTGAAAGGTCTTATCTTTTCTGCGTCGAAAGTAGCGATCCAAACTCAGACGAGGTCTGCGGTTTACCACCGTATGGATATCCGCATTGGTCATACCTCTACGAGCTGGCGAGTCAAGCCCGAACCTGCGACCTATGTCGTCTCATTCATGAGGAGTTCCTAAGGATCACCAATCACGTCCCGCATGCCGATGAATTGAACTTCTTCATAACGAGTCGCAATAATAATCAACAAGGCTTTCTTGTTTGGACAAAAGGCGATCGGCCAGGAGTAATATGGCGTGTTGGTGCTTTTAGTTGTTGCGTTGACAATTGTATGTTTTTTGCTCTTTTTTTCTTTTTTTCTTTGGACGCTGTTTAACCCTTGTTCAAGTTGTTCCAGTCACGAAAACCGCCCCCGATCAGCTTGTTGACATCTTCAGAGGACGTTTGGTCAATGAGGACTCCGGAGACCCAACCACACTAAGTATCGCTAAGGATTGGGTTGATTCATGTGTCAAACATCACAACTTATGCGGGCCTCCGAGGGGTCAACAACCTCCACTTCTACCAACCCGCGTGCTTGATCTTGGTCCGCCAGGGTCCACCGGTCCCGTCAAACTTCTAGAGCTCGTACAAGGCCAGCGAGGCAAGTATGCGGCTCTCAGCTATGTATGGGGGATTGTGGATACTTCTTACAAGATGACTACCCTCAATCGTGACGACTATATTATTCAAAAAATCGATTTCAAAACTCCCATTCCCAAAACAATCGCCGACGCCATTGAAATTACGCGATTCATGAGCGTTCAATACCTATGGGTTGACGCCTACTGTATCAAGCAAGATGATATCAAGGACTGGCACCGGGAAAGCGGGAAAATGTTGGAGTACTACGGTAATTCCCACCTCACAATTACTGCATCTGCATCGTTCGATGCCAACTGGGGGACCTTCCACAGCCGGATCCTTCCAAGCACCACTAGTTTTGATTATTCTTCTATAAACGGCTATCGTCAGGGCACCGCTTTTATTACAGCACTCGACCCCGCCAAAGAAAATAGGCAGACAAAAAATTTCTTGTTCGAGAACGATCCAATCACCTCCCGTGCATGGGCGCTCCAAGAACGAGTTCTGAGCACGCGCAATATCATCTACTCCAGCGATCAGATGTACTACGAATGCAACCAACACTTCCGAAGCGAGGACGGACTCTTCATCAATGGTCGTTACTTGAGCGCCAATCCAAAGACAAAGCCCGTCCCCCTTTTCACCGAATTAAGGCCGGATATTCAATCCCGGTGGGATGTCCTGGTCGATCTATATGCGGCTCGCGACATAACCTGTCAATTCCGAGACAAATTCGTAGCCATCTCAGGACTGGCGAAGAAATTTGGACAGCTTTTCCGGAGCGATCAGTACTATGCGGGGTTGTGGAAGAAGAGGATCATCCAACAGTTATTCTGGTGCATTGACCCTGTTGTAAACCCCCTAGTTGAATCGGTATGGCATAGCGATTGGCCGCCCACTCCTAAATATTACAAAGCGCCATCTTGGTCCTGGGCTTGTACGGACTTGCAGATCCAGTCCCGGAATCCCGATGGGCGTATTTATGCCGCTGAACAATATGCCACCTTCGATAACTGTGCCATTCAACCCGACCCCGACGACGAGACCTACCACCCTGGTAACGAGGCTCTTTACGGCAGAATTACCGGCGCCGAGCTCTTCATAATAGCTCCTCCAAAGGTCCCTCTCCGATTTCTCGGAACATCCACGCAAGGAAGAGATGGATTTTATTTTCCTGACGGGGTTCCTTTATGGCTAACTGATGAATCTTATAATTGGGCTCATACTCTCGACCCAAATCAAGAGGTCATTTCGGTCCAATATCAAACCCGCTTCGACTACAGGTTCGAGTCCTCACAACTATGGGACATGGAGATATACGCACTTGCTCTTGGGCGAGACGCAACAATTAACCAGGACGGCATGGACAGTATGAATTACCTTTGCCTTCTTGTTACAAGAGCCAGCAGAGGAGACCAGAATGGAGCCGAGGCATATCGCCGAATGGGAACCATCTGGCTCAATGAATATCGGATGAAGGGCCTGGCTATATCTCTCATCGACAAGTCGCAATACGAACAAATAACTCTGGTTTGACGAAAGTTGTAAGCGTATGCTTTTGCGGTGATTACTACCAGTACATGATCGATAAAGATTTGCAATGTATTACTAGTACTGCAGTAATTCCGTAACTTACGTGGTATTATATCGATCAGTACGTCAGGAACATCAAGATTAGTGTGCTATGGAGATGTGAAGACACCAGCGCATATTAGTCCGTCTGCGTTTGAGGGGATAAGCACCAGGTACCTAACACGAAATGGCGACTTGCAGTGGTATTAAAAATGCGAATAAGGAAGCGGAAATTAGTGACAGCAGTGAATTCAATGTGGGCAAATGCTGCGTCGAACGGAAGAGCGGAGATAGAAGTAGTAAGCCGCCGTTCTTCTGCCGGTATTTGCTTGCGTCGCTTTGTTCTGTAAACAGAACGTTCATGCTGGTTCGCGCCGCGCGACCACTACCGACGCCCTTCTCTCCTGTCTCGCCTTTTCCACTTTCTTCATAAACTCGATCTCTCCACTCAACTCGACCTCCATTACTACTCCCTCATTCAGCGCCAGAAGCGCTCCACCGTCCGCGAAACACAACTGCCGACATTTCGTGAATGAACTCTCGCAATCTCTCGGTCTTCATTCTGCGCTTCCTACGACTCCGAGCACGATATTAGAAAGTGGTGCACAAGAGGTGAAGATCGTCGACGAAGAAGTGCCACACTTCCATTCAGCAGATTTGAGCATCAGTTTTCCGGGATCACGCTGTGGGCACCAGCCATCATATCTCCCGGACATGGATTGACCTTTAGAGATTGCCCGCGCCAGAGTTGATGATCTGCCCTCGTTTCGCCACTTCGACGTCGTCCGCACCCTCAACGTCAGAAAACGAGGCGCACTTTTGAGTGAAGAGGAACTGCATACCCAACCCACCACTGGGCCCATCTTAGCATAAGGCCGATCTCCGCAATCCCACCCGACTCGTCTGTTCCTTCGATAGACGGTTTGGACCTACCCAAGGTTCCCGAGGACCATGCAGAGCCACAACACGTTCAACCTGCGACCATTTCCCCAGCAGCCCTGGCTAGATCGATCATCCGGGCCCCAATGTGTGCTTCCCTCTTCGCTTTGGGTGACTGGGCAGCAACTTAGCTCGTTGGTATCTGCGGGCTTGGGTACTAGGTGGTGTTACTCATTTAGTGTCGCGTTCACGGCGCCGTTACCGGCTGGCTGGCGTCGGGCCCTGCGAGTGGGCTAGCTAAAGAGAAAAGAAAGATCAGAAGGTCGTACGGATGTGTTTTAAGGATCGTTTTATTGCTCGAGTAATTATGCTGAAGGTGTAATTTCTCTAGGAATGGTCTGTTTGGGACCGTGCTGGTGTTCGCTCAAGCGATCTATTAAGCTATTTTATTATTTTTTTTTGCCTGTCTACGAATAGACCGTGGACCATTTTCTGTTGAGTACAGACGGTAGAGAGCGGCACCATGACAACCATGACGACGCGGAGGTGGGTTTGGGGTACGTTTCAATCGTTCGATCTTCCATTCTATGCTCTCATTAACTATTCGTACCCATGGCATCGAACTTCCTATGTTTATGACTTACTTTGCCGACGCTCAAGTCACTGGAACCGTGTACCTTCACTAAGCTCCTTCCTTCGTTTTATAAGGTCCCCTTCGCGACACACACTTGACCCATCGCCGACATCGGCACTCTGTTGTACTATCAATTCCATCCTTTCGAGTCTGCTCTTTTTCTGCGCATCCATCCTCCTCATAGCTTTAGCTATCCCTGCGTTTGTCCTCTCCACAACTTTAAATTTACAGTTCCAACAAACCCATCTTACGGCCCGCAGCACCGAATGTCTGAACAGGTGGTAGGGCAGACTTTATCACCGCCGTGAAATCGGACACGAAAGTGCGACAGCAAAGTCTGCAGCACTGATCAAGGCACTGATTGACGCACTTTTAGTGCCGATTGCTCTCACGTTGACCGGGTCACCGGCGCCTCTGAGAGATGATGCCAGGGGCACTTGTTAGTGCTGTCGTCCTCTCACTGATTCGATGGTTATGCCTCTATCTCGCACGAAAGCGCACGGTGCCCATCTTACTATTAAACTGGCTTTGAAAATTAAATCCGTCATTTGTCTTTTTACTGGGTTTCATGAAGTGGCTCGACTTGGATGCTCGGACGGTTGCCGTCCATATCTGGATGGACCTCGTAAACTCGCAAACCCCATGATGAATGATCGGTAAGAAGGCACCGAAACCTGTCTGGACAGCCAGAATGAATCGATGATCGATAGGTCCCTGCACGGTTTCTCCCCAGAGGTCGACCACCTGATACAAGTCATGTTCTACTGCGGAAATTGACATGAGACTTTCTAACGCATATCACCTTTTTGATAAGCCCTACTGATTAAATTAGCTAAACGGCCGTTAGGTTTGTATATCTACTTGATTCTGCGATGGAGACGTGTGAACAAGACAAGCAACATGCCTCCTCCTGGATTATACATTATATCCAACGCAGGCGTGTCTACCTTTCTCGGCCTTGCAGATGATGATAAGACGGTGGTCGGTTATGGTACAGCCGACAAGGCGCAAATGGCAAGGCCGAACTTTTATTTCCAATGGTGTAGCGAACTTACAGTATGTTCTTATCTATGCAGTGGGAGGTTGGCTCAGACAACCGGATTGCCACTGTGCTCAGGAGCGGTGAAATCAGATATATGACCATGGTTGCTGACTCATTAGGGGCAGCTGTCATTGTCACTGAATCAGGTCGGGTTTGGTCCTATCCGTCGATGGGTGGGTATGTGTGGAGGTACATTTGCCTTCTTCAATGGCCGCGTCCATGTAACCTACTCCAATTGTCCTAGGATCGTCTACTCCGATAGCTATCCGAACCACTGTCTTACAGCTACCAACCTCGGTGGGACGGCTCAGAATGCCAAGGTTCTGCATAATTCATTGCATTGTTCATCAGAAGACTCACGATGATCAAACAGGTCACCTACGGATATGATGCGTCCCCAGGTCCCGGTGCCAGTTGGTGGTTCATCCCACTTGGCGATCTGCAGCGACTGGTCCGGAATCAAGGCTTTATCCCTAAGGAGCTATTTTCTGTCTCTTCTCAGACGCTACAGAAAATTGTGCAAGACATGTTAGTTGTCTTTAAAGACGATCTTAAAGTGGAAAATCCTCCTTCTATGATGCAAGTTGAACACCTCAATCGCGCCATGTAGTATATATTACTGACCTCTTCTGCTCTAGACCCACATACGTTACCCGTATTCCTGACGGAACGGAGCAAGGCTCATTCCTGGCATTAACTGTCGCAGATAAATTGTGAGCTTCTGGTCCAGGAAGTGATGGAGTGAGCATTAATTTGGTGTGTGCCAAGGACTGTGTCTTATTTCGAGTTAGCGGGTCGAAGGGCAACACGCCAGGACAGGACCTTTGATCTTTCATCCGGTCGACTTGGTGGGCCAGCCAATGTGCTCTTTGGTTCGTGTTTCCAGTTCCCACCGTATTTCTTAATACTTCCTTAACCGTAACTCAGCGTACATCGCACAATGTGTCAAAGAGGCTGTTGTTGAGAAGTGGCACCTCTCTTCAACCCAGGAGAAACCCCTACTCATGGGGATTACATTTGCCTTCCCCGTTACGAAGAAGAGCCTACATTCAGCAAAACTACAGCGATGGACCAAAGAGATCGCGGATAACGCCCCTTCTGGTGGAACTGTAGGAAAGGACGTCGTCGAACTTCTGCGGATTGCTTTAAAAAACATAGAAGGGCTTCATATTGAGTGCAATGCACTGATAAACGATGTAGGTGGACTATAAATTACAGCGCCAAAGAGGGAGTTTACTGACGAAAATACTTACCAGGCGACGGCGACACTTCTGGCACAAGCTTACGAATCCAGGGGATGCGAGATAGGCAAGTGATTATAACGGGTTGTCTTTTAGTGTCTAATATCATGCAGGTGCAATATTTGACAGCGGAACCAACGGCGCATATGTTGAAGCGGCGGACAATGTCGAGTCGTTAAAATTCAACGGAATAGGTGGTCAGATGGTGCTCAACACTGAATGGGGCAGCTTTCGAAATATCACGGTATGTACACTCCGGAAATCTGGCTCACTGCTACCTGGAGTCAGTGATACGATTACAACAGAACCTCCAACGCACACAATTCGACCACCAAATCGATCGCGAGTCCGCCCATCCAGGGAAACAAATATTCGAAAAACTTGTTTCTTCTGCGTCTGTCGGCGAGCTTGTCCGACTTGTACTCCTCCACTACATCGACACTACAATCCCACCATTGCTTACTAAAAACCGACCACTTTTTAACCGCATCTCCAGCAAAAAGCTCAACGCTAAAGGCGGTATTGACCTTACACTGGTGTGGGATATTGATGATGCAGATGACGACAGTGCCGTTAAGGAACTGCTAGTGAAAAGACTTGGCCTTTCCCCGAATAATGTCACGGAAGAAGACGGAAATACGGTGAAAGAAATATGCAGAGCGGTCTTGCTCCGCACTGCGCGCCTGGGTGCATGTGCAATCGCCTCCATCCTGGTTTTGATGGATCGTGCGCAGGTTGGTGGAGGGATTGAGAAGCGTGGAAGGGTCGGCATTAATGGGAGGTCCGTGATCAGCTTTAAGTGAAGGACTGAGGACTGATGCCTGGATAGCCTAAGCAACATTCCGGCCTTCCAACGTGATATGAAAGAGGCCTTGGGAGAGATCATCGGTGCAAATGCAACAAAAAACATTTTGATTTCTCACGTGAACGAGGACCGGATTGACCTCGGAGGTGCGTCGTCCCAGGTTCATTCAACGCCAAGAGTTGCTGGGCTAATACGTGTGTCATTCTCTAGCTGCTGTGTGCGCTTGCCTGGCGAGTGCGTCAGGATGATGGATGGAGGGGGATACGTCATGTAGTCCCAGGAACATTATACTAGTAAAGAAATTAAAAGACCCTCGAAAAACAATCAGACCGAAAGAGTTACTTCTGAAAAAGTTAAGAAACAAATTTGTGGAGGCCCCGGGAAGCTCCTGATGTTTGGTGTCCGCAAAAATCCCAAAATCCGCCCTCAAATCCGCACATTTGGACAGGGCTTACCACGTGATTTCCAAAAAAGGCAATTATTTGCATTTCTACAATGTTCGCACCCCAATCCATCCTGTGAGTCGAAGGCGTCCGCTTTTGTGCCCTTCATACTTCCCGCTCCTCATCACGCCGAATTCCTCGACTTCTCATCCTTAGTACGTCGCCCACTGGCTCTGAATCGCTTCATTACCGAATACTTTCCCTTAGTGGCCACCATTCCCACTATTTTCTCCAAGGTTCCTACCAACTTACCCTCCCCAGATTAAATCATCGTGTCGTGCAAAGATTCCGGCTATGAAGGCGACGGAATCGCCTTCGCTGACCCGTCTTCAAGTTCAGGGGCCGTCTTGGCCTGGTTCAAGTACGGCCCAACGTTACCATTCATCAGCAAAACATGGGTGTTCTATACCAGGCTACAGAGTGCTCCATAGCACCATAGAACCATAGAAAGGGTCCTGTTCAGTGTAGCATTGCGGTCCCAGTATATAACTGTGCCTAAGCTCTATGG
>Ga0307513_10005171_pt1 | contig 17284 bp, 14 predicted proteins | sample 15_EM_MG_FD_202174 | JGI IMG/M metagenome (GOLD analysis project Ga0307513, IMG submission 202174) | Populus trichocarpa ectomycorrhiza microbial communities from riparian zone in the Pacific Northwest, United States - 15_EM | ecosystem: Host-associated > Plants > Roots > Unclassified | place... | reverse complement strand
AGGACGCAAGGAACGTTGGAACGCAAGTCAGGACGCACAGGACGCAGGGGACGCAGAAAATACGTCGCTTGCGTCAGGACGCAACGCCGACGGATCAGACGCAGGATCCGTTTTTGCTGATGTAGGTTGACGGGCGGGCCCTGCACTTTTTTTGGAAATGGTAACTTGAGGTAGGTACCTACCGTCCTGAGTAAGTAAGGGCATCACCTCTAGGTTACCTATCATCCTGCATAATAACGGGCTTTACAGGTAGGTTACCTACATTCCTGAGTAAGGACGGACGTTACCTGTAGGTTACCCACCGTCTTGCATAATAACGGGCGTTAGCTGTATGTTACCTACCGTCCTGAGGAAGGACGGGTGTTACCTGTTGTAACATGTGTACATGTTCCGGTACCGGTACATAGGATTGGGCTGTCCAGGATCTCCTATCTTTAGTTGATTTATATTGGGTTTATTTGATTTGATTTCAGCTCCGCCACTGTCCCTGAGTTAGAGAGGCTATGCTATTGTATTGCTATATTTAGTTTGCTTTGTTGGAAGTTTATATTTAGGATTCCGGGTATGGAATGGTCATGTAACACTGGTGCAGGCTGAGCATTATGTGTTTGTTTGTTTCTTTGTTCTTGAAGGATTACAGGATTTGGTATGTGAGCAGCTACAGGTAATGATCGTGATTGCAGGAAGGCTATCGCTCTTGGGTTTTGTATTTAAACCAGTCTCCTAGCTAGCAGGAGACAGCAGACTTCGACAGACCTTGAGTCTAAGAATACACTTGGTTGAATGGCAATCGCTGAGTCCAATTTGTCCTTCAACTATTATCTTTCTAGCAACTGGTCCCTTGAAGACTACCTCTTTGCACCAGTGGTAGCAGGTCTATCGCCGGTCCTATTGTATTTTCGTTAGACAGGAATAAACCTGTTACACCAGTAGGTTACATAGTGTCCTGAGTAAGGAGGGGCATGACCTGTAGGTTACATACCGTCCTGCATAATAACGGGCGTCCCTTGTAGGTCAAGGAAGTGGAATCAGGTTACAGTGCTCTGAACACGGATCGGATATCACTGGAAGCATTGGTTGATTGATAGCGAAATTTGATACATAATAGTAGAGCTTAAGCCTCTCTTCATTAGAATAAAAATGTTTCACATCTTGATAACACTTACCTAATGCTCATGAAATTCGAAAATGAAACATAAACTAAGACACCTATAGGGGCCGGCGGTCTGTCCTGGGCCTAGGTTAGAACAAACTGCAATTGGGCGTCCATCCCATCTGCAGGGCTGAAACTTGGCATCTGTCCCGTCATAGGCTAAAGACGTCCGGACTGGATGCTTGGGAACACTCAACCCTACCTCCCATGTATCCTCACTTAGATCTCAACAAGATCCTACATTACGATTGACCACTGCCTAGTGTTGTTCACGAGCAGGCTCGGGTCGTGGCACCCCTGGACTCGAGGACTCGAACCGCCAAGAAATCGCCAAGAGGCTCAAGTCTAGAGTCGAGTCGGCTCGTGGACCCCTGTTAGAGCCACCAAGAGACCAGTTGCCAAGAGAGTCGAGCCGGCTCGTGGCACCCCTGGGCTCGAAGGGCTCGTGCACAACACTACCACTGCCCCTAATTATCCTGCCAGCCTTTTTTATGTCCCACCCCAAGGGTGAGCAAGGTCAGTTTCTTGGCAAAAAATATATGGTTGGTGCTGGTGTCTGGTGAGAAAGCCATCATACTCTTAATCTTAAAATCTGCACACAAGTATTTGACTCCGAGTTCTATTTTCAGAACTTCATCATTGAGGGATGAAAATTCCAGCTCACTTCAGTCTGCAAGCGAGTGATAGTGAAAACACTCTCTAGTCTAGCACACACTGGTAGGCTGTTCATTGTGGTTTCACGGCACTTAGCCCACAACGTGACGCGACCCACTCAGACTCTTTCATAAACCACTCTCAACACTCTCATTCCCGAGCTCTAGCTACAATACTTCACTCCAACTACTAAACCAATCCTGAGTGCGATACCTGGAGGTAACTGGGCTTACTGCCAGCTCCATGCTGGTACAGGATTTGTCCCTATAGGGCTATTTTCATGAAGTTACAGGGCTGGCGATCTTTGGATTAAAGGACTGATTCCTTCACAACCAGTGGACCGAATTGGATTCTGTTTGCCGGAGGTTATTGGGCTCGATGCCAGCTATCTAACGGTGGAAGGTACGTCTCTGCCACATTGAAGCTCAGGATATCGCTGTTTTCTGTACAGAAGATCTTTCAGGTAGCTCTTGTGAACTTTGACTCGACAGCAGATTACTCCCAACCACTCAACCGACTTTGATTCTCTTTGCAGGAGGTTGTTGGGCTCGATTCCAGCTACGCAATGGTAACAGGTACACCTTTGTGCCATCATAGCCCATGAAATAGCTGACCCTTGTGGAAGTTGACTTTATAGGTACTATCATGATTCCTGAACTCGATAGTAGATTCCTTCACAACCGCTTCACAGATTCTGGATCTGATTGGAGAACCTTGTTGGGCTTGAGGTCAGCCTTCCAACACTATAAGATACGTCTCTGTCGCATCAGAACTCAGGAAATCGCTGTCTTCTGTGAAGAGGTTCTTTAAAGTAGCCCAGGTGATTTTTACTCGACGGCTAATTACTCCACAACCGCTAGACGGATTTTGATTCTGTTTAAGGGAGGCTGTTAGGCTCGACGCCAGCTTTCCAATGGTATAAGGTACGTCTCTGTCACATCAAGACTCAGGAATCCGCCAACCGTTATGAGAGTTGTCTTTTCAAAGTAATGGAAAGCTTGATGGCAGATAGCTCTACAGCCACTTTACCAATTCTGAATCTGATTGCGGGAGGTTCTTGGTCCCGACGCCAGCTACACAACGGTATATGGTACGTCTCTGTCACATCAAAGCTCTGGAATCCACCAACCCATCTGAGAGTGGTCTTTGGACTAAAGTAATAGAAGACTAGATAGCAAATAGCTCTACGACAGCTTGACCCATTCTCGATCTGATTGCGGGAGGTTGTTGGTCTCGATGCCAGCTTCACAAAGGTACAGGCTTAATCCCTCCGCAACGTTTATTGATCATTTTACAGGGTCTTGGCTTGGAGGGGTCCCGGAAGCCCAGGGGGGTTGAACTTCAAGTTGAACAGGTATTTTGTCAGGAGGCTGCCTACAATGAGCCTGAGTATGGGTGTTTCTATGTGGATTAGCTAGTATATTAGAACCATAGTAGAATAGTAGTAAATTTAATTGTTTGATAGCAAGAAATCCAAGTCTCTTGTGACCAATGTAACCAAGGTCAGAAACCGGTAGAGGGGGGACCCTTTGCTTGTATCCAGAAGAGTGTGACTAGTGTCAGGTAGTGTCATGAGGATTAGGTGTCATGTCTCGTGTATTTTGAGTATTAGGCGCTACGTCTGGTTGCGTCTGGGGAGTTGTGTGGTAGCATGGTTGCGTCCTGATTGGCAATTTAGGTTCTGGAATCCTGTGTGTCTGATGCACAGGACGCTCAGAATGCAAAATATTATTTTTGTGATGTATATAGCGGACTGGTGAATTGATAATAGGGCAGCTCACCAGTAAAGCTATTCCAGCCTTTGAGCGATTATTCCCTGCGTGTCAAGCCTTGTTTGCTTTTGATAATGCAAAGTGTTATCAGAAATAGGTGACAGATGCACTTCATACTTGCACTATAAATCATATATCAGGGGGGAAAAACCCAGTTCCAATACAAGATTGATGGTTCGTTCAAACAGGGGGTTCTCAAGAGAGACAGAGACAATCAATGATGTTGCCTGATGGTTGATTAAAGGGCTTACACATTGTATTGCAGGAGAGAGGACTTTGGCTATCTGGATGTAAGTATCTTGCGCAATGTTTAATCCTAGGTGATCGTCCTGGCACTACAAACCTCAATCCTGCTTGCAAATATTCGAGCAATGCTTCCTGTTATGCTCATTCTCTTTTGTTTTTCCAACCAGACTTTAAAGCACACAAAGGTGAATCACAAGAAACGATAGAGGCTGCAGGGTACTTAGTTATATTTTATCCTATTTACTATTGTGAGCTCAATTTCATTGAGTATTTCTGGGGGTGATCAAAGATGTATGCCAGGTCACATTGTAACTACACATTTCCTGGATTGGTTAGAGTCATTTCTATGGCTCTTGAACATGTTTCAAACCAGTTGATATTTAAGTATTATTAGCGAATACTGCGAATGATGGATGCATATAGAAAGAATATTTTGTATAGTTTAGAGAACTTCAAGAGGCATGTTTTTACTCATTATTCTTCATATAGGAGGCGGATTCCTGAGTCTTAACTTCATATTTCTTAAACACTATCCCTTATTTTATATTTAATATTACTGTTGTTTTCCTTTACCTTTTTCTAAGTAAAATTACAAACCTCATCTTAATTACCTTCTATCTCTCTTAATATATGTTTCAAAATCTGTATATTTAACAGACTACAATAATGATTTATTATCTTTAATATTGAGTGCCAAGACAAATCACAACCATTACGGTTGCTATTACGACCAAAGTTGGGACAGATTCTATGTGAAAGCTTAGTCTACGTCTACTTTTCCTAAATGATACCAGCGACCTTTTCTTTTCTTTATCTTTTCAATATTTTTTTAAAGTAAAACCATGCTTCTAGCCGTAGCTATTCTAATAAAAAATCTCCTCTCAAGTCTATCCTGCATATCTGCCTGTGGAAAAGGCCAGTTGCTGAAGCATCTAGGCAGAAAAAACTAACAACCAAAATACACTCCTGAAAGCAATAACAGAGTTTCCAATAACCTTTACACATAAGCAACAACAGAAATACAACCCATCAGTGAACAAGAAGTAAAAGACAAGTAAATCAAACCAAACAGGAAAATCAGAAGTTTGCAAGCAAACCTATGATTCAGGGCTGATGTATTACATCAGTAATTTCAGCTATTGTTGGCTGTGTGGAAGGGGTAATTAACATTCAAAGAGCCCAGAGCAAAGGAATCCAGCTGAAGGAGTAATCACAATCAATCGAGATAAGAGGAACTAAGTCGCAAGTCGTTTAACCCAAGGTCTTGGGAACACAACAGCGAATAGCAGGAAGGAGCCAGATGAAGAGAGTGGATAGCAGTAGAATACTAGTAAGGAGGGATGAAGCAGTTGAGTATCAGCTATGATAGAACGTAGTAATATGCTAGCCACAGGCAGTATGATCAAAGGGTATTAGAATTGGAAAGTAGAACTAGGGTGCAAGCCAATCTGCTGGTGGGAGATGGGAGGAGAAAGGAACACGCACTTGTAAGCTGTGGCAACTATTGGTAATTGTGTTTGTATCTCATCAGACAGTTACTTGATTGTTCCTTAGTGGATATAAGGGGAAACTGATTGTGGTTTGTAGAATATTTCTCCTACTAAGAACGGTATTCCCAGCTATCTGTAACATGAGCAAAGAAAGGGATGTTTTCAACCTTGCACATGCAAAACATATATTTGCAAGTATAGGTAAGGAAGAGGAAACAATATCACACGATGATGAAAACAATTACCAAAAAGGTGAAAGATGGGCAGAGTGTTCTCAAAGGATAGACTAAAGAGAGTAGGGAGAATAGGGGAAGTCTAACGCCTCAAGGGAATAAACCTATGACAGGGAGGATAGTAGAATAGTGGAAATCATAGCTGAGTGTTGAGATTTCAATTGCGGGAGGTAAAGTGTATTAAGGGGTGGACAGGGTTAGGAAAAATGTGGGTTCTTGACTTTTTCCCTGCTCCAAACTGCTCAATAGCCTCAGGTGGAGCACCTTTTTGGGCATTTCCTGCCCTTTTTCCAGCTTAAGTCCCAGTCATACTCATACCCAAGGTAGGTCCCTCCGAAAAGCGAGAATAGCTGGTAACAAATGGGCACATCAAGGGACAGAGTGTGGATGGCGTCCAGAAGGGGGCGGGGTGGGAATTTATTGAAAATAGACTGTCCACTGTGATCCAAGTGTGGACCGTGACAAATGAGAACCTACTTTACCCTGCTCTATAATGAACACTAACCTGAGGTATAGACACAATGGAAAATACTCCAATCCCGGGAGAAGTGGCCTATTATTTATCCTAATATTCATATTACTTCAACTTCTCTAGTTATGGAGCATTTTCTGAACAATCCAGTTGGTGAGAAGAAGGTCACTATTTAACGCTGAAAGGTTGTTCAGCTTAAGACCAAGTGTCTCCTCAGCTGCTATTTCATCTGGCTGTATTCCTATCCCACTAGTATAGGTTTTTGATCTCTTTATTGTAATATACTATAATATTTGAATATTTGACCTAATTGCCTATGTACAGCCTCCGGTCGAAAGAATCAGGAAATCTGTAATTGAAACATCCGTGCAAAGTCTGTGCAAAGTCTGTGGAATGTCAGTGCGAAACAGAGCCCTGATTGGCTGTAAGAAGGTCCACAGTACATAAGGAAGAGAGTATGTCCAGTATCTCAAGCCAGGCAAGAGCTGCTATAATGGGGGACCTGAGCTATCAGCAACGATGCACAATTCATGCGTTGAGATTTTCTGCCAGATGGACCCTTCAACAAATCGTGGATAACCAGGGAGTACTGGTATCAACAGTTGGGCGGATATGTGGTGGGCGAACAATACCGCAAAAAAAGTCCCTGGTTGGTCGGAAGGTCAAGCTTGATACTCTACGAAGACGACAGCTGGTAGCCTTAGCTACCACAGATGCTGAGCACCGCTGCATGCCCCTAGTCGATATTGCTCAAGAGCCTGGCTTCCCGGTGGGAGAGAGAGCTCTGCAAAAAGCCTTTGCAAAGGAAGGCTACTATCGACGATCTGCCCACCGCAAACCATATATCGACGAAGACAAGCGTGATAAAAGGCTTACTTTTGCACTCAGCTATTCTCATTGGGGCATTCAAGAGTGGAGGTGTGTGATGTGGACCGATGAATGCTATGTTTAGCTTGGTGGATTCCAGGGAAAGGTGAATGTCACCCGGGCAGTACAGGAGGAGTGGCATGAGGATTGTTTAGTCCCCAAATTTCAGAAGGAGGACTTGGTGATGATTTGAGGTTGTATATTGGGAGATGGTGGAAAGAAGGTTCTGGTTATATAGGAACGTGATGATTGGGGCACTATTTCTGCTCAAACCTATATTGATCACATTTGAGTTCTGATGATATGGCCATTCTAGTATCACGAAAGCTCTCGTATTGGTTCTTTAGTATGGCTTATGGAGGATGGAGCACCATCTTATCGGGCATGACTTACTCGATCCTACCGTGACCGCTACAGAATTCCATCTCTCAACTGGCCCCCTGCCTTCCCCGATCTTAATCCTATTGAAAATATATGGAGCCGCATCAAGACTCGTGTCAACCAGCGCCAGCTGAAACCCAAAGGCTGAACATAAGTCAAGGAAGCCTTAATGGATAAGTGGGCAAAAATTACCATGGAGGAAATTGTGAAAATAGTGGACAGTATGCCGGACCGGATTCAAGCTACCATCAGTGCTAACAGCGGGCATACACGGTGGTGAGCGAGCAGATATTGTGGCCTGTATTTTAGAGTTTAATTATAGATCGTGATATGTCTCACCCCCCTGTCAACTCCCCTGTTTAACCCTCTATGTTTCCCGATCTTTTCTACCGGGAGCTGTACTACTAGTAACATGGAAAATAGAGATATCAGTTCCAACTTTGATATCCAGCTATCAAAGTATTATACAGTTCCATGCATGGTATGCAACTGGAAAACAAATAGAGTAGTATTCCCTAAGTATTATTCCAATAAGCTAAGTATATTTTGAATTATATATTTGTTTTTTATCATCCATGAGTGGGCTCACAGATGCCTTCAAGAGGTTTATAACGATGAGAGTATGAGTTTGGATATAAGGTTATCTCATGAAGCTACATACCTCTCTCTTAAAATAAGATAAGCTATTCCTGCTAGTGTAAGATTTTCCCAAGATATAAATCTTACTATACAAGCTATTTAATATGAAATTGATTAATCTATTATATTAGCTCTAATCTTATTAGAACAAGAATGTGAGTGTGTGTGATTCTACTGGCAGGATTGGGGCAAATCTCTCAATTTGAGTCATACGCAATAACTGTTGTAAAATAGTTACAATAATCAGAATATTATTAGTATATAATCTACTATTTAATCTTATTCAATAATTTAAAGTATTTTTTATTATTATTCTTAAGTTATTAATAAGTATTTAAATATTTTCAAAAACAAGTAACTAGGTTTATTCATTATAAAGTATCTAACTGGGAAATAAGCAGTTAGATTTGATTAGCCAATAAGGAGTCTTTCCATCTTAAATTGATAACTAAATTGTTTACTTAAAGGGTGTGAGGAATTCTTCTTCTACCTAGTATGAATAAGTTATCCTTGGGGACCTGGATGGAATGCAAGCAAGGAAGAATAAGAAAAAAGGGAAAAAACAATCTTTACCAAAACATAAAAGACAATCACTATAGTAAGATAAAATGAATATATGTAAAGAGGAAGATTTAAGATTATGAGTAGGCTATTACTAGAGACTAAACCTAATATTGATATGTAGTAACAAATTGATATATGAGGGTCAAACTGTTATGACTGGAATGAGATCATATGGACCCTAGTATAGAAGACAGAGAAAGCCAAATGCCAATCCACGGATATTTGAATTGTAAGATAAGATTTTAGCTTTGAGTTAGTAAGTTAGTTGAGCTTAACAAGGTAGATGAATTCTCTAAGCCAAGAAGTAAGACTCTTAACTTGTAGATACTTGAGAAATCTAGGTACAATAAATGCAAAACTTGTTAGAAGTATGTATGCAGGAGGTTGGATATAGTAGAAGCTGTTTTAAAGAAGAAACGTACTAGAAGGCATGGTCTTTATAGTGAGGTATTACAAGTGGTGACTAAGCAAGAGAGATTGCATATGGCTAGTACATGTTAGTTATAGGTATGTTATATTTTACACTATAATATTGCATGACTTATAGTATTGCATAAGACTATAGAATAGCTGGTAATTATTCTGTTATACTTAGTTGATTATTTATAAGATATGATTGTGAGATGAGAAGATATAATAACTGTTGCACATGACTCATGTTATGTATTATAGGTTTCTTGCACATGAAATATTTCATATATATGAGTTATGCTATATGTTTTGATTATATAAGGTATGTTGTACATTTGGCTTATAGGAGTCAACTAATAGATTTTACACTATGACATATAATGAGTCAGAGAGGTCAGGTGTAACAAGGTTATGAGGGACTAGGGTTATAGTTGTTGGAAGAGAACTATATAAAGGGAGGTTATGGGCTAAAGAGATTGACTCTTTACGCAACAATCTAAGTACTTTTCTAAAATCTATTATATTATTCAATATATTTTTGCCAACAATTGTACAATTCAAAAAACCAAACCACTACCTACTAAGGCGGAGAAAACAAGAACTCAGAGGCTATTGTAATAGTTTCAGAGACAGGCTCCCAACAGTGAACTATTGAGATATGTCTTCAAAGATGGCTAAACAATTCTATACAATCAGCCAGTGAGGCCTGGTGCTCAAGCTCATGCAGAGACCTTGGTACCATTTCTGTTAACTGACATCTAGATCCTCTTGTGCAAACTTTTACTAAGTACTGAATCTGAATCCATGTGACCAAGATGAGATCCCCCACTTCTCAAGCCTCTATGACTGCTTCTACTGATATTCATCATAATTGTGAGAATTATTTCTTCTTCTTATGAATCTTTCATTTTAATTACTATAAATTACCATAGTTATCAAAGGTTTGTTCCCCCGGTTGGGAGGTGTTTGTTTCAAGTATTCTGTTGACCGACTTGACTCCAGACTTTACAACAAAGTGTAAAAATAGCACAGAGGACAAATCACATGATGGTTGAATGGTTGATTTAGGCCAGGACTCGGACTCAGCTATAAGGTTGGTAAAATCACAAACTTCATTCACTTGTTCTTATTCACAACTATAATCAAACATTGGCTAGAAAAAGATAATGAAACAATTGTAGCTATTCTACCATCTGCTACACCTATCAATCTCATTCTCATTGATAATACAATTTGCCTACTTGCTTCGATAATAAAAAGAAAAGAAAAACATAAATAGTGATCCATTAGTGTATTATTCAGTCTGGAATAAACGAAATCAGTGAAGGTATTTTCTTATCCTGTCTATCATATACTTGCTTTATCTCTGAGAACAGTTCACTTGAATCAGCTCTAAAAGGGGCTGTATTTGCTGGACTCTGAACTTGGTTCCTAGGAAGTAGGGTATATATTAAAATTGGGTTTATTATCCATCACCAGCATAATGTAATAAACAATAATTCAGAGGATCCTACTAGCGAAGAATACTTAGCCTCAATCATGGAGTAGTTGGGAGGCAGGTGGGATAGCGGATGAAGAAACTATGGCCATAGGAAAGGGGATTGAGTGTGTTCTGATTTGTAAGGGACAGGTGGGTAAATTGGAGGAGGTACTATTTCTAAAGGTTAGGGTTGCTGCAGTAGAGGTGACCCTGAGAGCCATCCCGGCTCTTCAACCGAGGGTCTGAATTCTCAAAGAAGCAATTATTACTCTCAGGGGTGAGCATGCAGTAAAGATAGCTGAGTTAGAAGGTTCAATGAAGACGATCACAGTCTTGGCCTCTGAGGTGCACAGCCTGTAGAAGATTACGTTTGAAGGTAGTAGGTTAAGGTAGGGTAGGGGTGGAGGGAATTACGAGTAAAGAGAGGGAAGAAGGGAAGATTTGGGTGTGGTGTCTTCGTGGACTGAAGGTCGGTCAGGGCCTAGTGGGACTAGAGGAAACCCAGGGAAAAGGGAGAGGTGATCTGGGTAAGCTGTATTTGTTAAAAATCACTGGCGCTCAGTCTATAGAGCAGTTTCCTTTGTCACCTATTATCAAGCAAGGAGGAGAAAGAGGTATACCTGGTCATGTACTATATATGAGGATTTGCATTGATTGCCGGAACTAGGGTCGGAGTATAAGCAAGAAGGCACCGGAGGGTAAAGCAGAGCAGGAACCAGAAGGATAGGCGTGTTGGGTACCGGCATGAGATCTGGAGATTAGAACCTTGGAGATACCTCTTGTTTCTTGTACTATATAACTCTCGGTATGGCAGCAGATCAATGGTCAAGAAAGACAGCTTGATATGAATCAGCAGAATATACTGACTTCTCCTTGGCTTCTTTGTCCTTCTTCATCTGCCATGAACGTTTTACCTCCATCCTGATCTGATAACAATAGTATTAGGGGGTAGGGGTTATTCAGAGACACGTGGCAGCCAATGACATAGGAGTGAAGGGAAGGGAGATAGGGCAAGGTTGGTTAGGTCAGTGGAGGAAAGGAGGGGTGAGGTTGGTTGAGTCAGTAGAGGAAAGGAGCAGCAGGGATCATGGGGTAATCAGGGTAGACTATTGTTTGGGGTTGGTTGAGGCTGGATTGGGGCCCAATTACATAGGGGGGAAGAGAGGGGAGATAGGGCTGGGTTGGTGGGGTGAAGGTGAAGGGAGGGGAGGAGGAGGGTGCTTTCTTCCTGTATCAATATCAAAAAATATTATTAAGGTCCAGTAGCTTCAGTGAGAGGCTTGAATGTTGAGGTAAGAGTTGATTTCTGAGGAAATAGCAAAGATAGGTCAACACCTGCGGTTTGAGGCTCAACTGTAGATGACGTGATATACACCTCCTATAGTGATACTGCCCCTCACTTGTCTCAATAGCAGCAATTCGGAGGCTGGATAGAAAGGTGGAGCTTAACGGAGGGAAACCTAATTTGCGATCAGCCTCAATCTAAAGTTACCTTTCCTTGTCTGCAGGAATAGATCTTGAGGCCACACCAGCCTGGAAAACTGCCTGTCTCGTTTGGATAAGAGTTAGCATACAATTTCTTGTACTATCCAACAAGCAACTTCTACTCTTAAAAGACTCAGGTTAATCACAACCCCAGTAAACCTTTACTAATTAGTGGAATCAATTGGGATAGAAACTCAAAAAAGAGAGTTATTTTTTATTTTTTATTTCTTACACCACATTTTTGATCCCCTGTCCTCATCCCATCCCCAATTGCAACACACTGACCCCATTTTCCCATTCTGCGCTCCTTAGCCCATTTCCCATACCTGCCCTACACTGCATGCCCTCCCCAAAGCCCATAAAGGCTTAACGCTGTCTTTCCGCACTTTTATATGGATTCGCACATATGGCCGGCAACCATCGCAGAGTAATGCGAAGGATGGATCGGAGTACTAAGCGGAAGGGAGATCGCAATGCCCCGCGGTGTGCAAAAGTCTGGAAGGATCTCCGGGCATGGAGAAGATTGGAAACCTTCATGTATTGTCTATATAAACAGTCAGTTCCGGTGTAGATAGAATAAGTAAGAAAGTACACATCCGATCAAAAATATACTCGTTTCCTCCTCAGCTTCTTCGTCCTTCTTCATCTACCACTCCCAGCCTTTCTCTATCTCCATCTCATAACAAAAAGAACATCTCACCGCCCGATACAGTGCTAGGGTCAAGCTTAGGGCTTGTGGTGGTTGACGAAGACACATCGCTGGTCAGGCCAGTCCACGACACGCTTCAGGAATACCTTTCCCAGCCTGGTGTATTGCCTGATGCCCATAGAACACTTGGGGAAACATGCTTGACTTATCTGAATTACGACGAGGTCAAGGGGCTTCCAGTAGATAACGCTCCGGACCTTGAAGACATGCCATTACTAGAATATTCATCTTTGCATTGGGGGGAGCACGCGGGAGTGGGACTCTCAGACCGCGCGAAATCGCTCGCACTTAAACTCTTGAGTGGATATGATAGTCATATATCTTCGCACTTATTATATAAACACATCCATAATCGCCGTCTTTACCCACCGAGCCAGCTCCGATTTCCCGGTTTACACTTGCATCCTATTTCGGAATTGATCAGGTCGTTGTTGCTTTGATGAAGATGGAACACTGTGATATCAATCAAGGAGATAGTCGGGGGTTCACACCGCTCATGCGGGCTGCTCAGCGGGGGAATCAGGGGGTAGTGAAGTTACTGCTCACAAAGTGGGGTATCCGTCCAGGCAAGCCGGGAAACAATGGCGCAGCACCACTCTTGGGCGCTTCTAGCAATGGGCATGAGGAGGTGGTGAGACTACTACTCGCACGTCACGATGTTTACCCCGACGAACCGGACAACGATGGTCGAACACCACTCTGGTGGGCTTCTTTCAATGGGCACGAGGGGGTGGTGAGGCTACTGCTCGCACGGGATGATGTCAATCCCGACAGGCAAAGCCCTTCTGGTGGAACGCCACCCTGGTGGGCTTCTAGAAATGGGCATGAGGGGGTCGTGAGACTACTACTCGCGCGGGACGATGTCAATCCCGCTAGCCGGATAACTGCGGTCAAATACTATCGGGGACCGCCCCTTGGTATGGGTGGACGGCCGTGGTAGCACTCCCGGGGTCTCGGACAACTCCACCCACTTACTGGACTAAGCTCAGAGCCCCCGAGTTTTCTTACATTCTCCCTCGGTTGATGTTTATCTACATCTCTTTCGCAATGGCTTCACTATACATACCCTTTATCAGTAGAGGTCCCACCCTCCCCCCTTAGCCATTTACTGTCACTGGATGTCCTCTTATTATCACCCGCTTATTCTCCCTCTCTCCTTCTTTTTCTTTTCTTCCTGAACTCCCCGGTATTCTGCTTCATATAAAGCATGGGATTGGTCGTGAAATCGTTATGCAGTTTACGGACGTTTACACCACTCAGGCCTTTTCTACTCTGGACGTTGGTGGAGGTTTACCCCATTATATCGTGGTGCTTGGGGTTATAGTTTGATATGCTACGCCCTCAAAATTGTTCATTTTTTACACATCTAGATCTTCTTTCCCATTTAATAATATTGTCATAATTTATTTTCTTCAATCTGTTGCACTAGAGCTCTAAAACCCCGCACCCACTAGCAACAGGCTAGCTTGGTCTGCAGGCACAGAAGGGAGATTAATATTAATATTAGAAAAGCGCTAAGCCGAAGTTTTAGCTTGCACACTTAAAACTCGGATAATTAGAGCATGCGCTATGATAAGGGGTTAGACTTCCCCCAGTAAGGTCTGTGTTTTTTTACCCCACTTGTCTCAGGGGGCGTGTTTTTTGGTGTGTTCCCACCCCCTTTTCCAGAGGAAACTTCGAACCGCATAGAGCATGGTTTAATTATGTGAGGGTTTTTTTTACTGTAGTTGGACCCAGCTCCGGGGCGGAGCGGTACGCCTAAGCGCGGATCTTCCGGATATTATTTAAGATTTTGAATTTTATCCTCGGTTCAGCAGGTTCAAATGCAAACATACTGCAATAAAAGTTGAATACCGCATGCACTCTAGTCAAAAAAGTTCAGATATATATATGTAATATATAAATATATCTGTCCGGAATGTATCCCTCAACCGTGGAGAGGGAAAGTTATGGAATTTTCCCTAAGGGTACGAGCTATCGATATATTGCTGTGTTTTTTTGAAAAGATTTTGCTCGCCGGTACTGTACATTATTATGCTAGCAAATGTAGCCAGAAATCATGTTTAACCCAGCTTTGGGTGTATAGAATGGAGAATTATTATAAACAGAATAAAGAAAATCAAAAGATTAGAGTTTGCTACTTGTTGCTAAATACATTCCTAGAGACGTGGTATGCTCAAAAATATTCCTACAAAAGTGACATGCTGAGGGGAACCTAACAGGATTTTATTCTTTTACTTTACTTCAATACTTGTAAGATAGCATGGCAGATGATCTTGCAGATGGGGTGGGACCCAAGGGTCAGGGGCTAATTTTGTGTGGTGTATGAATGATATAAGATGGAGAGGTGGACACCGGGGGTGTGGGATTGAGGGCGGATTGTGAGGTCGGGTCCAGAAATCCCGCCCGGGGAGCAGGTCCTAGGAGGGGGGTTGGAGGGAGAGGAGCTAGTAAGAGCAGTGGGGGTTCACATTCATGGTTTCCCAGGGGATGAGGGCCTTCTCTAGCTGCGGTCACGTGGCATCACTCGGAAATGTGAATCTTCGATTGGGGATCAATCCCGAAGTGGGAGAGGCCGGTTCCGGGGGACTGAGAATAAGTGTCCAAAACACACGACAGATGGTGGGGCCTGCAGTAATGGCCAAGCACGGGAGTGAAAATTGTAAAAGCTTTCTGCTGAGGGTACCGGTATTTCGACATGCGCGACTAGGAATAGATTTGTCATGCTTTTGGTAGCTTGAGAACTTTTCTTTGCGCGGTTGAGTGGGTAGCTCGGGGTTGCCGCATCCGCTTATTTAATCACCCTACAAGTGGGCAAGTAGGGATGTGCCCCAGCTCTGGTGGTTGTTGCTATCGCTTCGCCTCAAAACCCTACTTCATTAGCGGGGTGCTTCATTTTGTTGTACGACCCACCCCGTAAGCTCTCCCCTGATCAAGCTAATAGCGCCTGCTTTAGTCTACCCAAGGTTGGCTTACAATTGAGTCATAGCGAAAACCGGTATGATATTTAAAACCACATGGGAGGGTCAATATCGAGGTTTTGCAAAAGCCTCACGCACTCTACAGGAGAGAATTTTAACTCAAGTGCAAGATGGGGAAAAACATGATGTTTTGCAGATGGCGTCGAACGCACTCGGATTTCTTGTCCAGCATGATTATTCTCCACCCTACCAATGGTGACCGACGAATATCCGCAGAGATAATGGGAACCGCATCCCAGAAACAGTATCCAAAAAATGGCCTCTCACAATTGCTGCCCCGCCCTGCGCCCTCCAATCATAGCTACTACTTACCCTCCAAGTGCAAATATGTACTCGGGTACAAGGGTAATTGGGGCCCGGTAACACGAACACACTCGCGCAGCGTATTGCTTGAGAAAACGCAGCGAAAGTGCTTGTGTCACCGGTCCCGACTTTTTGCCACCACCAAAAAAACTTCACAGGATATCACTCGAATTTCCTAATCCGGCTTAGTCCCCATACAAATTCCGCGCCTCGTAATGGAGGTGGGCCCGACTTTTAGCTACCCCCGAGTACAGAGTGCTGCACTCTGGGAGTGCGTGCGGGCCCCCACACTTCCGATCTGCACTCCAGCGACCCTAATCCCCGCCCTCACCGTGGCAACCGGAGTGGGTTCCGCCGTGCAAAACCTCGATAATATTCTCGTGGGTGATCGTTTGTGTCCTACCCCTCACATAATGGATGACTCGCACCAGTAGGTTCATTTAGGGATGCGTTTTTGCAATATAAATGTGATGTGGTGAGGCTGTTGTAAACTAGTAAAAGTCTAAGAAAAATTGGTGGAATATGTCTCGGTTTGAAAATGCCAGGGAATCTATTTCCAGTTAAGGAAGCATCCTCTCCGAATACCATTAATCTATTTCCGATTAAGGAAAAATACTTTCCTGATCCCGTCGTTTTCTTAACCAGATCTCTTGTGCGCAGCACCCGACGGACTACGGGATACCCGTCCCCCGAAAGAGGCACCCGAAAACAGGGATTAAATAAATATATGGTAAAATGTCTGCGCGTCTGAGTGCCCATACAAAATATACCCCCCTGTTTTCGGGTACTTCTTTCGGGGGACGAGTAGACATGTGATATCAGGTGCTTGCGGAGGAAAAGAGATGGGGTCGCTGAGAGCCTTGGCATGGAAATCATTGGCTGGGGTTTCCATCAGAAACAAGCACCCTCCACCAGTGCATGAAAGCTTTCCCCGCTCTCTTAGCTTAGGGGAAATTGAAGGTTCTCAACCTCCGCGATACACTCCCTTACCGGCACACCACCGTTCATCCCACCTATTGCCGAACCTTATCCGAGATGAACATATTTCCCAGCGGGAACCGAGGATCAGGTCGCGCTAGTGATCCCTGGCAGTACGGCATATCCAACACGCTTTCAGACAACAACACGAGCAATCTTATTCAAGGTCACTCGAATCAGAATATTGGAAATGTTTTAAACAGCTATAATCACACCGTCAACGTCGGAGTAAGTGAAGAGCCCTTGAGGATCCAAGAAGGACTGTCACCGCTCGAGCCCCATGCGAGGCATCACGATGTGAGGAACCGTCGACTGGATGGTGTTGGGGACTGGGTTCTGGACAGTGTTCCCAACGGGCCAGGCCGATGGTAGGCCGGCCTATAGGCCGTAGGCCGGGCTAAGGCAGGCCGCTCCGGAAGACAGCCTAGGCCCATATAGGCCGAATTCGATCGGCCTACGAAAGCCT
>Ga0307513_10005170_pt1 | contig 17286 bp, 6 predicted proteins | sample 15_EM_MG_FD_202174 | JGI IMG/M metagenome (GOLD analysis project Ga0307513, IMG submission 202174) | Populus trichocarpa ectomycorrhiza microbial communities from riparian zone in the Pacific Northwest, United States - 15_EM | ecosystem: Host-associated > Plants > Roots > Unclassified | place... | reverse complement strand
CCCTAGGGGCATTGTAAACCCTTGTCACCATTTATTATACCGAATAATCAAGGGAGATGGTTAGTAAAGCGTTTCTAATTACTCGAGGTACTCGGGAGGGTATGAGAACTTTGCGAACGCGGCTGTATACGCCCGCCCCCCGTTATCCCGGATGGCCAGATTTGAGAAATCTCATCCGGAACAACGGGGTATTCGGAACAGCGGAGAGATCTGAATAATGGTAAAGGTTTATCTGAATTCCTGCAGGAGTTTTATCTCAACAAATTTTCATAGGCAGAGTTAACATCTTTGGTTTTCCATCTTGTAAGCACACAAGTTGAATGTCCTTGGGGAGGGGGTTCATGAAGAGCCATGGAGCTGATGGCAGAACAAGGATCCTACGTTTGTCCCAAGAGCGCGGGAGAGCGGAAGTCCTTGTCGTGCATTTCCTGTGTTAAGAGATTGCGTAGAATATTCCTTTTTTTTGTTATTCTGGAGGTAAGCAAAAGACCGGGAACATGTGTGGAGGAAAGCGGATAAGCATGGCGACCGGATGAAATATGAGAATGATTTTGTGATCTTTCATACGTACTCCCATCTTTACCGTTGGTTTAGGGAGAGCGGCGATAGAGAACAAGATTGCGCGGTATCCACACCCTTGCAACTCGGTGCCTTATTTGATTCAGTATAATAGAGCTTCGGAGGCGGCCCACAGCAAATGGTACGATACAGAAATTAACAGCAATAAGGTACTTGTACCATACCCAGAAGCCTTATCTCGCAAGTACTAAAGTTGATGCCGAATAATTGTATCTTCTACCACAGTAACGCACGTCCTGGAAAGCGCTATTTAATCCATTAATCTTCCATCTTTCAAGCAGACTCTCGACCGCCACCCAACCTGGAGACTAAAGTATTGTTAGCCAAGACCTAAATACGAGGTCTTGGTTGGCGCACAAGGACTCTTGCATGCAGAGGACGCTACTGCGGAAGAAGTTTTATGCACAATATTTATCCGCTATTCCAGGCTGACTATATCTAAGGACAAAAATTGCGGTTTCTCTCCCTCGCCCACATGCCATCGGCAAGCCCCCCCCCTCTTTTCATCTTCATCAGAATCGAAAACGTCCCCCCCGCGGTAGACTAATTATCAGTGATTAGTAGGGTTAGGGGAGACTGTAGTACTGCACCGGGCTGGGCTGTGTTGTATGACGTCTAAACATACCGTTAAAACCCGTCGAAAATAATCAATGAGGAGGTAATGATCGGCGACGGAGTTTTTACACAGGAGAGTTGAGCGGCTCAAGTGGAACTAGAGAGTAGGTGCTAAGCGGTGAAGAAGTTCATGATTGAGCTGAGTGTGAAGAAACGGAAGCCTTGAGGAAGGTTGAGAATAGGAAGTAGAAACTTGGGTGGGGAGGGGACGGGAAAGAGGGAAAAACAAGTAGAAAACTTTTCACAGCTTGCGCGTCCCTCCACTGGCGCATACGCGCACCACTGCGGCTTCAGAGCGCTGGCACTTAACAGACTAAGTGGGACTATTCCAACAAAAACCCTTTAACATTAGACCAGTGGCCGCATGTGATAGCATTACGAAGTAGTCGAGCAAAAGGTGGTGATAATTTCCTTCATGGGGATGGTAGCGCTCGAGTGTAGCAGTGTACGTGAATTGACAAAGGTTGAATCGGGGCGGGCGGGGTTTTGCACGGACCCTACTAATTATCGCTTTTCTGTTCATTCGTTGGGGCGGAGTCCTGAGTTGATATGGGATTTTTTAGGGTTTTGGAATGGGAAAAAAACTAACGGCCGGTATACCGATAGACTGCTATCTAGCAGCTGGAGGCGTCACCGACCGTTGAGAAGGGTTTGACTTTTGGAAGTGTGCCTGCAAGTAGATGGTCTCCCGTTCGCCTCGTGTGCCGACAAGTGTCTAGTGGAATTTTTAGGCTCACCCCCGGCACAGCCACCAGGTTTTGGCCGCTTCGCAACAAGAATTTAGGACGGTAGAAAATTAGGTGAAGGATTTTGCACCCTCTATCAGAAAACATGCAGATTTTGGAACTAGACGGTTACGAAGGTACAGCACCTAAGTTTTGAATATTTTACTAGCAGGGGGTGTTACGCTAGCAAGGGCCAAGGCAGCAAATCGGGTATAAGGACAGCGAATTGGGCATAGTGGTTACCCAATTCGCCTCCTCATCCCTGTTAGTCGAACATCCCCTGCTAGTAAAATATTCAAAACTTAGGCGCTGTACCTTCGTAGGTAAATGTGCCCCACCGGCAACCCGTTTGTGCTCTAGTCACTGCCCCTGCGGGCACGTACACGTAACTTTGTGGAAATATCCGTGCCCCACAAATTCAGTCAGGTAACTCACCCTCGGATCGCCGGACACTCTAAGGTTATTTTCTAGATAGCACTCTCTATTAGAGTTCACCTGAGATTTACCCTGTAGTCTCGGTTAGCTATTTTGGTGGTCAACCTCAGGTCCTAAATTATCTCAGGCAACTGTTATCCGCGTGGTAAAGTCCCCTCCCACACTAAACCCCGCCGACTCCGATCACAGCAATCACTCTTGGCGTTTCGCAGTCGTTTCGTTTCGTTGTCGCAGTCAATCCGCGTCTACAAAATTTATACCACAACAGCCATTTTCAGAAACCCATAGCATGACACTACCTGGGGTTTCAAGAAATTCTAAGAAGGGTGAGAACTAAATTTATTTCTTTTTATAATGGAAAATATCAAGCCTGTAGATTAATAACTCATAATTTTTTGTGCATAGCGCGATAAGATCAAAAAGTGACTAAAGACTTTATCAATTATACGATCTTGTATCATACTCGAGTATATATGACAATTTCATCCCGGAGCCCATCAAAGGATTTGGCAGGCCCCACAAGATAGCATCCAGGGCTGTGCGGCATTTCTTGCTACTGATGAGGCAAGCACAGCTAGAGTGACGGCAGAAATTTGGGGGTGATTGATTGCGCGGTCGTAGAGGCTCCGTGAGGTTCCACAAGATCCCTCTTTCCCTCAGCCCCAGCGATCCCATCGACCGTTCCCTTTAGTTATCATAGCTAATGAATTTTATTGAAATCAACCGAGCACCTCAACCACCTATCCTCTACCAGTCTCCGAACTACCAAGATGTTTGGATATCCCCCCCACGACAACACTAGTTCCTTCAATAATACCAACTCCTTTAATAACGTATGGAACAACTGTACTGTTGCTGATACCCGACCCGAACTCTTCACTTGGTTATCGCCACTGGAGCCCAGGGTACGGCACAAGGAAATTCAGGAGAGGAGGGCCGAAAATGTAGGGGAATGGGTCTTTCAAACTGAGGAATTTAGAAGCTGGTGCGCCGGTTATAGCGGAAGTGAATCGGATAACGAAGTCTTGTTTTGCGATGGGGATCCTGGGGTTGGCAAGACCTTTATTAGGTAATGAGGGCGACCCTCGATGAATGGAAGGAAAGGGGCAAGTGCTAACAAGTCGCGGTGCTAGCTCACTGGTGATCGACAGGTTGTGTGATCAGGCTGGAGGACATAATGCCACCGTTGCCTGTTTTTACTTTGACTTCGGGACCCAAAAGGAGCAGTCCCCCATAAGCATGCTCGGCGCCCTGCTGAAACAGCTAGTTGGGGGACTAGACGAAACCCCAGAAGAGATATCACGAGCATACCGGGACCAGAAAAGTTCCATTGGTCGGCGGGGGCCCCAGCTTGCGGATGTTGTGACGATGCTGCAAACCACCATTTCTAGAAAGCGCACATTCATATGCATCGACGCTGTCGACGAATGCTTGCCAAGACACCTTGGCAAGCTACTTGATTCGCTACACCGAATTCTACAAATGTCTCCAAACACTCGAATATTCATGACCGGAAGACCCCACATCCTGGCCGAGGTCAGGAACCGTCTTGGAAGAGTCAGGACTATACACATCACCCCTAGGAGACAAGATATCATCAGCTATCTTTACGCTAGACTAGATGAAGACACAACACCAGACGCGATGGACAGCAGTCTTAAGGCGGACATCCTGAAGAAAATTCCCGAAAACATATCTGAAATGTACGTAGAAGCAGGGATACCTAAGGGGCCACCTCACGTTGTCCACTAACAGATACATGTGTAGATTCCTACTAGTCTCGCTGAATGTGGATGCGATCCTACAGGAAACCACAATCAGTCGCAGGCGACAGAAGCTTGGTGCAATCACGGATGGGCTGGGGTTGGGTGGCGCTTATAGTGAGACGTTGAGTCGGATAAAGGGGCAGGGTGGGGAGAAATCGAGGCTCGGAATGGCAGCTTTGATGTGGATCTCTCACGCGGAGCGGCCCTTGAAGGTCGACGAACTATGTCATGCCCTCGGAGTCGAAATAGGATCACCGGATCTTGATAGCGACAATGTTCCTTCAATAAGGACATTGCTATCCTGTTGCCAAGGACTTGTTACGGTGCACAAAGAGGCTTCTGCAGTCCGGTTAATCCATTTCACCCTTCAAGAGTACCTCCGTGCTCATCCCCGGCTTTTTAGTACAACTCACTCAACAATGGCGGAGACCTGCTTAAGTTATCTGAATTCCCATCAAATCAAGTCTCTTCCGAGTAGTCACCACTATGATATCTGGGGCGCACCCGTTCCGCGAGACCCTTTTCTAGTATCGGGCTCAGCCTCTCTAGGACATTTTTCTCGACATTCTGGCACACGCTTTCAGGGATATTCTTCATTACATTCGGGCCTGACCTCTCTGGGATATTCTTCTCAAATTTCGAACACACCCCTTCTAGGAAGTTCTCCCCTATTTTCTAGCATGCACTCTCTGGAACGTTCCCCGCTACATTCAAGTAGACCCCTTCTGAAAGATTCTTTTGGGGTTTCTGGTATGCCTTCTTGGCGGCGCCCTCCGCCGCACTCGATCACAACCCTCCTAGAAGATTGTCCCTTAGAATCGGGCACACCATTTCTAGAATATTCTTCTTTATATTGGGGAGTGCACGCAAAAAGAGATCTTTCTGATTGTGCGAAACAACTTGCGCTAAGGCTATTTGACGGCTACAACAACCACATATCCGCGAAAATCCTCTTTGGGACACAGAAACCGCACCCCCCCAGTTCCTCCCATCAGCATTCCCAGTTTAGTGGGCTGCACTGTGCATCCTTCTTTGGGATTGCTGAGATTGTAGATGGTTTCGTAGAGGTGGAAGGTTGTGATATCAGCCAGAAAGACTGCACGGGCAGTACACCTCTCATGTGGGCTGCCAGGAATGGGCACGAGGGAGCGGTGAAAGTACTACTTGGACGGGACGACGTGGACCCCAACGAACCAACTGAGGACGGTCAAACACCGCTCTGGTGTGCTTCTAAGAATGGGCACGAGGGAGTAGTGAGAATGCTGCTTGGACGGGACGCAGTCAACCCCGACAAAGCAAGTGGGTCCGGTGAAACCCCTCTCTGGTGTGCTGCTAAGAATGGGCACGAGGGGGTGGTGAAAATACTACTCGGGCGGGATGGTGTGGACCCTGGCAAGCCAAATAAGTATGGAGAAACACCACTCTGGTGGGCAGCAATGAATGGGCATGATGGAGTGGTGAAAATACTGCTCGGGCAGGACGACGTCAACCTCAACAAACCTGATAGCGACGGCCGGACACCACTCTGGTGTTCTGCTGATAATGGGCACAAGGGAGTGGTGAAAATACTACTTGGGCGGGACGACGTGGACCCGAACAAAGCAAGTAAGTCCGGTGAAACACCTCTCAGCTGTGCTGCGAAAAATGGACACGAAGGAGTGGTGAAAATATTCCTTGGGCGGGGAGACGTGAGCCCCGACAAGCTAGATAGCGACGGCCGAACGCCACTCTGGTGGGCAGCAATGAATGGGCATGGTGGAGTGGTGAAAATACTACTCGGGCAGGACGGCGTCAACCTTAACAAACCTGATAGCGACGGCCGGACACCACTCTGGTGTGCCGCTGAGAATGGGCACGAGGGAGTGGTGAAAATACTACTTGGGCGGGACGACGTCAACCCCAACAAACAAGATGGCGACGGCCGAACACCACTCTGGTGTGCTGCTGAGAATGGGCACGAGGAAGTGGTGGAAATGCTGCTCCGGAATGACGGCGTCAACCCCAACAAACCAGATAGCAATGGCCGGACACCACTCTGGTGTGCTGCTGATAATGGGCACGAGGAAGTGGTGAAAATACTACTCGGGCGGGGCGACGTGAACCCCGACAAAACAAGTGAGTTTGGTGGAACACCTCTCTCGCGTGCTGCTAGAAATGGGCACGCCAGAGTAGTGGAATTGCTACTCGGACGAGGCGATGTCAACCCCGGCCAGCTATGCAATTATAGTGAAACACCACTCCTGTGGGCAGCTAAGCATGGATACGAAGAAGTTGTGAAAATGCTACTCAGGCGAGGCGACGTCAGCCCCAACCAGCAAGGTCCCCGCAATCGCACGCCGCTCCTGTGTGCCGCCAACAATGGACACGGGGGGGTTGTGAAACTACTACTGGGACGGGACGACGTCAACCCCAACCATGTAGGTAGCAACGGCCGAACACCGCTCTGGTATGCTGCTGAGAATGGGTACGGGGGGATAGTGAGAATGCTACTTGGGCGGGACGACATCAACCCCGACAAGCCAGATACCGACGGCCGAACACCGCTCCTGCGTGCCGCCAGAAATGGGTGCGAGGGGGTGGTAAAAATGCTACTGGGGCGGGACGACGTCAACCCCAACAAACAAGATGGCGACGGCCGAACACCACTCTGGTGCGCTGCGGAGAGTGGGCACGAGATAGTGGTGGAAACACTACTCAGGCGGGGCGACGTCAACCCCGACGAACCAGATACCGATGGCCAAACACCACTCCTGCGTGCCGCCAGAAATGGGCACGGGGGAGTGGTGAAAATGCTACTGGGGCGGGACGACGTCAACCCCAACAAACAAGATGGCGACGGCCGAACACCACTCTGGTGTGCTACTCTGCCTGGTCATTCGCGGGTGGTAACCCTACTACAGTCAGCGTTGACGACTCCTAAGACGGTATAAGGCTGTGGAGGCATCATTCCTCCCGCTCCTCGCGGCTACGAATAATCTGTGCGCCGTTTCCCCAAGGACCGCAAAGGGTCCATAACTCCCACTGCCCCCATCACTACCTACCCCTTCATTTCCCCTTCCTCCCCCCTCCCGCAGTTTAAAGCATCACTTTGTGATAATTACCACCCCCCTTTCTCTCTTTCCGGAGTAAGCGCACCCACCCCCACTATTTTGTGACAGGCCGTGCGGCCTAAAATTTCCCTCATATTTACTTCATTCTTCTTTTCCAGTTATAAATCCTGTTTCCCTACCTATTATCCATACCCCCCCAACTTCAGTTCCCCTTCTTTCTTTTCCTCCCTCCCCTCAGAGCTGTTTGGACACAAGTGTATAGAGAAAGAAATTACTAAGCGCAAGCATATCTGGCAATCCGCCAGCTATCTATTAACTACAGCCTAGAGGTGATAGTAGAGAGTTGTAATAAAGAGCAAAGATGAGTGCAGGCAAAGGGAAGCGCAGATGGTATGGAGGAACACTGAAGTGTGGACAAGCGAAAGTTCTAGGGCATGAGCGGATATATAGGGCATATGCGGAGACATAGGGTTACACATGCACTAGCAGAGTTCTCACTACTTAAGGTGAACCGTAGGTAGCAACCTCCATAGAGAACATACACCTCAATATATCCTCTCGTCAACATCGCAGCACACGATCGCACCACCTCCATCAAAGGCGAAGTTGGGAGGCTTCCCGCACAGCATTGATACGAGTACTGTACAATATGGAAAATTTCAGTAATAAGCTATAATACTGTACCGATAAAGGGTGCCCCGCGACTACATATAAAATTTAATGCCCAGTAATGGTGCCTTTTGCCACAGGATCCCAAGTCGTAAAAGTGTTGATTAATCGACTAACCCTACAGCTGGCGGACTTTAGATCGCTAGCCTTCAGACTGGGTGATTGCTAGATAAGACTTACAGATGGGGTGTTACTTGGTAGTTATATGAGGAGGGCTACCCGCTTAGGGTGCTAGCAAGGAAGAGAAAGGTATTTATCCCCGACACTCAGGATTGGCGGATTCAAAAACAAAATTGTGATTTCTTTTCCCCTCTTTTAGATGATGAGTACACCCTCTCCCTCTTTCCTCTCCATTTGGATCTAGAGAGTTTTGCTGTTTTTTTATACGGTTTAGTTAACAGTACGTGGTGGGATTATGGGATTGTGAGCTGTGCAAATGCCTGGTAAATTTATTATTTGGTGAATGAAACCCTATGATGGGGCCCCCCTCTCACCCTAAGCTATTTACTATTCCAGAGTTACTCACTCGTGCCACCCGCGAATTTCTATGATACCCTACACACCACACATGTACAGTTTCCACTAGAATGTGTTGTGTCTACTCTATACCCCGCTTGGCTTTCAGGAATATAACGAAAAAACTTGATTTCCACAGCAAAGTACAGTGAACTTAACTTGAATTAAAGCCGATGGTTCGCTCGGAATTTACGGGATAGATTGCCTAAGTTAGCCTTCTCCGGCGTGTGAGTGCCCTTCCGATCAGTCCTAAATATTGCTCAAACGGTACTTCTCTCGCAAGTGGTGTGTTTGTGACTTATGACCTTATCGCGACACCCCCGGCTATTTGGTATACCTCACTCGGCAATGGCAGAGCCCTGCTTAAGTTATCCGAATACCAGCCAGGTTAAGGTTTTTTCGACCCGCCACCTTCCCAGTCTTTTGTACTCTCTCCAGGATATTCTCTACATTCGGGCACACCGTTTTTGGAATATCCCTCTCTATATTGGGGAATTCACACAGAGGGAGATCTTTCAAGTTGCGCGAAACAACTTGTGCTAGAGGTGTTTAACGACTACAGCAACCACATATCTACGGTAATTCTCTTAGATGCAGAGGAAGGGGGCTTCTGCAACATCTATTTCGATAGACTTTCCCTATCCAGCAACATACACTATGTATCCATCTTGCAGTGTTCCTAGCCGTCCAGTCCGTCCGTCTTCAGGGGAGGACGGGACGGACTATGAGTCATAGTCCGTCTTTTTAGAAGCCCTAGGACGGACTACGCCCGAGAAGGTGAGGACTGGACGGACTGCAGGGGACCATAGTCCCAGAGCTTGGACCTCTGATACTAGCCCAAGTTGAAATCATACACCCCCGACCCAACCATTATCACATCATGAGACATCACTCGTGCCGTCCCCACTATCCACCGAAGTAAATTGAGAATTTTGTAATCCCTTTCAATGAAGAGCTTGAATGTCTTTGCGTGAGAATCGTGAATGGTTGATTGACTTAATCTCCTCCTCCTCCGACCACGAAAGTCAATGATAACTATATACTACACAAGTGTCAACCTCGCAGATATTCACCACATCTCAGGACTCCATCCCTTCCAATCCGGAACACTCTTGTCTGCATCCAAAACGACTCCCAAACCACTACTCACATCTCCTTGCATAAGTTCAGACTACTCCTCGTTTGGGGTTATCAGGAAGCCCGTGACAACCAGCGCCACATTACAACATCCACCACCGTCCCTCACTATCCCGGCCGCCCCCTGCGTCGCCCTCCTACCCTAATCACACATATCTCACCCTGTAGGGCCCACCGTCCAGCCAAAGGAGGGCCGTCCCGCACTTTGACCGCCCCGGATGGACTACGAGCAGTCGTCCCGTCCCTCCTCCGGCACTTCGAAACACCACCTTCTGGTAATAGCCCATTTCCTTTCCCCGGCGTAGACCCACTTATCTCCACCATCTCGAGGTAAGCCGTGCGGCTTAGTTGACAATCCTCTCTGCTCATTTGTTCTCCGGTTATTTATTTATTCAGAGTCTCCTTCCTTCCCCTCTCCCCTCTGAAGCCTAGACATGGGAGTTGTTTCGACGAAAGCATAGAAGAAAAAATAATAAGTGCAACCATTCCCGCCGACCTGAGAGCTAGCTGTTCACTATGGTATAACTGTGATTAGTACCTGCTATAGATATACTGCCGCATTCGCAAAATTCTCATACCCTTCCGAATACAACTAGCGATTAGAACGGCTTCGCTAACCTTCTTCTATTTAGTAGAACTAATTGTGATAAGAGATTACAATGTCCCTAGATGTATATCCAAAAGAAAGTTATCAAAAGGACTCTAGCTGGCCAGTTGTTGCGAATAGGTATTGCTCAGGAGGTGCAAGGAGGGGTATGAGAACTTTACGAACGCCGGCACAATTCAACCAAGGTCATACTTAGGCACTGCTTTCTTCCTAGTGTGACCCGAACGATGAGAATGGAGGGCTACCCATGCGGCATTGATACTGGGCTGAAAATTTCAGTAACAGGGCACAATACCGAAAAATGCCATCTCGCAAGTAATAAAGTTGTTGCCGAATAGTTGTATCTTCTGCGCAGGAGCGCAGATCTCAGAAAGCTCTAGTTAATTCGTTCTATCACAGCCAGACTTTCGACCCACAACCTATAGCTTAGGCGATTGTTAGACAAGGCTTGATGATGAGGCTCTAGTTTTGCATCAGGACAATCACATTCAGAAGCCACTGCTAAAGAAGGAACCTAAATGCATGATACGTATTGATTACACCGGGTTGATTGTGTATCTACTGTAGAAAAAATAATCGTAGTTTTATTTCCTCGTCTGCACGTCATAGGTAACCCCCCTCTTCCATCTCTATTGAGATTGAAAGCGCTCCTCCGTACTAGTCTTGTTAATGGTGTCGGGGTGGGGTCACGGGGTGGGGTCACGGGAGATCCCAGGACTGCATTGGGCTGTGGTGCGTCGTATTCTGAGTAAACTTACCTCTCAACCCTGTTAAAATTAGCCGAGTGATGGTTTGTGGCGGGATTAGAAAGCAATCAAGGAAAGGGTGATGGTAAGTTCATGCTCGGAGATAATAGCGCTCAAGTGTAGATTTGTAAGTGAATATACTGGAGTAGAATTAGGGTGGGTTTTGCACGAACCCCATGGATTACAGCGGTTCTGTTCATAACTTTAGTTTGGAGAAGAGTGCTGAGTTGATAGGGGATTCCCCAAGCGCTTGGAATGGGAAAAAACTAGGCATAATAATCCGGCTATGCTCTAATCGCTGCTCTGTAGACACCTAATTTTAAGGAAATAACACATTAACGACGATTTTAGCTAGTAACTCAGGCTCTAACCGCAGGGTGCACCGCGAGTACTGTAACCTATCGCCTAGATGGCACACTCTCTTAGAGTTCACCTAAGATTTGCCCTGTACCGTAGTCTCGGTTTGTTATTTTAGTGGTGAATCTTGGATCCTAATTTTCCCAAGATAGTGCCATCACTAAGTCCTCGTCTACTCACGCGGCCGGATTGAAACCAGAAGGGCTTATTTTGGACCAGTGCATGTTTAGTGATAGCTAACCATATACGGTATAAACTCGCCAAACTCGGTGGAAAATCCCACCATACTTGTGGCACTCATGGCGGCCTTGGCTGCATAGCGAGTTTGGAAAACTTATACCATATGTGGTTAGCTGTCACTTGACGAGCACTAGTCCAAAACTAGGCCTTCTGATTTCAATCCGGCCGCGTGAGTACTTTAAAGCTCGTTGACCCCCATCACAAATATCACTCACTCTTACAACAATGATGAGTCAATCGTCAACACTGTCATACCTCAACCGCAACCGCTACTACTCTGAGGCCCCCGAAAAACACGAGCAGCAGGTTTGGTGGAGAAAGTGAAATCTAAGTATTAGCGAGCATTTGGTTAATCATCTATGGTCGCTGGGAACGAGTTGAGATGGCCGGTTGTCACAAGGCTATCGAGGTTTGGGATGGGTTAGGAATCTGCAACTCGGGAAGTAGAAGACCATTCATCACAGTTGACGGTGCTTTGAGCTAAGTTACTGCTAAGGTTAGCCGTCAGGCAGTATTTGGTTTTGGCTCGGTTATTGGAAAGACGAGGCGTATTACTGTATGATTCCGTAGATGCGTTGTGCTTGCCGCAACTTTAGGCGCTGCACAGGGGAAAACTGTGCTTGGCGTTCTTGATGAACGCCGGGAAGCCGGGCTCCACAGGTCCGGTAGGTTGTTGTGCGAGATTGCGGGAAGAACCCATGAAGCTAGCATCGAAACCACGAGGAAATCTGCTCCGATGCCTTAACTTAGGTAATCAGTAAGGGCCTCGACTGATTCATTCATAGGGCTTGAGGCACTTGGATACCAACTTACGTTATAGCTAGGCGATTCCACCCCAGGGGGTGTAGCATTTAGTGTGGTTGATACGGCAAGCACAGAAGGAGTGTTGCCGACAAACTTTTTAGGGGAGATTGATTGGACAGTCCCGAGCCAACTACCGGCATCATTTGGAAATGGCGCTAGAGCAGCCGAATAAAACTTACCACAATACGCGAGCGTGATTTGCAAGAAAGTTGCCCACTTGGGTTAGATTACCATGATCCTTCGCCATAAGGCGCTATTTCGGCCAAAGTTTTTACTTTTTCGAGGGAAAGAACTTCCCGTACGATAGGGGTTTACTCCGACTCGCCCTGTTGAGCCACACTTTATTTGGCTGCTCTAGCGCGATTTCCAAATAATGCGGTATGAGGTTCCACACAAGGCCCCTCTTTTTTCAACTCCCAGCGATTCCGTCAACCGGCCTGTTCAATCGCCTATCCTCCACCAGTTCCTAAACAGCGAAGATGGCTCAACATCGCCTCCATGACAATATCAACTCCCTCAACAATAATTCCTTTAACACAGTGTCGTACAACTATACTGTTGCCGATGACCGGTCTCAAATCTTGACCTGGTTATCGCCACTAGAGCCCAGGCTGCGGCACAAGGATATCCAAGAGAGCCGGGTCAAAGGTGTGGGTGAATGGGTGTTGCAAACCGAAGAGTTTAAGGGCTGGTACGCTAGTAGTGGGGGAACTGAATCCGACAAGGCGATTTTGTTTTGCCATGGAGATCCGGGGGTTGGCAAAACTTTTATTAGGTAAAAAGAACGAAACTCGACGGATTGAATGAAAAGGGCAAATGCTGATAAATTGTGATGATAGCTCGTTAGTGATAGATAGCTTGTGCGATCAGGCTAGAAGCCAAAAGTTCGCGGTTGCATGTTTTTACTTCGACTTCGCAGCCCAAAAGAATCAATCACTGGCGGGTATGCTGGGTGCCTTGCTCAAACAGGTTGTGGGTGGACGAGACGAGATACCTAAGAAAATAGCACAAGCATACGAAGACCAGAAAATGGTCATTGGTGGACGGGGCCCCCAGCTTGCCGATATTGTGGGGATGCTGCAAACCGCCGCTTCCGAAAAGCCCACATTCATATGTATTGACGCCCTCGATGAATGTGTGGCTGCATATCGTGTCAAGCTTCTCGATTCGCTCGGCCAAATTCTTCAGGGATCTCCGGGCACTCGGGTGTTTATTACAGGAAGAGCGCACATCGAGGCTGAGATCGAGAGGCGTCTTCCTAGAAAAGTAGCGACTCTCCGCATCACTCCCAGGAGACACGATATCATCAGTTATCTTCACAACAAACTAGACGAAGACACAACGCCAGACGCGATGGACAGTAGTCTGAAGGTAGATATTATAAAGAAAATTTCCGAAGGTGTTTCCGAAACGTAGGTAGAAGCGATACTAGAGAATATGTCTTAAGTGATCCACTGACAGATGCGTACTTAGGTTCGTGCTAGTCTCGCTGAATGCCGATGCCATCCTGCAGGAAACCACAATCCGTCGCAGGCGACGAAAACTCGACGCAATTACCGATAGCTTGGGGTTAGGGGGTGCTTACAACGAGACGTTGAGCCGGATAAAGAGACAGGATTGGGAGAAATCGAGGCTCGGCATGGCTACACTGATGTGGATCTCACACTCGGAGCGACCCTTAAAGGTCGATGAATTGTGTCACGCTCTAGGAGTCGAAATAGGATCTCCGGATCTAGACGGACACAACGTTCCCTCAATAGGAACATTGCTAGCCTGTTGTCAGGGCCTCGTTGCTGTGGATAAGGAGACTTCCACAGTCAGGTTGTTTCATTTCAGTCTTCAGGAGTACCTCCGGGCTCATCCACAGCTTTTTGGTAGGGCTCACTTGACAATGGCAGAGACCTGCTTAAGTTATCTGAGTTCCCATCAAGTCAAGGCTGTTGCGGCTACCCCCCCTCGCACCCTCCAGGGCGCTTCTTCCCTGAAACTTTCTCCTCGGTACTCGGTCTCATCCTCTCTGCAATATTCTTCTCTATATGAGGGCACACCCTCTATAGGATACGCCTCCCTATATTCAGACACACTCTCTTGGGGAGATTCTTCTATTTATTCGAGGAGACCCTTACTGGAAGATTCTCCTCAATATTCAAGCGCGCGGTCTCTAGGATATTCTTCTCCACATCCGCACACACCCTTCCTAGAATATTCTTCTCTATATTGGGGAACGCACGCAAAAAGAGATCTCTCAGATTATGCGAAACAGCTTGCGTTGAAGCTATTTGACGACTACAATAGCCATATATCCAAGACGATTCTCTTGGCTGAAGTGATATGGCCCTCCTTCCATGTTGATCTCAATGGATGTTCCCCGTTCAGTGGTCTCCACTGTGCATCTTTCTTCGGGATCGCTGAGATTGTAGCCAATTTAGTCGAGGTAGAAGGTTGTGATATCAACCAAACGGACTGTACGGGCAGCACACCTCTCGCGTGGGCTGCTTTGAATGGGCACGAGGGGGTAGTGAAAATACTACTTGAAAGGCATGACGCCGACCCCAACAAAGGAAGTGGGTCCGGTGAAACACCGCTCTGGTGGGCTGCGAAGAACGGACACGAGGAAGTGGTGAAAATACTACTTGGACGTGACAACGCCAACCCCCACAAAGCAAATGAGTCCGGTGAAACACCGCTCTGGTGGGCTGCCAAGAATGGGCACGAGGGAGTAGTGAAAATGCTACTCGGGCTGGACGATGTCAGCCCCGACAAGCCAAATAAGTATGGCGAAACACCACTCTGGTGGGTAGCTATGAATGGGCATGATGGAATAGTGAAAATACTACTTGAACGGGGCGACGTCAGCCCCAACAAACAAGATAGCAGCGGCCGGACACCACTCTGGTGCGCTGCGGAGAACGGGCACGAGGCCGTGGTCAAAACACTACTCGGGCGGGGCGACGTCAGCCCCGACATACCAGATCACGACGATCGAACACCACTCTGGTGTGCTGCTGAGAATGGGCACGAGAGAGTGATGGAAATGCTTCTCGGGCGGGACGACATCAACCCCGACAAACCAAATAAGTATGGCGAAACGCCACTCTTGTGGACAGCTATAAGTGGACGCGAGAGAGTGGTGAAAATGTTACTCAGACGGGACGACATCAACCTCAACATACTATATAGCGACGGCCGAACACCACTCTGGTGCGCTATAGAGAATGGGCACGAGGGAGTGGTGAAAGTTCTACTCGGACAGGACGGCGTTAACCCCGACATGCCAGATATTTACGGCCGAACACCACTCTTGTGGGCAGCAATGAGTGGACGCGAGGGAGTAGTGAAAATGTTACTCAGGCGGGACGACATCAACCTCAACATACTAGATAGCGACGGCCGAACGCCACTCTGGTGCGCCATAGAGAATGGGCACAATGAAGTGGTGGAAGTACTACTCGGGCAGGACGGCGTTAACACCAACCAACCAAATAAGTACGGCGAAACGCCCCTCTTGTGGACAGCTATGAGTGGACGCGAGAGAATGGTAAAAATGCTGCTCAGCCGGGCCGACGTCAACTCCAACAGACTAGATAGCGGCGGCCGGACCTCACTCTGGTGCGCTGCCAGCAATGGGCACGAAGGAGTGGTGGAAGTACTACTGGAGCGGGACGACATCAACCCCCACATACCAGATAGACACGGCCGAACACCGCTCTGGTGTGCTGCAGAGAATAGACACGAGGGGGTGATGGAAATACTACTCAGACGGGAAGACATCAGCCCCGACATACCAGATAGCGACGGTCGAACACTACTTTGGTGGGCTGCCTGGAATGGGCTCGAGGGAGTGGTGGGAATGCTACTCAGACGGGACGACATCAACCCCGACATACCAGATAGCGACGATCGAACACCACTCTGGTGTGCTGCTGAGAATGGGCACGAGGGAGTGATGGAAATGCTTCTCGGGCGGGACGACATCAACCCCGACAAACCAAATAAACACGGCGAAACCCCCCTCTTATGGGCCGCTATAAGTGGACGCGGGGGAGTAGTAAAAATGTTACTCAGGCGGGACGACATCAACCTCAACATATCATATAGCCGCGGCCGAACACCACTCTGGTGCGCTATAGAGAATGGACACGAGGAAGTGGTGGAAATTCTACTCGGACAGGACGGCGTTAACCCCGACATTCTAGATTTTTATGGCAAAACACCCCTCTTGTGGGCAGCAATGAATGGACGCGAGAGAGTGGTGAAAATGTTACTCAGGCGGGACGACATCAACCTCAACATACTATATAGCCACGGCCGAACACCACTCTGGTGCGCTATAGAGAATGGGCACGAGGAAGTGGTGGGGATTCTGCTCGGACAGGACGGCATTAACCCCGACATGCCAGATATGTACGGCAAAACACCCCTCTTGTGGGCAGCAATGAATGGACGCGAGGGGGTGGTGAAAATGTTACTCAGACGGGACGACATCAACCTCAACATACTATATAGCCACGGTCGAACACCACTCTGGTACGCTATAGAGAATGGGCACGAGGAAGTGGTGGAAATTCTACTCGGACAAGACGGCGTTAGCCCCGACATGCCAGATATTTACGGCCAGACACCACTCTTGTGGGCAGCAATGAGTGGACGCGAGGGAGTAGTGAAAATGTTACTCAGGCGGGACGACATCAACCTCAACAAATCAGATAGCGACGGCCGAACGCCACTCTGGTGCGCCATAGAGAATGGGCACAATGAAGTGGTGGAAGTACTACTCGGGAAGGATGGCGTTAACCCCAACAAACCAAATAAGTACGGCGAAACACCCCTCTTGTGGGTAGCAGTGAATGGGCGCGAGAGAGTGGTGAAAATGTTACTCAGGCGGGACGACATCAATCTCAACATACTACTTAGCGATGGCCGAACACCGCTCTGGTGTGCTGCCTGGAAGGGGCACGAAGGGGTGGTGGAAATTCTGCTCGGGCAGGACGGCATCAGTCCCGACATACCAGATAGCTACGGTCGAACACCACTCTGGTG